>Ga0164305_10001268_pt1 | contig 10237 bp, 7 predicted proteins | sample Whisoiple_237_MG_FD_110215 | JGI IMG/M metagenome (GOLD analysis project Ga0164305, IMG submission 110215) | Soil microbial communities amended with pyrogenic organic matter from upstate New York, USA - Whitman soil sample_237_MG | ecosystem: Environmental > Terrestrial > Soil > Agricultural... | reverse complement strand
CCGCCACCAAAAAAGCCGCAGAACCGCAAGCTGGGTCTAGCAAAGCCAAGTTCGGTAAAATATCTTCCAGCAACCGATGACAAAGATTCGCATCCAACCGCGTTAGTAATTCAGTGATGCTTTCAAACTTATGCGGTGCAATTACTTCATTAATCCGGTCAAGAATCAGTTTATTAATTGTCCTATCACAAAGATATTCAGTTATCTCTGGACGGGTATAATATGCCCCAAAAGCCTTTTGGTTAATATATTTCTCAAAAATATACCCTAAAACCGCCGGATTAATTTCATTCTCCTTTCCCCCAACCGTATCATCCAAATTCCAAGAATAACTTTCAAATAACTTAAAGATTCTTTCAAAAGCCGCATCAGGAATCGTAATCTGCTCATAAGTCTGCTCAATCCTGTGCTTAAGGAATAATCCCCCATTCAAATATTTGACTTTGCCAATTAACTCTGGAATCCCATCCCTGCGGTCGTATTCCGGTTTAGCAAACCCTTCAAAAAATAGCGGCTGGAGAAAATCGCCATAAAACAGGTCAGTCCCTTTCTGACTGCTTTCTCCCAGTTTGTCCTGTAAATACCGCGTTTTCCCGTTATCTATAAAACCTTTACGTTGCAAGAAATAAACAAACATTAAGCGGTTCAAAAGTACCGAAGTATACCAGCGCTTATCTGCTTCCTGCTCAATCCCTTCAATCAGCCCTAAAAACTCAGTATGCTGCTGTTTAAACTCCTCAAAAAACTTTTTCGTAACCCGCTCAACATCAAACCCCGTTTGTAACCTATCGGCAATATCAATAACAGATAAAGCACCGTCTTCTAACTCAGCTAAATTAACTTTTAAAGCACTAATTTTACTTAACAATAAATCGCAAGGTTCCCGTTTCACATACACATGGTCGCGGGAATAAAGCTTTGTCCCTTCTCGCTTTACCCAATACCACAAAGATTGGGTGCGCTGTGCATCAATAAATATCAGTAAGTTTTCTAAAGCTATCCCAGCAATCTCTCTATAAATCGCCTCTCGCGTCGTTGCCTTCGGAATCAAACCCGACTGTGCTGTCACTTCAAAAACTACCGCACCCGACAACTCAACAATCATCTGGCGATAGTAAACTTCGCCCTCAATTTCCATCCTCACCGCTTTATCTGTGGGCGGAAAAGACCAACCTAGCTGCTGGATAAATAAGTCAGTAAACTCAAACTGTTCTAAAAGTTGACGGCTTTGCTGAAAGTCAATAGTTAGATTATTCATAGAAATTTGGGTATTAGTTACTTCCAGAACTGCGAAAAGACGTTGATAGCGGTTCTCTATCCCTCTTTATCAACCTGAAAACCCTGCATTTGCCCCCCAAAGAAAGGGAAACTAGAGTTTCAAAGTCACCCAGAATTGGCAGGGCTGATTCATTCTCCAGCCAATCAGGATTTTGTAGGGGTAGTGCCCCCGTGCCTACCCCGTATTAGTAACGTGGGGCAACCTTCACCTATCTAAGAACCGCTATATTTAAACTTCAGCCAACTAAACACATCTGCTGCTGAAACCTGCCAATCCCCCAGCGCTCTAAGAACAGGTAAACTATCTGTATCATATTTCACCTCTGGCAACTGATTGGGCAGAAAAACCATCACCGATTTATCATTAGGGTCTATAAACCAACCCAACTGAGTTCCGTGTTGAAGCGAAAAAATAATCTTGTTAATCACACTGTTGGGAGACTGTTCAGGAGAAAGGATTTCAATAATCCAATCTGGGGCAACTTCCACGCGATTTGAGATTTCTCCATCTTCATCAACTGGAATGCGTGACCATTCAAATACCGCGATATCTGGAACCAGAGAACGACCCCCAAATGTGCATCGTAACTCGGTCAGTCCATAAGCTAATTGTTGCGCTTCACCAATTTGATTAATAGAGGTGACTAAACGAGTTTGCAGAATACTGTGTTTTCCTTGTGGCATTGGTTTTTGAGCAATTTTACCGTCAATATATTCGCTAGCAGGTTGAGTTTCTGGTAACTGTAAAAACTCTGCTAAAGACAGCTTTGATTCACTAATTGATATCATCTGCAATCCCTCTAATTAAGTTAAATACAAACACTCAAATAAGTGATTAACCGAAAACTGCCAATCGCAGAACACCTCCAAAACTGTTAAAACTTCATCACCCGATTTAACCGCCGGAGTGCAAGCAGGTTGAAAAATTGTTACAGATTCATCATCTGGGTCAATAAACCAACCTAATTTTGTCCCATTATTTAAACAAAAAGTAATTTTTTTAATCACTCGGCTAGCAGATTGTTCAGGAGAAAGTATTTCGATTGTCCAATCTGGAGCAATTTCAAACCGATTAGCAATTCTGCCATTGGCTAAACGAGGAATGCGTGACCATTCAAAAACTGAAATATCTGGAACAACTGAACTACCGCCAAAAGAACAACGTAGTTCTGTAAAAGCACAAGCTAATTTTTGAGGTCTGGCAATTTTATTAATAGCCGTTACTAAATCCGTTTGAATAATACTATGTTCTCCTTGTGGCATTGGTTTTTGCTCAACTTCTCCATGAATGTACTCACTAGCAGGTTTAGTTTCTGGTAACTGTAAGAACTCTTCTAGAGATAACTTTGCTTCCGAGTCAATTGAGGACACCATAAATAATTACTCCTGAAACAACCCTAATGAACAAATAATCATCGGTTCTCGTTTCTCGGCTTCTTCACTAACAATACACAAGCGGTCATCCATCCGCAAAGCAACCACTAATTCAGCCAACTGCTGATTACTCATACCGCTTCTCAGTTGACGGTTTAATGTATCAATCGCTGAAGACCGCAAAGGATAACGATAAATTTCATCAATCGCCTTTAAAAGTTCTTCCGATACAAACAGCGTTCCCTTCATTTCTTGGGCATAATTTTTGAGTCGTTCATAAGTCCGGAATCTTGCCCCAGAGGGTCGCCCTAATTGCCCGCCTGCATTTTTCTCTTCTTCGGCAATCAGTTCTGCCCCTTTTTTAACTAACTCATGGTGTTGTTTGTCTCTCTCAATAGCAGGTGTAGAAGCTTCACACGCCGCCGCTCGGAGTATAGCTAATTGAGACTGAGTAACACTATTTCCCTCCCTATCTACCCAAATTAGCGAATCATTCCCTTCAGTCGTTTTCATATAAAGCAGTACCCCTTCGGGTTGCAATGGTTGGGGAATATGGGCGCGAGTAGAGTAAACGACATTAGACATTTCCTCAATCGTCTTTTTCAATGCTGGATTCCCATCAGTAGCATTTTTCCAGATTTGAAATGCTTCCGAAGTTAAGTCTACTTCTGTATCTTCTTCCCCATCCAAAACCCCACTTTTCTCGTTATAGAGATTGAGAATTACCTGAGAAGAATCATCCTCAAAAAATGTTTCATCTGTTCCCACAACTTCCGCATTTTCTTGTAAGCGCTGGCGGAGTCGTTCCCGCAAATTAATAATCCGTTCTACCCCTTCATCAGGTAGAAAAGAATAACAAAGAATTTTTTCTGCTTTTTGTCCAATTCGGTCTACTCTACCTGCCCGTTGAATGAGTCGAATAATTGCCCAAGGCAAATCATAATTCACAATAATAGAACAGTCTTGTAAATTATGACCTTCACTCAAAACATCAGTGGCAATTAAAACGCGCAGTTCCATATCAGGTGATACTTTATCGCGTTTTCCACTACTCACAGGACTAAACCTTCCAGCCAGTTCAGTTGGGTCTTTGTCTCGACCCGTTACCCCAGCAACCTTGGCGATGTTTCTCTTTTTGAGATTTTCAGCTAGGTAGCCTACTGTATCGGCAAACTGAGTGAAAACCAGTACCTTTTCCTGCGGATGAGTTTTATCTAGCAGCGTCACTAAAGCCGCTAATTTCTGATCTTGTTCTTGTTTCCATTCTCCACCGCTTTGTAATACCTTCATTAAGGCTTGAGCATCTGCCCACAAATCCCGTTTTAAAGTTTTAATATCAAACAAGTTAGAACGCAGCCATTTAAAACGCCGTTGATAACGGGCTTTATAGTCTTGATAAACAGCTTGGGCACGCTCACGAAAACTTTTCTCGGTTTGCAAAAACGGGTCTTCTAAATCTGCAACCGCTTCTTCTGAATCTTCTACCTCAATATCTAATAGCGTTGCTGTTACAGAATCTGCATCTTCATCGTTATTTCTGGTATCTAATAAGTCAGCTTCTTGAGTCCCAATCGGAATATCAAGACTGTTTTCAATAGCATATAAATAAATAAAATTCCGCAATATATGACGTTCTAGTGACTGAATAAAAGCAATCCCACTACTTTCTAGCCGTTTGAATAAGTTAGTACGAGAAAAGCCCATGAGCCTTCTACCGCCGCGAAATAAACTATTTAATTGGCGTTGTTCGCTCTCTGTGGGGGGCTGTTTCGGTTTAGTGGCAATATAGTTTCCTAATCCATAACGCGGCAGGTTGAGTTGATTAATCACTGTAACGACCGACTCAGAATAAAGCCGTGAGTAAGGGTCAGTCGTAGAATTTTTGAGATTAAACCTCAGGGTTCGAGGAATACGTTCTGGAAAATAAGAGCGCATCCCATCGTTGAATTCTAAATACCTGCGCCCGGTTTCATCGGTTTCGGTATAGTTATCTTTAATAAAAGAGCGAGTTCTCCGCACCATGTAGCGCTTCATCAAGTCTCGCCAATCATCGGGATGTTTGCTTTTCTCAAAGGCTGCTAAAGAGCGTACAGAACACTGATGCCGTCGAATAAACTCGACTTCTCCTAATTCTGTGAGTAAGGCTTCTGGTCGAAATCCTAAGTCTTGGTCTTCGGGGACAAATAACCGTAGTTGGGAAGACAGATCGATATTCGTTTTGTTGTAGGGTGTAGCAGAGAGGAGAATACATTTACTTTCATTGGCTGCAATATATTCTGCGATCGCACGATAGCGTTTTCCTTCCCGATTTCTCAGATTATGACTTTCATCAATCAACACAACCCGGTAGCGGCGTAAGTCTGGCAACTGACTCTGCACTTTACTCATCGACAAGACTTTAGCGTGTAGCCGATATTTATCTACATACTCCTGCCACATATTCGTTAAGTTCTTGGGGCAGATAATGAGTGTTTCTAATAGGCAATCTTCCTGCAAGATTTTGGCAAGGGCAGTTCCGACTAAGGTTTTCCCTAACCCCACTACATCCCCAACCAATACACCACCGCGCCGGGTAACGTGACGGGCGGCTAGCTGTACGGCTGCTTTTTGGAACTCAAATAAATCTTTAAATTCACGGGGAATGCGAAATTCTGCCAGTCCGGCGATCGCTTCATGAGATAGGTGATAAGCAATGTTTAAATAGATGTGATAGGGCGGGATTAACGCGTCTCTTGCCCAACTTTCATCAATAATTTCTGCTAATTCTTTAGAAATATCGATACAGCCGTAGTCTTGCCAACGGTCATCAAACCATTTTTGCAGTTTGTTACAAGCATCATGGTCTAAGACATCAACGTTCAATTCTCCTTGTTTTGCCAGTCCCGGCAGGGTTAAGTTGCTACTCCCCAAAAAGCCAACAGTGGGCGTATTGGGATCATATCGATGTACTAGGTATAACTTGGCATGGAGGGAATGACGCAAAAACAGCTTAATGATTAATTTTTTGGTCTTCAGTTGGGCACTTAAACGCCGCAACCCCGCCTCATCCTGATTGGTAGGCGCACCAATCGTTAACTGCTGGCGAAATTCTGCCGCCATCCGCTTTTTGAACCGTAGGATGGTACTATTGTCAATACGTCTGTCACTAGATCCTAGGGTAAACGCTGCATGAACCTCATCACTGGGTAGACTTTGCATACCCACCAGCAGACGACAGCAAGAGGTTTCGCCACCGACGTACTGTGCAATCAGGTCATCAATTTTTTGCCACCCTCTGAGATTGAAGTAGCCGACACAAAAATCAGCCCGATAGGAAACTTTTAGGGTGTCTCGCAAGCTGGGCAGCAACGGCAACTCTATATTGTCAAAAATACGCGGCATGACTCAGCAACCTCAAAAATATCGCCTCTATTCCCAAGTATCCCTTTGCCCAGTCGCTCATGCCCAGGATGCACTTAGAAAAAGGCAGTTGAGGTTTGTCAGGCTAAACTAAACAAAGAGTCAATAATTTAATTTTGTTAAGCTTCTTTTTGTAACGACGCTATGAGCATGGTACTTTCAATGGCTATTTATGGCATGGCGACTGCGCCAACCGTAACGCCAGACCAATCGGTTCAGGTTACCCGCAAGCTGTATCCTAACTATAAAATCATTGTGCTGAATGATGACTTCAATACCTTTGAGCACGTTGTCTCGTGCTTAATGAAGTATATTCCTTGTATGAATAGCGATCGCGCTTGGAAACTCACCAACCAAATTCACTTTGAGGGTCAAGCGATTGTCTGGATAGGGCCGCAAGAGCAAGCAGAACTCTACCATGAACAACTTTTTAATGCTGGTTTAACCATGGCTCCTTTGGAGGCTGCTTAAAATTATGGGCAATCCTAGCGGTGGTAGGTTGGTTTGGAATCATTCTACCCATATTCCGGGTCTGATCCCAGTTCTAGAAAAGTTGACAGCTTACACGGGTATCCAAACCATTACCCCGGCAGTGATTGGACGAGCAAAAGGTCATTGCCCCCGGTTGCAACTAAAGGTTTCTGTCCCGATTCGCGGTGGATTTAAGTTGATTGCTAGGGCTGGAAAAACTTTCCAAGAAGTCTTTATCCTGACTACTTTAACTCAGGAAGAATTACAGGAGGCGATCGCCTCCTTGATCAAGCACTAATTTCCCGCCGCTTGCCTCTCTGGTTAAACTCAGCACAACGGCTGATTCTAGGGTCTTTTAATTCCTGCTAGAGTTCGCTACAATCTTCATTCTCTGGTCGCGACTCTTGATTTCGGTCTGCTTCTAGCTGTTTTAAAGCCTTATAAATCCAAAGATTAGACAACTCATCCATACTAATGCGATCGGGGACATTTAACATGGTCATTCTCTATCTACGGCTCTTATTGTAGAGTATCTAAAGTAATAGATTTTTTCCTGTAGATATATACCTAAATCATTAAAATTTTTCCAGCTTTCCCCGACAAAATATCAACGGCATCGACGGCTACTCCTCCAGGTTAAATAAAGCTAATCTAGAAAATGAAAGCTGTGGGACTATTCACTCTCTTCAACGGATTGCTCACACGCCCCAATACTTACCCAGCTACTAGAACCATCTGCCCAATGTTCTTTTTTCCAGATGGGCGCATTGTGCTTGAGGGTGTCAATTGCGTACTGACAGGCAGCAAACGCTTCGGAACGATGGGGACATCCTACCGCAACTAAGACGCTAATTTCACCAATATTGAGACGACCAATCCGATGGTGAATCACAACCCGATTCACCTCTGGCCAACGCTGGCGGATGGCAGCAGCAATTTGACTAAATACCTGAATTGCCATCGGTTCATAAGCTTGATACTCCAAAGCGACAACCGATTTGCCATCGGTTTGATTGCGAACCGTGCCACTCATCACTACCACAGCCCCATTCGCCGCATCATCGGCTAAGGTATAAACCTCTTCTAAGGATAATGGTGCAAACGCGATCGCAAAATTATCCTTTGGGGACTCGATTGTAGACGCTAAGGATGTTTGGATGGGGGTAATCACAATTTTCTACATCAATATGAGATTAAGACTGGCTTCAGCCTGCCTGCACATTGGCTATGGCTGCTGGCAAAAAATTCAATCGCTACCATAAAGAAAAGAACTTGCTCTCCCTCTTAAGAGAGATTGTAAATAAAAAACTCAAGTTCACTCTTTCAGCAACCTTTTTGGGAACTCTCAAAATACCGAGATTTAAAGCGTCTCTTCATAGCCGCTCTTAATTAACCGTAACTTAAATTTTATGCCCTTATCACTTCTAAAGCAGGAAACGAGGCGATTAGCCGCTCTTCACCAGTATAGAATCTTGGATACTCCGCCAGAAGAAGCCTTTGACGCGCTGACTCGTTTAGCGGCACAGATTTGTAATACTCCCATTGCCCTGATTAATTTTATTGATGACCAGCGTCAGTGGTTCAAGTCGAATATTGGTTTAAAAGTAAACCAAGTGGGGCGCTATGAAGGGTTTTGTCCTCTCTGTATTCAGCAAAGCGAAGTTCTGATCATTGCCGATACTTGGGCAGATGAACGCTTAAAAATCAACTCTGTAGTGCAAGGTTATCCCTATGCGCGATTTTATGCAGGCGTGCCTCTCACCCTATCAGAGGGATATACCATCGGCACCCTTTGTGTGCTGGATTATGTACCTCGGCAACTATCTCCCGAACAGGTAGAAGCACTTCGCACAATCAGTCGTCAGGTAATCAGTCAACTAGAACTCCGGCAGCTAAAAACTCTGCCGCAATCGTCTTTAGAACCGAAATGGGGGAACAGTCAATTACTGGATGGCATAGAACCAAGCCAACAGTTCCCCATTCAAACTCTACAAGTTTCACCTCCTGTTGCTACCATGCTTCAGAGAAGGGAGACATTTAATATGCAAACGGTTGAGCAAATTAAAGCAGAAATTAAAGAAAAACTAGGTTTTTTCCCCCCCTTCTTTAGTCCCGCACAAGACAATGAGCAGGTATTAGCAAACTTATGGCAGCAAACGCTGATTGCCTATCTTGATAATCCGTTGTCAGCACTGTTTAAGGAGAAGCTTTCAGCCTATCTTTCTCGCTATTGTGTTGTACCTTACTGCATGATTTGTCACAGTTGTTCTCTATTACCTTTAGGAGTAGAGGCATCTGAAGTTTTACAGCTATTAGAATCTCCCCCCCCCACGGAAATCGAGATCGATCAACATCTCAGAAAGCTGGCAGCACAAACCAATGAACTGACATTTCTGCCAGAGCCTCACTCAGATTTAGAAGCGAGTTTACTAGCTTGTGCTATTTTCATCTCCTTAGAAGGAGAACAAGCAGAGTACTGCCGCAGAGAGTTACGTCGCATTTTAGGGATGGTTAACTACCAACATTTAGTCACCTTTGTTGCTTACGTTAAAACTTGTCATGCTTGGATGGAAGCTCATCCAGAAGTTAGCTACGAATCTGACCAACGAATCGTTGATCATTTAGGTACGATGCTCAACGAGGCACCCAATTTAGCTGATTTTTTCCATAACTATGCCCAAAAGGTAAAGCGTGAACGCCAAACTTGGGCAGAAAAGTTGGCAGAATTAACTGAACGCAAACGCAATCAGGAAGCAATACGCCAAAGTGAAGAAAAGTTCCGCAACTTAGTTGAACGCACAACTGACTGGGTATGGGAAATTGATGCTGGTGGGAGTTTTACTTATGTGAGTCCTCAGGTGCGGGATATCTTAGGTTATGAACCTAAAGAGATGCTGGGGAAAACAACTTTAGCGTGGATGTCAGTTGAGGAAGCAGAACGTTTTTCAGCCGTTTTGCAGACCTATCTGTCTCAACAACAGCCATTTACTCGTCTGGAAAAAACCTTGATACATAAAGGGGGGAATCTAGTAGTTTTAGAAACGAGTGGTTCTCCATTTTTTGATCAGCAAGGGAAATTGCAGGGTTATCACGGAATTGCTCGCGATATTACTTCCGATAAGCTGGCTGAACAACAACGTCTGCAACTTTTAGAACGAGAACAAGCAGCACGTTTGGAAGCAGAAGCGGCACGCACTCAGATCACCAACATTTTTGAAAGTATCACCACGGCCTTTTTCGCTTTAGACCACCAGTGGCGATTTACTTACCTGAACCAGCAAGCGCAACCTCTCTTAAAAAGCAAGCGAGAACAACTCTTGGGGAAAAATATCTGGGAGGTGTATCCCCAATCGGTTGGTTCTCTGTTCTATGAGCAATATCACAAAGCAGTAGCCGAACAAGTCAGCGTTGAATTTGAAGCGTTCTCTCCCCTGCTGAATTCCTGGCTTGAAGTTCATGCCTATCCTTCTCAAGATGGGTTATCTGTCTATTTTGAAGATGTCACTGAGCGCAAGCAAGCCCAGGAAGAATTGGAACGCCAAATCAGGCGATCGCAATTGTTCTCTGAAATTAGCCTCAAAATCCGCCAGTCTTTGCAAGTTGAAGAAGTCTTACAAACCACTGTTACTGAAGTGCAACGCATCCTGCAAGCAGATCGGGTTCTCATTTATCGCATCTGGCCGGATGGCAGTGGTGGCGGGGTAGCAGAAGCTGT
>Ga0164305_10001267_pt1 | contig 10241 bp, 6 predicted proteins | sample Whisoiple_237_MG_FD_110215 | JGI IMG/M metagenome (GOLD analysis project Ga0164305, IMG submission 110215) | Soil microbial communities amended with pyrogenic organic matter from upstate New York, USA - Whitman soil sample_237_MG | ecosystem: Environmental > Terrestrial > Soil > Agricultural... | reverse complement strand
TTACCATAATTGTTGGAAGGCAATTCAGATCCGACCGGAAGTGTTACCAAAGCGTAAATGATCGTTCGCGCGCATTTGTGCCTGCTGCAAGCCGCAATAAGGTGCGAGCTGAGCCAACTCGACGACAACGGTTATGGGAAACGCCGATGGATCGTGGTGCAGGAGTTCGGTCCGTATACAAATCATCTTTCGGATCGAGAGCGACGATGAAGACGCTTTACGATTTGCTCGGGGCCCTTCCACACGATGATGCTGAAGGTCTCAAGACCGCATTCCGTCGAGCCGTCAAAGGCGTCCACCCCGACATCAGACCCGGCGATCCTGATGCTGCGCTGAAATTCAGGCAGATCGTTCGTGCCAACGAAATCCTGACAGATGCCGAGCAGCGCGCGGCTTATGACCACCTGCTGGAGCTCGCGCGCTTGGAGCCGGAGTGGGGGTCCAAGAACACCATCGCCAGCAGGATTCACAAGCTTGCCTCCGGCGCGATCGCGATGGCCGGAGGTTCGGTCGTGACGGTCGCGGGATATTTGCTGTTCATGCACATGTCAGCGGCATCGGTTGCTCAGGCAAATAACGTTGACGTCGCCCTGCGCCAATCGCCTCAAATCGCTGCCATCAGCCCTGCAAGGTCGCCGCGCACAGCCGAAAAGAGCGCCGTCCTCGCCGCCAGTGTCGGCCCACCCGACCCTGCCGCGAGCGAGATTAGATCCTTGCGAGCGCCGGGGATTTTAGATTACCGCAAGACCGACCTGAACGGCGCGATCGCCGACCTGAATAAGGCGGTTCAGTTTGATCCGCGATCTTTGGCTACTGCCTACATCGACCACCGCACCATTTTCTATCGGCTGCGAAAATTCGAGCGCGCGGTTGCTGGTGTCGCGGGGGCGAAACGGATCGAAAAGGCAAGCCGCACCATATCTGCGCCAACAATGGCAACAAAGCCGCTTGTCGAACGGATCATCGTCGTTGAGTCAAGCGGCGACTCGAAGGCCAAGAACAAGCGTTCCAGTGCAACCGGAGCTGGTCAGTTTCTCGACGAAACATGGCTGGAGATGATCGGAACGTACCGGCCCGATCTCGTCCAGGGCCGCAGCGACAAGGAAATATTGGAACTACGGCGGGATCCAGAACTTGCCCGTGAGATCGTTGCGCGATTGGTTGAGCAGAATGCCGCGATCTTAAAGAAGCGAGCCCTTCCGGTCACGCCGGGTACTCTTTATCTGGCACATTTTGCCGGTCCCGCGGGCGCCGTGGCCGTCCTGTCAGTTTCGGAAAATGCCGACGCGGCCGCACTCATGGCGAGCGCTGACGCGAGCGGCCGGACAACGCGTGAAAAGCTCGTCAATGCCAATCCATTCCTCAAAGAGCTCACGGTCGGCGATCTGAAAAACTGGGCCAATCGGAAGATGAGCAGTTATTTAAGCGAATAATCAGGCGGATCGTGTTTGGCCAACCACATCGAGACGCTATGCCCCTAAAGGCTGCCGCTTTGGAAGCCGAAATGCTCGCGGGTGCATGACGACCGGTTACGATTGCGTTAACGGAATCCGTTTAAATTTGTGTGGGGCGACGTTCGAAATCCTCTGGCTACGTGATGCCGGAACTTGATTATTCTTTGCATAGTTGCCGGCCTACTGGTAGCGCTTGTCGCCGCCAGCTGGTCCTGCGCAAAATCATATTTTGAGAAGGGACGACTCCAAGGCATGGAGGAAGCCACACGCGAGATTGTCAGGGGGCTAAGTTCTCACTACGAGCTTGAGGGTCGGACTATTCCCGAGCGCGTGACAAAAGCAGTCGAAGGGATCAAAGCCTTCTCTCAAAAGCGCTGGAAGACGGGCAAGGGGACGACTGATCCTTATCACGCCCAACTTTGGATATTTGGAAACGCGGTCGGCGAGGCATGTTGGTTGAACGGCCTAGCTGCGGGGGTGAGAAGGAAGGCTCCCTGCGAACGGAAAGATCCGAATCGATCTATCCTTAAACGAGCTACAGCGGCTCAGCTGGTTGGCCCATCTCGGCTTTCAACGCATTGCCGAACTATCGCAGCTTCGAATCGATTCACCGGCGAGCAAGATGCGCTGGAAAGCACATTGGCCGTCGCCAAGATAGAGAGCGCTATTCCAGCCCAGGAGCGGGCTTTCGCCGAAGTTCAACTCAAGAGCCGACAGAAGCTAATCCGCGATTGGTGGCGGGCTGTGCCACAGTCCGTTCAGTCGGGGCGGGAACCCCGCGATCCTTACGCAATGAAACTCCCAACCGGGCTGCCATCTTGATCGATTTTGAAGCCGCAACAGCGGTTAGGCTGTGATGTCGTGCTTAGATATCACGGTGACTGTCCACTGCTTCGGTGTGCTGAACCTATCTTCCTGAACTGCGCGGACGATCCCGGTGACCGGCACTCCATTCAACATCAATCGCGCCTTTTCGCCCCGGTATAGGGCGTAGCGGCAACGTCGGACCTCAATCGGATTAGTAATTTCGATCGTTAGCATGCATCGGTACCGTCGCGGTACGGGAAACATTTCCGTGACGAATCGCAGAATATAGACCAAACGTTAACAATAATCCCCACGCCGTCGGCGGCCAGCGGACATCATCAATCGGTGCCGCGGACGAGGCGGACAAGCTCGTTCACGTAACGCGAGGCATCGTTGGCGTCTTTCGTGCGACCGCCATGCCTAAAGTTGCCGTTCCTTTTTCCTTCCGGCGCGCCACCCCGCACCGTGCATCCCGCAGACTTGATAGCGATTTACCGCTGGCGACCGGCAGGGCAGGCCGGCGCGCTTTGATTTGACTTTGCAGCGGGCGCATCGTGGGCGCTTTGCATGGGGTTGATGCTCATTTCGTTTTGGTACCTTCCCCCACCCCCACTAGCGGATAAACTCTAACCTTTGAATCCTTTTCGGGATTCCTTTTGGGGCGGGCCCGAGCGAATCTGAGGCATGCGCAATGGAATCTCAATCACTGTTTCACGGTCCGATCGTCGACGACTTCAGGCCTTGCTTGGGGACCGTAACACTGCACTAACGCCGCCGGGCCACTCGCCCTCGGCAGAGCCAGCATGAGACGGCTGCTCACGGGACTTGGATCGGTGGCACATGCCAGATGCGACTCCGGTTTCGAGGATAACTCGCAACAAAAACTACAAAATTGTTGCGAGTTGAATGGTCCGCTCAAAATTGGCGTCTTCGTCACTCGCTTAGCAGCGCACTTTTTTCATCATCCCTCAATTGAAGATCACCATTCTCAGTACCTATCTTCCGCCGCTCGGAAAATAAATACGTGAACGGAATTGGCACAATTAGCAGCGCATCAAAGTCATCGTTTGATACGGTAACGTTCCACTCCTCTGTGTCTTCATGACTCGTATAAAGCCAGATCTTTTCAACGAGCCTTCGCGCGTGGTCACAAGCATCATTCAAGCTACTGAGCTCTTTTCCACGCTCATCAGATATACGGCTGTCCTTAGATGTTAAGTGAAAATAGAAACGCGGCATCAAGTCCTCCACCAGCTTCAACCAAGCATCAACCCTTCGATACTTGGTAGTCATAGAGTTTAGGTGTTGAGCTTGAGTAGATTTTGGTGGGCATAATTAAAACAAAGACTTTGAAAACACTCCTCAAATGTACAGAAAAGTTAGCTAAAATTTTAGTCAATTGCCAGCGAAGCCGCCTGGATCATTCGTACAAAAGGCGCGTTTGCATTTCCCTCGGCGGAAGTCGGATGTCCGGATGTCCCGAGCGAAGAAAGCCGCTGATGCGAATGCAAGCTGGCGGCCATGCTCTCGTTGTTTATCCTCCACACGAACGTTTGGGACATCCCGAAGCGAACGAGCGCATTTGTTGGCCAGCAATCTTGGCGGTGTTGGCAGTTCAGATGATTGTGTTGTCACGCTATCCGTTGCGGTGGCCAACCATTCCAGTTTCGGGACGGCTTCATCGACAGACGTCAAAGCTAAGGCGCTAAAAAGTAGGAACTGCTGAAGCAAATGAGCTGGCCCGCTTCCAAAATGGAGCGCCACCTATTAGGGGCTACGCTGCAACGAGCTGTTGATCGGGATTTAGCTCGCGCCATAGATTGCTCAGGGGCGTACAGAGATATCTATTTTGCGGGCTATTCTTTAAGTCATCGAACGTTGGGCGATTCGCGAAGCACGGCACGAAAAATATTTGAAGCAAAAGTGGCTGGCAAAACTCAGGAGTGCGCAATGAAACGCGTCTTGCTTCTGACTGTCGGTATTTGGCTGTGTGTCTTTTTGGTGGTGCAAGCGCCCGCGACCTCGATGGCCGCTATGCGGATTCTAGCCCGACCCGGCTCTCGCCCCCGTGGTCACGCTCCCCAGGTCACATGCCCTCGACATCGCTCCGACGCTTGTTGATCACCTGCTGCCGTACGAGTTCCTCGGTCCTGGCTTGGTCGCGCGCAGAGTCCAGGTTTTCCAATCGGTACTCTGTGATCCGGAAAGCTTCCTCTATTACTCTCACAATATCTTCCTGATGGAGATCACGACCGAGCGAAGCAGCATGGAGATAACCACCGATTAAAGCTTTTGCGGCGAGTGCGAAGTCATTATCGGTTGCGATGATATCGGCGACCGCGAGCTTTTGACCCAAGAGTTTGATCTCTAAGCGAGTAAGGCGTCTATGTTTGCGCATCGGTAATCACCAGTTTCTCTCACTTGAAGCCTGAAATCCACAATCAAGTTTAGCTTGCGTTAATTGAATCAGCTGACGGTCGCGCCGATTCCACCGAAGTCAATCCACTATGTTCGGTTAGATGCGATTGACACACATCGCGCGCGGGAAAGTGCGATAAGGACGTGGATGAAATGAATCTCCACCCCGTCGATGTTCGTCGTGAATTGCGGCGAGGCGTTCAGCGTCGATTCGACCTTGCGCCAGTCGTAATCTTTCTCCCAATGACGCGCGAATTCGCGCATCGTCGCGAGCTGCACGCCTTGCGATGCATCTGTCACCGTTTTCTGCTTAGGCCACTTTGTCGCGGCGATCCGCCGGCGGAGGTCCGCCAGCGCTTCGTCGGACGCACGGATATGGAACGGGCGGATCGACGTGTCCGCTGCGGTCGCGGTTGCTGCGGCCGCGCCGGGGCTCGAGGTCACGGGCGCTTGCGCAACGGTCTCGACGCCACTTGCCGCAGAATACGTCGTTTCGGGCGGGAGCGGCGGCCGCTGAAAGAAAGATTCCAATCGCTCCGACCAAGGCGGAGGTCGCAACGCGATGGCGCCTGCCAATCGGCGAGTAGAGTCTAGACATGATCATTCTCCTAGTCTGTGAAGGGGCGTGAAGCGAGGAGCAAGGGCAGCTCATCGGGGAAATCGTGTGGCTCATGCGGCCGTCGATCAACTTTTAGCAACGTCGACGACTGCTTGGGCAAAGGCCTGAGGCGCTTCCTGGGGCAGATTGTGTCCGATGCCGCCTTGGATGATCCGGTGCGTGTATTTGCCGGAGAATTTCCTGGCATAGGAACTTGCGTCGGGATGTGGTGCGCCGTTGGCGTCGCCTTCAAGCGTAATGGTGGGCACGGCGACGACCGGGCTTTCGGCAAGCCGCTTATCCAGATCGCTATATTTTGGCTCGCCTTCAGCGAGGCCGAGCCGCCAGCGATAATTATGAACTACGATAGCGACATGATCGGGGTTGTCGAAGGACGCAGCCGAGCGATCGAACGTCGCATCATCAAAATCCCACTTCGGCGAGGCGAGCTGCCAAATGAGTTTTGCAAAGTCATGCCGGTATTTGTCGTAGCCGGCGCGGCCGCGTTCGGTGGCGAAATAAAATTGGTACCACCATTGAAGCTCAGCCGTTGGCGGCAGCGGCATCTTGCCGGATTCCTGGCTACCGATCAGATAACCACTCACGGATACCATCGCCTTGCAGCGCTCCGGCCATAGCGCTGCGATTATGTTGGCGGTCCGGGCGCCCCAATCAAACCCGGCCAGGGTCGCCTTCTCCATACTGAGAGCGTCCATCAAGGCGATGATATCGACAGCGACGACCGACGGCTGGCCGTTGCGGACCGTTTCACCTGAAAGAAAGCGCGTCGTGCCATAGCCACGCAGGTACGGGACAATCACCCGGTAGCCCGCGGATGCCAGCAAGGGCGCGACATCGACGTAGCTGTAAATGTCGTAGGGCCAGCCGTGCAGCAGAATCACTGCGGGGCCATCGGCAGGACCGGCTTCAGCGTATCCGATATTGAGGAGGCCGGCATCTATCTGTTTCAGCGGGCCGAACGACGTGTTCGTCCCTGCGTTAATATTGGGTAGCTCTGCTGGTTTTCCCTTGCTCGGTTGGGCGTGCGCAGAACTGCTGAGGATGAGCTGGGCGGCGGCAATGCTCATCGCCGCAGTTCCAAAAAAGCGACGACGGTGAAGATCGATATCTTCGAACATTTTGATCGCTTCCATTGGAAAATCTCCTTCATGCGATGGTTGGCTATGGAGTGTCCCCTGATGTTGCCGCGTGCTGTGGGAGAAACTTGGGAGTGAATCCCGTGAGCCTCAGACATCGCACCTGAAGAATTCGCCAAGATGCAGAAGGCTGTCTTCTCGCTTCGCTACAACTCATCAAGGCCGCGCAGGCGAGCGAAAATGACCGGGCGATTTTGCCCGCATAGCGGCGTCAGGGCATGTTGCCCTTACGAATATTGCATCACCCCGTCATCCACCTTGCCGAAGCGCAGTGTGACGATGTCGAGTGCGTAATTCTGATAGAGCCGCCATGGCCGTTTCGAGCCCTGCTTTGGCATCTTCGCGATCGAACGTTGCACGTACCCGGACGAGAAATCTATCCACGGCACTTCAGTGATCCAGGGATCGACGTTGCGCGGCATGCATCGCTTGTAGCCGAGCCGATCCATGTAATTGATCAGGCGGCAGACATATCCGCAAGTGAGGTCGCATTTCAGCGTCCACGACGCGTTGGTATAGCCGAACGAGGACGCCAGATTAGGCACATCCGAATACATCATGCCCTTGTAGTTCAGTGTCCTGGCGAAATCGATGGCGCGGCCGTCGACACTCACTTCCATGCCGCCAACCACCTGCAGATTAAGACCGGTAGCAGTGACGATAATGTCGGCTTCGAGCTCGCTGCCGTCCTTCAGCCTGATGCCGTTCTTCGTGAAGCTGTCGATCTCCCTGGTCACGACGGAGGCGCGGTTTTCCTTGATAGCGTTGAACAGATCGCCGTCAGGCACCAGGCACAGCCGCTGATCCCAGGGATTATAGCGTGGCGTGAAATGGGTGGCGACGTCGTAGTCGGGACCGAGCGCCATTTTGACTCCGCCGAGGATCAATTGCTTGACCCGGGCCGGCTTGCGCCGACTGAGCTGAAAGAAATACATGCCCCACATCACGTTGCGCCAGCGGATTAAATGGTAAGCGAGCTTGATCGGCAGATGGCGCCGCAATTTGTTGGCGACGGGGTCCTGCGCCGGCCGCGACACCACATAGGTCGGCGAACGCTGCAGCATCGTAACGTGCGCTGCGGTCTTGGCCATCGCCGGCACGAGCGTCACCGCGGTCGCGCCCGAGCCGATCACCACTACGCGCTTGCCGGCATAGTCGAGGTCTTCAGGCCATTTCTGCGGGTGCACGATGAGGCCGCCGAAATCTCCTCTGCCGGAGAACTGCGGCGTATAGCCTTCCTCATATTTGTAATAGCCAGAGCACATGAACAGGAAATTGCAGGTGAAGCGCACGATCTCGGCAGCCCCCTCGCCTCCGCCCGAGCGTTCGGCCTCCACAGTCCAACGCGCATCCGGCGTCGACCACGACGCCCGCTTGACGCTATGATTGAAACGGATTTTCTTGTCGATACCGTTCTCAGCGGCGGTTTCGCGGACGTAGTTCAGAATTCGCGGCCCGTCGGCGATCGCCTTCGGCTCGATCCATGGCTTGAACGAATAGCCCATCGTGAACATGTCGCTGTCGGAGCGGATGCCGGGATAACGGAACAGGTCCCAGGTGCCGCCGATGCAGTCGCGGCCCTCGAGAATAACAAAACTCTTGGCCGGACAATTGTGCTGCAGGTGATAGCCCGCACCGACCCCGGAAAGTCCGGCGCCGACGATCAGCACATCGACATGTTCGTTTGGTATGGCCGTTTCCATCGTCCACTCAAATTTGCCGCGCCGTCATGGCCAGGCTTCGTCCCGGCCATCCCCGTCTTAGCTCACATCGATCTAAATCCGTGGATGCCCGGCACAAGGCCGGGCATCACGAAAAATCATATTTTCACTCGGCGTCATTCCCGGGCGCGTGCAAAGCGCGCGAGCCCGGAATTTCGAGATTCCGGGTCCTTCGGACCATCCCGGAATGACGGCGTCAAACATCAATACCGATAATGGTCCGGCTTGAAGGGGCCTTCCGGCTTGACGCCGATATATTCGGCCTGATCCGGCCGCAGCTTTGTCAGCTGGACGCCGATCTTGGCGAGATGCAGCCGTGCCACCTTTTCATCCAGCGACTTCGGCAGCACATAGACCTTCTTTTGGTATTTGGCGTCTTTGTTGTTGGCGAACAGCTCGATCTGCGCCAGCGTCTGGTTGGTGAAGGACGCCGACATCACGAACGAGGGATGCCCCATCGCATTGCCGAGGTTCACCAGCCGCCCTTCCGACAGCAGGATCATGCGCTTGCCGTCCGGGAAGGTAATCTCGTCGACTTGTGGCTTGATGTTGGTCCATTTCAGATTGCGCAAATGCGCGATCTGGATCTCGTTGTCGAAGTGACCGATGTTGCAGACAATGGCGCGGTCTTTCATCGCGCGCATGTGCTCGATGGTGATGATGTCCTTGTTGCCGGTGGCGGTGACGAAAATGTCGGCGCGCGGCGCGGCGTCTTCCATGGTCGTGACTTCATAGCCTTCCATCGCCGCTTGCAGCGCGCAGATCGGATCGACCTCGGAGACCATGACCCGGCAACCGGCCTGACGCAGCGAAGCTGCCGAACCCTTGCCGACGTCGCCAAAGCCCGCAACCATCGCCACCTTTCCCGACATCATCACGTCGGTGCCGCGGCGGATGCCATCGACCAGCGATTCCCGGCAGCCATAGAGATTGTCGAACTTCGATTTGGTGACGCTGTCATTCACGTTGATTGCGGGGAACAGAAGCGTACCAGCCTTCTCCATGTCGTAGAGCCGGTGCACGCCGGTTGTGGTTTCTTCCGAGACCCCCTTGACGTTCTTGGCGATCTCGCTGAACCAGCCCTTCGGCTTTTCCTTCAGCATCCGCTTGATCAGCGCGAAGAAGACTTCTTCCTCTTCGCTGTTGTGCTGATCGAGGAAAATGGTGTCACCGCGCTCGGCGCGCACGCCCTGATGCACGAACATGGTGGCGTCGCCACCGTCATCGAGGATCATGTTGGGCGTACCGCCGCCATGCCAATCGAACAATTTTGCGGTATAGTCCCAGTATTCTTCAAGGCTCTCGCCCTTCACCGCAAACACGGGAATGCCAGCCGCGGCGATCGCGGCCGCGGCATGATCCTGCGTCGAATAGATGTTGCAGGAGACCCAGCGGATGTCGGCGCCAAGCGCCGCCAGTGTCTCGATCAAGACCGCGGTCTGGATCGTCATATGCAGGGAGCCCGCGATGCGCGCGCCCTTCAGGGGCTGCTTGGGGCCGTATTCCTCGCGCGTTGCCATCAGGCCGGGCATCTCGGTCTCGGCGAGCGAGATTTCCTTGCGGCCGAACTCGGCGAGCGAGATGTCCTTGACGATATAATCGGTGAAGGCGGGCTTCTTGGCGGTGGCGGTCATGTGAAAAGTTCCTGTTCCTGGGCATGTCACCCCGGGGCGCGAGTGAAACTCGCGAACCCGGAATCTAGATGTTCGAGATTCGGGTCAGCGCCTAGCGGCGCATCCCGGAATGAGGTCTTGCAATCACACTGCGCGCTTCAGCGTCTCGGCGAGGTCGGTTTTTTCCCACGAGAACCCGCCTTCATTGTCCGGCGTACGGCCGAAATGGCCGTAGGACGAGGTCCGCGCGTAGATCGGCCGGTTGAGATCGAGATGCATGCGGATACCACGCGGCGTCAGATCCATCGCCTCCGCTACCGCCTTCTCAAGTTTGTCCTCTGGCATATTGCCGGTGCCGTGGGTGTTGATATAGATCGAGAGCGGCCGCGCCACGCCGATCGCGTAGGCCAGCTGCAGCGTGCATCGGTCGGCGAGACCCGCGGCGACGATGTTCTTGGCGAGATAGCGCGCGG
>Ga0164305_10001266_pt1 | contig 10254 bp, 9 predicted proteins | sample Whisoiple_237_MG_FD_110215 | JGI IMG/M metagenome (GOLD analysis project Ga0164305, IMG submission 110215) | Soil microbial communities amended with pyrogenic organic matter from upstate New York, USA - Whitman soil sample_237_MG | ecosystem: Environmental > Terrestrial > Soil > Agricultural... | reverse complement strand
CCCACCCTGATGGTCGAGGCGGACCTGGCACGCGAAGTGGCTTGGGACGAGACGTTGGCTCGCCATCAGGACTGGGACTTCCTGCTGCGTGCAGTCAGTCTTCCGGACGTCGTACTGCACCAGCTCCCGCTGACCGGGACCGTGTGCTGGTTCGGGGCCACGGGTTCCATCTCAGCCGACGCCAACTGGGAGGCGTCCCTGGCTTGGGTGCGTCGCTGGAGGGATGGCTGGGCCCCTGCGACCTACGTCGACTTCCTGACCTCGCAGACACTGCGATATGCGCTGCACGCTCGCAGCTTCCGAGGATGTATGACCACGCTGGCCGAGATTGCGCGTGCGCGGGGGGTCCCAAGTCGACAGGCCCTCGCTCTGGGCTTCGCGGGAGTCGTGCCAAGGGGGGTCTTGGAGAACGTGAGCGCTGCCGTCTACGGACGGCCCACATGACGCCGCAAGGCCTCCAGCCTCGACCCGACCTTCGGTTGAGCTAAGACCCGGCACCGTGCAGCAGCCCTGGATCACCCCCGGCATCAGGACAGTGTGCACTCTACGTGCAGGGGTGTCGACCACCACCGTTTACCGGGCCCGCGGGGCCTCGTCATGCCCGGGGCAGACATGAGTCAGGGATTGGGTTCACCTGCACGGCGCTTGGGCCGACATACCGCCATCCTCTTGACCGGACAGCTGGGACGGTTGGGCATCCAAGGGATCTACTTCGTCGTGCTCGCGCGCGGCCTCGGCGCGGTGTCGTTTGGCGCGGCAGCAGCACTGCTCGCACTGGCAAGCATGATGCTCCCGTTCTCGAGCCTCGGCTCTGTTCTGCTGCTCGTGAAGAACGTCGCCAGGCGGCCCGCAGACGTCGCGACGCAGTGGGCCAACGCACTCGCTCTGACGATCTTCTCGGGGGTGCCCCTGATCGCGCTGATGGTGATTGGTGCGGGGTGGATGCTGCCCGTATCCCTTCCCGTGTGGGTGGTTGTCGCGGTGGGCCTGGCCGATCTCGTCTTTGCGCAGGTCGTCGAGGCCGCTCGGTCAGTCTTCCTGGCCAAGGAGCACATGACGCGATCCGCCTACTTTCCTGTGCTGGTGCAGGTCAGCAGGTTGGTGACAGTGCTGTTGCTGGTCCTCGGCCCGTGGAAGCTCACCCCTGGATCGTGGGCATTGTCCTACCTCGCCGCATCGATCCCCGTGGCGATCCTGCTGGCCACGGCGACCTATCGGCACACAGGGTGGGCCATGCCGCGCTTGAGCCACTTCGCCCGCGAATGGAAAACAGGTGCCATGTTCATGATCGGCATGTCGTCGGCAACGGTCTACAACGACATGGACAAGGCGATGCTCGCGCGGCTGTCGACGCTTGAAGCCACTGGCATCTACTCTGCCGCATATCGCGTGGTAGATCTGTCCTACGCTCCCGTTCGCTCGCTCTTGTCTGCAGCCTCCCCCGGAATGTGGCGTGCGGGCAGTGACGGGGTCGCGTCCGTTGTGGATGTCGTCCGCAGGCAACTGCTGCGCTCTGTCGCTGCCTACTGCTTGGCTGCGACCGCGCTCATGTTCGCACTGGCAGGGCTTGTCCCACTTGTCCTTGGTCCAAGCTTCAGCGATTCGGTACCTGCGTTGCGCGCTCTTTCCTTCCTGCTGATCCTGAAGGGGTGTCACTACCTCGCGGCCGACACGTTGACCTGTGCCGGGCGTCAGTCGGCCCGCACCGTTGCCCAAGTGCTGATCGCGGCTGCCAACGTGGCGCTATGCCTGGTGTTGATCCCCCGGTTCAACTGGCAGGGGGCCACCCTCGCCAGCCTGCTCAGTGACGGCTCCTTGGCAGTCGCACTCACGTGGCTTCTGTGGCGAGCTGTTCGCCGGGAGCGGGCAGCCGCGTCCAGCAGGGCTTGACTGCACGCAAGCCGCGGGGCGGCTCCCACGTCCCCCGTCGCTGTCACATGCCGTCCGCCCAGGAGTACTGGGTGGCTCGTGGCCTAGCGATCGAATACGCCGTTTGAGGGTGCCAGGCCGGGACCCTCCCTCCAAGGATGGCCAGGTTGACCGGTGACCGGTGACCGGTGGAGCTTAGCGGGGAGCAGTTCATGCCGGATAACGCATGGGGACGGCGCGCGGTCCTTCGGACGGCAGGCGTCATCGGAGCCTCGATGGTTGGCGGGCTCATCGTTGGCGCGGAAACCACCAAGGGCATGCTGAGTGCGCCGGCGAGAGCCGTGACCAGCCCCGATGACGGCTACCTCCCGCAGGCCCCGTCCCGGCCGCGGTCGACGGGTTTCACCATCCTGACTCGCTTCCAGGCCAGCCACGGTTGGCGCACATCGCCCGGGTCACGCACGCGGGCAGATCTCAATGACACCACCGACTACGCCTTGGGCACCCAATCGCTGAGCCTCACGACCAGCGCCGCCGGCGGAACCTCTGGAGTCGACTCGCCGCGGTACTCGAGCGCGGTCGACCTGCGTCACAAGACCCTACGCGTTCTCGTCAAGATTGACGGTGTCGCCGACCTTGAGAATTTTCGGTTGTACGCCGGCGATGCCGACTTCCGCAATTTTCGACCTTACCCGCTTGACCTGAATGAGCGACGGACCGCCGCCTCCTATGTCAAGGACGGTGCGTGGACATGGGTCACGCTCAACGGTGCGTGCGGCGTCGCCATCGGCGATGGTGGCCTGCCGGTGAGCAGGTGGCGGCTCACCACCTCGTCGCTGCCAGGCAGGCGAGTAACCGTTCACGTCAACGCAGTCGAGTACGGGCCTGCGCCCATGACCTTCCCCCGCGGCGTTGTCTCGATCTGTTTCGACGACGGGCTGCTGTCCCCCTTCCGGAATGCGAAACCCAAGCTTGACCAGTACGGATGGGCGGCCAGCGAGTACCCGATAGTCGACCGCATCGCCAGTTCGGACGACGGCTCGCACCTGACGATTGCGCAGTTGCGGGAGTGTCAGGAAGTCTCGGGCTGGGAAATCGGTCTCCACTCCATGACGCTGGCCGACCACGATGCCGGCTTCGACACCTTGACGCTTGGCGAGATCCGGGCGAACCTCATGGCGGACCGCAGGTGGCTGCAACAGAACGACCTGGGCTACGGGGAAGGGTTCGCCTGGCCGCTCGGCGCGTTCTCCCTTTCGGCAATGAAATCGGCGGCTCCCCTGTGTTCGTACGGGCGCCTCAACACGACACGCACGTTGGAGACGTGGCCACCGGCCGACACGATGCGCATCCGGTCCGCAGCGAACACCGACTCTGCTGGCCGAATGATCTCCATGGTCGATGAGACCAAGGCCTCGAGGAGCTGGCTCTGCCTCACGTTCCACGAGATAACGCCTGACGGCTCCGGGCTTCATGCCTGCAGAACCGAGACGTTCAACAAGGTCATGGATTACATCGCAGCTCAAAGGCTGGAGGTGCTTCCGATGATTGAGGTGCTCAAGAAGGGGGAAGCCACATGAGCAGCGACGGCGGGTATGAGCATGGCCTTCGTTCGGGAAGCAGCCCGAGGACGTTCAGACCGGACCGGGGCGACGGCGAGTCGGTCATGACCCTGAACACGACCGACTATGTGCGGCTGTTCCGGGAGAAATGGCGAGCCCTGGTCATCGTTACAGTGATCTTCGTTGCGGCAGCGGCACTGGTCACCTTGCTGCAGCCAAAGGTGTATGCGGCCAGTGCCAGTGCCTTCGTGAGCAACGGCACCAACACCGATGCCTCACTCGCGGAGGCGAGTGACAACGTGGCGAAATCGCGGGCAAAGTCATATATCGCGCTCGCGACGAGCCGCGCGACGGCCAACACGGTCATCCACGACCTGGGGCTCAGGGCAGACCCCGCCCAGCTCGTCAAGAGCATCACCGTCGAGCAGCCACTTGACACCGTTCTTCTGAACGTCACGGCGCAAGGCTCCACCCCAGCAGCCGCGCGACAACTGGCTGATGCCTGGATAGCAGCCCTGTCCCGCGAGGTTGCCTCGCTCGAGGACCCGCAGGGGATCGGCAATGCGGTCACGCTGCGGCTGGTGCCTGTTGAGGCCGCTGAGCTTCCTTCAGTGCCTGTGTCGCCCAGGGCTGAGCTCAACCTCGCTCTGGGGCTTGCACTGGGGCTGGTCGCCGGAATGGTGTTCGTGCTCAGCCGAAACCGGTTCGACCGGAGACTCCGGTACGTCTCGACGGTTGAGGAAGTCGCTGCCGTTCCCGTGATCGGGTCGATTCCAGAGGCCCCGTGCCTGACTCGAGCCCCTGGGCGCGCCGGGCCACCTGCACGACACCCACGGGCCAGCGCGACGTTGGACCGAGCAGCCGGCGAGCAGCTCCGCAAGCTTCGTACCAACTTGCAGTTCATGGATCCCACGTTTGCGCCTCAGGTCGTCGTCGTGTCCGCGCCGCTGGACGGCGACGGTGCCTCCACCATTGCGGCTCACCTGGCGGCCACCGTCGCAGCCACCGGGCGATCAGTCGTCCTCGTCGATGCCAACCTTCGCAACCCGAGGCAGGCGGCGCTGTTCGGCCTGGACAACGGTCCGGGGCTGACCGATGCACTCCTCCGATCCACTAACCCGCGTGAGATTGTCCAAGGAGTTGACGGTCGACCCGGGCTGCAGGTCTTGGTTGCGGGCGGAACGTGTACATCCCCCAGCGAGCTCCTCGGGTCCCCAGCCATGCATGCGCTGATCCGGGACCTTGCGGAGGGCGCCACGGTGATCGTCGATGGTCCTCCCGTTCTGCCCGTGACCGACTCTGTCGTGCTCACCGCTGCCGCTGATGGTGTGGTCCTGGTCGTCACACGCGGAAGGACGCTGGACAGCGACCTTGAAGACGCGATGATGCAGCTCGAGGCGGGCAAGTGCCGGACGTTGGGCATCGTCTTCAATCGCGCACAGAGCCCGAGACGTCAGCGTGGACGGCGGGGGCAGGCATCAGTGGCTTCCGATCCCGACGCGGGGCCTCGTCACCGCCAAAAGCCACTCGTTGCGGAAGATGAGCTCTTGGCTGCTGACCAGGCAAGGCCGCCAGCGTGACCGCGGCTGCACAGGTCACCTTGGCGGCGTTCGCAATGGAGAGGCCCTACTGCCGGGGGTGGCTGTGACACGTAAGGACATTGAGGAGAAGCTGGCCGGTGTTGACCTGTTTGCAGCCTTGACCAAGCAGCAGCTGCGACGGATCATCGCGGCCGGGTCAGTGCTGGAGTATGCCGCCGGGGACGAAATCATCAACGAGGCGGACCATGTGGTCGCGTTTCATCTTGTTCTCGCCGGGCACGCAGAGGTCTCGGTGCGTGGTGTGCCACAACCGGTGATTGGCCCGGGGGACCACTTTGGATCGATAAGCCTGATCGATCTGCACCCCTTCTCTGGAACGGTCGTCGCCATGGGGCCTCTGCGCGTCTTCGGCATCAGCTCCACGGCGTTTCAAGGACTCCTGCACGACGCCGCCCTCGCACGTCGCATGCTGCTGGTGGTCTGTCAGCGAGTGCGAACACTTGAGAACGCCAGCGCCTCGACCCCATGAGCGCAAGACACTGCGTCACGACGGCCCGCGGGTCGCTGCCATGGCCGTGACCTGCGGGACCGCCGGTATACGACTACTTCAGGAACTGACGTGCCATCCCGACGTGTTGGATCTGGCTGGTGCCCTCGTAGATCTGCGGGACCTTGGCTACGACGACAATGGCGCCCACGCTGCTGACGCCGCGCGGCAGCGGCCTTGCAGGCATGCGAAGCCGGCCGCCGCCACCCTGGGAAGGGGCGGGCCGGCCGAATGCGGTGTGCTGCTGCGATGGCGGGGGTGGTCAGTGCTTCTGCCGGAATCGGGGGGTCTCCTACTGTTCGGACACTGGGAGGTGTCTCCAGCCCGGGAGGGGACTGGCGCAGCAGGCCGTCGAGGACCTTGCCGAGGTCGTACAGACCCGGGAACTTGATGAGGTCGACGATCTGGCGGGTGTCGACGGTCTTGCTGGGACACGCGTAATTTCGCGAACAACTCTGGCGGAGGCGGACGGGAATCGAACCCGCCTGACCCGGATGCCGGGTCACACCGGTTTTGAAGACCGGGAGGGCCACCAGGCACCTGCACGCCTCCCTCGCGCACCGACCCGCGCGGGCCGGAGGACGAGGTGCCCAGTCAAGCAGGTCACACGGCGCCGGGCGACCGGGCCGGGCTCAGGTGTGGGGTCGCGGTCGGGCGGGTACGTGCGGGAGGTCCACGACCGACCACGGGAGGCAAGCAGATGAGCGACGAGAGCACACCGGCCAAGGGCCAGGACGGTCCGGCTGATGAGGGCACCGACCGGCTGCACGCGGTCGAGGAGGCACGTGCGGAGATCGCTGACGACGCCGAGCTGCAGACCGCGCTGCAGGAGGCCTCGACCGATGCGCCGCCGTGGCCGGGCCAGGGTGCGTCGGGAGACGACCAGGCCGATGAGCCGGACCCGACCGCTCAGGGCGACTGACGCCAGAACCGTGTACAGGAGGCTGCGGGCACGATGTCGCAGCCTCCTGTGCATGGCCTGCCCGAGCCCGGAAGCCTCGCTGTGCCGGTGGGCTCGTGGTTAGGTCAGAGGCATGACCGGTGTGACCGCCCAGCCCCGCCTGACGCAGTACGCCCGCGGGGGCGGCTGTGCCTGCAAGATCCCTCCGGGTGAGCTCGAGTCGGTCGTGCAGGGGCTGGCCGGCCCGGCGCACCCGGACGTGGTCGTCGGGCTCGGGACCGGCGACGACGCGGCCGTGGTGCGCATCGAGGACGGAGTCGCGGTCGTCGTCACCGCCGACTTCTTCACGCCGGTCGTCGACGATGCCTACGACTTCGGCCGGATCGCGGCCGCCAACGCGCTCTCCGACGTCTACGCGATGGGCGGACGGCCGGTGGTCGCGGTCAACCTCGTCGGCTGGCCGCGCGACGTGCTGCCGGTGGATCTGCTCGCCGAGGTCCTGCGCGGTGGGGCGGACGTCGCCAAGGCGGCGGGGTGCCACGTCGCGGGGGGCCACAGCATCGACGACCCGGAGCCCAAGTACGGCATGGCCGTCACCGGGGTCGCCGACCCGGAGCGCCTGATGCGCAACGACGCCGCACAAGCCGGTATGCCGCTCAGCCTCACCAAGCCGCTCGGCGTCGGCGTGCTGAACAACCGGCACAAGTCCACCGGCGAGGTGTTCCCCCAAGCGGTGGCCGCGATGACCACCCTCAACGCGGAGGCCTCCCGTGCCGCCCTCGCGGCGGGGGTGCGGGCAGCCACGGACGTCACCGGCTTCGGGCTGCTCGGTCACCTGTTCAGCATGGCGCGGGCCTCCGGGGTCAGCGCCGTCGTCGACGCGGCCGCGGTGCCTTACCTCGACGGCGCCCGGGAGGCGCTGCGTGACGGCTTCGTCAGCGGTGGCACCCGGCGCAACCTGGACTGGGTGCGGCCGCACCTGTCCGCCACGGTGCCCGAGGACGAGCTGCTGCTGCTCGCCGACGCCCAGACGAGCGGTGGCCTGCTGGTGGTCGGCGAGGTGCCGGGCGCGCCGGTGGTGGGTGAGGTCGTCGCGGCACGCGAGCACGTGCTGACGGTCCGCTGAATTCCCCGGCGCGGGGGCCGGAACACCTGCCGAGAGGGACGTTCCTCCGGGTTCAGGTCACCTGAAACCCGGAGGAACGTCCCTCTCGGCGGAGATGGGGGTCAGGAGTCGCGGCGGCGGGCCTCGAGACGCTCCCGCTGCGGCACCACGGTGTAGCGCGGATCCATCGCCGAGGCCTGCCCGGCCTCGAAGATGCCGAACCGCGTGCAGGCCGAGCCGGCGAGCAGCGCCGCTCCGGAGAGCGCAGCTGCGACCCGGCTGCGCCCGGCGAACAGCGCCGTGCCGACCGATCCGGCGGCGGTCAGCGCCTTGCTGGCCCGCAGCAGCCGGCCGGCCCGACCGACGTGCAGCGGCTCGGCGGCCAACCCCATCGACTGCTCCATGCGCTGCGCCGCCACCAGCTCCAGCGCCGCGCCCCCAAGTGCCAGCCGACGGGCCGGGCCGGCCTGGGACGTCGGGGAGGCCAGCATGCCGAGCCCACCGGCGGCACTGGCCGCGGAGCCGACGAACACGAAGGGCAGCTCCCGGTGCGCCTCGTGCCACGACGGAGTGGCCGTGTCGGACAGCAGCACGGCCGTGTAGGACGCGACGGCCGGCGCCAAGACCCCCGCCAGCAGACCTGCCGGTCGCCCGGTGGCGCCGAGCACCGTTGCCGCCCAACGCAACCGGCGGGGGAGCAGTCCACTCAGCTCGGCGGCACCAGCCAGGCCGGCCATCGGTCCGTAGGCCGAGAGGACCCAGGTGCCCACCGACATCGGCGACGTCGGCTTGGCCACGCGCAGCATGTTGACGAAGCGCGCGGGCTTGCCGAGGTCGTGGACCAGCGCGGCGACGCTCAGGCTGATCGCGGCCAGGGCCCCGACCCTGCCCACCCGTCGCAGCGCCGGCCGACCGGTCAGGTCGGCGCCGGCGCCCAGCAGCGAGGAACCGGCTGCCAGCCCCCCGAGGAACAGGTAGGCCGGGATGTCGGCCTCCCAGGGTGAGGGCTTGACGACGGGGCGCCCGTAGTAGGAGGTGAACGTGGCCTCGGGCACCATCCGGCGCTCACCGCCCCGACTACCCCGGCCACGGCGACCCTCCGCCCGCGTGCCCGGCACCGCGTCCCGGCCGGGGGTCCGGCTCAGCGGACCCTGGCGGCCCACGCCCGGGCTCACGAGCGACCGCCCAGGAACGAGACGACCGCTCCGGCCAACAGCGCCGCGGCCGCGAGGCCGGCCTTGCGCCACATCTCGGGCAGGTCGCGGGTGGTGACCACCGGGTCCGGCGGCAGGCCGTAGACCTCGGGCTCGTCGAGCAGCAGGAACATCGCGCCGGCGCCGCCGATGCCGTCCTCGGGGTCCGCGCCGTAGAGCCGGGCGTCGGCGACGCCCTGCCCGTGCAGCGCCTCCACCCGGGCCTGCGCCCGCTCGCGCAGCTCGTCCAGGTCGCCGAACTGGATCGACTGCGTGGGGCAGGCCTTGGCACAGGCCGGCTCGTCCCCGACACCGATGCGGTCGTAGCAGAGCGTGCACTTCTGGGCGATGCCCACGTTCTTCGTCCCGGCGTCACCGGTGCGCCGCTCGATCACGCCGAACGGGCACGCGGGCACGCAGTAGCCGCAGCCGTTGCAGATGTCGTCCTGCACCACGACGGTGCCGAACTCGGTGCGGAACAGCGAGCCGGTGGGGCAGACATCGAGGCAGGCCGCGTGGGTGCAGTGCTTGCACACGTCCGAGGACATCAACCAGCGGAAGTCCATGGCTCCGGCGCCGTCTGCGGACTCCGCACCCCCGGCCGCCTCGCCGCTCTCGCCCGGCCGCACGGACGGCATACCGAGGTCGACGCTGCTGCGCTCGCGCAGCAGGCCCGGCTCCTGGTGGCCCAGCGGCTTGGGCTGCTCGATGAACGCGACGTGGCGCCACGTGCTGGCCCCCAGCGCACCGGTGTTGTCGTAGGAGGAGCCGAGCAGGTCGAGGCCACCGTCCATCGGGATGGCGTTCCACTCCTTGCAGGCCACCTCGCACGCCTTGCAGCCGATGCACACCGTGGTGTCGGTGAAGAAGCCCTGGCGTGGCGGAGCCTGCTCCCACCCCGCGTCCGGGGCAGGGTCGAGCGGGCCGTGGAGCCGGTTGCTCATGAGTCGTCTCCCTCGTGCTGGCCGTGGGCGCTCGGCCGCCGTGGCGTGCGCAGGACGTTGCCGGTCTCGACGGTGATGCCGGCGCGGCTGCGGTAGCCGGCGACGAACTGCAGCAGCGCGGGGCCGGTCGGACGGCGCCCGGGCTGGATGTCGCAGGAGGCGACCTTGGTCTCCTGGATGTGGACGTTGGGGTCGAGCGTGACGCCGAACAGGTCGTTGGCCGAGTCGCCGCTGACCACGGCATCGCCACCGACTCCCCAGTGGTAGGGCAGGCCCACCTGGTGGATCGTGCGGCCGCCGACGCGCAGCGGCGCGATCCGGTCGGTGACCAGCACCCGGGCCTCGATCGCCGTGCGGGCGGTGACGATGGTGGCCCAGCCCAGGTGCTCGAGGTGCCGCTCCCGCGCGAGCTCGGGGGAGACCTCGCAGAAGAACTCCGGCTGCAGCTCGGACAGGTAGGGCAGCCACCGGCTCATGCCGCCGGCCGTGTGGTGCTCGGTCAGCCGGTACGTCGTGAACACGTAGGGGAAGACCTCGGCACCGTCCTCCGGGCCGGAGGGGTTCTGGAGGTTGTCCGTGCGCTTGAACACCT
>Ga0164305_10001264_pt1 | contig 10263 bp, 15 predicted proteins | sample Whisoiple_237_MG_FD_110215 | JGI IMG/M metagenome (GOLD analysis project Ga0164305, IMG submission 110215) | Soil microbial communities amended with pyrogenic organic matter from upstate New York, USA - Whitman soil sample_237_MG | ecosystem: Environmental > Terrestrial > Soil > Agricultural... | reverse complement strand
TTGCCTCATCACGTCCTTTGCCGACGGCAGGACATCGTCCGGCGCGGTTGTCGCGACACTTTCGCTCTTAAGCGCGGTGCTATTTCTCATCACAGTCTCCCTTATTCAGCGTCCCTTGGGCGCCGCTTCCGCTTGCTAAATTCCAGCTCATTAGACAAATCGGCTCTGCAAAAAACATTGCGATAGATCAAGGTTGAAAAATGTAACAAGCGCATTAGCTACTTCACACGCAAATACCCGCCGCGCCGTTGTCTCTCTGGAGACGCATTCATGCAATCACAGAAACAGCCGTCATTCTTCGATAGCTCATCGGTCTCCAATAGCGACTGGTCCGGGCTTATGGGGCAGGCGCTGGAATATATGGCCGACGCCGCGCAACGCACTGTGCTTTTCGCAGACGTGATGCGAGAGCGTGGCAATCAATACCACGAACACATCGCCAAGACCGTGCCTCACGTCCTCGGCTATGGTGCGGAACTGGTCCTGGACGGCCGCACGTTCGAGCGTCCCGTCAATTACCTCCTGGCGCGGATCGTCCCACCAAAGGGCGTCCGGATTGACGAGACCCGCCGCCCGTTCGTCGTCGTTGACCCGCGGGCCGGACACGGCCCGGGTATTGGAGGCTTCAAGGCCGACAGCGAGATCGGCGTCGTGCTCGCTGCCGGACATCCATGCTATTTCGTGGGATTCCTGCCGGAGCCAATGCCGGGGCAAACGATCGAGGATATTGCGCGCGCAGAAGCGGTTTTCCTGGAGAAGGTCACCGATCTGCACCCGCAGGCCGGCGACAAGCCGTGCGTGATCGGCAATTGCCAGGCCGGATGGGCGATCATGATCCTCGCCGCCTTACGTCCGGAGCTATTCGGGCCGATTATTCTGGCAGGATCGCCGCTCTCTTATTGGGCAGGCGTTCATGGTCAAAATCCGATGCGCTATAGCGGCGGCTTGCTCGGCGGAAGCTGGCTTACTGCTCTTTCGAGCGACTTGGGCGGCGGCAAGTTTGACGGCGCTCACCTCGTGCAAAACTTCGAAAACTTAAATCCCGCCAACACATTATGGTCGAAGCAGTACAATGTTTACGAGAAGGTAGACACGGAAGCCGCCCGGTATCTTGAGTTCGAGCGCTGGTGGGGCGGCCACGTCAACATGAATGCCGAGGAAATCCAGTTCATTGTCGACGAGCTGTTCGTCGGCAACAACCTCGCGGCCGGCAAGGTTAAAACCTCCGACGGCACCTCGATCGATCTGCGCAACATCCGTTCGCCGATCGTTGTGTTCTGCTCCCATGGCGACAATATCACGCCGCCGCAGCAGGCGCTTGGCTGGATTCTCGATCTTTACGACGATGTCGACGAGCTCAGGTCCTACGGGCAGACCATCGTCTACACCGTACACAAGACGGTGGGACACCTCGGCATCTTCGTGTCTGGAGGCATCGCCCGGAAAGAGCATAGCGAATTCTCCAGCAACATCGATTTGATCGATCTTCTGCCGCCTGGACTGTATGAGGCAACCTTCGAGGCGAAATCGGCCAACGCCGCCAATGTCGATCTCGTACAGGGCGATTGGATCATGCGATGCGAGCCTCGCACGCTTGACGACATCCGCGCTCTGGGCGGCAATACGCCTGAGGACGAGCGTCGCTTCGCGACCGCCGCGCGCGTGTCGGACATCAACCTTGCGCTCTACCGCACTTTCCTTCAGCCTTTCGTCAAAGCGACGGCGTCGAGCCCCGCCACTGAGTGGATACATCGTTTGCATCCGCTGCGGCTTTCCTACGAGGTTTTTAGCGATGTAAACCCGTTCATGCGCACGCTGGCCGGATGGGCCGATCAGGTCCGCCAAGAACGACAACCAGCCAGCGACAAGAATCCCTTTGTCGCGGCCCAGGAAGCGGTCTCGAAGCAGACGATCGCCGCCCTGAACGCCTGGCGCGACATGCGCGACCAGTATTCCGAATGGCTCTTCCTTTCTGTTTACGGGTCGCCGTTGCTGCAGGCGGCTGTCGGCGTCGATCCCACCGCGACGGCGCCGCTGCGCAAAGCCGGAAAATCGGCTCTCCATAACGAACTCGTGCAAAAGCGTCTGACCGAGCTCAAGTCACGCATTAAGATGGGCGGACTGCAGGAAGCAGCCGTGCGCGCCCTCATTTACGTGGGACTTGCGCGCGACCGCGTCGACGAGCGAGGCGTTGAGGCCGTGCGCCGCATCCGCCTCATAGAAGAGGAGCAGCAACGGCTCACCTTGGCGCAGTTCAAGGCGATGGCGCGCGAGCAATTCTTCATGCTGCTTGTCTATCCGGACGAAGCGGTCGCCGCCATCGCCGAGCTCCTACCGGAAAGCCCCGAAGAACGTCGCAAGGCATTTGCGGCCATCCGACAAGTCCTCAGTGCCAGCAGCGAGATTACCGGGGAGGCGGCGGCACGGTTGGCGAGGATCGCCCCGCTTTTTGGAGTCGCGGGCAACTCAAGCGAAAAAGTCGTCGACCTGCTCAAGGCGTCGTGAGCATTTCATCGAACCTCAATAGGGTACATGCCCATGGCGGTCATCGACATCGACACACGCGAGAAGCCGCATCAAAAATACGAGCGGCTCCTAAATGCCGCCAAACAGGTTGCCGCGGCGACGACGGTGATAGTACATCCCTGCGACGAAACGTCGCTACGGGGTGTTGTCGAGGCACAGGAAGCCGGTTTGATCAAACCGATTCTCGTGGGACCGATAAAGAAGATTCAGGACACCGCCTCCCGGTACGGGCTGAATATTGCAGGTTTCGAGATCGTCGATGTGCCGCACAGCGACGCCGCAGCGGCGAAGGGCGTCGAGCTCGTGCGTGCCGGAAGGGGCGAGCTTTTGATGAAGGGCAGCCTGCACACCGACGAACTCATGCGGTGCGTGACGGCGGGAGAAACCGGCCTGCGCACGGCGCGGCGGATAAGCCACGTCTTCGTCATGGATGTGCCGGGTTATCCCGAAACGCTGTTCATCACCGATGCCGCAATCAATATTTTCCCGGATCTCGATTGCAAGCGCGATATCGTTCAGAACGCAATCGACCTCTACCGTGATATCGGACTTGGGACACCGCGCGTTGCTCTGTTGTCGGCCGTGGAAACGGTGACGACAAAGATACCGACCACGATCGAGGCTGCCGCTCTGTGTAAAATGGCCGACCGCGGCCAGATCACGGGAGGCATTCTCGACGGTCCGCTGGCCTTCGATAATGCAATCGATCCCGAAGCTGCGCGGATTAAGGGCATCAAGTCCGAGGTAGCAGGGAGAGCCCAAATACTCGTCGTCCCGGATTTGGAAGCCGGTAACATGCTGGCCAAGAACCTGACATTTCTAGCCAAAGCCGATGCCGCCGGCATCGTACTCGGTGCGCGCGTACCGATCATTTTGACCTCGCGCGCCGATTCCGTGCGCGCTCGCATGGCGTCCTGCGCGGTCGCCGTACTTTACGCCGACGCACGACGTCGTGCGGCGGCCGCGCCGGTAATGTGAGCCAAATGAGCTCGATCCTTGTGGTGAATGCGGGCTCCTCAAGCGTCAAGTTCCAGATATTTGGAATTGAGGCCAAGGATCGCCTAACGCGCAGTTTAAGAGGGCAAATGAGCGGTATCGGCTCCGAGCTGCGTTTGCGCGCCGCCGCGGCTGATGGAGCTAGTCTGATCGACCGCGATTACCGAGCCGATGAGGTAGCCGATATCGAGGCGGCTCTTGCAGCAGTCGCCTAGTGGCTGCGCAGCGAGCATCGGTTAAACCCGATCGCGGTCGGACACCGCGTCGTGCATGGCGGACCGGAATACAGCGCACCCATGATCGTCGACTCGAACGTTCTCAAGAAGCTCGAGCAATATATCTCTTTGGCGCCGCTGCATCAGCCGCACAATCTCGCGCCTCCCGGTACTTCTCGACAGATTTCCCGATCTTCCCCAGGTCGCCTGTTTCGATACCGCATTTCACCGCGGCAACGGTCCTCTGGCTGATCATTACGCACTTCCGAGCGTTTTCACGACAAGGGCGTCCGGCGTTACGGGTTTCACGGTCTGTCATACGAATATATTGCGGGTCGTCTCGCTGATGAGGCACCGCAAATCGCGTTGAAAAAACTGATCGTCGCGCATCTCGGCAGCGGCGCCTCTATGTGCGCGATGCAGGGCGGGCGCAGCATCGAAAGCACGATGGGGTTCACGGCGCTCGACGGCTTGCCCATGGGGACGCGGCCCGGCCAGATTGACCCAGGGGTTGTTCTTTACCTCATCTCGCAGGAAGGAATGAGTCCTGCGGATGTCCAGCACTTGCTATATCACGACAGCGGCCTCAAAGGATTATCCGGGCTGAGCGCCGACATGCGCTTGCTTGAGGAAAGCGCCGATCCGCGCGCCGCCTTCGCAATCGACTATTTCGTTTACCGGATAGCATTGAATGCGGGCATGCTCGCCGCGGCGCTTGGCGGCCTGGACGCTTTCATCTTTACCGCCGGCATCGGCGAGCGTTCCAGCAGCTCTTGAAGCTGCGGACTATCCTAATCTCATCCGGACTGGCGAGACCGTTTCGACCATTGCTGTGCCTGCGGTACTGGCTGTGTTCAACTGGCCGAAAACCAGCGATCGCTACCGCCGGGTGTCCCGGTTCGTTGAAGCTTATTTCACGAAGTTCGACCAGCTACAGCAGCCGCCCTTTCAGCCCAAATGGCGAGAGATCAACCTGGCCGGCAAGGTTCCGGGATGGACGCGCTACCGCGTAGCTGAAGAGCTCCTGGCCAAGATGACAGCCGATCCCCAGGTGAAGGTTCATTTCGACGCCTTCCTGGACACGCGTGCAGGTGCCAGGGGCCATGGTACACTGCCGAATAGCGAGCGTGAGGCTCTTTTCAAGCAGTTCCTGGAGTGGCAAAAAAGTGCTGATTGGTGATCCGGGACGGCGCTGGTAATTAGACGTGAGCGGTTACAGACCACAGCTGCCAACTTCTGAGCCAGCACGTCACCCGGTCGATGGTCATACCCTCGCTGAGACGCTTTCTAGTCCGGCACGATTGCTTCCCGTCACGGGACTTGCCGATGAAAGTCCGATCCCGTTGTAACGGGTAACCACATTTGTTCTTATAAGGAAATCGCGCGTGCGTGTTTCTCTGAGGTCTGCCGTGAAGAAAACAATTCTCACACCTATTCTGATCGTCGCGTTCGTTAGTCAAACTCACGCTTTTGAATACGGAATAAAAATCGAAACAGTTCAGAACGCCAACATGCCCCCGGTTGATATTGTCCAAGACATCGACGAGCTCCCTCAGGAGATGGCAGACCTGAACAGCAATGAGGTGCAAACAAACCAGCATACCTCCAACAAAGCCTCCCACTCGCGCAGGCATTCATCGGGAATAGCTAAGACCTCCCAGGCGAGGCGAAGTGCTCCGGCTGGTGCCATGCAAGACGCAATCCAAATGGAACCGGCTTTGGCTTACGATGCGAGCAACGAGAACCACAGCCCATTTGCACCACTTCGCCACATTTTTGGCGGGGCTCATTGATTGACGATTTCGCACCGGAGCACCGTGCTGAAAAGAACTGGGCCGACGAAATTCATGCCTTTCGAAGTCTCCCACCCGGCCCCCACCGTTCTCCCGCGATGAACTGAACGCCAGTAGCCTCAACGGCGGAGATGACTTGCCGGACGTGTCCGTGCAGTGCCCGGCCCGGGCGAATCACGGCTTGCACCTTCGAGATAGCCATGCATCCGCGCGCGATAACGGTCCCGGCAATGGCCCCAGCGGGGGAGCGGTCCTGGTTCCAACCTTCTGCGAACGGCGGCGATGTTGACGGAACTTGCCGGAACTAGGCTGAGGAAGACGGACTGATCTTGGCGACTAGTCCAGTAGTCCTTTTCGAAGGCGACATCCTCGTCATCCTCTCCAGGACGTGCGCCCTGAGCCTCTGGAAGTGCGCAGGAAGCGCCTCGCGCGGCTGCTATCGCGTAGCAACAAGGCGATGCGCGACGGCATCCAGCTCAGCGAGGCGCTCACCGGCGACGGCCCGGCCACTTCGGCCACGACTGCGATTTGGGGCTCGAAGGCATCATTTCGAAGCGGCGACACCTGCGAAGCTTCCACGAATCTAAGGGCGGACTCAGGTCCTTGCGAGCGCCCACCCCCGTGCAGCTCGTCAGGCCGTCATCTCAGCAACGTCACGCGACGGCAGTTGCGGCACCAGAGACGAAGGACCAGGCGATAGCCAGCAATCAGGAGCCCGCCACATCAATAGGTTAGAACCGAAACGGAAAACTTACCGGGAGGGGCAGGGCGTCAAGTATGAAGCCCCGAAGCAGCGCCCCTCGCTGTCTCTAACCCACCACCCTCGCGCAAGAGACCCCGAGCGCTGGCGGTCCCGAGGGCGTCCAGGAGCCGGCAGAGGTCCCCACACCGGCCGCATCACCGGTTTCCTCAGGTTCTGGTTATCCGAGATATTGCGTGTATTTTTCAATGGGTGACCGGCACTGAAGCATCCCGATCAGTTGATCGGGTATACGGCAAAGAGGCTGGACCATTTTGGCATTTTGCTTCGGCTATACGGGGGTGGTGTTTGGAAATGGCGATGATGGTTCATCGTCCGCAATGAAGAATTGGGCGCCGAATAAAAACGAGGGGTCAGCGCTGATCGCCAATATCGCGCTACACCATCCTACATGGGGAATATTCGAGCTCTGACCACTAAATAAGCCCCATGTGACTTAGGCCTCGGAATACGCCACCTAAGACGGACATTGGCGTGGTCGTCGAGACACTCGCGGCCAGTACGAGGGATAAACACCACATGGTTATACCACTGGCCTACACTGTACCCGAAGCGTGCTCGGCAGCGCGCGCTGGGCGTACTACAATCTATGAGGCGATTAAATCGGGCGAATTGCGATCTGTAAAGCGCGGCCGACGTACTCTCATCCTCTCGCAAGACCTCTGTTTGTGGATTTCCCGTTTCCCCGCTGTCCGGGCGAACTCGCAGCACCACAAGAACACTCGGTCGCAACCTAACCCGTGACGCACCGTGTCAAAGCCCAACAAGAGCTTGCGACGCCGCAATAGCCGGGAAAATATCTTGCCATGGGTACAGCTTCCGCATTGGATTATGGCGAGCGCCGCATGGAAGAGCCTCAGACCTGTCGACCGAAACGTTTGGCTCCAAATCGTTTGGCGCTACAATGGCATGAACAATGGCTGGATTGCGGTGCCGGCTCGCGCCGTCGCGGACGAGATAGGTGTGCATCACTCCACCGTGGCTCGGGCACTCCAAGCCCTCATGACCTACGGCTTCATCGAGATAACAAGACATGGCGACTTTTCGTGCAAACGTGCCGCTTCGGAGTATCGACTAACCCATCTGAAATGCGACCGGGATGGCCGACTGCCCGGCAATACCTTCATGTGCATTTAGGCAAATATGCTGCAGCGGCATAGTCGCATTTGATAATCTCATAGCCGCACCCACGCGACTACATGTGTTGATTAGCACCTCGAATGAGGATTACAGTCGCATCCACGCGGCTATCAACGGCATTTCCGCCAAGTCATAGTTGCGCTCACGCGACACATATAGATATACCATTAGGGACGGCGGACCATCAGCTATTATTCTTCGCCGGATGAAAACGCCCGCCGGCTTTTGTTGGAGCGCGATGAGCGTCAACGTAATTCGTAGCGAAGGTAGGCAGAAGCCTCTCAACCTCTTCTTGAGCCCGGCTAGCCTGGAGCTTCTCCCTGAAGTAGCCCGGCGACGTATAGAAAAATGCCAAGGCAGTGCCGTGGCGCGACCTGTATTGCTGGAATGCTGCCGACCTCGCCCGAGCTTCTTGCAGCCCCAAGATCATAAGAGGGTCCCGTCGGGCTTCAGACATATACGCGCGGGCGTGCGCGCCCGGTCTCTGCAGTTGGCGCGGGAGGTTGAAGCTGGTCGGCCAGCTCGTCCTAATAACCGAGCAAGTTGAAGCCAAGATACTTTAGTCTTTCCAAACCGCGTGTTCTCAGCCTTGCTGCGGGCGTCCTCAGCCCTGCGCCGATAACCCTCGATCCGAGTTGGCAGCCCACTCACGAATCCTGGCATCACCGCCGCGCGAAATCAGGGTTCTTGGTCTTCAGCCATGCCCGTGTCCGGCCGCTCACGTACCGCGAGCCGATGCGCTTCGAGACGATGCCTTCGAGGTTCATCCAGCACGCGTGGCGGAAGATCGTCGCGCCATCTCCAGTGATCGCCTCGCTGAGAAGCTCGTCCCTCAAATGCTCCCTTGTGGAACGAAGAAGCAGATAGCCTCCGTTTGAGAGCCATCGGGCATGGTGCCGTAGAACAACCAGACGTGCTCGTCCTCAGAAAGCATGACGCGGTCATCCGGGACTAGCCGACCGTAGCCATCTGCGCGCCAGCCACCCTCTACGTGGTGGATTTGTCCGACTGTAAGCCGGTGCACGTCCGCGACGCCGCAGCAGTATCGGTTGACCCATTCGGGAACGGGAGAACCATCATCCCAGCGCTCATGCGCGGTTATCGGCCATGGGCACATGCCAACGAGAGTGCACGCAGCGAGGGCGGTGCGTCTCATCCCGATAATCATCGGCTTGGGCTGCCTGCCCAAGACCATGCGCTTAGGGCTCCGCTCAAGCAATAGCTTTGTTGACGGTGGCCAAGCCGTAAAAACCCCGATCCAAAACTGAGACACTACCCGGCCTGTCAAACCTTGATTCCGGCTCCCGCGCGGAACAGAAAGAGAACACGATCTCCGGGGCCGGCATGGGCGTGCAGACAATCGGCGAGGCGTATCAAGCCGGATGGCGCATCCATGTCCGATGCGCTTGGGGCAGGCGGGAGGGAATGAAGAGCGTGCGCGGCTGTCTCGGAAAGGCGGAGCTGGACTTGCATACACTGATCTGGACACGCGGAGGGGCGTTCCCGCTCACCAGCTTAGAGGCCCGGCTGAAATGCCCGATGTGCGGGTCCCGGCGGGTTTCGGTCATCCTCGATGTGCCGAGCGAGCCTGCTGTCATGCGGATTGCTGGAATGCCGAGCCGCTAATGCGCCCGCTTCGATCCGACCAATTCGAGATTAAGGCCCTCGCCTGCTGTCGAGCGTGCGGAAAGAGGCGAGAGCTGGCAGGCGAGGAATTGCTGCCGATATGGACGCATTCAAAGAATTGGAGCGCCGATTCCGCTGTTCCGACTGCGGGGAACGGGCCGTGAGCGTCGAGCCGATCTTTCATCCCGATTGGCGGGGGTGAACTTTTCAGGCGGAGCGAGCCTTTCACAAACTCAATCTGAACGCAGCACCGAATAGGCGCATCAGAAATTGCCGTGTCACTCGCCAGCAACACGGCTGGTGTTTCTGCCTGTGGGACTGCCAGACACCAGACTCACGGTACGCGGCTAATTAAGCTGCGCCCATGAGCCCAATCCGAGCCGCTATGGAACACCGTCGACTGAAGGCTGACCTCGAGGCAGCGAGGGCAGACGGCGACGGCTGGTGGATACAGGAAGCGCTCGGCGCTCTCACCCATTTCGTCGAGGAGCGGTACGAACCATGACAATCAAATTCATGACAAAATTTTGCAGCGCGGCCCTCATCGTCTTGTTCGTGATCATTGCCATCGGCCCCGGCAATTGGGCACCGCGCACGGGGTTTGGTTTCCAGCTCGATCACTTCCTTGGCTATCTCGCACTTACCTCTCTTGTCTGCCTCGCCTGGCCCCGTCCTGTGATAGTCGGCGGCACTCTCATGGCCGGTGGGGCGCTCCTGGAGGGCCTGCAAGTTTTTACACCTAATCACCACGCCGATCTTGTGGCTGCATCATGCGGGGCAGAGGGGGCGCTGGCAGCGGCTTTGCTTGCTGAGCTATTCATCCGAATAGGGAAGTGGAGGATTAGGAGGCGATTTGAGGCTAAAGCATCCATGCTAGCTCGCCTTCCGGGACCGCACGCGTTTCTAGTTCGGCAATGAGCCGATCAAGTTCGGCATTGGAGAGCATCGAAAATCAGCGCCGCTGAAAATGCGGGTTCTTCGTCTTCAGCCATGCCCGTGTTCTGCCGCTGACGTAGCGGGAGCCGATGCGTTTCGAGACAATGCCTTCGATTTTGCACTAGACTAATGGGCGGGCCTCTGCGGGCAAATCCAATACGATGTAACAGGCGCTGGGGCTGGGTAGATGTTTTTGCAGCCTAACGCCCTTATCTGCGCGCTAACTTTATTCCGTGCCGCGCAACCCCGCTCGCTCGCTTCGCTTCCTCCC
>Ga0164305_10001263_pt1 | contig 10267 bp, 9 predicted proteins | sample Whisoiple_237_MG_FD_110215 | JGI IMG/M metagenome (GOLD analysis project Ga0164305, IMG submission 110215) | Soil microbial communities amended with pyrogenic organic matter from upstate New York, USA - Whitman soil sample_237_MG | ecosystem: Environmental > Terrestrial > Soil > Agricultural... | reverse complement strand
GGTCACGGTCGCCCCGTTCGAGCCGCCCACGCGTACTGCTGCGTCGTCGCCGACGGGGCGCAGTGCCGCGACGGCCACGTCGGCGTCGTCGACGGTGTAGAGCGGCAGCGGCGGGTCGTGCCGCGACCAGCCTCCCCGTCGGGCGCCCTCGGCCTCCTCCTCCTGCAGGTGCGCGCTGTCGCGCAGGATGACGGCCGCGAGCGCCGCGGTCCCGGACGTCGCGTGCACCGGCCCGTCGAAGCCGCCCCGGACGAGCGCCGGCAGGTAGCCGCAGTGGTCGAGGTGGGCGTGGGTCAGGGCCACGGCGTCGACCGAGGCCGGGTCGACGGGAGGCGGCTCCCAGTTGAGCGACCGCCAGCGCCGCTCGCCCTGGTAGAGGCCGCAGTCGACCATGAGTCTCGCGCCCTGACCCTCGACGAGGAACTTGCTGCCGGTGACCGTCCCGGCCGCGCCGAGGAACGTCAGTGCCGGCGCCGGTCCGTGCCGCTCGGGGCTCCCGTGACTGCCCATGGCCCCTCCTCGGGTCCACCTCCATCGTCCTCCCGGCCCGGAGCCGACGACCCGGGTTCGGGGCGTGACGATGGAGACACCGAGCCGTCCGTGCGCGCGTGTCGGTGCCGGCATCTGCGACCACGGTCTGACGACCCGACCCCGTCGTCCTCGTAGGCTTCGGGACGTGAGCGAGGGGAGCGTCTACGACTGGCTGCAGCGCCGGCCGCTGCTCCTCGACGTCCCGCTCGCGGTCTTCCTCGCGCTCCTCGGGCTCGTCGTGCTCGGCGAGGGTCAGGGCATCGGCTGGGCGGTCGTGGGCCTCGCCGACCTCGCCCTCATCTGGAGGCGTTCGCACCCGGCCACGGCGTTCGCGGTCGTCAGCATCGCGCTCGCGATCCGGGTCGTCCCGACGAGCAGCCTGCTGCCCGGCGACATCGCCTTCCTCGTCGCGCTCTACTCGCTCGCCGCCTACGACCGTCGCCGCGCCGTGCGCCTCGCCGGTCTCGGCGTCGCGGCGCTCGGGTCGGCCATCGCCGGTGCACGGTTCACCGCCGTCAGCGGCCGCGTGCCCGGTCCCGGCGAGTTCATCTTCACCTTCGTCGCGTGCGCCGCGGCCTCCCTCGCGGCGTGGGCGCTCGGCGACCTCAAGCGCGCTCGCCTCCAGCGCCTCGCCGACCTCCAGGACCGCGCCGAGCGGGTCGAGCGCGAGCGCGAGCAGGCCCTCCGGCTGGCCGCCCAGCAGGAGCGCGCGGCCATCGCCCGCGAGATGCACGACGTCGTGGCTCACGCGCTGTCGGTCATCGTCGTGCAGGCCGACGGCGCCGCGTATGCCGCCGAGCGCAGTCCCGAGGGCGCGCTCGCCCGGTCGGTGGGCGCGCTCGAGACCATCGGGTCGACGGCCCGGGACGCCCTCACCGAGACCCGCCGTCTCGTGGGCGTGCTGCGCGACCCGGAGTCGGGCGTCGAGCTCGCACCGACGGGTGGGGTCGCCCAGCTCGACGACCTCGTCGCAGGAGTCCGCGCGGCCGGGGTCCCGGTGACGCTGACGGTCCGCGGCACCGAGCGCGCCCGGCCCGTGGGGCTCGACCTCGCGGCATACCGCGTCGTCCAGGAGGCGCTGACCAACGTCATCAAGCACGCCGGTCCGGCCGCGGGCGCCGTCGTCGACGTCGAGCAGACCGACGAGGTGCTGCGGATCTCGGTGTGCGACGACGGGGTCGGTGCGCGCAGCGTCGACGACGGGCGCGGCCACGGGTTGCCGGGCATGCGCGAGCGGGTCGCCGTGCACGGTGGCACGCTGACGGCCGGGCCGCGTGCAGGAGGCGGCTTCGAGGTGCTCGCGACGATGCCGACGGAGGGGCAGCGATGACCGACCGCCCGACCCGGGTCATGATCGTCGACGACCAGGCCCTCGTGCGGGCCGGCTTCCGCATGGTCCTCGACGCCGAGCCCGACATCGACGTCGTCGCGGAGTGCGCCGACGGGCTGGCCGCCCTCGACGCGCTGCCCGGCCGCGACGTCGACGTCGTGCTCATGGACATCCGGATGCCGCGGCTCGACGGCATCGAGGCGACGCGCCGGGTCGTCGAGCGCGGCGACACCCCCAAGGTGCTCGTCCTGACGACCTTCGACCTCGACGAGTACGTCTACGCGGCCCTGCGGGCGGGGGCGGCCGGCTTCCTGCTCAAGGACGCCGGCCCGTCGGAGCTGCTCTCGGCGATCCGGGCCGTCCACACCGGCGACGCCGTCGTCGCCCCGGGCCCGACCCGGCGGCTGCTCGACCGCTTCCTGCCGGTCCTCGCGAGCCCGGCACAGCCGTCCGGCCTCGAGCGGCTCGACGTGCTGACCGAGCGAGAGCGCGAGGTGCTAGAGGCGGTCGGCAAGGGCCTGAACAACACCGAGATCGCCGCGACGTTCTTCGTCGCCGAGGCGACCGTCAAGACCCACGTCGGGCGCATCCTCGCCAAGCTGGGACTGCGCGACCGGGTGCAGATGGTCGTGCTGGCGTACGAGACGGGGCTCGTCCGCGTCGGCGACGCCTGAGGGACGTCGCCTCGGGGGTCAGCGGCCGCCGGTGGCCTTGTCGATGGCCTTCTTCGTGGCGCGCTCGGCCTTGGCCTTGCCCTTGGCGACCTTCTTCGAGGCCTTCTTGTCGGTGGGCGACACCTTCTCGTCCTCGAGAGCCTTGGGCAGGTGACCGGTCGAGCGGCGGTAGTAGCTCGCGGCACCGCGCTCGACGGCGACCCGAGCCGTGGCCACGGCCATCGACGAGAGCGCTGTGAAGAGGATGACGTCGCGGGTGCGCTCGCGCTCGAAGTCACCCTTGACGGGCACGTTGCGGCCGGTCGCGAGCTTCCAGCCCTTCTGCGTCGCGTCCGTCGCGATCTTCGTGGCGAGGATCGTCGAGCCGACGCTGAGGATCTTCCACACCGGCCCGCCGAGCGGCGTGCGGGGTGTGGCGGCGTCCTCGGCCTTGGCCTTCGCCCTGCCGAGCGCCTTGGTGGCCTTCTTCGAGTCCTTGGATCCCATGCCGTGACTGTACCCACGTGCTGCGGAGTAGAGTCACCCCGACAACTGAAGAGCACCACCCACCCATCACGACAGGGGAGCGCGTCACGCGCTGAGAGTGCGGCAGCCCGAAGGGCCGAGCCGCAGACCCTCGAACCTGCTCCGGTTAGCACCGGCGAAGGAAGTCGGTATTTCTCAGGCCACCGCACGGCACACGTCATCGACGCGTGCCGTCCGGCTGGCTTCCCCCAGGTATCCACACGTATCCACTGGAACCCGGGAGACACACCATGTCCACGACCATCACCGCGAGCGGTCCCCTGACCCGCTGGCGCACCATCGACCTGCTCACCTGCGCCTTCCTCGGCGTCGCCTTCGGCGTCGCGTACTGGGCCTGGGGGCTCGTCTACGCCGTCCCGTCGAACGCCGTGTCGGCGGCCTTCCCGCCCCTCGGCGCCCTCTTCAACTGGCCCTGGCTCGTCGCCGGCATCGTCGGCATGCTCATCATCCGGCGCCCCGGCGCGGCCGTCTTCACCGAGCTCCTCGCGGCCGTCGTGTCGGCGCTCATCGGCACGCAGTGGGGCCTGACCACGCTCGTGTCGGGCCTCGTGCAGGGCCTCGGCGTCGAGCTCGGCTTCGCCGTCTTCGCGTATGCCGTCTACAGCTGGGCGCCGCTGCTGCTCGGTGGCTTCCTCGGCGGCGCGTTCGAGGCCGTCTACGAGTGGTACTCCTACTGGACCGACTGGGGCTGGGGCTACAAGCTCTCCTACCTGCTCCTGCTCGGTGCGTCCGTCGCCGTCCTCGGCTCGCTCCTCGCCGTCGGCCTGACGCGCCTCCTCGCGGCCGCGGGTGCGCTCAACCCGTTCCCGCCGGGCCAGGAGGTCCGGGAGCAGCGGGCCGTCTGACCCGTCGGGGATGGAGGCGCCGGTGGCACGAGAAGCCGAACACCTCGACGCGCGGTCGCCGTCGGTGTCCTCGGGCGTCGGCGTGCGCGTGGAGGACCTGACGTGGAGACCCTTCGGGCGCTCCCGACCGGTCCTCGACGGCCTCGACCTCACCCTCGAGCCCGGCGAGCGCGTGCTGCTCGCCGGGCCGAGCGGGTCGGGCAAGTCGACCCTGCTCCGGGGCGTCGCCGGGCTGCTGCTCACCGCGGACGCCGGCGAGCTCTCGGGCACGGTCACCGTGGGCGGCCATGCGCCACAGGAGGTTCCGGGATCGGTGGGCCTCGTCCTGCAGGACCCGGGTGCGGGCACCGTCGCCTCGAGCATCGGTCGTGACGTCGCCTTCGGCCTCGAGAACGTCGTGCTGCCGCGGGACGGGATGCCGTCCCGCGTCGCGGCGGCACTGCGCGAAGTCGGGCTGACGATGTCGCCCGAGAGTGCGCCGTCGACCCTGAGCGGGGGCGAGTCCCAGCGGCTCGCGCTCGCCGGGGCCCTCGTCATGGAGCCCTCGGTGCTCCTGCTCGACGAGCCGACGGCCATGCTCGACGCCGACACGGCTGCGGACGTGCGGGCCGTCGTGGTCGACGTCGTCGAGCGGCGCGGACTCACCTTCGTCGTCGTCGAGCACCGCCTCGACGGGTGGCTCGACCTCGTCGACCGGCTCGTCGTCCTCGACGCGACCGGCTCGGTCGTGGCCGACGGCAAGCCACACGCGGTCCTGGCCGCCCACGGTGAATCGCTTGCGGCGCAGGGCATCTGGGTCCCCGGGGTGCCTGACCCCGAGCCGCTGCCCCTCGACCTCGAGCCGGCGCCGCACCCGGCAGCCGGGCGCGTGCCCCAGGGTCGCGTCGTCGCCGCGGCCTCCGACGTCCGGGTCGAGCACCGGAGCCGGCGACTGGGGGAGCGATCCCGCACGACGCTCGCCGTCGACGGCGCCGACCTCGAGGCTCGGGCCGGTCGGTCCCTGGCCCTCGTCGGCCCGAGCGGCGCCGGCAAGTCCTCGCTCACGGCCGCCCTCGGCGGGCTCGTCGAGCCGTCGCGCGGCTCCGTCGACCTCGCGCTGCCGCTCACCCCGGCCGAGACCGGCCACGGCGCCGCCGTGCGGGACCGGCTCGCGCCCCCGCACGAGTGGTCCTCGCTCGACCTCGCGCGCGTCGTCGCCTGGGTGCCGCAACGCGCGGCGACCTCGATCGTCGGCCGCACGGTGCGCGACGACGTGCTCACCACCCCGCTCGCGCTCGGGCAGGAGCCCGAGACCGCCGGCCGGCGGGCCGACGCCCTGCTCGCGGCGCTCGGGCTCGCACACCTCGCGCAGGCCGACCCGCGCCAGCTCTCCGGCGGTGAGCAGCGTCGCCTGGCCATGGCGTCCGCCGTCGCGCACGGTCCGGCCCTCCTCCTCGCCGACGAGCCGACGGTCGGGCAGGACCGGCTCACGTGGGCCGCCGTGTCCGGCGTGCTCGCCGCGGCCCGCGACGAGGGCGCCGCCGTCGTCGTCACGACCCACGACCCCGGCGTCATCGACGACGCCGACGGCGTCGTCCGGCTCGCCGCACCCACCCAGCCACCCCCCGACCCGGAGCCCGAGCGGCACCCGCTGCTCTCCCGGGTCGGGCCCCTGGCCCTGCTCGGGGCGGCGCTGTGCGTCCTGCCCCTGCCCGCGCTGCTCGAGACGTGGCGCCAGGGACTCGCCGTCCTCGCCGTCGAGGTCGTCCTCGGCCTCGTCGGCCTCCTCGCCCCGGGCCGGGGCCGCGCGCCGGAGGGACGCCTCCGAGGCGTCCTCGCGCGCCTCGCCCCTGCCGCGCTCGCCGTCGTCGGGGTCGCCTGGTCGGCGTGGCTCCTCGGCGGCCGGGACGTCGAGGTCGCCGCGGCGGCTGCCCTGCGCGTCCTCTGCCTGCTCGTGCCCTCCGCGTTCGTCGTCGGTTTCATCGACCCGGAGGGTCTCGGCGACCACCTCGCGCAGCGGCTCCGTCTCCCGGCCCGGCCCGTCGTCGCCGCGACGGCGGCGCTCCAGCGGCTCCAGTCCTTCGACACCCTGTGGGGCGAGCTCATGACGACCCGCCGGGTGCGCGGCATCCGGGCCGACCGCGGGGCCCTGGCCCGTGGCCGCGAGGCGGTCGTCGTCACCGGTGGGCTCCTCATCGGCGCGCTCGGGCAGGCCTCGACGCTCGCGCTCGCGATGGACGCCCGGGGCTTCGCCGAGGCCCGCCGGCGCACGTGGGCGGGTCCAGCGCCGTGGCGTCCGGCTGACACGCTGGCCGTCGGCGCCGGTCTGGTCGTGGTCGCCGCGGCCGTCGCGGCCCGGCTGACGCTGCCCTGACGACTCGCGGGGCACAATGGGCCGCGCACACCTGCCGACAGGAAGGGGCCGCACGTGCCCATGCCAGGCCGACCCCGCACAGCCACGCGGGTCATCCGCACACCCCGGGCGCATGCCGTCCCGACCGTCGCGCTGGGCCTGTCCACTTCGCTCGTGCTCGCGCTCGCGGGGTGCGGCCAGCCCGCGCCGTCGTCGCCGGACGACTCCGTGGCCCCGACGGTGAGCGTCCCCGTGCAGCCGACCATCACGGCCGAGACCCCGAGCGACGACGTGCCCGACCCGGTCGACACGACCGACCCCGGCGACGGTGGCCTCTTCGACGCGGCCTCGAGCCTCACGGGCGCGACGTGTGCGCCCTCGGGTGAGTCGTGGAGCTTCACCGGCACCCTCACCAACTCCGACACGCAGGAGCACACGTTCACCGTGGCGGTCTTCATCGTCAAGAGCTCCGACGGCTCCGACGTCGCCAGCAAGGAGGTCGACGTCACGCTCGCCGCCGGGGCGACCGCGCCGGTCTCCATCAAGGACTTCCACACCGGGCCGAGCAAGGGCGTCGAGTGCCTGAGCGGCGTCACCGTGAAGGGCCTCTGACGTGCGGCTCTACCTCGTGCGGCACGGCCAGACCCACGCCAACGTCGCCCGTCAGCTCGACACGGCCGTCCCCGGCCTCGACCTCACCGACGAGGGCCGGGCTCAGGCGCGGGCCCTCGCCGATCGCCTCGGCGGTGAGGACCTCGGCGCGATCTACACCTCGGACCTCGTGCGCACCCAGCAGACCGCGGCGCCGCTCGCCGAGATGCTCGGTCTCGAGATGGTCGTGCTGCCCGGGCTGCGCGAGATCCAGGCCGGCGACTACGAGATGTCGACCGAGTGGCAGCCCTACATCGACGCGGTCATCCGCTGGCGCGACGAGCCCGACCACACGATCCCCGGCGGCGACAGCGGTGCCGGCTTCATGGAGCGCTACGACGCGGCGATCGCGCGCATCGCCGCCGACGGCCACGAGTCCGCCCTCGCCGTGAGCCACGGGGCCGCCATGCGCGTGTGGTGCTCGGCCGCGCTCAGCCTGCCGGCCGACTTCTTCGACGGCCGGAGGCTCGACAACGCGCACGTCGTGACGATGGAGGGTGACCCCGAGGCCGGGTGGCGCCTGCTCGCGTGGGGTGACGAACCGGTCACGCATGGCTGAGGCGCGGCCTGCCCTCGCCCCCGGCCGGTGGCGCTGGGCCGGTGCCGTCGCCGGCGTCGTGCTCGCGGTCGCCTCGTGGGGCTCGGGTGCCCTGCCGCGGCTCAACACCGGGGTGCTCTGGCCGGGCGTCGCCTGGTGGACGCCGAAGGGTGGCTCACCCCTGCTCGCCACCGTCGCGGTCCTCGCGATGGGCCTGCTCGTCCTCGCCTGGTGGCGACTCCGTGACGCCGACGTGTCGGTGCGCTGGTGGTGGGTGACGATCGCCCTGTGGTTCGCGCCGCTCGTCGGCGCGATGCCGCTCTACAGCCGCGACCTCTACTCCTACGCCGCCCAGGGTCTGCTCTGGGACCAGGGCCTCAGCCCCTACGACCACGTCGTCCGTGAGCTCGACTCGCCGTGGCGCGCCTCGACGGCGCCGACCTGGCTCGACAGCCCGACACCCTACGGACCCGTCTGGCTGCTCCTCGCCCGGGCCGTCGCGTCGGTCTCGGGTGAGCTGTGGGTCGCCCTCCTGCTGCTCCGCCTGCTCGCCGTGGCCGGGGTCGTCGTCATGGCCTGGGCCGTGCCCGACGTCGCCCGCCGGATCGGCTGGTCACCGGTCCGGGCGCTCTGGCTCGGCGTCGCGGTGCCGCTCGTCGGCGCGCACTTCGTCGGAGGAGCCCACAACGACGCCCTCATGGTGGCCGCGGCGCTCGTCGGACTCGCCCTGGCGCTGCGTGGGCGGTTCGTCCTCGCCTCCGCCGTCGTCGCGCTCGGGGCCATGGTCAAGGTCACCGCCGTCATCGCGCTGCCGTTCGTCGTCATCCTCTGGGCCCGCCACGTCGCGACCGCACGTGCCCCGGGGACGGACGGCACGGCATACGCCCGCTGGGGTGACATCGTGCGCGCGGGCGCCCTGACGGTGCTGTGCTCGGGTGTCCCCCTGGCGCTCGGCGGCGTCGTGACCGGGCTCGGGTTCTCGTGGCTCAACCCGACGGGGACCCCGGGCAAGAACGAGCAGTGGACCTCCCTGCCGACCTCGATCGGTATCGCCGTCGGTGCCGTGGGGCACCTGCTCGGCCACGACGCGTGGCGCGACACGGGCATCGCGGTCGCGCGGGCCGTGGGACTCGTCGTGCTGGCCCTGCTCCTCGCGCTCGTCTGGCTCGCGGCGCTCAAGCCCGCGGACACCCGCGGCCTGGCTGCGGAGGATGCAGCGGCCGAGCCGCTCCTGCGACCGGTGCGCGGCATCGCCTGGGCCATGCTCGCCGTCGTCGTGCTCGCCCCGGTCTTCCTCGGCTGGTACTACCTCTGGGCACTCCCGTTCTTCGCGGTGTCGCTCGGAGTCCTCTGGCAGGAGCGGCTCGAACGGCCCCTCGCCGTCGTCGCCTCGGTCGTCTGCTTCGCGACGCTCCCCGAGGGCTACAGCCTCGGCCTCACGACGACGGCCGTCGGCGTCCCGGTCGCGCTCGTCGTCCTCGTGCTGCTGCTGCGGCGCGGCCTGCGCACCGCCCGCCGCACCGACTGGCGCCACCTGCTCGACCTCGACCGGCCCCTCGTCCGACGCTGAGGCCGCCGGGTCACGGATCGGCGACAGTTGCCGGGGTCCCTGACGGCACCGGGCCCGGTGCCGGACACTGTCCCGGTGAGTGACTCCGGCTTCGTCGACGAGGCCCCCATCGGCGCCCCTGACGGCGCCCCTGACGGCGCTGACCCGGCGCGGGCCGCACGGAGGCGACGGCGTCCGGGCCCGGCGGCCATCGTCCTCGGCGTGCTCCTCGTCGGCCTCGTCGCCTTCGGTGGCTGGGCCTGGTCGAGCCGCGTCCACGCCGACGACGTCACCGCCTACGAGTCGCTCGCGCGCGAGGTCGACGTGCTCGACCGCTCCATCGTTCCGCTCGGGCACAGCGAGCTGCCGCCGTGCCGCGAGGGCGTCGACGGGCGCATCACCCGCACCTACCCGCCCTCGACCGGGCCGCAGGCCGCCGAGCTCGTCGGCTACCTCGAGCAGTCGGGCTGGACCATCCGGCCGGCCGCCCCGCCGACGTTCGCCCACCTGACGCGCAGCGCGTCGGGGCACACGCTGACCATCGACGTGGTCGCGGCGACCGAGTCCTCGCTCGTCGAGTCGCTCACGGCGACGAGCCCGGCCGGTGGCTTCGGCTGCCTCCTGCGCTGACCGCCAGACCGCCGCCCCACTCGAGTGAGCGCCCCGCCCCACTCGAGTGAGCGCCCAGTCACACTCGAGTGGCCGCGTCGTCACACGCCTCCCACGACGGACCGTGACGGATGCGTGATCCACCGCACGGGTCACATGGTGGGAATGACGCGGCCGACGGCATACGGCGGTGGGACGCTGGTCCACATGCGCGCGGTGACCCAGAGCAAGAAGCTGCAGAACGTCTGTTACGAGATCCGTGGTCCCGTGCTGGCCGAGGCCAAGCGGCTCGAGGACGAGGGGCACCGCATCCTCAAGCTCAACATCGGCAACCCGGCACCGTTCGGCTTCGAGGCGCCGGAGGACATCCTCGTCGACGTGATCCAGGAGCTGCCGACGGCGCAGGGCTACAGCGACAGCAAGGGCATCCTCTCGGCCCGGCGCGCCGTCAAACAGCACTACGAGGTCCGCGACTTCCCGCCGGTCGGCGTCGAGGACATCTACCTCGGCAACGGGGTCAGCGAGCTCATCGTCATGGCGATGCAGGGCCTGCTCGACAACGGCGACGAGGTGCTGATCCCGGCCCCCGACTACCCACTGTGGACCGCGTCGGTGGCGCTCTCGGGCGGCACGCCGGTGCACTACCTCTGCGACGAGGCCTCCGACTGGATGCCCGACATCGC
>Ga0164305_10001261_pt1 | contig 10278 bp, 11 predicted proteins | sample Whisoiple_237_MG_FD_110215 | JGI IMG/M metagenome (GOLD analysis project Ga0164305, IMG submission 110215) | Soil microbial communities amended with pyrogenic organic matter from upstate New York, USA - Whitman soil sample_237_MG | ecosystem: Environmental > Terrestrial > Soil > Agricultural... | reverse complement strand
GGTTCTGCTTCTGCATAACGTTTCTGAGCTTCATAGAGTCCGGCTAGATTATTCAGACTAATCGCTACATCAAGATGATCTTCACCCAAGCGATCGCGCACAATCAATAGGCACTGCTGAAACCAAGACTCTGCCTGTTCATAGCACCCTTGACCCTGATAAAAATTTCCTAAGCCGTAGAAAGGCAACAGCAACTCCTCATCGTTGAGAAATGCGGATAAATTGGTAGCCGTTTCTGCCACATGGGGGATAGCAGGAGTCACTGCCGCCATCAACTCAGCCGTCAGAGAATCAGAAATTTGCTTTGCCACTGCCACCATTACCTGACAAAATGTCTGTTTCAGATCCTCTGCCTGCTCAGATGCTTCTAACTTCTGCTGCAAAAATACCCGTACTAACGGATGTAGGTGATAAGTGACCGCATTTGTCCTTTGTAGCAAATGCAACGTCACCAAAGTCTCACGTCGCCTTTCCCAGTCTGCTTTCAGTGTAGAGATTAAGTTTTCAATTTCTGCTTCAGCATCCTCTGAATGACTTAGCAGTTGTCCTAACAAAGCGCCTGGAAGGTATTGCTGTCCTAAAACACTTTCTACCTGTTCCCACGGAATCGGAGCCAAAGCAAATATACTGAGCAACCATCCCAATTGCTGGGAATCTGCATCTAACCGTTTCCAACTCAACTCCAACGCTGCTGCCACACCTCGTTGAGCGGTTAGGTTTTCCCTCGGTTCCTTTTCAGCCTGATTTAGAGAAAGGGGAACTTGTGGCTGTTTCTGCAAGCGCAATAATATCTTCTCTAGCGATAAATTCGGCTGTTGTTCTAGATAGCGCCCTACCAACTCTAAACCCAAAGGTAAATAGCCTAACCACTCACACAACTGTTCCGCAGCCGTCTGAGTCATTCCTTCCTGTTGACTTTGTTTTCGTACTGCGTTAACAACAAAGCCTTTGCCTCTAGTATTCTTAATCCGATCTTTCCCAATCCAAGAGGCTAATAATTCTAGGGATGCTTCTGTATTTAATACTTCTAAAGAGAGTTGTTGTTGTAAAGGTACTAACTCAGGTATTCGAGTTGTGATCAACACATTAAATCGTGCTGAGTGGGAAGGCAAATAAGGTACTAGTTGCTGGTAGTCCGTAACATCATCCAGGACTATCAACACTTCCTGTTTAACTGCCGTTTCTAATGGCCAATTGTGCCAGCAATAATCTACTTGTTCCTTCAGCGTCAGTCTTTCAGGTAGCGTGATAGAGAAATGCGCTTTGGCAAATTCTACTACCTGTAACCCCACATCCCCTATATTTGCTAATAACCAGCAGACTCCGCCAGGGTAATCGTCTAAATACTGCTTTGCATACTGAATCGCCAGTTCTGTTTTCCCAATGCCAGCCATCCCCACAAGAGCGACTTGGTGATTTTGCTGTAATTGCTGATGCAACGACCAGAGAATGGGGTCACGTCCAACAAACTTGACCACACTACTCATCGGCATATTTTCACAATAGGTAGAGATTGACATCAGCTTGTATATCTTGAGAGGAATTCTAAGAGTTATTGAGTCTCTCCGATTTTATCGTCTCAATCCGCTACAAACTCTCTTCAGATTCCTCCTTATCTGCGGTAAACAAACTCAATATCCCTATTCGTACAGGAATTCTCATCTGAATTCTTGCTCCTACCCAGTCTTTTTGCCAAAAAAATCCGGCTTGATCAGATCATGCTTTAGCATTTCTTAAATAAAGCCGAAGATATTAATTATTTAGAAAAAAGGATGAAATTTTTCCTTTACAAAAATATTAGGGTTGCTCAAAAGGCATTTCTTGATAACAATGGCTACAACGCCAATATTGTCCCCCTAAGCGGATATGAGACAGTAAGGGATAAGAGCAGCAAGGACAAGTATGGCTATGGTTAAGAGATTTACTGAGATACCGTTTACCATTACCTGCTATTAGGTGAACTGTCAATTTGTAGGGTTTTGTTAACAAAAGTTTCATTTTAAATATCAAATAGATAATGCTTTTATTGTAACGGGTTTTTCATTAATTTATTTTGACGCTGCTTTATTGTTTTTGCTATAGTAAAGGGTTTCCGTGTCATACTGTAATTAGGATAACTAGAGTCGATATCAAAAAAATCTAGAGGCGTATTTTTTGCCCCGACTGCTAAAAATAATTAGAATTCAGTCTGCTTTGCTACTAGAGGAAGACGCAGTGCTAGATACAAGCCAACAAGCCAGTATTAAATCCGACGATATGAGTCGAGTTCTTGCTCATCCGGTAGTCACGAAAGTTCGCGCATCAGATATTCAGATTGGAAATCGGATCATTGCCTACTGCAATAATAAAAAGCAGACCTGCACGGTAAGACAAATTATTGATCCTGGTGAAAGCAACGTTACCCTATTAGTTTTTAGATCTGAGCATTATCGGATCTCCGCCTCATGGGTGGTACGCTTTCACAAAGATGCTTTTGTTGATTTGGTCGGCTAAAGGTTTAAGCAATTGTGCTTTCGGCAATTGGCAACATTTCAATTTAGTTAGATTTAAGTCGTTTTAAAATCTGACTCGCAATTCCACTCAGAATGGCTCCTGCCATTAAAATTCCAATGGCGGGTGTAAATAAAGGTTGCCAAAGGCTATGCCAGATATCAAGACCCAGGGATACACCAACAGACCGACCAAATACCGCGATCGCAAACCACAGAAAACTTGCTAAAACTAGAAATACATCGGCGACTAGTAATAGATTGAGCCAATTGAGCATTCTTTCTTTCATATTTACAGGCTGAACTCAAAATATAATCGGCTACAGGGATTCAAATATAGCTTTAAATCCTGCTAACTGTTGACATTCCTCTTGAAAGGCTTCAGCATCTCCCACCTCTTCAACGTGGTATGCCATAATCCGCTTACCGTCCTCTGGCATCTTTTTAGAAGAGACACAGTTACTCGGATATTTTTCTGCCAGCGCCAGAAACTCAGCAGCATGATGTTTCCAGGCATCGGCTGAACAAGTGATACTAACAAGCCACATAAGGACAGTGAGTGAAAGGTCGGTTAGTTAGTATTGTCGGATGTTTTGCGGCAAGAAGCGAATCTAGGCGTTAGGTGAGATGACTCGACCCTCTTTTCAGCGACTACGGCTAAAGAAAATCGCGGCTAAGATAATTAACCCTAAAAGTGCTAAGGGAACCCACAGATCGATTAACGCAGACATCGGCAAAAAGAAAAAGTGCGCGTGAACGGTTGAAAAATTAGTAAATTTTATTTTAATCTCTTAGGATGTAAAGAAAAATTTATGGAGTGCCTGAGATGACACCTCCAGACGCAGTTGTATGGCTACAGGAACGGACAGCCCTAGGTATTCTGCCAATTTCTATATTAGAGGCGATCGCGCAACACCTTTCTGAACAAGTTGTGCTAGCCAATCAACGCCTAGTGGTAGAAGATACCGCTCCGGAAGGACTCTACATCTTAATAGACGGTCGCTTAGAAGGAGACAGAACCAATCAAACAGGTTCGGCTTGGGTGATGAGTCTGCTTCCCGGAGCAATCATTCACTTGCAAGAGCTACTCTTAGGGCAGAAAACTCAACGCACCATCCTCACACTGAGCGAAAGTCATCTTTGGTTTATTCCGACTGAACAGTTTCAGCAAGTTGTTGCTCAGTATCCTGAAATTACCCAAGCATTCTCCCAGCAATTAGCTCAAGAACTGGCTCAATTATCCTCTCAACTCAGTTATGAACAAGAGCGTCAGGATACCTTACGTCCCTATCTGGTTACTAAAGCTAAACGCGGGGTAGTCGGCAAAAGCCGCTATGCAGTCAGATTACGGCAGCAAATTCGAGAGAGTGCTGAAGACCGAAAAGCCGTGCTAATTTTTGGGGAACCTGGGCTAGAAAAGGATAACTTAGCCGCGCTGATTCACTTCAGTTCCTCAAAGCGTCGAGAACCGATGATTAAAGTCGATTGCAGCACCTTACAAACAAGCGGTGCTGACTTATTTGGTCGGGCGAGTGGCAAACTAGGGCTACTCGACTGGCTAGGAGAAGGAAGCTTACTGCTGAACAATATTCAAGAACTTCCCCCAGAGTTAACGCCTAAACTGGCTCAATTGCTCAAAACTGGCACCTACACTCCAGTTAGCCGTCCAGAAGAACCGCCAGCAGAACCCCGCACCTGTCGCGCCCGGATAATGATGATTGCAGAAAAACATCTGCCATCTTTAGAGCGCTGTGTAGGTCATTTAGTCAAAGTGCCACCACTACGGGTGCGAAAAGGCGATATCAGCGCCCAAGTAGAATACTACATCAGCTTATTCTGTCGCGCGAAGGGAGTTACCAAACCCCACGTTACCCCAGAAGCCTTGCGCCGTTTGCAAGCTTATGATTTTCCTGGCAACTTGAGAGAATTAGAAAGCTTGGTAGAACGAGCGCTGGTGCAGTCAGCAGGCGCATCTGAATTAACCGAAGAAATTTTCTGGTCTACCCAAGCCAAGAAAAAGCAATTTCGGGTCAATCTCTTAAATGCTTATCCCAATCTGCGATGGTTTCTCCGCAGCGATTGGTGGCCGGACAGAATTAACTACGGCTTTACTTTGTGGTTTTTTGCAGTTGTTGTCGGAATTCTCTTTTTTGGTCCCCAAAATCGGGCTGAAAATGTGGCGTTAAACCTCTTTTGGGCTTGGTGGTGGCCGTTAATATTACTGGGTTTTCCCTTTGTGGGACGAGTTTGGTGTGCGGTGTGTCCGTTCATGATTTATGGGGAAGTGACGCAAAAGCTATCCCTATGGTTGTGGCCGCGTCAACTCAAGCGTTGGCCAAGAGAAACTGCGGAAAAGTGGGGAGGATGGTTTCTTTTTGGCTTATTTACGCTCATTTTTCTGTGGGAAGAACTTTGGGATTTAGAAGATACAGCTTATCTTTCTGCCTGCTTGCTACTCCTGATTACGGCTGGGGCGATGATTTTCTCCGCTATTTTTGAGCGGCGGTTTTGGTGCCGATATTTGTGTCCGATTGGGGGGATGAATGGGATGTTTGCCAAATTGTCCATGATTGAGTTAAGGGCGCAGCAGGGCACTTGTTCGGCAGAGTGCACGACGTATCAGTGTTATAAGGGAGGGCCGCAAAAAGGCGAGGGAATGAAGACAGGCGGTTGTCCTGTGTATTCTCATCCGGCCCAAATGGAAGATAACCGAGATTGTGTACTGTGCATGACTTGTCTGAAAGCGTGTCCGCACCGTTCTGTTGAGTTAAATTTGCGCCCGCCAGGAATTGAACTCTGGACAACGCACGTCCCCCGCAGTTATGAAGTGGCTTTGCTGTTACTGCTATTGGGGGGAGTGTTTTTACACCGTTTACCCGTGTTGCAAGCTGAGTTAGGGTTCAATGTCGATTTGACTCAGTTTTGGCTTCACTTTGGCTTATCCGTGGCAGCGTTGTTGATTCCAGGATTCTGGGTATTACTAGCTTACGGCGGAATCTGGCTGTTAGATAGGTTAAGCGATCGCCTGCAATGGAATTTTCCTAAACGTAGACGATTTGTTGAACTCGCTTATGGGTATTTACCCCTGGTATTGGGAGCAAATTTAGCTCACTACTTAAATTTAGGGTTAGGCGAAGCTGGACGAATTTTACCAGTTACGTTTGCTACCTTTGGTTTGAGCGGTTACGGGTTGCCCGTCTTAGTGGCTCATCCAGCCGTGATTGAATTTTTACAAGGCACTACGCTGATTGTGTCTGTGCTGTTAACGGTGCTGTTAACGCAAAAAATTGCCCGTCAACCCCTACGCTCAACTCTACCGCAACATTTAGGAGCGATCGCCCTAGGCATCAGTTTATGGGCAATCATCCTAGGTTAGAGATCTCCCCGCTCAGAGATCTAACTTTCCTAACATCTTTCGGTTCCCTATGAGAAAATAGTTAAAATCCTAATTCTAAAGTTTCATTACAGAATCATGGCTGAAATTCAGTTTTCTAGAGGTGTTGAGGAAGAAGTTATTCCCGATGTGCGTCTAACCCGCTCCCGCAATGGTAATGACGGCACTGCTACGTTTTATTTTCAAAATCCTAAAGCCTTGGGTGATGATCGCACCGACGAAGTAACCGGGATGTATATGGTGGATGAAGAGGGGGAAATTGTTACACGAGAAGTGAAGGCTAAATTTATTAACGGTAAGGCTGACGCATTAGAAGCCATCTACATAATGAAATCGCAAGCAGAATGGGATCGTTTCCTGCGCTTCATGCAACGGTATGCTGAAGAGCATGGATTAGACTTTAATAAGTCTTAATTGAGATCTCACTATTAGCAGTTAGTTCTGAGCCAGAGCTAATTGCTATCCCAAAAATATGGTGAAACAACCGCACCCTGATGCTGCTGAAATTCCCGTAAATTGCGCGGTAATCACAGTCAGTGATACACGTTCTCTGGAAACAGACCGCAGTGGTCAGTTGATTCAGCAGTTACTTCTAGAGGCAAATCATGCTGTAGGAGTGTATACCATTCTCAAAGATGAACCTGCACAGATTCAGGCACAGTTACAAGCCTTGAGTCAACGCTCAGATATTGATGCAGTCATTTTTAATGGAGGTACGGGGATTGCCCCGCGAGATACTACCTATGATGCGATAGAAAGCTTACTAGAAAAGACGTTGCCGGGATTTGGAGAGTTATTTCGTTGGCTGAGTTATCAGGAAATTGGCTCCCGCGCGATCGCCTCTCGTGCTGTTGCGGGGGTCTATCAAACTAAGTTAGTCTTTTCAATTCCTGGTTCTACTAACGCTGTCAAGTTAGCTTTGCAACAGTTAATTCTGCCAGAACTCAGACATCTTGTAACTCAACTTCGGGGAAATACTCTGTCGACTTAAATTTATTTAACTTTGCTATTAGGCAGACTTAATGTCTAGAAAAGATACCTTTCACGATATCGTTCGCCGTGCCCTTGAAAAAGATGGCTGGACGATTACCCACGATCCCCTTTTACTAGGCTATGAAAATGGCTAAACTAGAGCAATACCGCGAAATAGTGCAAGAACTCCTGCAAGACTATGCCGCATTAAGTCATGACGCTCAAGAAATCGAAACTGAGCTTATTTTCGACACTACTAGAAACCATTACCAGCTTCTACAAGTTGGTTGGCAGGACGAGCGGCGGGTCTATGGTTGTATCTTACATATTGATATTAAAGACGGAAAAATATGGCTCCAGCACAACGGCACTGAAAGCGATATTGCCGCTGAACTAGTAGAAAGGGGAATGAAAACCGATATTGTGATCGGCTTTCATTCCCCTTTCAAACGCCAATTTACCGAATATGCCGTCAGTTAACTTTAAGAAACCTTTGCTAATGCTTCATCCCGCAATTAATAGTCTTTTTGCTAAAGCTTGAAATTCTGCATAAAAAGAAATGAGGAGATTTAGATTTCTCTCATCTCCTCATTTTTATTGATAACTATCAAACTCAGCAATAATTGCTCAGCACGTTACCGACTACTGAGAGGTGACACCGTTTGACGAGTGCCGGGTTGCGCTAAGTGAGTGCTTTCTAAAAAGTTGATTGCCCGTGCATATTGAGGATCATTTTGGGTAGCAATCAACGTTGGGTTACTCGCCAGATACTTGCGCTGGTCGTCATTGAGGTCAATCTTGACATCAGGTGTGACCCCTTTGTGACCAATATCAATACCATTGGGTGTGTAATAGTGAGCGATTGTTACCGCTAAACCTGAACCATCTGAAAGGGGATGTACTGACTGTACTAAAGCTTTCCCAAAAGTTTGACTACCAATAACAGTGGCACGTCGATTGTCTTTGAGGGCACCTGTGAGAATCTCACTAGCACTTGCCGAGTTACCATCTACCAGCACCGCCAAAGGCAATTTCGTGATTGAGGTTTGATTGGCTTTAAACTCTTCGTTACTCCCTTGGCGGTCTACGGTACGCACAATCGCCCCATTGTCCATCCACATCCGGGCAATATCCACGCTGGCATTTAATAACCCTCCTGGATTTCCCCGCATATCTAGCACAAAGGCATTTACATTCTGCTTGCTGAGGTCTTTAATAGCGCGGTTCATTTGTGTAGCCGCATGAGAACTAAACTCATTTAAGCGAATATAGCCAACTCGCAGTTGACCTTCTTGCTTAATGCTATATCGCACCGTCGGCAGTTCAATCTGAGCGCGAGTCACGGTCAAGTCAAAGACCCCTTTGCCTGCGCGTGCTAGTTGCAACGTTACTGGCTTGCCTACCTCACCCCGAATCTTTGCGGAGGCTTGCTCTAGGGTCATGCCTTCAGTTGATTTACCGTCAATAGCGCGGAGTTCATCTCCGGGTTTGACTCCGGCTTTAAAGGCTGGAGAATTCTCAATAGGTTCAACGACGGCAATTTTTTTCGTTTTTTCGTTAACTTCTAAACGAATTCCCACCCCTGATAGTTCCCCAGAGGTCTGACTTGTCAAGGCTTGATACTGCGTGGGGTCCATGAAGCGGGTATAAGGATCTCCCAATTTTTCTAAAGCGGCTCGAACGGCAGTATAAGCTTCTTCACGAGACGTGTAGTTTTTGCTCAATAGCTGTTGTCGGGTGGCTTGCCAATCTACCTGATTAAATGTGCCGTCTACATATTCGCGATTGACAATCTGCCAGACTTCATCCACCACATTTTTGGGACTATCTTCTAGAGCCGCCCGAACAGAACGGCACCAAGCAGGACCAAATAAATATAGGGTAGCAGTAGCAGCGATCGCGCCTCCAACGAGGACACTTTGGGACAGATGAGACTTTTTAGGGGTTGAGTTCATGGAGGGTAGCTAATGAGGAGGTTTGATAGGATTCAGCTGAACTGTGGGGATTGGCTAGGTCAGATGAAGGGCCACCCGATCAAGGATTGTCTACTCAGCTGACCGATGCTGTTGCCATACCGTAACGCCTGAGCAAAACTAATCTCAAGCATACTCAGGTTGGGTAACCAACCTATAGAAAATTTGTGCCACTTTCTTCAGTGTCATCACGGTTTAGGGTTTGTGGATACCTAGTAAGGGGTCGCTATCATCAAGATTTATTAATAATTTTTTATGAAGTCTAGAAATAGATACTGGATTCACTGGTCTAACTCCGGATGGCAGTCTTGGTTAAAATATCGACAACTTGTACTCAAGAGCCTGGGAATCTGCTTAGGTAGCTGGTTGGCGTTGAATACTCTAATTTTAGGGTCTATGGCAGCTAAGCCTGTAGATGCTTTTTTCGTCCTAGGAGGTAGTATTTGCCGGGAGCTGTATGTCGCTCAGTTAGCTAAACAGCACCCTCATATACCAATTTTAATTTCACAAGGTTCTTTAGAACCGTGTCTTTTGCTGCTTTTTCAGCGAGAACAAGCGCCTAGGCAACAAGTGTGGTTAGAGCAATGTGCCCATTCTACCTTTACTAACTTTTATTTTGGGATTCCGATTCTCCGGCGCTGGGGAGTACATAAAGTTCGGGTGATTACTTCTGCCACTCATTTGCCCCGCGCTCAGTGGTTAGCCCAAATTTTACTGGGCGCTCAGAGAATTTGGGTACAGATAGATATTGTTGAAGAGCAGGGAATTCCCGGAAATCGCGAGTCGTTTGTGAAAACGGTCGTTGATGTGACTCGCAGTTTAATTTGGGCTATGATTAGCCAGTTTTATCAACCCAAGTGTTCTGCAATCACCTCTCTTTTAGCGGTTAATCTACAAGATTGGCAGCAGCAAGGATTCTTCTGTGAACATCAAGGTCAGTTGAACACAGGCGGGAATGTCAATTGACTAGATTGAGTAATTTTTCTCCAATCCCTTTGATTTTTAGGGTTGGTTTGATCCTCCTAAAAAACGCATCCAGTTGTTGAAACGCTCTTGATTGGGTTCTCTCAGTATATTCACTGATGTGAATACCTGTATATTTTCATCATAGAGACAGGAATTTTGAGTGTGTTTTGTTTATAAAAAATTTACTCAATCTTTATTATAGAAGGGATTCCGTTCATAAAAGCTTTATAGAGCGATCGCCTTATATTAATTTTATGTTCTTAAAAACACCATCCTGAAGATAGCTAGAGCGAACAATCTAATTTCTGGACTCGTTGTTAATCTAGGGTTTACCAAATCTTGCTTAAATCTAAAACAAATCCAGGTAGTACAGAATCGCCACTAACGGTAGCCGGACGATCTAAACATTCCACAGCAACTCCAGGACGGTAGATATAAACTTGTTGATTTTGGCGATCAATTAAAAATCCTAGAAGCGTACCGT
>Ga0164305_10001260_pt1 | contig 10282 bp, 9 predicted proteins | sample Whisoiple_237_MG_FD_110215 | JGI IMG/M metagenome (GOLD analysis project Ga0164305, IMG submission 110215) | Soil microbial communities amended with pyrogenic organic matter from upstate New York, USA - Whitman soil sample_237_MG | ecosystem: Environmental > Terrestrial > Soil > Agricultural... | reverse complement strand
CGTCCAGGCAAGAACGCCGCTCATGTTGAGCAACGATTGTTGCTGCACCATCCGATAACCGACGCCGGTGGAGGCGCCCACCAGCTCCGCGACAATCACGACACGCACGGCAAAGCCGATGGAAACTTTCCAGGCAGTGAGAATACTAGGGACAATCGATGGCAAAATCAGCAGCCGAAGCACCTGGGCACGCGTCGGTCTGAACGCCAGCGTCATTTCGAGCAATTCCCGGGAAACACCCTTGACCGCGTCGAGAATGCTGTGCGCGAAAACCGGGAATGACACCGCCAGCATCAAGGCGAAGATACGCGTTTCCGTGCCGCGAAACCAAAGAATCACGATCAATGTCCAGGACAACGCTGGCACTCCCATAACGAAGTTGATGAGCGGCATCAAATAATCCTCGCTCCTTCTCGCGAGTCCCATGAGCAGACCCAATGCCCCACCGAAAATAAAGCCCCCGATGAGCCCGAGCATCACGCGAAGGAGCGTCAGCGCCGAATCGCTGACCAGCGTTCCCTCCTCGAACATTTTGACGAACTCGAGGCCGATCAGTTGTAAGCCCGGGACGATAAATTCCGGAAGAAGAAAAGACGCGATCTGCCAGAAGATCAGCAGCAGACCGACGGAGAGGATGGCGGCGAGATTGAATCGATGTGGTGCGGAAGCGGACTGGGAGGACTCCATCGCGTTGCCAGAACGCGGTTATTTGAGACCGCGATAGAAAAAATTTACATCCGGCAACTTCGCGATCATGCCGCTCTCGACGCCGAGCTTGAAAAGCTCCATCAGGGCTTTTTCCTGAGACTCGGCTGTCAATTGCTGGAATCGAACTCGTTTGGCTTTCATCGTTTCGCGCAGCACCGGAACCGATTCCTTGGTCTTCTTCGCGACGATTTCCAGCGCCTCTTCTTGGTTTTTGGAAACCCAATCGATGGTTTCTTTCATCGCGTTGTGCGTCCGTTGCAGCAGCTCGCGATTATCCCTGGCAAAATCTTCATGCGCCGCCCAGCCTAACAGCCAGTGATGGTCCGTGCCAGTCTTTTGCTTCCACAGCGCATCGAGCTCATCAGCCGAAAGTAAATCTTTGAATTTCTTCGGGTCGTCCATCACCAGTCGAGTCGGGATTTGGGAAAACACGATTCCCGCGACGGCTGACCCGGTTGGCGACTTCAACTCGGCGACCACACCGGGTTGTTCGAAGTTTTTGATCTTAAGCGATTTGATATCAACCCCGGCCCATTTGAGATAGATCTCCATCGCTTTGGTATTTTCCGAAGACAGCGGCGCGGCGATCTCCTTTCCATTGAGGTCCTGGGGTGAATTGATCCCCGGACCGCGCTCGCGGTTGACGATCACGGATGTGCCGAAGATTTGATAGGTCGCAAAGAGCTTCGACTTCACGCCGCGCGCATACTGATTGGCATAACTGATCACGCCGCCGGTAGCCACTTGATACGAACCCGCGGCAAAGTCGTTGTAAACCGCGGCCGTGGTCGGTTGTTCGACCCACTCGATATCGATGCCGTTTTTCAAGTCGAACCGTTTTGCGACTAGAACCGAAACCATCCAAACACTGGTCGACGGGACGCCGAGGGTGCCGATCTTGAGCTTGGGAACTTGTGTTTGACTGTGGGCACGTTGGGGCGCGATGAAAAGCGTCAAGCTGAATAGCACAATGGCTATTTTGAAAGAAGTTCCAGTCATAATGTCTCACTCCCTGCTCGAAAGGGCTTGCAATACAGCGCGAAGATATATCGACAGCGCTCTCAATCTGTCAAGGATCATACCGCTCAACCCAATCGTACGGCTTTGTACTCGCCGAACATTTGGTTGTATAAAATTATCGGAAGTAGGATTTTCTTCAAAGGAGCCATTCACGAGTCTACGCTCGCCTGCAGAGAATGAAAATGACAATACCTGTCATCTCGAACTCATTGGACGCGCTCAGGGTAAACTCTGTGAGAGATCTTTCTCCAGCTCTAATTTTAAAGGAGGCCTCAGATGAAAACGGTTCGAGACATTCTTGAAGCGAAAGGCCGCACAGTTTGGAGCGTCGATCCCGGATCATCGGTTTTCGATGCCCTGAGTCTGATGGCCGAAAAGGAAATTGGCGCCCTTGTGGTGCTGGATGGAGGTCGTGTCGCCGGCATCATCTCGGAGCGCGATTATGCCCGTAAAGTCATTCTTCACGGCCGCGCCTCGCCGACAACGCGGGTCGAAGAGATCATGACCAGCCATGTCGCCTACACTCACCTCGATCAATCGATCGAAGAATGCATGGCGATCGTGACCGATAAACGAATTCGTCATCTACCGGTGCTTCAAGATGGGAAGTTGATCGGCATCATTTCCATCGGCGATTTAGTGAAGGCGATCATTGCCGATCAGAAGTTCATGATTGAGCAGCTCGAGCGCTATATTACGACGTGAAGTTTACGAATGTCGCAACAAGCAAAACAACAATCAGAAGCACCACTCGAAAGTAAAGCATCGGGACGTTCTCGTTCCGTAATGGTGAAGGTTAGGCGGCTAAGTTAGTCAAAGCCGTCGCGGCGCGTCAAGGGCAGGAGCGGAACGAGGTAACGACATGGAAAATCTCAATTGACAGAAATTTTCTATTTCCTTACACTCCGCCAGTTTGGTCGGTCCGGCGACGGCTCTTAGCAGAACGCGATATGATGATGGCATATCAAATGAACCCGACGGTCAAAAATCTGGTTGCGTACCGCTTGTCAATCTTTGCTGTTTCTTTCTTGGTCGCCGTGGCTTGGATTGGCGAAGCCGGGGCGCAGAAGGTGCGGGTTGCCATGCCGGCCAAGAGTGTGACCTTTCTCAACTTTTACCTCGGCGATAAGTTTGGCATTTACAAAGCGGAAGGGTTGGATGTGTCTTTGGAGGTGATCAAGACTGAGGTCGGCGTCTCGGTCGTGGTCGCCGCTGAGTTGGATTACACTTCAGCCATCGGCTCAGCGATGCGCGCCGCCGCCACCGGGGTACCAATAAAAGCCACCATGTTCACTCTCGACCGAATCATCGTTTACATGTTCGCCAAGCCGACACTCAAATCCATCGAAGAGTTAAAAGGTGGTAAGGTTGTTGCCACAACTGGCTTGCTCGCGACGCCGACCTATGCAGCGAAGGTCATGGCTCGCGCGCATGGGGTCAACCCTGACAAAGATCTGACCTTCATTTCCACTGGCGATGTGGCTACTTCTCTGGCTGCGCTGCAGAGCGGGACGGCTGACGTGGCAATGCTTTCCATTCCCTTCAATTTCAGGGCAGAGGAACTCGGCTTTCGCAACCTCGGCAATGCCGTCGATTATCTTCAGTCACCCTTTGCTGGACTGGGAGTCACAGATGCGAAGATGAAAAGCAACGCCGCGCAGGTCAAACGGATGATTCGTGCGACGCTGAAGGCGATGGAATTTACCAGAGATCCGCCAAACCAGGAAAAAGTCGCGGCCTTGCTAATGGATGAATTCAAACTTGACCGCAAGACCGCCGAACTTTCGCTCCGTGATATCTTAAAGGCCTTCACCAAAGACGGCACGACCTCGGAGGATGCCGTGAAGGTCGAGATCAAGGAAATCCGCGAGCAGGCAAAAATCAAAGCGGAAATCCCCGTCAGTCAGTTGGTCGACTACAAGCTGCTCCAGGAAGTTTTGGCGGAGATGAAGCGTTAGCGACAACGTGCGGCCGATTCACCGTTGGCATTTGGATTTATCATCGTCATTTCTAGTGTGGTGTCTCTGACGTTCGTTACACATTTCGATCGTCATTCCGGACAACCCCGGATCTAGTCCGGGGTAGCGCGACCGGAATCCAGAAAATTCGAATATACCTGGATAACGGCCTGCGCCAATATGACGACACTACACCGGCCAGCTGTGCTTCGACAGATCGATCGGATTCCCGTCGGGATCATGAACGCGGTATTCCGCTTCGCGATTCGGCGGCCGCTTATCGACGCTGATCGATGCGTTGAGTTCCTTGCAAACCTCCCGCACCGCAGCCACGTCTTCCACCTCGAAGCCGAAGTGATTGATTCCCACCTGCAGATGCGGCCCCTCGATCTCACGCTCGGGGCCGATCGGTATGATCGCAAGATTGATATGGCCATCGGAAAGATACGTTGCAGTTCCGACGCCGTGAACGATCTTCAATCCGAACGCACTGGTGTAAAATTTGACCAGCTTCTCCACATCTTCGGTGAGAATCGCAAGATGGCGAATACGAGCCATATACGCCCCCTTTAACTTTAGACTACAGCGCATCCTATGAAATATGACTCACGCCTTACAAGTACACCTGCCCACCGAATTTGATGACCAACCCGGAGCGCAATCGGCCAAGGTGTTCGCCCGTCGAATTCGAACGCGCTGCAGTTTGCTAATGGCGGCCAATTGGTGCTGATCGGATGCTAAAAAACCTCTTAACGGGTTAGCCGGTTGACGCCACGTCTCGGGTTACGTATGGAGAAGAGAACAGGTAACGCATCTGCTTTGAATTCCGAGTTTGTGGAAAGGCGGATCAATGGCTGCAGAAATAAAATCAAACACGGATACTGTCCGCTGGCCTGCGGGAATTCGGCTTCCCGTCATGCTTACTTTCGAGCACCAGGCCGGCGAAGGAGCCCCGCTATTCGCCGGAGAGCGACCCAACTATATGGTCGGCGGCGCCATCCAGTACGGCGCCCGCCGCGGCATCTGGAATATCCTCGAGCTGCTCGAGAAATATCGCGTCAAAGCGACTTTCTTTGTGCTTGGTACCACTGCGGAGAAATATCCCGAGACCGTGCAGGAGGCGGTCAAAGCGGGGCATGAGATCGCCGGCATGGGTTACGGCTTCGCCTCGATCCGGACCGCCAGTGAAGAGCAGGAACGTGAGAACGTGCGCCGCTCGGCCAAGGTCTTGGAGGACATCGCCGGGGTAAAGATATGCGGCTGGCGTTGTCCCGATTATCGCGTAAGTCCGAAGACACTCGACATTCTCGCGGAAGAAGGGCTAGCTTGGGACAGCAGTCTTTTGAACGACGACCTGCCGTATTTGTTTGAGACGCGAGCAAAGAAAATTGTCGAGATTCCGTTTACGACAAGTACCGCCGACAAAACTTACGTCGGTTATCCTTATCCGCAACGGGGCGGTCCCGACGGCCTTACGAGCGTGTGGAACAATGAGCTCGATGTGCTTTACCAGGAGAGTGAAAAAGCTCCGCGCCTGATGAATCTGAGCCTCCAGACCTGGGCCACCGGACGTCCCGCAACTCTGCGGGTGCTCGGGCGCCTTTTGGAGCGGTTGGTCGGCCATGAAGAGTTCCGGTTTGCGCAGTGCAACGAGGTTGCAGCTTGGCGCTTGAACTCGACCGAGCGTTGAGCCCTGCGAAGGAGTCTTTCATGTGGAATGAGAAAGGTTACAGGAAGAGTTTTCGTTGGCCCGAGGGTGTGCGCTTGCCGATCGCGATCAGCGTGCATCACCAATCGGAGGAAGCGACCTGTCCGATGCCCGACGGCCAACCCGATCCTTTCGACTACAGCGAGCGCCAGTACGGCGCTCGCCGCGGCGCCTGGCGTCTGCTCAATATCATGGGCAGGCACGGTGTCCGCGGCACGTGGCTCATCTGCGGCGCAACCTTGGAAAAATATCCCGAGGTCTCGCGCGCCGTGCAGAAGGCCGGGCATTGTATCGCCGGCCACACCTACGCTCACGAGATGATGTGCAATATGCCGCCCGACACGGAAACTGCGCTGATCAAAAAAACCGTCTTGGTCTTCGAAGACTTGCTGGGCGAGCACATTCGCGGCTGGCGCACCTGCTTTGCAAGTCATAATACACTCGATCTGCTGTTGGAGCATTCCGATATCGAATGGGATGGCAGCATGTGGAACGACGATCTGCCCTCGTTGATCGAAGGCCACGGCCGGGAGATGCTCGAAATTCCGTTTGCGACCTATAGCGACACCGCGCTCGGCGTCGACATCACCAATCCCGCGTTTCCACCGTCGCGCTTCTCCACCTGGAATGCCAATCCGCCGGATTTCATGCTGCGCGGCCTCAAATCGGCTTTCGATGCATTGTACGAGCGCGGCGCGGAACGCGCCGTGATGATGCCGCTCGTGGTGCATGACTTCATTACCGGCCGGCCGTTTCGGTCGAAGGTCCTCGATGAATTTCTTATCTACGCCAAACAATTCGAGGGCGTCATCTTTACCGGCCACGACGAGCTGGCGCGCTGGGCACGGCAATCCGGAGAATTTGGAAGGGAATAAGCGTGTGAAGCTGACAAAAATTCTTGCCGGACTGCTCCTCTGCACTTCGCTGTTTTCAGTCAACCGTTTGCTTGCGGCCGACTTGCCCGTGGTGCGCGCGAGTTACAACGCGATCGGTGGTGTATTCACGCCGCTTTGGGTGGCTTCTGAAAACAAGCTGTTCAATAAATACGGTATCTCGGTCGATTTGAAATTTCTGCCGCTCACGACCGGCACCCAGGCGCTGCTCACCAAGAATGTGGACATCATCACGCCGGGCGGCGAATTGCTCGAAGCCGGCCTCAACGGAGAAGGAGTCGTCTACATCGCTGGAATCGCGAACCGAATCGTGCTTTCGATTTTTGCCAAACCGGAGATTCAATCGCTGGCCGATCTGCGCGGCAAAACGGTTTCGGCGTTATCTCCCGGCTCGATCAGCGACCATCTGGTGCGCATTTTGTGTCAGGAGACTAACTTGGTGCCGGGTCAAGACGTCAAGATGCTTTATTTGAAAACCGGCCCGGAAATTCTCGCCGTGCTGACCAGCGGTGTCATCGATGCGGGCATCATTTCGGCGCCGGTAACTCTCAAAGCGCGTCAGGCGGGTTTCAAAGAAATCGTTAACGTCCCCGAGCGGAATCTTCCGATGATCCACGCCGGTCTCGCGACCACGCGAGATTTTATCAAGGAACATCGCGATCGGGTCCGCGGCTTTCTTCAGGGATATATGGAAGCCGTGCGCTATGCCGCAACTAACCCGAAAGAAACCAAACAGATCATCGGGACATTTACGAAAACCACCATTCAGGAAGACCTCGACGAAACCTATCAGACCTTTATCAAAGTCTGGGAGCGCGTTCCCTACGTTTCCACCGCCGGCGTGCAGTCCGTGCTGAATTTCATCCGACACGCGGGGGCGAAGGCCGCGAAGCCGGAACAGTTCATCGACAACTCCCTTCTCACCGAGCTCGAAAAAAGCGGCTTTGTGAACCAACTCTACGGCCGATAGTTCAGCGATGAAAACTGTGTCCCGCAGCGAAATTCAAGAAAGGTAGGTTGCTTCACCAGAGAAAGTAATGCTCAAGCGGCCGTGAGCTGCTTGGCGATCTGTCGCGCATTGTCGAGTTTTTCCAGATTAAGCAGCGTGTCCCGGAGCTTTTCCACCCGCGTGCTCGAGAGAACGCGGGACGCGAGTAGATCGAATTTTCGCAAAACCTCATCCTCCGTCATCGGGTGCTTGTCGCTTCCCTTGGCGTGAAGAACTTTCTCGCTATAGCGGTTGCCGTTATGCAGTTCGACCTCCACTTCGACTCCATGGCGGCCTTCGTCGCCTAGAGCTTCGAACTGCGTGTCTTCGACCACGTCGATTTTTTTGGTCGTCGCGAGCACATCCTGACGGCGAATCGATTTTGCCGTAACCTGATCCACGAAGAATTCGCGATCGTGCAACAGCACGGCGACGCAGAATGGAAGATTCATTTGCGCCGTGGTCATGCTCTTGGGCTCGTAGGGCCAGCCAACGTGCAGTTTGGTCGCGCGCGTAGTCCGAATCCGCAGTTTGGCGACATTTTCCGCGCTGACTTCCGGATGATCACGAAGTATTTTTTTGAGCGCGTCGATGGACGTGTGATTGCTGCCGCAGCAGGGGTACGGCTTGAAACCGACGTTGAGTGTCTCGAATCTTTCTCCCAATCGGTCGGTGAGGTGGAAGAGATTCGGCTTGTCGATGAAAGTGGAGCAGAAGCCGCCGTACGGCGCCTCTAAAACGTCTTCGATCCCCGTGAAGCCTTTTTGCGCGAGCAACGCGCCGTAGACTCCAGCCTGAGCCGAGCGCCCGGGATGCATCCGCTTCACCATGGAAGCGTGTTGAGCGGCCATCAGACCCGCGGCTTGCGTCCCTGCGATTCCCAGCGCATGGATTGTCTTTACCGGATTCAAGCGCAACATTTTGGCAGCCGCCGCTCCCGCGGCAAAAGTTCCCGAGGTTGCGCTCGGGTGAAATCCGCGGCGCAGCTGCGCCGCGCCGCCAGTCATGCCGACCCGGCAACCGACTTCGTAGCCGACCGCGACCGCGGTAAGAAACCGCTTGCCATCGACGTTGCCAACATGACGAACCAACGCGTCGGTCGCGGGTATCGCTTCGGATCCGGGGTGAATCACTCCGACGCGGTGCAAATCGTCCATCTCAAAGCTGTGAATTAGCGTGCCATTGGCGAGCGGAGCGCTGGTGCTGGGAACTTCGCTGCCGTCGCCCCAGATGAGCGCCCCTTTGCCCTTGCCCAATTCCTTTGTAAATGAAGTGATGATTTTTCCCCAGGGGAGTGTCGACCCGAACAGCGCGCAGCCGAGTGAGTCGAGGAGACAAAACTTGATATGCGAAACGACCTCGGACGGGAGGTTTTTATAGGAAAATCCGGCGACGAATTCCGCCAGCGCCCGCGTCGGCGAGCCACCGCTAGTGGTTTCCAGGGGTTGTACTTTCGCCATAAAATCTCCTTGACGTAAATAAACTTGTATGGCTTTGTATCGGCCGGTGAAACAACGCCGCGCCTGGCATCGAGATCTCCAGGCGCGACGGTTACGATTTGTAGCTTTCTCATACGAGCAAGCCGCGGTTGTCAAGCGGGAAACAGACGGGAGCCTCAATGAAAAACCACCGAAGCCTTAACCGCTATGTATTCAGCCTCGCGCTTCTTATGTTCGCGCTTGCTGGCTCGGTCTGCTTTGCGCAGAGTACGGTCGCGCTTAGGCCGTACGACGGTGTGAAGGGCAAACAGCGTGAACAAAAACTCAGCGAAGGCGCCAAGAAAGAAGGCAAGGTCGTGGTTTATAGTTTTACTGCCGTCGATCAACTGAAACCGTTGCTCGATGAATTTCAGAAGAAATATCCGTTTATCACTGCGGAACACTACCGTGCCAATGCTTCCGGCGTTTTCAACAAGTTTGCGACCGAATCCCGCGCCGGACAAACTTTTGCCGACGTCATCGACATTTCCGCCGGCGAGACTCACACGTTATCGCAGATGGGACTGATCGATCCCTATTTTTCGCCCAGTCGAGAAGGTATTCCGAAAGACTTCCTCGACGACAAGGGATTTTGGACGGCGCATTACCACTTCGTGATCGCGCTCGGCTTCAATACCAAGCATATCAAACCGCCGGAAGCGCCGAAGAGCTATGAGGAGTTGCTCAATACGAAATGGAAAGGACGTTTTTCCCTCGATCCGGCGGATCAAGACTTGTTCGGCGCGCTATTGATCCATTGGGGAAAAGAAAAGGCGCTGAATTATTTCAGAGGCCTCGCGAAGCTCGAACCGAGAATGGTGTCGGGCCACACTCAGCAGGCGAACCTCATCGGCGCCGGCGAGATCCAGATGGCGCCCTGGCTCTACGGTTATAGGCCGCTGCAACTCAAGGACGAAGGCGCGCCGGTCGAAACGCTCCTGTTCGATCCCGTGTTGTCGAATCCCGCGTATCTTCTGCTAACAAAAAATTCTCCCCATCCGCATGCCGCCGCGCTTCTGATCGACTGGGCTCTGGCGCCGGATGGCGGAATGAAATTTTTCGCCGAAAAGTTCGGCCGCACACCGACGCGAACGGGGTTGAAAGAGCGCTTTCCCACGCTGCGCGTAAATAATTACCTGGTGGTCAAGCCCGAGGTCGTCGGACCGAACTTCAAAGAATTCACCAACCTCTACAACGAAATCTTTGGGATCGGAAAGTAATCAATCGGCAGAATGTTTGAGCCAGGATTTCAGCAGCCGATTCGGCCGCCAAACGTACTAGCTCCTTACCGAACCCGCCGGATAGCCCAGCTCGGACAAGTCGGCGGTAATTTCATCGAGGATCAGCGGATCGTCAATGGTGGGCGGAACTTGATAATCGATCCCGTCGGCAATCTTTTTGATAGTACCGCGCAGAATCTTGCCCGAGCGCGTTTTGGGCAGCCGCTTGACGACCACCGCAACCCTGAAAGAAGCCACAGCGCCGATCCTTTCGCGGACCATCTGGACCGCCTCGCTTATGATCTCGCT
>Ga0164305_10001259_pt1 | contig 10284 bp, 16 predicted proteins | sample Whisoiple_237_MG_FD_110215 | JGI IMG/M metagenome (GOLD analysis project Ga0164305, IMG submission 110215) | Soil microbial communities amended with pyrogenic organic matter from upstate New York, USA - Whitman soil sample_237_MG | ecosystem: Environmental > Terrestrial > Soil > Agricultural... | reverse complement strand
GAGGTTAGCCCTCCTGTCAGCAAAGATGGGGGGATAGAAGGGAATTTTAGAGATGGAAAGAAGGTATTTTACTGCCGAATTGAACGAGAGAATGATGATTGGGTTATTAATTATCATCCTCTATCTGGGGTTACGGATGGTGAGCAGGATTTTGCTGAAAATATAGATACGGTAGAAGCCTTCCAGAAACAATTACAACAGAAAACAGGGGGATTGGTTGATGGGTGGCTTAATCAGATCAAGGATTTGCTAAACGAAACCGCTACCTTAACTGAGTTTTCAGAACGCCTCACTGAGCTTTATCCACAGATGGATAGCCGAGATTTTGCTGAAGTGATGGGGTATGCGATCGCAGCTACTAGGCTAGCAGGGAGGACAGAAGCAGATGCCGGAGATTGATCCGAAATTTTTACCCTTTACCGAAGCGATCGCCTACTTCCGCAAAAAGCTTAATATCCCAACTGAAACTTGGCAAGATATCTGGCAGGAAGAGCATGATATTGCCTTTGTGGTTGCTGGGGCAACCAAGGCGGATCTGCTAGATGATTTACGGCAAGCTGTAGAGAAAGCGATCGCTGAAGGCACGACTCGCGACGAATTCAGAAAAGACTTTGACCAAATAGTAGAAAAGCACGGTTGGAGTTACAAAGGGGATCGGAACTGGCGAACAGATGTTATCTACGGTACTAACCTGCGGGTTGCCTACGCTGCTGGGCGCTACGAACAGATGACAGAACCTTCTGTAGTCCAAGCTAGACCTTATTGGATGTGGATGCATGGCGATAGTCCTCATCCTAGACCCTTGCATAAAGCCCTAGATGGTAAAGTTTTCCCTGCCAACTCAGAGTTCTGGAATACGATGTATCCTCCGTCTGGGTGGGGATGTCGCTGCCAAGCCGTTTCTCTGTCTCAAAGAGATGTAGATCGGCGGGGAGGAGTGGTAGAGCATCCACCCAAAGTTGGTGAATTGCTCGAAACAACTGACAAAGATGGCTTGAAATCAATAGTAAAGGTAGACGCTGATCCGGGCTGGGGCTATGTGCCTGGAAAGTCACGTCAAGAGCAATATCAGGGAATGATATCGGAAATTACCCAAAGATTACCCAAAGACTTGAGAACACAATTTCAATCGGAGATACAGAAAAATGGCAACGCTGAGGATCAACGTTGATGATCACCAGGTCCAGCAGGCTTTAGCCAGCCTTGCCACTAAAACCGCTAATTTGAAACCCGCTTTTGCCCAGGTTGGCGAATATATGGTGCTGCGGACGCAGGAGAGATTTAAACAAGAGCGTGATCCACAAGGAAACCCTTGGACAAAGCTGGCAGTTTCCACATTAAAACGGAAGCAGAAAAAAGCAAAAATCCCCAAAATTCTGCAACAGGATGGGGACTTACGGAAAAGCATTGTCTATAAAGCCTCTAACAGCCAAGTGGAGATAGGTTCTAACCGCAAATATGCCAGAATCCACCAATTAGGGGGACGGGCTGGCAGGGGGCATAAAGTAATCATTCCTGCTCGTCCCTATCTGGGTGTGGATGCTGTGGATAGCGCGGAAATTCAAGCGATTGTGGAAGATTTTTTGAGGGTCTAATTGAAGACCAGGGAGGTGATCAGGCTCCCTGGCTTTCCCAAGAGTTAACCGACGTGCGTGTCAATGTGGTCTTGAGTGATATCGGTTTCTTGCAAGGCAGCTTCAATTTCTGTCCGTTTCATGTTTTTGCCGTTAATACCCTTGATAGCGGCAAGCTTCCGAAGCTTCACCCAGTTCAACTTTGAGAAATCCAAGGGCTGATGGCTGTTGCTATCGCCATTGTGACCGTTCCCGTTGTGCCCGTTACCATTGCCGTTGGTGTAGTGGTCGGGTTCTGCTGCCACGACTTCAACATCAACAGTAATCGTTTCCGGTGCCATCGGTTCTTCAGGAGTTGGGTCTTGGGCATCGTCGGGTTCGTCCGTTGCAGCCGTCAGTTGTCCGAGCGGTTGAGTAAACTCAGCATCAATAGCAGCCTTGAAGACTGCAACTTGGTCAGGCGCGATCGCCTGAATCATCGTGTTAGCGGTACGAATTTGAGCGATCGCCGATTCGCAGGCTTGTTCAACCGACTGAATTTGCTGAGCGTGAGATTGCAGATCGAGCAACTGTTGTTGCAATGTGGCGATTTGGGCTTCAACTGAGGCGATCTGAGAAGAGATTTGAGTTTTTAAAGCTTCGAGCAACATGGTTAATTTTTCCCTGTAGCGATGTTGTAGCGGTTGTGGGAATCCCCTCTCTACGCTGTGGGGTGGCAGCCTGAAGCGTTAGGCTACTGAGGCGAGGCTCAACAGGCCGAGGATTGATTCGATTTGGATTGCTACGATCTGGGTGAATTCTTCAGTGAGCCAGAGGATTTCGCAGTAAATGGATCTGGCTTCTCGCAGTGTGTAACGTGCGTAGGGTGAGATGAATTTGATTGTGTTGGCGATCGCCTTCTGGGTTTTGGCGCTGGTGATGAAGAGGTAAAGCGAGAATAAGGCGTTAATTGAAGCGGTTACAGAATCGGCGATCAGGTAAAAAGCTTTCATTTGATTGGTTCCTAGATGTAGCGGTTTTAGGAAATCCCCTCGCTTGACGGCTGTGGGGTAGCAGCCAGATTGACTAAGCGGCGATTTCGCTTTCGTATCTTTCGAGGATTTTCCATCCCTCTTGGTGAAGCTGCCGGAGTTGTTTCACGCTTTGCAGTTCACCAGACTCAAGCACCACTTCCAAAAATCTTAAGGTGCCCTTTTCAAAGGTCTGGGAAATGAGTTCGTAAGTAATCGCTTCGTCGTCTACCAAAACTTTTAAGATGCCATTCTCATACTCGAAGAGGTGATAACCATCCTCATACTCATCGTGACTGTTGTTGAGGTAATCAAGGATGGCGAGGTACTTCAGCATTGTCTTTCTCCTGATGCCGGGGGTGTAGCGTATCCGGCTAAGTCAGCACTCACGGGATCGAACCGTGATAGAGTTGGCTGTCCTGCCCGTGCTGGGGGTGGGTGACTCGCTGCTCTCGTATGCGGAATCCTTTTCTGGCTCCTTACCTCCAAGCTCCTCGTCCTTTCGGGGGGTGTGGCTCGGCCTCTGGGGGGCTACGCTTCGGGATTCGGTTGTCTAGGTGCGGGCGGTTTCGTTTTTCACTATGTCCTTAATATAGCCTTTTTATAGCCACTTATAAAGCCTTTTTATAGCTTTTTTATATAAAACTTTCTGATGCAATTATTGTTATAGCAAATGGCTATTTTATGGATAGACAAGTAAGCGAGTTGGCACTAAAGTAGCGAATAGAACAGCAAAATATATTTATGAGCGAACAGCGTAAAAAGACCGTGCAGTACAACTTTCGGCTACCCCCTGAACTAGCTAATAGTTTTGATGAGGCTTGCGAGGATAGAGGAATTACTAAAACTCAGTTTTTTGAAAATGCAATTAGGTGTTTTTTGGGTGAGCCGCCTATATTGCCAGAACTTGCTGAAAGTAGTCTAGTAAAGCGGATAGCCGCTATAGAAGCTCGGCTCGAAGCATTGGAATCTAAAAACAATTGAAGTGGGCGTATTAAAAACCCGCCCCAATCAGGACGGGTAAAAATCAAAATAGTTACGAATTTAAAGCTTGTCGCCCACGTACACAACGTACAAAGACGGGTAACCTTCAAGAGAAGCCTCAAGGGAAGCTGTTGCTTTACCTTCCCTCGCCAACGCCTTCATTTCTTGGGGCGTTTTTATATCACCATCAGAGGATTCATACCAATAGTCTTTATTTGCCGGGTTCAAGGGACGGGGGTAGCTTAACTGGTAGATAGTTTGTTTCATGATTTCAGTTGAAAACTTATTCCAGTAAAATATTCCGATATTTACTCTTGTATTTTGATTGTCGCCAAAATAACGAATGATTAGGCCTTGGGATCTAAAAACAATTGAAGTAGACGTATTAAAAACCCGCCCCAAGTGGGACGGGTTCAAAAACAAAACTGTTGAGGAGATCCACTTCTGAGGCGGACGTTAAGCTCACTTAACCATTGATTTTGTTAGGCAGGGGCTGTTGCAGTAGGGTTGGAAGGAACAAGCGCCGCTAGCTCTTGCAATTGTTGCTCATCTACACTGAGTTGTTGTTGCAGCTCTGCAATTTTTTGCTGAAGGTTTTGAGCATCGCTTTGATGGGCTGATTGTTCAGCCTGTAATTTCTGTGTCAGATCATCAATCTGAGCTTTTAAAGAACTGAATTGTTCTTGGTAGTTAATTAAGGATTTGATGAATTCCAGGATGGGACGAGTATCAACCATTGGTCGAGAAATCGTAAAGTACAAATGCACTATATCATCCCTAATAAATTATTAGAAAAACTAGTTTGTAAAATTACCCCAATAAAACAAAATTGTGATCAAATTCCCAACCGTTATGAATTCTGGTGATTAATTTCACTCTTAACAGTACTTAGTCAAATGATTAAAGTGCTGGTATGAAACCCATTGAAGTTTTTACAAGCGGAACCCATACAGCTATGAATGGCTCTACGAGCGACTTCTCAGAAGCCGACGTAGAAGCCATTGCTAGCGCCTATAATCCCCAAAAACATGAAGCACCTTTAGTCGTTGGACATCCAAAAGATAATGCTCCTGCCTATGGATGGGTAAAGTCTCTCTTCTTTAATGAAGGATCTCTTCATGCAATACCACAGCAAGTAGATCCAGGTTTTGAAGAGATGGTAAAAGCTGGCAGATTTAAAAAGAGATCGGCTAGTCTTTATGCACCAGATAGCCCGAATAATCCTACCCCTGGACAGTTTTATCTAAGGCACGTAGGTTTCTTGGGCGCTCAACCTCCAGCCATCAAAGGACTGAAAGATATTGACTTTGGAAGTGCTGAAGAAGGCGTAATCAATATTGAACTCAATTTTTCGGAAATAGAGCAGAAAGAAATGCCTCCAGAAACTGTTACAAAGGAAGCCGAATTTGCAGCGCGAGAGAAAGCTTTAGCGGATAAAGAAGCCAAGATTAGAAAGAGAGAAGTAGCCGACTTTGCAGAAGGCTTAATTAAAGACGGCAAAATTCTTCCGAAGCAGAAAGAGCAACTGATCAATATCCTCTCAGCAGTGCCAGAATCTCAAACCGTAGACTTTGGTGAAAACAACCAACAGCCCTTATCTCAATCGCTGCAAGCATTCCTCAAAGATTTACCTAAAGCTATTGAATATAGCGAAATTGCTAAAGGTGAAACAGTAGAAACGCCGACCGATCCAGTACATATCGCCCAACAAGCAGTTGCCTATGCCGAACAGCAAGCCAAGAACGGTATTACCGTTTCAATGACTCAGGCAGTGGCACATATTACCAAAGGAGCAAAGCATTAATGAGAAATGAAGACTTAATCAAAAGCTTTGATGCTGATAGCACCATTAACCCCTATCGGATTGTCAAATTTAGCAGCGATGGGGCTGTCGTCCAAGCTGCCGCCGCTACAGATTTCTTGGTAGGAATCTCTAACAGCTTAGGTGCCACTACTGGGGAAAGGTGCGATGTGGTACTGGAAGATATTGCCGAGGTGGAGTATGGCGGCAACGTCACTAGAGGGGCATTACTAACTTCAGACGCTAACGGTAAAGCCGTAGTAGCAGCACCAGCATCTGGAGTAAATAACAGAATTGTTGGTTTAGCAATGGTGAGCGGTGTAAGCGGTGATATCGGTTCTGTGCTGCTTGAGCGCTGTCTAATTCAAGGTCAATAAAAAATAAGGAAATCTAAATTAAATGAGCCAAGCACCTTTTCCAATTCATCCGCATTACACAGCGATCGCGATTGCCTACAGGAATAAAAATCTGATCGCAGATAGTGTTTTGCCACGAGTGCCTGTTAGCAAGCAGGCATTTACTTACATGAAGCACTCACTGGCTGAAGCTTTCACCATTCCTGATACCAAAGTAGGGAGAACGAGCAAACCCAACCAGGTGAGTTTCTCAGCTACTGAAACTACAGCATCGACTGAGGACTTTGGATTGGAAGATCCAATCCCACAACGGGATATTGAAAACCAACCCGATAACTACGACGTTATTGGGAAATCAACTGAGTACTTGTCAAATCTCATCCTACTTGACAGAGAAAAACGCTGTGCGGATTTAGTGTTTAATGCAGCGAACTATCCAGCCGCCAATAAAACTCAACTGGCGGGAGGCGACCAATTTAGCGATTTTATCAATTCCGACCCGATTGGCGTGATTATTGATGCCTTGGATTCAGCGATCATGCGTCCTAACATTGGCATATTTGGCAGACTTGTATTCTCCAAGCTTCAGCGCCATCCTCGCATCATCAACGCTATTACCGGGCAAGCCGGGGTAGTTAATGGGATTGCTAAACGGGAGGCGATCGCCGAATTGTTAGAGCTAGAAGAAATCCTAGTTGGTGAATCCTTCGTTAATACTGCCAAGAAAGGCCAAGCTGTCTCTTTAGCTCGTGTATGGGGCAAGCACGTCGCATTTATCTACCGAGATATGCTGGCGGACGCGAGTAGAGGAACGACTTTTGGTTTTACGGCACAGTTCGGCACGAGAGTTGCAGGTAGCGCACCGGATGGAGATATCGGGCTGAAAGGTGGTCAACGCAACCGAGTTGGCGAATCAGTTAAGGAATTGATTAGCGCTAACGATTTGGGATTCTTCATCCAGGATGCGGTGGCATGATCTACGCCACCGAACAAGACATCGTAGATGCTTTTGGTGAAGAGGAATTCATTCAACTGACCAACTTAGAAGCTCCCGCAGCAATAGCTATTAATTCAACCGTCCTTGGTAAAGCTTTAACTAACGCTAGTGCAGAAATTGACGCTTATCTACAAGGACGTTATGTACTCCCCCCAACAACAGTGCCCACAGTATTAATTCAAATCTGCTGTGACATTGTTCGGTATCGCTTAGATAAAAACCGACTACGAGAAGACGTGCGTCAAAGATTTGAAGATGCGATCGCTTTTCTCAAGAATGTGGCTAAAGGGGTGGTCAATCTTGGCTTAGATGAAAACAACCAATCTGTAGAAACCTCTGGAACAGTAAATTTCACTACCAAAGAGCGAATATTTACTTCTGAAACCCTGCGGAGCTACTAGATGATTGCTGAAATTGAAACGGCTATTGTCGAACGGCTGACATCCCTTAAAGATGACCAAGGGTTGAGGGTAATGGCATTCCCAGACAAACCCGACGAATTGGGGCGTGCTATGCCCAAAGGACAAGTTTTAGTTGGTTTCAAAAGAGAAAATTTAGAACCGCCTGCGGCGGCACGGAATCTTGGTACCAGTACTATTCAGCCCTGGAGATTGGAGTTTGAGTTAAGCCTACAACTTAAAGATTTACGCAGTCACGCTGGAGCCTATGAGGTCATTAGAAAAATTCGGGAATTACTCACTGGCTATCATCCGGCCGAAAGCGATCGCTGTCTCTATGAAACCAATGCGGAGTTTGTTGATTTAAATGAGGGGATTTGGTTCTATGCGATGACCTTTGCTATTGACCTTGTTTATTTAAAAAAATCTTGGAGTAACTAGAATGTTGAGCGGTGTTGGGCAGTTGTTTGCGGAGACGCAAGATCTAGATGCAGATAGCATCCTGGGACAAAATGTTTTTTTTCCTGGTCAATTTGTTGACTTTAATTATGAAGGGCAAGCCGAGGTCAAAAAAGCTAAGGCTTGGGTTGCAGGGAAACGCAAGGTAGTCGCGTCAGCAACGGGTGCTGAAGAGTATGAATTAACTCTGTCTTTCGAGTACCTTGACTGGATGCACATGGGCTTTGCCTATGATGAGATTCCTCAGCAGTCCAGTAATGTCACTCTCCCCATACTTAAAAAAGGCAGGGTTCCGACCAGCGCGCCTTATAAAATTACCGATGCTGACATTACTCCTGCAACTGCCAGTAGTGTAAAAGCTTATGTATCAGAGCGAGGTAGCTGGGGCGAAGCTGGGTTCAGGAAAGTGGTTGCCCTTTCACCTCCTGGGGCGGGTGAGTTTTTTGTAGATACTGCGTCGAGTGCCCATGACGTAATCTTCCATTCTTCTGATGCTGGCGCTCCTGTACAGTACATCGTCAATAAGTCTTATGCCACCATCGAAAGCATCGGGCACGAGGTTGTAGCCGACTCGTTCGGAACTTTAAGCTTTATCGGTGATGGGTATGGACCGGAATTTCCTAAAAGAGTACGACTCTACCTACCGAATATTACTCGCATTAGCATTCCCAAACTAAATACGGACAACGTACCAAAGTTTGAAATTAAGTTCACAGCGAATGTTCCGGCAAGCGATCGCTCCCCTCACAAAATCTACAATCTAGCGACTGCAACCTGATGAAAAATTACTCCGTTTTATCAGTCGTCGTTTTAATTTTGGTCTTATGTTCGGCTTATTTGGCTGTTATCGATCCCTCTAATCGAGGAGCCTTTATTGACCTGACAAAGATCTGCGTAGGGTCTTTATTGGGGCTATGGATTCCCTCTCCCCAGCAAAAAGGAACAGGTTCATAACGAGCTAAAAAAATAGATGCAAGTCCAACACGTTGAGTTTGACACCATTGACTTTAAAGATATAAAGGGCACATACCGAACTATCCGGCAATGCCCTTTAACTCAGCGTGAGGAATTCCGAACCCGCTTAGGACAACTTCAAGAACAATTGCAACAAAGAGATGGTAGTGAAACTATTGCCGAAGCTTTCGACCGCGATCCCTATTTTGCTTATTTGTGCCAAGAATGCCTAACCTTATGTGGCATTGCCCCTAATTGGCTCAGTATTGATATGCTCGTAACCTTTCTATTTCCTCATGAGGAAGAGGGAAAGATTGTCGAGGGAGTATTGGTGCAAATCAATTTCCCAAAATCTAAGCGAGTAGCATCAGACAAAGATAAAGGCATGAATTATGAAGAGCTTCTAGCTAGCCTTTGGAGTTACACCCAGGATTTATCGAAGGCATTAGAACTAGCTAAAACTGTGCCTGGAAGCGAGTTGTTAGGCATCTTAGATGCCCGTGCCCAACAATTACAGGATGCCAACCCAGAGGAAAGAGAAAAAGCGATTAAACGAGAATGGCAATCTAAAGCACGAGAAGAAATGGAAGCCTTAACGAGGTTGGCTCATGACACCCCTTAATGTCAGTATCGTCTTTTCGGCTCAAGGCGGACAGCAAACGGTTGGGCAAGTCAATCAATTGAGTGAATCTCTTCATCAAGTTGGTGCAGGCGCAAAAAATGGGGCTGAAGGTTTAGCTTCTTTAGCATTCAAATTCAACGAAGTTATCCAAGCGGCTCAAAATTTAAAAGCGGCGATCGCTCCCGCTTATGACTTATTAATTGGGCAAAATGAGCGATTAAATGCTCAGTTACTCAAATCTCAGACGAACCTAGCCACGACTAGCCGCATCTTTAAAGATGGGTTAGAAATCACAGATCCAACTGAGAAAATTAAAGCGACAGAAGGAGTATTAAAGGATTCACTCAAGCAGATTGCTAAAGATACCGAATCACTTGTTGGAGTAACTTCAGGGCAAGTCAATGAGGTCTTTCAGATATTACTTACCCAGTCTCAAAACCTGAATGCCCAATCCAGACAGTTTCCGGATTCAATTAGTGCAGCGACACAATTAACTAAGAATTTTACGGCCGCGCTTGGGACCATCGATTTACCCCTTAATCAGGCAAGACAGGAAATCAATAGCATCCTTCAAGCCCAGATTACGTCCGACAGCCAACTGGCGAAAACCTTGGGATTGAATAACGAGATGGTTCAATCGTGGAAGGCTCAAGGAATATTGGTCGATAAGCTCAATGAAACCTTAAAGCCTTATGTTGCAGGGAATGCGCTTGCTGCAAGGTCAATCGATGGCATAAAATCTAACCTGCAAGACATACTAGAAGCAACAGCTAGAGAAGCAGGTCAACCCTTATTAGAACCTGTAATTAATGCGCTAGACCAGCTTTACCAATTTTTAAGTAAGAATCGGGAAGCAATTACCCAGTTTTCGTCTGATGCAATCGCTAAATTTTTGGGATTAGCTGAAGTTGTAAGTGATGCTGCTGTCAGAATCGGCGAGGCGCTATTGCCTGCTATTCAATCCTTAGGTGAATCAGGGGGCAGAACTGCGGATTTTCTGATTACTGGGTTTAAAGGACTAGCAGAAGCGATCGCCTTCGCAACTGAAAAAATAGCACCCTTTATCACTACTCTGGCAGAAGGGCTAGGGTTCATCGTTGACAAAATAGAAATAGCCCAAGAAGGCTTC
>Ga0164305_10001258_pt1 | contig 10285 bp, 10 predicted proteins | sample Whisoiple_237_MG_FD_110215 | JGI IMG/M metagenome (GOLD analysis project Ga0164305, IMG submission 110215) | Soil microbial communities amended with pyrogenic organic matter from upstate New York, USA - Whitman soil sample_237_MG | ecosystem: Environmental > Terrestrial > Soil > Agricultural... | reverse complement strand
GAGATTTGACCGCTACATTGCCATCTCCAAAAAAATCAGGGCCATTTTTTACGACTACACCGATTTGGTTGAACCGCTTTCCTTGGATGAAGCTTATTTGGACGTTACCCAAAATAAAAAGGGAAATCCGAGTGCTACATTGATTGCACAGGAAATCCGGAAACGCATTTTAGATGAAGTGGGGCTTACCGCTTCGGCAGGTATATCGATTAACAAGTTTGTAGCAAAAGTTGCCAGTGATTATAACAAACCCAACGGGCAGAAAACGGTCAACCCCGATGAGGTGGAATCGTTTCTCGAAAAATTAGACATCAAGAAATTTTACGGTATTGGAAAAGTCACTGCCGAAAAAATGTACCAACATGGGATTTTTACGGGTTTGGATTTGAAATCAAAAACGTTTGAATACCTGGAATCCAATTTCGGAAAGAGTGGCGCATTCTATTATAAAATTGTGCGAGGCATACATAATAGTGAAGTGAAGCCGAATCGAATAGCCAAATCGGTTGCCGCAGAACATACTTTTTATGAAAACCTCACTTCCGAAGTCTTTATGCAGGAACGTTTGGAAAGCATTGCTGCCGAATTGGAAAAGCGTTTAAAAAAACACACCATATCAGGAAAAACGGTCACGCTAAAAATAAAATACAGCGATTTTACGACGCAAACACGCAGCAAAACGCTGCCGTATTTCATATCCGACAAGGGACTAATTTTTGAAACGGCAAAAGAACTCTTATACCAGGAAAGACCCAAGGACTCCGTCCGCCTTCTCGGCATTTCGTTAAATAATTTAAATACTGAAGTTAAGAAAACGGTTGTGATACAACTCCGTTTCGAGTTTTGATTAAAAACTGTTAAAGTGTATTAAATTGATGAATATTGTTTTATATATTTGTTAATATGAATTTAAAAATTTAGTCATTAACCTTAAACAGTGTATTTATGAAAAAAATTTTACTTTTATTTTTGTTGTCGAGCTCACTCGTGTCCGCTCAATTGTATGTCAATAATACTTCAACAGTATTGGCTGATGCAGCTGCCAGTGATGGTTGTGGGAACGGGGCACTCACGCCCGGAGTTACCACATCCATTATCAATGTGCCCATAGCGGCGCAAGTCTCCGATCCGAATTTGGTTATATTCAGTTTAGGAATAACGCACAGTTGGGTAACCGATTTAACTGTCGAAATTACTTCGCCAACTTCCTCTACATGTGCCTTGTTAAAAAGAGTGGCGGCCGCTACCCTTGCCGATAATGGTTGTGGTGCCAGTTCTAATTTCCTTGCTGCAAATGTTTTGAATTTCAGTTCGGCGTATTCAACGCTGTTTGTTCCTTCAACTACTAGTGCTACGAACAATCCGGGTGGGAATTTTGCGCCTTCTGGACAAGCTCCCACTGCGTATCCCGCAGGTATAGCCTTGTGCACGTTATCTTCGTTTTTGAACAACTTGGCAATTCAAGGGAATTGGGAATTGAAAATTACGGATACTGGTGGTGGTGATACGGGAACTTTAGAGACCTGGTCTATTAATTTTCAACCGGGTTCGTTATTGGGGAATCCCGAGTTTGGAGCCATTTATGCGAGCACGATCAGTGTCATGCAAAACCCTTTTGGCAATGAGCTTACTTTAAGGGCTAATGAGCAGGATTTAGAGTCGCTTTCCTTTGATGTTTATGCTATTGATGGGAAATTGGTTCATTCAGGAACTTTGGCTTCATTTAATAGCGAAAGATTACTGACAATCGATACATCCACGTGGGGTTCGGGAACCTATGTTTTAGTTCCGACGAAGAACGAGAAGTTTACACAGGCCTTAAAGATTGTAAAGAACTAACCAAAGCTTCTGAAAAAAAAATCCCGATCATGTCGGGATTTTTGTTTTTATTCTATTTCTGAAATACGCATCGTATTGACCATTCCTTTTGCAACAACCGGCATTGCGGCCAGATTGATCAACATATCGCCTTTTTTGACGATTCCCTTGTCTTTCGCGATTCGGTTGATGTCTTCCACGGTATCATCGGTGCTTACGAATTTATCGTAGAAAAAAGCGTTCACACCCCACAATAAATTCAGTTGAGTGAGAATTCGCCTGTTGGAGGTATAAACCAGAATGTGTGCTTTTGGTCGCCAGGCTGAAATCTGAAAAGCGGTATAACCACTGTTGGTTAAGGTTGAAATGGCTTTTGCCTGGATTTCATTGGCCATTATTGCCGCATGATAACAAATCGATTTGGTGATAAAACGTTTGGTTCGCACGTAAGGCGGATTTTGCGGTACCTGTATCAAAGGAGAATCTTCAACGGCCTCGATAATTTGTGTCATTTTTTGGATTACCTGAATTGGATAATTACCCACAGACGTTTCTCCTGAAAGCATTACCGCATCAGCACCGTCCATAACCGAATTCGCGACGTCATTCACTTCGGCACGGGTCGGCGTTAAACTGGTAATCATCGTTTCCATCATTTGGGTGGCAACAATTACCGGAATTCGCGCTGTTTTTGCACGGTGTATTAATTTCTTCTGGATCAGCGGAACTTCATGCGCCGGAATTTCAACTCCGAGATCACCACGAGCCACCATCAATCCATCGCAAAAAGCAACAATTTTGTCGATATTTTCAACCGCTTCCGGTTTTTCAATTTTTGCGATAATCGGAATTTTGTGCTCCGAATTTTGTGCAATTAAATCCTGCAACTCCTCTAAGTCTTTCGGTGTTCTGACAAACGAAAGAGCAATCCAATCGACTTGTTCGCCGATCGCAAAAAGCGCATCCTTAATATCCTTTTGTGTCAGGGCCGGCAAGGAAACTTTGGTGTTGGGCAGGTTTACACCTTTTTTGGATTTCAGCGGACCACCCTGAATTACGATACATTTTACTTCTGTCGTTCCGTTGGTTTCCAAGGCTTCGAACATCAGTTTTCCATCATCCAACAAGATTCTCTCACCCGGTTTTACATCCCTTGGGAATTCCTTGTAGTTCATGTATACACGGTTAATAGTACCGGGAACGTCCTCTGCCGTCTGGAAAGTGATGATATCCCCCGGACTAACGACAACGTCTTCTTTCATGACACCAACCCGAAGTTTCGGGCCTTGTAAATCGGCCAAAATCGCTGTTGTGTAACCAAACTCTTCATTTAAACTTCTAATAATAGCAATGCGTTCTTTTACATCATCATAATCAGCGTGTGAAAAATTGATGCGAAATACATTTACCCCGGCATCAATCATTTCTTTCATTACTTCTCTTGAACTACAGGCAGGGCCGAGTGTAGCAACAATTTTAGTCTTTTTTCTGGTCAGCATTAGTATTAAAAAATTAAATTATTTTTTGATTTTATTTTCTCCAAATCGATAAAATACGCGGTGGAAATTTTATCTATTGACTTCACATGGGTTAGTAGTTCTTTCGGAACAATTGTTTCTTTTGAGTTGTCGATCTTTAAAAAGAAGTTCACTCTTTTATACTCCGGAAGCAGGAAATCCTTCGTTGTAAATGAATTCTTTATTTCGGTAAACAAACCCTGATTGGCATTGTTTCCCTTTAAGGTAATCTCATTTTCATTTTCAATCAAGTTCCAAAAAACATCGTTCTTTACGTCTTCATAAATGAATCTCGAAAAGAAGGTAGTTCCTTCCCTATTTTTTATTTTGATTTCATCGGTACTCTTACTTAAATGGAGTTGTAATTTCTGATTTAAGAAATAGGCCAACCGATAATCTTCTAGTGAAGTATGAATAGCTAACAGTTGAAAATCAATTTCTTCCAATTCATCGATATACAATTTAAGTGTGGCCATTTCAACTCAAAATAAGGTGTAAATATAAGAGTAATAGCGGTAAGAAAAGCAAATAAAGTGTCAGATTATCGCAATTTTTACTACGAAATCGATGTAGTTTTTCGACAGCCTAGTTCTTTTTATTGATTTTTTCCTGAAATAGGAAATACGCTCTTTTTGAGGCAATCTCTTCCGCTTTCTTTTTGGAGGTAGCGCGGGCTTTGGCTACGACCTTTTCGTCAATTGTAAGTTTTACGCCAAAAAACTTTTGGCCGTCGTTGCCATTATCGTCGTAGATTTCGTAATGAAAATTCTTTTTTTCTTTTTGACACCATTCGATAAGCAAACTCTTGTAGCTGATGACCTTGCCTTCGAGACGTTCAATATTAACATACGGTTTGATGACCCGTCGTTGAATAAAATCCTCACAACCCTTATAACCTTTGTCTAAAAAGATTGCCCCGACCAAAGCTTCGAAAATATTGCCGTGGATGTTTTCACCAAAGTGGGAAGACGGTACTTTACTGTCGACCAATTCAATCAGGTTTAAATCTTTACCCAATTCGTTCAAGTGTTCGCGGCTAACGATTTTGGACCGCATTTTTGTGAGGTAACCTTCGTCTCCAAGGGGCGCTTCCTTGTATAAATAGGCAGCAATAACGGAACTTAACATCGAATCGCCAAGGAATTCAAGGCGCTCGTAATTCAGCGGATTTCCGTGAACATCCGTTTTGTTGGAAGAGCGATGGGTAAACGCCTTTTCATAATACCGAATTGTAACCGGTTTAAAACCGACAATTTTCTCAACACTAACAAAAAAATTCCCGCCTTCTGTGGAACGGGAATTCTTTGAAAATATTTTTCTGATTATTCGCATGAAAACTTATGCTTCTAATTTTTTGAATAACACACAGGCATTGTGACCGCCAAATCCGAAAGTATTACTCATCGCAACCTTGATGTCTCTTTTTTGGGCCTTGTTCAGGGTTAAGTTTAAAGAAGGATCTATCGTTTCATCCACTACCGTATGATTAATGGTTGGAGGAACGATTCCGTGTTTCATGGCCAAAATCGAAGCAATGGCCTCAATGGCACCGGCAGCACCCAATAAATGACCTGTCATCGATTTGGTCGAATTGATGTTGATGGTTTTGGCATGATCACCAAAAACATGGCTTATCGCCTTTAATTCGGCTACGTCACCCAACGGGGTCGAGGTTCCGTGAGTATTGATATGATCGACTTGTTCCGGAGTCATTCCGGCATCGCGCAAGGTATTTTCCATTACGGCAATTACACCAATTCCGTCTGGATGTGGAGCGGTTAAATGATACGCGTCGGATGACATTCCGCCACCACCAACTTCACAATATATTTTCGCACCACGTGCTTTGGCATGTTCGTATTCTTCTAAAACTAAAGCTCCGGCTCCTTCTCCCAAAACAAATCCGTCGCGGGTAGCGTCGAATGGTCTTGAAGCCGTTTCCGGACTTTCATTTCGGGTTGATAAGGCTTGCATCGAGTTAAATCCACCCATTCCTGCAATAGTAACAGCAGCTTCCGAACCACCAGAGACGATAACGTCGCACATTCCCAATCGAATGTAATTAAACGCATCAATCAAAGCGTTGGCAGAAGAAGCACAAGCAGAAACGGTAGTGTAATTCGGACCCATAAAACCATTTCGCATGGAGATGTGGGCTGGTGCAATATCGGCAATCATTTTCGGAATAAAGAACGGATTGAAACGTGGAGTTCCATCACCTTGAGCGTAACTGATTACTTCTTCCTGAAAAGTTTCCAATCCGCCAATCCCGGCTCCCCAGATAACACCCACTCGTTGTTTGTTGACATTGTCGGCAGTGATTCCGGCATCCTGAATCGCTTCTTCACTAGCTGCAACAGCATATTGTGCGAATTTGTCCATTCTTCGGGACTCCTTGCGATCCATATAATTTTCAATATTGAAATTCTTGATTTCGCAAGCAAATTTTGTTTTGTGCTTTTCGGTATCGTAGTAAGTAATTGGTGCGGCACCGCTTTTACCATTAACTAAACCCTCCCAATATTCCTGAATTGAATTTCCGATGGGAGTAATGGCTCCAAGCCCAGTAACAACAACACGCTTTAATTGCATATATTTTATTTTTATCTATTCTTTAAACAAATAATCCCCATGTTATCTTTATGTTGTAATGCTTAAAGAGACAAGGGTATTTCAATATAGTGTGATTGAAATTTCAATCAAAAATAGTCTAATTTTTTTAAATAATAAAAACCCGAACATGATTATTCTGAACGGGTTTTTGTTTTATTATTTTTTCGCTTCTTCGATGTAAGAAATAGCTTGACCTACTGTAGCAATGTTTTCGGCTTGATCGTCTGGAATTTGGATGTCAAATTCTTTTTCGAACTCCATAATAAGCTCAACAGTGTCTAATGAATCGGCTCCTAAATCGTTTGTGAAGCTTGCTTCTGTTACAACTTCATTCTCGTCAACGCCTAATTTGTCTACGATAATCGCTTTAACTCTTGATGCAATGTCTGACATAATCTTTAATTTTAAAATTTAAATTGTTGGCAAAAATAAAAAACTTTATTTTAAATCTGCGTTTTAGTTAATAAATGTACTACGAAAATAAAAAATTTATTTAACAAAGTCCCCATTTATATTATTTATTATTCTTTTTTTTGCGTAATGATAATCACTGCCCAAATGAAGAAAATTGTGCTATTTGCTTCCGGATCGGGAACTAACGCCGAGAAGATTATATTACACTTCGATAAAAGTAAGAACGTAAATATTGTCGCGGCATGCACTAACAATCCGAATGCCAAAGTGATAGAAAAAGCAAAAAAATACGATGTGCCCGTAATTGTTTTTTCAAAGGAAGATTTAATGAGCAGACTTGTTTTAGAAAAACTCAACGAATTACAACCCGATTTGATAGTTCTCGCTGGCTTTTTACTCAAGCTCCCCGAACATTTAGTAAGGGCTTTCCCCAATAACATCGTTAATATTCATCCCGCGCTACTTCCAAATTACGGCGGAAAGGGAATGTACGGCATGCATGTCCATCAGGCTGTCCTGGACAATCGCGATAAGACTACCGGAATTACGATTCATTACGTTAATGAACACTATGACGAAGGTGCCATCATCTTTCAAAAGGAAGTCAATATCGAAGACTGTGATTCGCCCGAAGAAATTGCGAAAAAAGTACAGCATTTGGAACACGAATATTTTCCTCAAGTAATTGAAAAACTTTTAAATTAATTCCCATGAAAAAACGTTTTTTGACAATGGTTGTTGCTTTATTGATTGCTTCGAACCTGTTTTCACAGGAGCGATTCGAATTCAATAGGATTGGATTTGGTATTGATGTTCCGACGAACTGGATTGCGATGAAGGATGAGGAAGTCTATAAAAACTTAAACCTTTATGATTTCACAGAGGAACAATTAGCCAAATTATTAAAGGCTGATAATGCATCCTTAACCCTATGCACGTATGTGAAATACGACCCTAAGACGGTTAGCGGCATCATTCCGACGGTAAAAATCAGGACAAAAAACTGTACAATAACCGACAAAAACGAATTTTTGAAATTTGTTAAAATGATGAATGATCCGGCAAAAATGCCGTTAGATGATTTCCGCTTCAGCGAACAACCGACCCTCACAACAATTGCTAACCACGAAGCGGTTAGGTTCGCGGTTCAGTTTACGCTGAAAAATGCTGAAAAAGAGTATCATATTGTTAGCAATAGTTATTATATTCTTAGGGATGGCTACTTTATTTCCTTAAATTTTTTAGAAGAAATAGGAAAGGAAGACAATACAGCGCTTTTTGAGAATTTGGTGAAAAGTGTGCAAATAACGAAATAATCAAAGTGAACCACCACCAAGTCCATATCTATACTGACGGCGCTGCCAAAGGAAATCCCGGAAACGGCGGTTATGGCGTTGTTATGGAAATGGTTGGCACCAGTTACAGAAAGGAATTCTACGAAGGTTTCCGCCTGACAACCAACAACCGAATGGAATTACTTGCGGTTATCGTCGGTTTGGAAAAACTCAAAAATCCAAATATGAAAGTCCTGGTGGTTTCCGATTCGAAATACGTAGTTGACGCCGTCGAAAAGAAATGGGTATTTGGCTGGGAAAAGAAGAACTTTGCCGGTAAGAAAAACCCCGATTTGTGGATGCGTTTCCTAAAGATTTACCGCAAGCACCAAGTCGATTTCAAATGGATTAAAGGCCACAACAACCATCCACAAAATGAGCGCTGCGATGAGTTGGCCGTAATGGCTTCACTTCAGGAAAAGCTTTCGGTTGATTCATTTTATGAGACCGAAGCCGACAAGTTGTTGTAAACGAATTTGCCTTCCCGAAAACTTTGCAACTCTGAAATAGATAACTTATCTTTGCACCTTCTAATTTGAAATCATATCAATGAACAAGCTTTTAATAGTAGGAACGGTTGCTTTTGACGCTATCGAAACGCCTTTCGGAAAAACCGATAAAATCTTAGGTGGCGCCGCTACATTCATCGGATTGTCGGCTTCGTATTTTAATGTGAAATCGGCGATTGTTTCGGTGGTTGGAGAAGATTTTCCTCAGGAATATTTGGATTTACTGACTGCAAGAAACATCGATATTTCAGGAATAGAAATCGTAAAAGGAGGAAAGACTTTCTTCTGGAGTGGGAAATACCACAACGATTTGAATTCGCGCGATACCTTGGTAACCGAATTAAATGTTTTGGCTGATTTCAATCCGGTAGTTCCTCAAAATTTTAAGGATGCTGAGGTGGTAATGTTAGGGAACTTACACCCAATCGTACAAACCGGAGTATTAAACCAAATGACGCAAAAACCAAAATTGGTGGTTCTCGATACCATGAACTTCTGGATGGATTGTGCGTTACCGGAATTATTGGACGTTATCAAACGTGTAGACGTGATTACCATTAATGATGAAGAAGCACGTCAGTTATCTGGAGAATATTCATTGGTAAAAGCGGCAGCGAAAATCCATACTATGGGTCCTAAATATGTAGTGATCAAAAAAGGAGAACACGGCGCCTTGTTATTCCACGGAAAAGAAATTTTCTTCGCACCGGCTTTACCTTTAGAAGAAGTTTTCGATCCAACGGGAGCCGGAGACACCTTTGCAGGAGGTTTCTCGGGATATATCGCGCAAAGCGAAAACATCTCGTTCGACAATATGAAAAACGCTATTATCCATGGTTCTAATTTGGCTTCATTCTGCGTAGAACAATTCGGAACCGAAAGAATGCTCGGACTAAAACAAGTTGAAGTTCAGGAGCGATTGAAACAATTCAAATCGTTAACACATTTTGACATAGAATTATCATAAATTTATGCCTCGTTTCGACGGGGCATTTTTATTTTTGCAAACACAACTAACACACACCCGAGGCATTTGAGATTAAGAAATTAATTAATCGGAGCGCAGCGGAATAAAAACAACAACACAATGAGCGACGCAATACAACACGAATGTGGAATTGCACTTTTACGATTAAAAAAGCCGTTGGAATTCTACAAGGAAAAATACGGCACCGCTTTTTATGGGATACAGAAAATGTACCTCCTCATGGAAAAGCAGCACAACCGGGGCCAGGACGGAGCCGGATTTGCATCGATTAAGATGGATATCGAACCGGGTGAACGCTACATCAGCCGGATTCGTTCGAACGAAGCGCAACCGATACAGGACATTTTTGCACAAATCAACGGTCGGATTAATGAAGAGTTGATAGCACACCCAGAGTATCAGGACAACGTCGCACTTCAAAAAAACAACATTCCTTATATAGGTGAATTATTTCTTGGACACGTTCGCTACGGAACTTTTGGGAAAAACAGCATCGAAAGCGTACACCCATTTCTGCGTCAGAATAACTGGATGCACCGAAACTTAATTATTGCCGGCAACTTCAACATGACTAATGTGAAGGAACTCTTCAATAGTTTGGTCGAATTGGGACAGCATCCAAAAGAACTGGCCGATACCGTTACCGTTATGGAAAAGATAGGACACTTTCTCGATGAGGATGTGACGGATTTGTACCAGGAGTGTAAAAATAACGGCTTGTCGAAAAGAGAAGCTTCGCCGGTAATTGCCGAAAAACTGGATTTGGCGAGAATCTTAAAACGCGCTTCCCGAGGTTGGGATGGTGGTTATGCAATGGCCGGATTATTGGGTCATGGCGACGCATTTGTGTTCAGGGATCCTGCCGGAATTCGCCCAGCGTATTTTTATGAAGATGATGAAGTGGTTGTGGTAGCTTCTGAAAGACCTGTAATACAAACAGTTTTTAATGTGCCTTTCGAAAAAGTAACCGAGTTGAATCCGGGAAACGCCTTAATTATCAAAAAAAGCGGAAAAGTTTCGGTCGAAGAAATCATAACGCCATTAGAAAAGAAGGCCTGTTCGTTTGAACGCATTTATTTTTCGAGAGGGAGT
>Ga0164305_10001257_pt1 | contig 10288 bp, 9 predicted proteins | sample Whisoiple_237_MG_FD_110215 | JGI IMG/M metagenome (GOLD analysis project Ga0164305, IMG submission 110215) | Soil microbial communities amended with pyrogenic organic matter from upstate New York, USA - Whitman soil sample_237_MG | ecosystem: Environmental > Terrestrial > Soil > Agricultural... | reverse complement strand
AGTCAAAGTTAAACCGAATTCCAAACAGCAAAGCATCGCAGAACAACCCGACGGCAGCCTCACAGTACATCTCAAATCGCCGCCAGTCGATGGTAAAGCCAATCAAGAATTAATCATACTGTTAGCGAAAAAGTTTAAAGTGCCGAAATCGGCGATCGGTATTAAATCCGGTTTTTCCTCCCGAAATAAACTTGTGGAAATTCCTATCGAACCTGCAACTTAGAAATAAAAGTAATAACAAATCTATCTAAAGAGGGATACAGACTCAACTTGAAAATCATATATTAGTAGTTGTAGAGTTAGAATAAAAAATTATGAGCATTGAAAATAGAGTCGAAGCCACAGCGAAGAATATTGAAGGCAAAATCCAAGAAGCTGTTAGCGAAGTGACAGGCAATCAGAAAGATAAATTAGAAGGTCAAGCCAAGCAGGATCAAGCATCAGCAATTCACCTGAAAGAAGACCTCAAAGATAAAGCCAAAGAGATTGTAGACCGAGCTTAGTCACAGTATTCCCGACAAGTTTCCTGCCTACTAAATCCCGCAAACTTTGTGTTTTCGGGATTTTTTATAATGAGCATAAATTATTTGTACCAATATCTTGGGCGGTTTATAAAGATTATTAGTGGCAAAATTCACCGACGAACCGCCCCTACAGATTCTAGTAATTCATAGTGCAAAAGCATTAATTTTGTGGGGGGAATTGTTTCCATTGCATCAGTTGTGCCATCTTGATGAGAAAATTCTACCTCAAAAGCACTGCCATCAAATTCCATCACGACTGTTCCTACTTGTCTTTTATATAATTTAATGATTTGTTTTGTTTCAAAATGGGTTGCTTCTAAATCTTCAGTTAAAGCAACAATATCTAGGTATTTAATTGTTTTCATTGTTTTTACCTCACTTTTTGACTTGGCTGGGGGCGATTTATCAAGATTAGTCCTTGAGGCATAAACCGGGTTTTTACCGAAATACTGCACCCCTGCCTTTAACTAGGAGTGAAAAACCCGGTTTCTTTGGTTCTGATGCGTCAGTTCTAAAGATGATTGGCACGTGGCAAAATTCACCGGTGAACCAGCCCCAGGCCTCATTAGATTGGCGATTTTCGATTAAAATTACCAATCATATCAAATCTGTTAGCATCGGAATTATTCATATATCTCTTCTCTGCATCTGCGTAAATGGGCGTCAATCCCTTGTCCGGGGGGGTTAATACATTCTCTTTTTTTCACCGCAGATGAGGGCAGATAAACACAGATTAACGCAGATGAATTAGATCGAGTCCGGTTGCACCATCCGTGATTGTTGGCTGTTGACTGGATTTTACGCCTGACGGTGCTACCGGAATTGATATCAATCTAAAATTTAAAATTGCCCCATGCTGATGCCAATAAAAAAGCCAGGGATGGATATCCCCAGCTCGAAACCTACCAGAATTAGTGTTGAGATTTGGTAGGGCGATGTTTCAGAATCGACCCCACCCACTTTTACCCAAATTAAATCAGGGTAATGTCAGAAGCCGTAATGCCCGGTTTGCCATTGAGAATTGCCAGCGTCACGCCTGGGTTAGAACCAGCAGTACCGTCAGGGTCAAATCCTAGTCGTCCGGTTCCATTTTCATAAAAGAGGAACGCATCTGACGCGGCAGCCCCGGCTGGACCAAACTGGCTAGTGTAAGCCCCGCTCTCAAGCACCAAGAACGACCTCGAAGAAAGCCGATTCGTACCTTGGACTGCACTCAATCCGGGGAAACTGTTGAATTCCAAGATAAACTTATCTTGACCGACCACAAAATCCCCGATTTGGTCTGGCCCACTACCCGAGTCGCCCTCGCCGAAGTTGTTGTAGTAGAAGCTGTCATTACCCGCTCCGCCAATCAGCGTGTCAGCACCAGGCCCGCCACCGAGAGAGTCGTTACCGTCGCCGCCGATCAAATAGTCGTTCCCAAAGCCGCCCAGCATGGTGTCGTTCCCGCCGCCAGCATCTAAGGTATCGTCCCCGAATCCTCCGAGGGTACTATTGGATGTGTCGCCGAACAGGATGTCATCTCCGCTACCAGTAGTGATGACATCAGTGCCGTTGCCACCAATAATGAAGTTGCTGCCTAAGGTATCGGTAATAAAGTTGGCGACTGTGCCGGTAAAGGTGACGCCGGTGGCGTAGGAGATGAAGTCGTTACCCGCAACGTTGCCAATTATGCGATCGCGCGAGCTGCCAAAGATGATGGTGTCACTTCCCTCGCTACCGTTCATGAGGTTGGTGACGGTGAAGCTGCTGCCAGTAGGATTGGTGTAGCCAATTAACAGATCGTTGCCCAGCCCGCCGTCTAGAGTAACCAAAGCACTACCAGTACCAGCAAAAAAGGCCTTGGTAGCATCGATAGTATCGTTGCCATCTCCACCGGCTGCATTAGTAAAGGTACCGCTCAGGCTGTCGTTGCCATCGCCGCCGATCATTGTATCGCTGGAGAAGGCAGCGACGATCGTGTCATTGCCCGTCCCGCCGTCGAGCAAGTTGCGACCCGCGAAGCCTGGAAATGAACTGGAGGCGCCTACGCTCGAAATTACATTCGGCACCGACGCCGACACGATGAAGTCGTCGCCTGCACCTCCCAACGCGGTATCAGAAGTGGCAAAAACCCTGATCGTGTCGTTACCGTCGCCGCCGTCAAAGAAGTTTCTGCCGCCGCCAAACTCGCCGATCGGGCCGTAGAGAGAATCGTTACCGCCACCGCCAATCAAGGTGGTTCTCTCAATGCCGATCGTGATGACGGAGGAAGTAAATGGGCTGCTTTGCGTACTGTTGGTAATGACTAAGATGTCGTCGTCATTATCGCCGGACAGGTAGCTGTTGCTGGCCACACCTCTTAGGGTGTCCTTGCCTTTACCGCCAAAGAGAGTGTCTCTTACATTGATAGCTACAACCAAGTCGTCGCCATTATCACCCCGCAAGTAGTTGCTGCCTTCATTGCCAGCGAAGCCAATACCCAAGCCACCCTGTAAAGAAAGGTTGTTGCCACCGCCTGCGATGAAGAAGCCGATCGCGTCATTGTCCTTACCGCCGTAGAGGGAATCTCCTCTCTGCGCCCCTCCCAGAATCGTATCTGCGCCCTGATTACCAAACATCAGGTTAGCTTCGACAGTACCTTGGAGGATGTCGTCTCCCTCGCCGCCGACCACGGTAGCGCGGGCTTCAGCGATTATGGTGTCATTGCCTCCGTCGCCAAACAGCAAAGCCGGAGTGCGCTGAGATCTGATTGAATCTTCGTCGTCGCCACCGTATATGGTATCGTTCGGGCCAACTGAAATCAGAGTATCGTTATCGCCTTGGCCAAATATTAAGCTGCCGCCCAGGGTGGAAGTTTTAATGAAATCCGCCCCAGCTCCGGCGAATACTGTATCCGGGCCTAGTCCCGGAAGGTTTAAATCTAGTTGATTAGGATTGTCATCTAACGTTGTCATAAAGCTTCACTCCTCTACTTGTTGATCGTCGCTGGTGCGACTACAGACACTGCCTACAACACCGAATGTTTGGATTCCGCTGTAGTTTAACCTGTTTGCCAGCCGCAAGTCTAGCCTACTGGCGTTAACCCTGTCTAGACTTTCTCCCTCGCGGATTTTTTGCTTGTAAGCTTTTATTTTCAAAGTCTTCACCCTTTAATAATCCTGGTGCACTGTCTCAGGTGCTCACGCTCCAGAAGACGCGGCTCATATTCTTAATGTTCCATTCTGGATTGGCGGTCGGGGATCGCGTCCGGGGGAGGAAATTAAAGATTAAAAAAGGCAGATCTGGGTGATCGGGAAGACAAGGGAAATTGGGAGATTTGTTACTTGGTAACAAGGCTTTGTGGCAATTTCCGGTTTTCCAGGCAGGGCCGTCATTTAATAATTCTGACCCGGATCGAACCGAGTACCGCTCCGGGCTTTAAAAGTCTACGCCCCGCTTTAGTTCTACGCCTCGATCGCCGTAGTGTTTGTGACAGTATACCTCGGAGTGTACGCTTGCCAAGTCAAAGTAAGCGTGGGGTTTGTGGCAGCGCCCGGTGATAATAATTTCTGTATCCCGCGGCTTGCGTAGCAGGGCTTCTACGATCGGCTCTACCGGCAGCAGTTCTAAGTCTACTGTGGGATTGAGCTCGTCGAGAATAATCGTTTTGTACCAGCCGCTGGCGATCGCACATTTGGCGATTTCCCAGCCCCGTTCTGCTTCTATGCAGTCTAGCTCTTGCTGTTGCCCCCGCCAAACTATAGCATCTCGACCGCACCGCTGGTGGTCTACTAGCTGCGGGTAGCTTTGCCGCAAAGCTGCGATCGCCGCATCTTCTGTATAACCGGTGCCGCCTTTGAGCCATTGCACGATTAACACCCGGTGAGATTGGTCTTGACTGATACCCCTACCTATTGCCTGCAAAGCTTTGCCCAAAGCGCTCGTAGACTTGCCTTTCCCCGCTCCTGTGTATATTTCGATACCGGAAATATGATGCTCTGCCGCTGCGGGGTGATAGTGGGGCTTCATTTCTGAGTGTAAGTCGGCAATCTCCAGCAAAGCTTCGGGGGCCGCTCGGCCTGTGGCGATGACTTCTAAATATTCTGGTTTGTTTTTGAGGGTTTGGACTACTTCGTCAACTGGCAGCAAACCCAAGTCCAATAAGGGGTTTAGTTCGTCTAGTACCACGACGGAATAGAGCTCGCTGGCGATCGCTCCTTTGGCGATATCCCAGCCTCGCTGAGCTTCTGCGCGATCGAAGCGGGTGATTGCTTCGGCCCCAAAATATTCGGCTCTGCCGATACGCACTTGGTCGATCAAGTGCGGAAATGCCCGTTGCAAGGCTTCTATTGCCCCGTCTTCGTCGTAGGAGCGGCCGGGGCCTTTAAGAAAGCGCAGCAACAAGACTCGCGTGGGCGAGTCAGAATTGATACCCAGCCCGATCGATCGCAACACTACTCCCAAAGCTGCCTGAGACTTGCCTTTACCAGCGCCGTCGTAGACGTGAATCTGACCTGCGGCGCGTTCCGAACGGGATGAGGCTGTCCGAATACCAATGCCATTCCTTACCATAATCAGCAGTTATTTGAGTCTGTATCGGGGTGGGTATTCGATCGCGCGCCTTGAATGTTTAATTTTTCCATTCTGTTGGCGGATCTCAACTGATTATACGATAAGTTCTAACCCCCAATCTTTTAAGCAGCGATCTAACGCAATCAGGTGCTAAAACCTCCGGTTAAGATTATTCCGTTTGTGCTGTACAATTAAAATCTAACACGGACTGATATACCTAAAGGCTTATGATTGCGAGTGTTTTCCCATTTCGGACTGTTTTGGTACAAATTTTAATTATGTTTTTGGCGATCGCGATCGAATCGTGGTTTTTGCAAAAACTACTTAAACTCGGCCCCAAAACCAGCATTGAATATACAGCCATACTCAATCTATCTTGCACTTGCGTAGGCTGGTTAGTTTTCTTCGGCATTGAAAGCGTTCTTAGCAAAGAATTGCGGGAACAGCTTATCGGTTATATTTTATTAGGACGTGGGGATAATGTTTACGCTCCAATAACTATGATAGCACTCTCAGTATTAGCAGTAACCTTTCTAGCTAAATGGCAGGGATTAGAATTCATAGACAACATGGTTTCCGGCAATAAAAAAGCTGCCCAACCTCAGTTTTTAGGACCACCAACCCTCACCCGCCGTCCTCCCAAAAGAACTTTTCAAGTAACTACCCAGTTTGGGGGAATTTTAATCGCCCACACTGTTAGCAATGTCGTTATTTTAACCGTGTTGTTTTTGCAAAGCGTCTATTGAAATTTATGATGAAGCAATTTTTAGATGTCACTCAGCAACTCACTAAGCTGACGAATAACCTTTGGGAAACCAATAAAAAAATCCAAAAGGCGATGATTCCGCCTAAAGTTGTTCACTGGAAGACTCCTTTACTACTCAGCATCTTTTTAGCTTTGCTGACAGTGGCGGCAGTCACTGACTGGCGGACGAGAACTCTGCTTTTTGATATGAGCTGGTTATTTTTTACACTTTCAATGGGTTTACTGACAAGTCAGCAACCTTTTGTGATTAAAGGAGTAAGTCTGAGTCCCTGGGTGACAAGCATTTTAATTGGGTTGTGGTTGCTGGTAAGATTGCCGTCGGATAGGAAGGAAATAGCATGGATATCAGGCCCAATTATAGCAGTAGTCGTTCTTGCTATAATAGAGATTTGGAATAGCGAGTCAAAACGGGAAGGTATCAGGTCGTTGGTGCGCCCTCAGTTTTTGATGATTACTCTAGTTCACCTGCTGTTTTCCTGTTGGTTTGCTTTTCACTTTTTAATTCAAGGTTGGATACAACAGTATCCGAGCGTTTTATCCCAGGATTTGAGGCAAAGCGATTATGTGGTGACATTTCAAAAGCCAACTATTAATCGCTCCCGAGGAGTTGTCATCCTCAATGCAATGGAGCGATACCTGCAAAATGAAGCTCGCACAAAACCGTGGGCGCAGGTAGAGCAAATGTTAATAGATATTGACAACGAGCGATTTTTTCTGCGGAATCAAGCTTTAAAAACAACTGGGATAGTCCCAGAAGATGCGAGCTGGGATGTCAAAACTTCGATCGTCCAAGGAGAGTCCCGCTATCAGTTACAGATGCAGGCAACTTGGCTGGGATTGGTTTTTAGACCGGAAATATATTCGTTTACCAAATCTTGCGAGGTGTTCCAGATAGCCAATAGGGCAACTGTAACCTGCGATGCCATCAAACGCTCTCAACCCGGACAGAAAAAAGATGGAACGGCGGGGGACAGTCAAGTTTGATTCTGTCGGGAGCATCTCAATGAAAGCAACCAAGCTAGAAATTGCAGTTTTGAGGCAGGAGGCTCTCTTGCTCCGAGGCAGAAGGAAATAGGAAGAAGGAAGGAGCAAAAAGAAGTATTTTTCCAAATATGAGATGGTCCCGATTCTGTCTCTGTTAACTAATTGCGATCGGTATAGCCGGAGAGTGGGAGAGTCTGAGAGTCTGAGATGGAAAAAATCCTCTTTCTTCCTTCTTCCTTCTTCCTTCTTCGTTACACTAAAGTATGGCGAAAGTTTTGGGCGGGTTAATAACTAGATGAATTTGAGAAGAATCTTGACAGTCGCGACCAATGTATTTTGGGAAGTAATTCGCGATCGCATCCTTTACTTAATTATTATTTTTGCTCTGTTGATGGGCGCCTCGGTACGGTTGATACCGGAATTGGCGGCGACAACCGAGAAGAAAATTATTTTAGATGTCGGTTTGGCTGCTATGAGCATTCTCGGTATAATTGCCACAGTTTTTGTGGCTACCGGATTGGTCAACAAAGAAATTGAAAAGCGCACTGTTTACCTGTTAGTTGCTAAGCCGATAAGTCGGGCTGAGTTAATTGTGGGCAAGCACTTAGGGCTGTCGGCGGTGCTGGCGGTGCTTGTAGCAGCAATGACTGTTATCTATCTGGCTATTCTGAGTTTGAGCCGCATTCCTTTCCCTTTGGAAAGCATTTTAATCGCTTCGTTTTTTGTCTGGTTTGAGCTGTGTCTGATGGCCGGTGTCGGGATTTTATTTGGCGTTTTTAGCAGTTCGCTGCTGGCCACTTTACTGACATTTGGCGTTTATTTGATGGGACATTCGACGCGGGATTTAGTGGCTTTGGGCAAGTTAACTAAAAATCCTGGCATTGAACAATTGATGATGGGACTTTATCTGGTTTTGCCGGATTTAGCCAGATTCAATTTGAGAAATGATGCTGTTTACGGACAAGTTCCTTACTTGGCAGGTTTGATTACAGATGCTGGCTACGGTTTGCTGTATGTGGTGCTGCTGTTGTCAATTGCGATCGCCATATTTTCCCGCCGGGAATTTTAAAAGGCGCATTCCGCACCTTCAGGGTAATGGTTTGTAGTGAGGGCTAAAGTCCTCACTACAAACCAATTTTATTATTGACTTAGCGCGCTAAGATATAGAGAAGGTTATCGATCGCCCATCTAGACTAAAACTCCAACTTTTATTGGTAAAATGAGGTGACTTATGACTACTGTAATTCACAAACCGATATCGCAGCTCAAGATTACTTGGCCAGTGCTACCCGATGATTTCATCCTACCAGACGACCCTGTAGACGATATAGACCATCCCTTGCTAGCTAACGGTTTGCGCCAGTCTGTAGTGGATTGCCCGGAACTAATGCAAGATGCACTAATAGTTTCTAATTTTGCTTTGTGTGCTGCTGTGGACGATCGCACTATTTGCAAAGCCCCAGACTGGATGTACGTGCAGCCGGTTCAACCTTGGCCTGACAACTATCCCCGCCGCAGTTACACGCCTCATACCGAAGGAACAGTCCCTGTTGTAGTGATGGAATTTCTATCAGCTACTTACGGCGATGAATACTATGTCGAAGACACAGAAGAAATCGGCAAGTGGTTTTTTTACGAACAAGTAATCAAAGTTCCTCGCTATGTTATTTTTCGACAGCATACAGGCAAAATAGAAGTTTATGCGCTTGAATCAGAGCGTTATGACAATCAAAATTCTGATGAAAACGGCCGTTATTTAATACCTGGATTAAATCTATTTTTGGGAGTGTGGCAGGGAACTCGCGAAGGTAGAACGGGATATTGGCTGCGCTGGTGGACGGAGGGCGGAGAACTGCTTTTGTGGCCGGAAGAAAGGGCAGAAAATGAACGCCAGCGAGCCGATCGCCAACAGCAAGACAAAGAGTTAGCCGAGACGCTGCTGGAACAGGAAAGACAGCGAAATCAAGAACTTTTGGCTCGATTGGCAGCCCTCGGTATCGATCCAGAATAGCATTAGAAGTCCGATGTCCGTCGGAAGAATGAACAGGTTCGAGGGAAGAAATGAACCCGATCGAGATATGCTTTCTTCATCCTTCTTTCTTTAGTTTGCTTTCTTACTTCTCTGTTTGTCACAAAAAGTTGAAATTATGTTAGTAGAAAAACTAGAACAATTAAAAGATATTTTCGCACAGATGGAACGGGCTTTGATTGCCTACTCCGGGGGAATTGACAGCACTTTGGTGGCAAAAATTGCTTTTGATGTGTTGGGCGATCGCGCTTTGGCAGTGACGGCAGTTTCCCCGTCTTTACTGCCAGAAGATTTAGAAGATGCGCGCATTCAAGCAGCCGAAATTGGGATTGCCCACCAGGAAGTACAAACTCAGGAAATGGCCAATCCAAATTACACTTCTAACCCGGTTAACCGCTGCTATTTCTGCAAAAGCGAACTGCACGATACTTTGAAACCCCTAGCACTAGCAAAGGGTTATCCTTATGTGGTGGATGGGGTTAATGGTGACGATTTAAAGGATTACCGTCCCGGAATTCAGGCTGCGAAGGAACGCGGCGCGCGATCGCCCTTAGCAGAAGTAGGCATGACTAAATTGGAAGTGCGGCAATTGGCAAAAGAATTGGGTTTGCCTTGGTGGGACAAACCGGCTCAACCTTGTTTGAGTTCGCGCTTTCCTTACGGCGAAGAAATCACCGTTGCAAAGTTGCAAAGAGTGGGGCGCGCCGAACGGTATTTGCGACAGTTGGGACTTAAAAATTTGCGAGTGCGATCGGACGGAGATACGGCGCGCATTGAGTTACCCGCAGAGGAGATTCAGGAGTTTGTGGTAAATACGGATTTGCCTGCATTGGTGGCGGTGTTTCAGGAGTTTGGTTTTGTGTACGCGACTTTGGATTTGGAGGGGTTTCGCAGCGGCAAATTAAATCAGGTTTTGCAACCTGAATTGTTGGGGGCGAAAGGTTAATTAAGAAGGTGGGTTGATAAATATTCTGGATCTGGCTTACAGATTGTTGGTGAAACCCGCCCCTAAAAATATTGACCGCAACAGCCGGATCGCAATTTCGATAAATTTGCTTGCATAAATCCTGAAGCCTGGTTAAACGAATAGCATAAACTAAAGTAGCAAGAATAGCAGCAAGTTTTATGAAAGTTAAATTTAGATTAATCTTTGTCGCCTTGGCTTTGTTGTTGTCGGCCTACATCCCGTTTCGGGTGTTAGCTAGCCCGCAACCTTCGGGAGATACAGTTAGTTCTGCCCTGTGGTGGCAAGTTGCTGTGTACAATCAGGTACAACAAATTAAAGAACGGCAATATCAAGGGTGTGTGTGGGGCGATTCTATTTCCTCTGCCCTCGGCGATTCTTTGGGTGAAGAAAACTTTAATTTTGCGATCGGCGGAATGAGTTCAGTTTCGCTGCTAGAACAGCTTAAACTTGTAGTGCCACAGCGGTTTACCTGCGAAAAAGCGATT
>Ga0164305_10001256_pt1 | contig 10291 bp, 8 predicted proteins | sample Whisoiple_237_MG_FD_110215 | JGI IMG/M metagenome (GOLD analysis project Ga0164305, IMG submission 110215) | Soil microbial communities amended with pyrogenic organic matter from upstate New York, USA - Whitman soil sample_237_MG | ecosystem: Environmental > Terrestrial > Soil > Agricultural... | reverse complement strand
TTCGGAGCCGTCTCGCTGACCTCTTCCACAGTATCCGAAGCCGCCGTGAAGCCTAGCGTTGACGTGAGCCAGATAGAATTCAATACGCCGGCAAACCTGCCGTCCTTCGACGACAAGTACCAGAGGCATATCGGCGTGCTCGACACCTTCGAGGGCGCGTGAAGCTTTCCAACCGCGATCTCATCAGAACCATAGGAGACGGATCATGAAACGCACCCTCTCACTGGCGCTCGCCGCCTTTCTCGGCTTCGGCGCAGTCTCTACAGCCTTTGCTCAGGATGCCATGGGCGGCATCAGCAACTGGCGCGGCGGCTACGGTTCAACCGGCGGCTACCAAGCCTATACCCGCTAACGGATAGCGCCGCCGGTCGTAAGGCGGGTATCCCAGCCGTTGCTACCGCTCTTTGCGTGTCGTCGCTTCGCGCCAATAGGTGCCTGCCCCTTGCCGAGATCTCAGGGCTTCGAAATCAGGCCGCAGGATAATCGCTTCGTCAACGCGGTGACGGCATTGACGATCCGTCGAACGTAGCACCGAGGCGCACACAGAACATGGCGCGCCAATCCTCTCAGATCCGTGACTGGCCACTTCATCAGCGCGTTCTGCACCGCGTCTTTGTCTCGCACGGGAACGACATTTACCTATATTATCTTCTATTAATTCTTTTCACCACGTTGCCGATGAGCCTCTTGCCCCGTTCATTGATGGGGGGGCTCGGACGGACGATCTGGGAGGATGGATGTGCTCGACGCTTCAACCTCGTTGTTTGGTGCGGGCGCCTCGATCATTGCGAGTGCAGCTTTCAAGGCGGTTTCAGAAATGAAGCTATATGGCAACTGAGCAGCGGACTGCAATTGCCGCAACGAGGCGTCAACGAATGCATCCGACGAAGTGCCGAGTGCATTCTTGAGCCTGCCCCACCAAGCTTCAGTCTCGCCGTCGGGCGGATATGCTTGCGCCTGGTTGGCGTTGAGGCGGCGCAACTTGACCCGCACGGGACCCGGCCGATTGCCAGTGGCGAGTAGAATCGCGGCCTTATCGGTCCTGATTGTCACTTTCCGCTCCCGCTCGTGGCAAGTGACCTCACCAAGGAACCTTAGCCATCGACGCTCTGCAAGCGATTCGGCGGTCCAGGTCCTCGTCTGTGAAGTTGCCGTTACGAGCGCTGCGCGGCGCGCCGGGGCGTGCCCCTCCGGGCCGGAAATATCGGCATCACCTTCACGTTCCGGCCTCCACATTTCGAACAGACAAGTCGCCGATGCTGCGGCACCTCAACAAAGATCATGTCGTTCCAAAGCCTCAGCTCTTCGAATGTCTTTACCGCCTGATGATAGCAGCCCTGGGCGAGGCAATGCACGGTGAGCGCCGTCTCGCCAGCTGCCCTTGCGTGGGCAATGGTCTTTGTGAGCTCGCCGCGCGAACGGTTTGGCGGCCCCTCAGCCGTTGAACCCATGGTGAACGCAGCCGCCATCCTTCATTCACTTCCGCTCGGTTAAATGACACGCAGCAGGCCCGAAGCTTGCTCAACGGTTTCGTCGCCTGCGGCAGGGTCGTCCAGAATGACACATGATAGCTATGATCGTGACTTCGCCTATGACCGAGTCGGGACTGCGGATGAATTTGGCCTTGCAAATGTAGGCTGGTCTGCGCCGTCGGGTTCGAGAACGCCATTGGTTGGGAAATTTGAGCCGCCACAGACTTGCACGGATGGATCGTTGGTCATCGACGCGGCTGGGCAGGTTGTAAAAGCAACACCCGAGCAGCAACGGATAGCTCTTAGGGCGAGGGTTGCTAGAACTGAGGATCAATCTCGAAGACCCCTCGGGTAAGTGGCGGAGCGGCGCCAGCAGCCTCGTGCGGCCCAGCACATCTTTTCTCCACGCTGAGGTTTGTTCGTCGTCATCAACAGCCGGCGGGACCCGATAGGCCATAGGCCGATCCGAAAGGAGAAGGGGACCGTCGGCGAGTGGGACCACCTTCATCGTGGGAGGAAACCGTGCATCAGTTTCTCGCTCAGGTAGCCGGCTCTCTCGCCATGAAGCTCCCTCCTCCTGGCCTATGGAACCGCTTCGTTCGATCGGTCTTCTGGGGCCAGCATGCCCAGCGTTACTGACCGAGCGGTCGCATAGGCTAGCGGCGCGGCATGCCGGCAATCCGCATCGTGTTTGGTTCCTTCGGCAGGTCGAAGACGATCGACACCCGCCGCGATCCACAGAGCGGGCATTTCAGCCGGTTCTCAAGGCTCGTGATGGGGAAGGCAGCACACCGAATGATATGCTCGCCGCGATCATGGCGGCGGGCGCGGTTACGGCCTGCCTTTGGCGGTCGGCATGTCCTGACCTGATCGTCGGCCTTGGCCGATGCCGCCCGGGAGGTGTGGACGGCAGCCCGCGAGGAACATGTGGCGGCGGAATCGCCGCAGCTCTAGCCTAGCCGACCAAACGGAGTGCGACAGGCAAGGCGCATCCCGCGACCTCCGCACGAGTGATAGCATTGACGGGAAATTCACGCCCCGTGACGATCGTCGCTCGGCTTCGGGCACGGTCAATTGTTGCGCGCTGGTGTATCTGGGCCTGCACAGAATGCAGGCATCACGATCAAACGGTCGTGGTGGTGAGCCTCATGAAGTCCGCGCCCCCGCGAAGGCAACCTCGGCGTCGCGGCGGTGCCAAGCATCTACAGGTGATCTTAATGCTTGCCCGAGGCTACGGCGAGCCGCAGGGTGCCCTGTAAGATCGAATACTGCCGGACCGTCGCAGATCGTCCGTGATCGCGGTTTCACTTCGTTATCGGGCGGGTTGAACAAAGCAGCAATGTTCGACGATCTCCATTTCAGCAAACCGGGCCAGCACCCGCCAGCTTTCCCACCGGCTGGAAGGGCCTTGTCTCGAGGCTAATCTGGCCGCACTGTTGGTGAGGGGCTGGGCCCCTCTGGTGAAGGCGACCACGGAAATGACAATCGAGCATGTCGAAGGGCCGCTGCCATCCTCTGCGCCACTGGAGCGCGACGCCCGGCTCGTATCTACGGATCAAAACGTGGCTCCGAGCGAGATCGCGATAGGCGTCATCATCGGGCGTGCGGCGGAGTATTTCGACTTTTTCGTGTTTGCCATCGCGTCGGTAGTCGTATTCCCGAAGGTGTTCTTTCCTTTCGCAGAACCCGTGACGGCTACGCTCTACTCGTTCGCGATTTTCTCGCTAGCCTTCGTGGCCCGCCCGATCGGCTCGGCCATCTTCACGGGCATCGACCGGCGCCATGGCCGCGGGGTGAAGCTGACGGTTGCGCTGTTCCTCCTCGGGACGTCGACGATGGCCGTGTCGTTCCTGCCCGAGTACAAGCAGATCGGCGCCGCCTCGATCTACCTTCTCGCCGTCTTGCGGATCGGGCAGGGACTTGCGCTCGGCGGCGCGTGGGACGGGCTCGCCTCGCTCCTTGCGCTGAACGCACCGGTGGAGCGCCGGGGCCTTTACGCAGCGATCGCGCAGCTTGGCGCACCGCTCGGTTTCATTGTAGCCGCCGTCCTGTTTTCGTTTTTCCTGCTCAACCTCAGCGAGTCCGACTTCCTGGACTGGGGTTGGCGATACCCGTTCTTCTGCGCGTTCGCCATCAATGTGGTCGCCGTGTTCTCGCGCTTACGTCTCGTCGTCACTGACGAGTTCGCCAGTCTTCTCCAGCGCGGGCGGCTCGAGCCCTCTCCTATTCTCCCACTGATCCGCAACCAGTCACGCGAACTCCTCATCGGTGCGCTGGTTCCTCTCGCCAGCTTCGCGCTTTTCCACCTCGTCACTGTTTTCCCGATCAGCTGGATCACGCTGTTCACCCACCGCTCGGCGGGCGAGTTCTTGATGGTCCAATCTTCCGGCGCTTTCATCTGCGCAGGTGCAATCGTCGCGTCCGGGCTCATCGCCGACCAGATCGGCCGCCGCATGCTCCTCCTGATCTCTACGGGCCTAATCGCGGTTTTCGCCATCTGCAGCACGATAGCGCCACTTATTGTGGAGGAGAACGCGATTGGGCAGACCATCTATGTCAATGCAGGCTTCGCGCTGCTCGGGCTTTCGTACGGGCAGTCTTCGGGAGCGGTGACGTCCAGGCTGGATCGCCGTTTCCGCTATACCGGCGCGGCGCTAACCAGCGACTTTGCCTGGTTCTTCGGAGCCGGTTTCGCGCCGCTGATCGTGCTGTTCCTCTCAGCTCGCTACGGGCTTGCATGCGTAGGTCTGTACTTGTTGTCCGGAGCCGTCACGACCTTCCTGGCGCTCGCGGTGTCGCGCTCGGAAATTCGGCAGGTCTGATCCCGGTGTGCAATTTCCTTGGACATCGTGGAAGAAAGCACGACGCGAACTGCGCGCCTATTGCTTACGAGCAGCTTCTCTCGCCGCGTGCACGTAGGTCGCCGCGCTTTGAGTGGGCGCTTCGGGCAGCGACCATGCTCATCAGCTGCGGTGCACTCGCCGGGTGCAAAATGGTCGTAATGGATCCGTCGGGCGACGTCGCCTTACAGGAGCGCAATCTCATCATCGCGTCCACCGCGTTGATGCTGCTTGTTATCCTACCGGTGATTGCGCTCACTTTCATCTTCGCATGGCGTTACCGCGCGTCGAACCCTGAGGCGCTCTACGATCCCGGTTTTCATCATTCCACCCAGCTCGAGGTGGTCATCTGGACCATCCCCCTGCTCATCATCATCGCGATCGGCGCGATGACTTGGATCAGCACACACACGCTCGATCCGTTCCGTCCGCTCGGCCGCATTGCGCCAAACCGGCCAGTGCCGCCCGATACCAAGCCGCTGAACGTGCAGGTCGTCGCGCTAGATTGGAAATGGCTGTTCATCTACCCGGATTTACGCATTGCAGCCGTGAATGAGATGGCCGCGCCCATCAATGTACCAATCTCCTTCAAGATCACGTCCTCGTCCGTGTGGAATACCTTCTATGTCCCTGCTCTCGCCGGAATGATCTATGCGATGCCGGGCATGCAGTCGGAGCTACAGGCCGTCATCAACAAGGAGGGCGAATTCAGGGGCCTGTCGGGGCATTACAGCGGATCCGGATTCTCCCGCATGAATTTCTCCTTTCGAAGCTTTAACCAGCAAGGCTTCGACGAGTGGGTGGGGAAAGCTAAGGCGGCCGGAACGCGGCTTAATCGCGAGGCCTATCTGAAGCTTGACAAACCGAGCGAGGCGGAGCCGGTCCGGTATTACGGCGCGGTGGAGGACGGCCTCTACGACGCCATTCTCGGCCTGTGTGTCATGCCGGACAAGATGTGCGTGCAGGAGATGCACCACATCGACAGCATGGGCGGCGCCGGCGAGGATGGCGAGGCAAATCGCAAGCGGCTCGATTACGATAATCGCTGGCTTCAAAGCGGCCACGAGCCGTCAGGCGCCACCTTCCCCGCGTCGGGTCGTCCTCCTGAGAGTTCCGTTCAGCCGGAAGGCATGATGCCCCGCGATCAGCCCCTGAGCCGTGGTGGCGTCAACCAACCCAGAACCGAGCCCGACCAAGGGCAAGGCAACGCTTTGCCCGGAGCCGATAAGGGGCTCGCACCGCCCCAGCTGATCAATCCCTCCACCGAATCTCACCAGCACTGATCCGAACGGGCCTTCCGCATGTTCCTGAACGTTGACCTCAAACAATTCATATTCGGGCGCCTATCGCTCGAAGCGATCCCATATGATGAGCCGATCCTACTCGGAACGTTCATCGTCGTGGGACTGGGCGGCGCAGCGGTTTTGGGCGCCGTCACTTGGTATGGTCAATGGGGCTACTTGTGGCGGGAATGGTTCACGACCATGGACCACAAGAAGATCGGCATCATGTACATCATCCTCGCCATCGTGATGCTGCTCCGCGGTTTCGCAGATGCGGTCATGATGATAACGCAAAAGGCGGTCGCGGTCGGCGCGTCGGAAGGCTATCTGCCTCCTCACCATTACGACCAGATTTTTACCGCGCACGGCACGATCATGATCTTCTTCATGGCCATGCCCTTCGTCGTCGGGGTCATGAATTTTGTCATGCCGCTGCAGATCGGGGCACGCGACGTGGCCTTTCCGTTTCTGAACAATTTCAGCTTCTGGATGACCGTGGGAGGCGCGTCCCTCACCATGCTGTCCCTGTTTGTCGGAGAATTCTCGCGGGCCACTTGGCTAGGCTACGCCCCGCTTTCGGGGGCGGCTTATAGTCCCGGCGTGGGCGTCGATTATTATATCTGGAGCCTGCAGGTCGCGGGCGTTGGCACCACGCTCTCGGGCATCAACCTGATCGCCACGATCATAAAGCTGCGAGCGCCCGGCATGACCATGATGAAGATGCCGGTGTTCTGCTGGACGACGCTCGCCAGCAACGCCATCATTATCACGATCTTTCCAGTCCTGACCGCCACTTTGGCGCTTCTGGCGCTTGACCGCTATGTCGGCACCCATTTCTTCACAAACGATTTCGGCGGGAACTCCATGTTCTACATGAACCTCATCTGGATTTGGGGTCATCCCGAGGTTTATGTTCTCGTCCTCCCGGCATTCGGCATCTACTCGGAAGTAGTCTCCACCTTCTGTAGCAAGCGGCTGTTCGGCTATACGTCCATGGTCTACGCTACCGCGGTTATCGCGCTCGTGTCCTGGCTGGTTTGGCTGCATCATTTCTTCACGATGGGGGGAGGGCCCAACGTCAACTCGTTCTTCGGCATCGCGAGCATGATTATCGCGATCCCGACTGGCGCGAAGGTCTTCAACTGGCTGTTCACGATGTACCGAGGCAAGATCCGCTTCGAAGGACCGTTCATCTGGGTGATGGGCTTCATCCCAACTTTCGTGATCGGCGGATTGACGGGAGTGTTGCTCGCGGTGCCCCCCGCCGATTTCGTCGTGCATAACAGCCTGTTCCTGGTCGCCCACTTTCACAATGTCATCATCGGCGGCGTGGTGTTCGGGCTGTTGGCGGGCATCCAGTACTGGTTTCCCAAGGCCTTCGGCTATAAGCTCGACCCGTTCTGGAACAAGGTCTCGTTCTGGTGCTGGTTGATCGGTTTCTGGACGGTGTTCACACCGCTCTACATCCTCGGCCTAATGGGCGAGACACGACGCACGCAGCACTTCGACGATTCGGCCGTGCAGCCCTTCCTAATGGTCGCGGCGATCGGCGTCTTCATCATCATGGCTGGCATCGCAGCTTTTGTGTTCCAGCTTCTGATCAGCTACTTGCGCCGGGACCAGCTCCGCGACCTCTCGGGCGACCCCTGGGGCGGACGCACGCTCGAATGGGCCACATCCTCCCCGCCTCCGCCCTATAATTTCGCCTTCACGCCGGTGATTCACGACCTAGACGCCTGGTGGGACATGAAGAAGCGCGGCTACAATCGGCCATTGGGCGGCTTCCGGCCAATCCACATGCCCAAGAACACGGGCGCGGGCATGGTCTTGGCTGGGCTCAGCACGGTCCTAGCATTCGCCCTGATTTGGTACATCTGGTGGCTGGCGACGGTGTCCTTCGTCGCCCTCATCGCGGCCGCCATCATCCACACCTTCAACTACGACCGGGAGTATTACCTCCCGCTCGAGGAGGTGGTCCGAGTCGAGAGCCAAAGGACTGCGCAGCTCCTCGCGGCCGGAACTTGAGCCGATGCTTGAAGTAACCGCCCCGCCCGGCGCCACAGCGCCCGTCTTCTACGAGCAAGAAGAGCACGCTCACGGCGACGGCGGCACGCTCGTCGGCTTTTGGCTTTACCTGATGAGCGACTCGCTCATCTTTGCGGTCCTGTTTGCCTGCTACGGCGTGCTCGGCCGCAATTATGCGGCGGGCCCCTCCGGAGCCGATCTGTTTGATCTTCGATTCGTCGCCGTTAATACGAGCTTTCTGCTCCTGTCCTCGGTCACCTACGGTTTTGCCATGCTGGAGGTGGAGAGGAACCGGATCGGGACAACCCTCGCCTGGCTTGCGATCACCGGCCTGTTCGGAGCGTGCTTCGTAGCGATCGAACTCTATGAATTCGGCCACTTGGTCCACGAAGGTGCCACGCCTCAGCGCAGTGCTTTCCTGTCCTCCTTCTACACGCTTGTTGGGACGCACGGGTTGCACGTCACCTTCGGGATCGTCTGGCTCGTCACCCTGATGGTCCAGGTGCGCCAGCGTGGACTGATCGCGGACAATCAGCGCCGGCTCCTATGCCTGTCGATGTTCTGGCACTTCCTCGACGTGATTTGGATTGGCGTGTTCACCTTCGTCTACTTGATGGGAGCGATGCGATGACCGCGGTGACCAAGGCCGGGCTCGCCCCGAGAGAACCAAGTGGAGGCGGGGATGGGACCGTGCCCGAGACGCACCACGATCACCCCGCCCATGGCACGTTCCGAAGCTATGCGGCGGGCTTCGTCCTGTCAGTCATCCTTACGGCCATCCCGTTTTGGCTCGTGATGGGAAACATCCTCGACGACATGCTGAAGACCAGCATCGTCATCATGGCGCTTGCCGCCGTGCAGATCGTGGTGCACATGATCTACTTCTTGCACGTGAACACGAAGTCGGAGGGCGGCTGGACGTTCATGGCCCTCGCCTTCACTCTTACTCTAGTCGTGGTTACGCTCACCGGCTCGATATGGGTCATGTACCACCTGGACCAGAACATGATGCCGATGTCGCCGCACGAGGCGCTGCAGAAGCCGTAGCGGCTAAAAAAACCGTAGCGCTGGTCGCTTTCGACCTCGTCGCACTCATCGTCATTGTAGGTCTCGCATGGCTTGCCGTGTGGCAACTCCATCGGCGCGCCTGGAAGCTCGAACTGATCGCACGCGTGGAGGCGCGGGTTCACGCAGCTGCTACTCCGGCACCGGGGCCCGAAAGCTGGCCTACACTTTCAGCCGCTTCTGACGAGTACCGGCACGTAGTGGCGAGAGGGCATTGGCGCCAAGATCGAACCGCTTTGGTGCAAGCCCTGACTGAGCTCGGCGGGGGTTATTGGGTCCTGACGCCTCTCGCTCTGAACGACGGCAGCATCGTGTTCGTAAACCGGGGCTTTGTTCCCACGGACAAGCGCGAGGGAGCCTCCTGGCGCGAGGAAGCCTCCGGGCCGGTTATGGTGACCGGCTTGCTACGATTGTCAGAACCCGGTGGCGGCTTCCTGCGCCCCAATGACCCCAGGAGCGATCGCTGGTACTCGCGCGACGTGGCTGCGATTGCCGCATCCCGCGGGCTGGATAGAGTCGCGCCCTACTTCATCGACCTCGAACGCGCGCCCGACGAGTCAGGCCTGCCCATTGGCGGGCTGACCGTGGTGACGTTCCCCAACAACCACCTCGTATACGCCGTCACCTGGGGCATCCTGGCGCTGATGGCCGCGGCTGGAACCGCTTTTCTAAACGTGCAGGTTCTGCAAACGCGACGTTGGTCGCGCAGAGCGGGGCCCCCTGAATCGTGAGGCCGAGCAGGCGAACTGGTCATTGAATGGACTGAATTAGCCCCTTTGTAAGCTCAACGTCAAAGCTCCATCGGTCAAAGATTGAGGAGAGTTCGGCTGGATCCATTCCAATTGCCTGAGCTGTGATTTGAACCGCTTCCGACTTATTGCTGCGCATCCAATCCGCAGCCATGGCCAATGCGGCCGCAACCTTCGACACTGTATCCGTATCGCCGGACAGCCGCCCGAGCGTTGATACAGATCAATCAAACACGTAACCCTCTGAAGCCGGCACGGATTCATTTCGCCGTCCGCGCACAAACAGTCTTAATCACCCGACATGATCGAAGCGACCCAGTGATTAATGCAAGCTACGGCTGCACATCCGTGGGCCTGAGTGGATTAGTGTGCTCCGTGGCCGCAGAAGGCGTCTGTTTCTCACCCGTTGATGCTGTAGCGTGGCTCATACATTTGCGATTTGACGTACTTTAGTAGGTCGTCTGGTGGCTTCCCGCTCGCCAGACCGCGCCGGTAGGCTACTCGCGCCACCTCCGCAGCGATGTGGGCCGAGACCTCGCGAATGCGTGGCAGAGCCGGATAGAGGCTTCCTTGTGCGAGATCCGCTTCTGTCACGAGCTGTGCGAGCGCGTGCGCGGCACTCATGAACATTTCGTCCGTGATTCGTCGCGCGCCGCTCGCGATGGCACCGAGCCTCACGCCGGGGAAAATGTAAGAATTATTGCCTTGGCGTGGAACGAGCGTTCGGCCCATTAGCGTCACGGGGTCGGCTTGCTTAGCCCGAAAAAGCTGGCGGCGATCACGCCGCTCGATTTTCGCCATACGCAAGTTCGAATCCTCTCACCCCAGCCGCCAGTCCGACGGATCCGGCAATCTCC
>Ga0164305_10001255_pt1 | contig 10292 bp, 7 predicted proteins | sample Whisoiple_237_MG_FD_110215 | JGI IMG/M metagenome (GOLD analysis project Ga0164305, IMG submission 110215) | Soil microbial communities amended with pyrogenic organic matter from upstate New York, USA - Whitman soil sample_237_MG | ecosystem: Environmental > Terrestrial > Soil > Agricultural... | reverse complement strand
GGCTGCATGGCTTCTTCCACCAGCCGGACCTTCTCGGCAGCCGACCATCGGCGGCGGCGCTGCACAGAGGTGATGACTTCAAACCGGGAAATCGGGCCACCGGAGGCGTCGTCATAGTCGTAATCATAGGCCTACGCCTATGCCTTATCAGCTATGCCGAGTGTCCGGTCGAAAAAGGGGGCGGTTCAGCCGTATGGCCGCTGGGTACTGTAACATGGGTGCTTTTGGTATCTGGAATGGATTACCATAAGCATCACGACCGTCCCTTTTCTGAATATTGCCGTCGACGTCGCGTGGATTCAACCAAAGGCATTCACGGCGAGGATCCTGAGACAGCCCTCAAGCGCATCAGCCCCGTCCTTCAGCTCATGACTGCGGGTATCATTTTGTTTCACGCCATCTATCCACGGTCCGTGGAGGCTCTGAAACTACTACTTCAGAGATCGTCGACGAATCCGTCCTTGCGGTTCGTTCCATTGGAGAAAGCGGCTAGTATTCGGCCTAAATGCTAATCTGCACCTCGCTGTTAAGACTTAGGAGAGTATGCCATGGCAAAGCCCCCCCAATTCGTGATGTTAGCATTCGACGGATCTAAAAATGTGGCCTTTTGGGAGGCATCGCGCCAGTTTGCTAAGGAGAATAATGTAAAATTCACATACTTCGCGAGTGGGGTTTATTTTTTAACTCAGGCTGACGCGCAGCAGTACCTCGAACCGAAGAGAGGGAGGGGGAAGAGCGCGATCGGATTCGGCGGAACTGTGGCCGATATGAAAGATCGCCTACACCAGATGAAACTAGCCATGGAGGAAGGGCATGAAATTGCCTCACATGCCAACGGACATTTTGACGGGTCCAAGTATACCGCGGATGAATGGAACAGCGAATTTGATCAATTCACTCAAATCATGTCGACGGTTTGGGACAGATATCGGCTCCCCAATGAACCAGCTGGATGGAAAGCTTACTTCAAAAACGAGATCCTTGGGTTTCGTGCGCCCCTTCTCGGAGTTGGCAATGGACTTTACGATGCGCTCAGGAATCACAAATTTCGGTATGACACTAGCCGAGTCAAAGACATGTCGTATTGGCCCAAGAAAATAAACAACATCTGGAGCTTTCCCTTAGCTCAACTAACAATTTCCGGTTCTGGAAAGAAAACTTTGAGCATGGACTATAATTTTTATTATACACAATCTGGCGGGCGCGAAGGGCCACCAGAACTGTTTCCCGAGTACGAACGCGAAATGTACGACACTTACATGGCATATTTCAATTTTAATTATCACGGAAATCGCGCGCCCGTTCATATCGGGCATCATTTTTCATTGTGGAACGGGGGTGCGTACTGGAAGGCGATGCAGAGGTTCGCAGCAGAAGTTTCCAAGAAGGAGGATGTAATTTGCGGTACATACAAGGACCTACTCAAGTTTGTCAGCGAGACGCAGGCTCATATTGCGGAATTCGACGCTGGTCATTCAGATCGTGCGGGCGAGTTGACAGAGGAGGAACTCCAGGAGCTGAAAAGTCAACCGCGTGAGCCGGCATGCGCTCACGACGAGGAATAGCTCCCAAGATGCACGTAATTGTCACGGGGAGCGCCAAACGTACCTAGTCCATTGAGCTGTCGCTCCGATCTGCTGATCCCGTGAAACGACCTCAAATATCTAGCGCGAGGCGATAACGAGGTTCGCCCATTGATCCCCCAGAAACAATCATCTCAGTCCGCGTGCCATGAAGAGAAGAGGATTCAGAGGGTGGGCCGCTACGCCAGTTCTCGGAGCGGTGGCGATCAAAGGGACCGAGCTTTCGAATGTTTTTGTCTGACTAGGTTCACATTGAGATGCTGCCCCTGATCGGCTGGCGACTTGCGCCGTGGAGCAATTCTTGATCTAAAATCATTGTTTCGGAGGAATTGCATGACTACGCTTGTTCAAGCCGGCCCAGTAGTGGATGCCTCGGACAAACGACGGCGCATTTTTGCGATCGTGGGTGCATCCTCGGGCAATCTTGTTGAGTGGTACGATTTTTACACCTACGCTTTCACGGCCATCTATTTTGCTTCGGCGTTCTTTCCATCCGGCAACCAAACGACCCAGCTTCTGAACACCGCCGGAGTATTCGCCGCCGGGTTCCTGATGCGCCCAATCGGCGGCTATCTCTTCGGCTGGATCGCCGACAAGCATGGCCGGCGCACCTCGATGCTGATCTCCATCCTGATGATGTGCGGCGGCTCGTTGGCCATCGCATGCCTGCCGACTTACGCCAGCATAGGTGTGGCCGCTCCGGTCCTGTTGCTGCTCGCCCGGCTGGTCCAGGGTCTCTCGGTCGGTGGCGAATACGGCACCAGCGCCACCTATATGAGCGAGGTCGCGATCGGCGGCCAGCGCGGCTTCTACGCCTCCTTCCAGTACGTCACGCTGATTGGCGGCCAGCTCCTGGCGGTCCTCGTGGTCGTCATCGTCCTGCAATTCATGTCGGAAGCCGAGATCAAGGAGTGGGGCTGGCGCATCCCCTTCTTCATCGGCGCGGCGACGGCCGTCATCGCCTTCTACCTCCGGCGGTCACTCGAGGAGACATCCTCGACCGAGACGCGGCAGCGCAAGGAGGCCGGCAGCCTGGTCGAAATCTTCCGCAACCATACCCGCCCGTTCTGCATCGTTCTTGGCTTCACGGCCGGCGGCTCGCTGATCTTCTACACGTTCACGACGTACATGCAGAAATACCTGGTCAACACCGCGGGCATAGACGCCAAGACCGCCAGCCGGCTCATGACCGTCGTGCTCTTCGTCTATATGATCATGCAGCCGCTCTTCGGCGCCATCTCCGACAAAATTGGCCGTAAGACGTCAATGATGCTGTTCGGCGGCCTTGCGACAGTAGCGACGATCCCGGTTCTTTCGACACTGTCGACGATTAAAGACCCGATCACCGCGTTCTTCCTCATCACTGTGGCTCTCGCGATAGTCTCTTTCTACACCTCGATCAGCGGCCTCGTGAAAGCCGAGCTCTTCCCCGCCGAGGTCAGGGCGCTCAGCGTTGGTTTATCCTACGCGATCGCTAACGCGATCTTTGGCGGTACGGCAGAGTACGTCGCGCTCTGGTTCAAGCAGGAGGGGCACGAGCCCTGGTTCTTCTGGTACGTGACCGTGATGGTTGCGATCTCTTTCATCGCCGCGCTGATCATGCCGGATTCACGCAAGAAGGGCTATCTACAGGGTCACGGCACGGAGTAGCTGCGTGCCGACGGCGCTCGCATTATTAGGAGTGCCTGGTTATGGGCTTGAAGATGATGAGAGGACGAGAGCAGTGAGTAAAGGGTCTGACCTCCTGGTCCGTGCGTTGGAGAACGAAGGCGTAGAGCGCATCTTCGGCATTCCCGGCGAAGAGAATCTCGATGTCGTCGAATCCCTGCGAACATCCCAAATAGAGCTCGTCCTGACGCGGCATGAGCAGGCTGCCGGCTTCATGGCGGCGACGCATGGTCGCCTCACCGGCCGTCCCGGCGTGTGCATTTCGACGCTCGGGCCCGGCGCGCTGAATTTCTCCACCGCGGCCGCCTACGCGCATCTCGGCGCCATGCCGATGATCATCCTCACCGGTCAGAAAGGCATTCTGTCCTCGCAGCAGGCGAAATTCCAGATCGTCGACGTGATCAGCTCGATGCGTCCGGTCACCAAGATGGCGCGGCAGATCGTGTCGGCGTCTTCGATTCCGACGATCGTGCGCGATGCGTTCCGCGTCGCGACCGAAGAGCGTCCCGGCCCGGTTCTCCTCGAGCTTCCCGAAGACATCGCGTCGGAGGAGGGCGAGGCGGAGATCGTACCGTCGCATCCGGTGGAGATCCCGGTGGCGCAATGGCAGGCGATCGAACGCGCTGCAGAGATGATCCTCAAAGCGAAACGGCCGCTGATCATGCTAGGCGCCGCGGCGAGCCGGCCGCGCTCGACCAGCGATCTCGGCGGCTTCGTGCTGCACACGCGCATTCCCTTCTTCACCACGCAGATGGGCAAGGGTACGGTCGCGGGCGGCTCCAATCTCTATATCGGCACCGCGGCGCTTTCGGAGCGCGATTATGTGCACGAGGCAATCGATCGCGCCGACGTGATCATCGCCATCGGCCACGACACGATCGAGAAGCCGCCGTTCATCATGGGGCCGCGCGGACCCAAGGTGATCCACGTCAGCTACACGCCGGCCAATGTCGAACAGGTCTATTATCCCCATTGCGAGGTTGTCGGCGATCTCGGACCGAGTCTGAAGCTCCTTGCCGACAAGCTCGAAGGCAAATTGCAGAATGCCGGCGCGCTGCTGCCGCTGCGCGAAGGCATTCTCGAGCACATTATCGATCGCTGCGACGAGGACCGCTTTCCGATCACGCCGCAGCGCTTGGTGCGCGACGTGCGGCGCGTCATCCCGGAAGACGGCATCGTCTGTCTCGACAACGGCATGTACAAGATTTGGTTTGCGCGCAACTACCGCACCTACGTGCCGAACACCCTGCTCCTCGACAATGCGCTCGCGACGATGGGGGCAGGGCTGCCGTCGGCGATCATGGCGGCGCTCCTATATCCGAAGCGCCGCGTCATGGCGGTGTGCGGCGACGGCGGCTTCATGATGAACAGCCAAGAGATCGAGACCGCGGTGCGGCTCAAGGTCAATCTTGTCGTCGTGATCCTCGACGATTCTGCCTACGGCATGATCCGCTGGAAGCAGGCGGTCGACGCTTTCCCCGATTACGGCATGACCTTCAACAATCCGGATTTCGTCAAATACGCGGAATCGTACGGCGCACGCGGACATCGCGTGAAAGCGGTGGAGGATCTCGTCCCGACGCTCGACAGGGCGTTCAAGCAAGGCGGCGTGCATCTCGTCGCGGTGCCTATCGACTATTCCGAGAATACGCGCGTCCTCGTCGAGGAACTGCGCGCCAAGGTGAAAAGCCCGGAACTCGAGCCGGCCGAGTAAATTCTAGATTTCGAGGGAAGCCCATGAATCCTTTCACGTTCCAGACGTGCCCGAATATCGTTTTTGAGACCGGCGCCGCGGCGAAAATCGCGGAGATCGTCGGCTCGTACGACGCCAAGCGCGTCATGCTCGTCACCGACAAGGGCATTCGCAATGCCGGGCTGACGCGCGGCGCCGAAGATGCATTGAGCAAAGCCGGCGTGTCGCTCTCGGTGTTTGAGGACGTCGTCGCCGATCCGCCCTCGCATGTTATCGAAGCCGCAGCAAAGCGTGCGCGTTCGGAAAAAATCGACCTCGTCTTATCGATCGGCGGCGGCTCGGCGCTCGATACCGCGAAACTCGTCGCGTATCTCACCCAGAGCGATGAGCCGCTCGATGCAATCTACGGCGTCGGTCTCGCCAAGGGACAAAGGCTGCCGCTCATTCTTGCGCCGACCACGGCCGGCACCGGATCGGAAGTGACGCCGATCTCGATCGTGACCACGCCCACCACCGAGAAGAAGGGTGTGGTGTCGCCGCGGCTCCTGCCGGATTGGGCGGTTCTCGATCCGGAATTGACGCTCGGCCTTCCCGCTCACGTGACCGCTGCAACCGGCATCGATGCGATGGTGCATGCGATCGAAGCCTATACGAGTCGGCACAAGAAGAACCCGATGTCGGATCAGCTGGCGCGGCAGGCGCTGAGCCTGCTCTCGTCGAACATCCGCACCGCGTGCCGCGACGGCAAGAATGTCGAGGCGCGCTCAAACATGCTGCTCGGCTCGATGCTCGCGGGCATGGCGTTTGCCAACGCGCCAGTCGCCGCCGTGCATGCGCTGGCCTATCCAATCGGCGCGCATTTCCATGTGCCGCATGGGCTCTCGAACGCGCTCGTTCTCATGGGCGTGATGCGCTTCAATCTCGAACATGCCGAGACGCCGTATGCGGAGCTCGCGCCTCTCGTCGATGCGAAGGCGGCGGGCCTGCCGCCGCAAAAGGCGGCGGCTCGGTTCGTCGACGCACTCGCGGAAATTTGCCGCGATTGCGGCGTGCCGGATTCGCTTGCCGCGGTAGGCGTCGAGGAGAAGGACCTCGAGCTTCTCGCCACAGATGCGATGAAGCAGACGCGTCTTCTCGTCAATAATCCGCGCGAAGTGACGTATGCCGACGCCTTCGCGATCTATTCGGAAGCGCTCGATGGAAAGATCCGCCGTGCCGCCTGAGTCACGGCCGGAGTCGAGCGGCTTTCCCAATGCGCTCGGTGCGTTCCAAGCCTTCGGCGATATGTGGGCGCGCGGCAGCCAGGCCTTTTTCGAAGGCCAGCAGAAGTGGCTCGGCGATCTCGCCAAGGCCACTTTTGGCGAGCATAAGATCGCGGCGCAGGCGGACACGTCCGGCTTTAAGGCGGCGCAGGAGGCTTATTCCGCAGCGCTCAACAAGGCGATGAGTCTTTCCGCGGCGCTGATGAAGAATTTCGGTGCGGCGTCAGGTGGAGCGACCGAGGCCGAGACTTCGTTTCTGCCGAAAATGTTCGATCCGCAGGCATGGTGGGCCGCAGCCCCCAATCTCGAAGGTGTCGCGCGCCTGCAGGAAGGGCCGCAACTCGCCGATGTTGGGCAGGTGGAACGCAAGTTCGCAGCGGTCTATTCCGCGATGGTGACGCTGCGCCAGCGCAGCCTCGAGCACCAGATGGTGATGACCAATGCCTGGACGCGCGCGGCGAACAAGTTCATGACGCGGCTCGGCACCGGAGCCGATGCCGCAAAAGCGTTCAGCGGCTCCTGGCGCGATTTGAGCTCTCTATGGATTCAAGTCGCGAATGACGAATTGATCGCGACGCAACGGACGGAAGAATACCTCGCCTCGCAACGCAATCTTTTGAAAGCCTCGACCGAGCTGCGCATCGCGCAGCAGGAGCTTGCCGCGTTCTACAGCGAGATGTTCGGCATCCCGACGCGCGCCGAGATCGACGATGTGCACAAGACGCTGACCGATCTCAGGCGCGAGGTGCGCGCCTTGAAGCGTTCGAAGTCGGGCAACGAGGATGCGCATGGCTGAGACGAGCACGTTTGCACTGGACCCGGCGCGCGCCTTCGCCGAGGCCAAGGGATTCAGCGAGCGGCTGGCGCAAGGCACCAAGCTCTTCGGCGAGGTCAAGGACGAGGACGTCCAGATCGCCACGACGCCGAAGGACGAAATCTGGCGCCAGGACAAGGTTACGCTCTACCATTACCGTCCGCTTGCCGAGCGCAACGTGCAAACGCCGGTCTTGATCGCTTATGGGCTTGTCGGCCGCTACACGATGGTCGACCTGCAGGAAGACCGCTCGCTCGTTCGCAGTCTCCTGAACTTCGGCGTCGATCTCTATGTCGTCGATTGGGGCAATCCGAACCGGGCCGACCGCTACGTCACGCTCGAAGATTACGACACCTACCTCGACGAATGCGTCGACGTGATCGCGCGTCGGCACGGGATCGAGCGCATAAACCTGCTCGGCATTTGCGAGGGCGGCGTCCTCACCACCTGCTATGCGGCTCTGCATCCGGAAAAGGTGCGGAACATGGTGTTGACGATCACGCCGATCGACTTCCATGCCGACAAGCTTTCCGACCGCCCCGGCCACGGCTTCATCAATGTCTGGACGCGCTCGCTCGAAGCGGAGGACGTTGATCGGATGATCGATGCCTACGGCGTTTTGCCCGGCGAATTCATGGGCTCGGTGTTTTCCATGATGACGCCGATGCGCTCGATGACGAAATACAATCTCGATCTTTTGGATGTCGTCGACGACCGCAAAAAGTTCCTCAATTTTCTGCGAATGGAGAAATGGATTGCCGACAGGCCGCACCATCCCGGCGAAGCCGCGAAGCAATGGCTAAAGGATCTTTATCAGGAGAATAAGCTCGTCGACGGCACGTTCGAGCTCGGCGGCCGCCCTGTCGATCTCAAGAACATCACCTGCCCGGTCCTGAACGTCTATGCTAAGGACGACCACATCATTCCACCGGCAACCTCCAAGGCGCTGGCGAGCAAAGTCGGCTCATCCGATTATTCCGAGCTCGGGTTGCCGGGCGGCCACGTCGGGGTGTTCGTGGGTGGGAAAGCTCAGGCGCTACTTGGCTCCGGGATTGCCGATTGGTTGGCGAAACGCGACTAAGGCATGGTCGGTCTAAAAAACAAGATCGTTTCCGCCGATGAAGCGCTTGCCGTGGTGCGCGATGGCGACACTGTCGCATTTTCGGGATTCGTCGGCATCGGCACGCCGGATGAATTGATCCTGGCCCTGGTGCGCCGTTTCGAGACGACTGGCGCACCGAAGGACCTCACTTTGATGTTCGCGGCGGCGCCGGGTGACGGGAAGGAGCGGGGTCTCAATCGCCTCGCGTGCGAAGGCCTGGTCAAGCGCGTGGTCGGTGGTCACTGGTCGCTTGTGCCGAAATTATCGGACCTCGCACTCGACGAGAAAATTGAAGCCTATAACCTGCCGCTCGGGGTCATCTCGCATCTCTTCCGTGATATTGCCGCGCGCGGCCCTGGATTTGTAACAAAGGTCGGGATGCGCACCTTCGTCGACCCTCGTCTCGGCGGCGGCAAGCTGAACAAACGCACGCATGAAGATCTGGTTGAATTGATCGATATCGGCGGCGAGGAGTGGCTGCGTTATAAATCCTTTCCGATTCAGATCGCGGTCTTGCGCGGCACGACCGCCGATCCCGCCGGGAACATCACGATGGAGCGCGAGGCGCTCACGCTCGACAATCTGGCAATCGCGATGGCGGCGCGCAATTCCGGCGGGCTTGTCATCGCGCAAGTGGAGCGAATCGCGGCGACGGAATCGCTAAACCCTCGCGAGGTAGTCATTCCTGGCGTGCTCGTCGATTGCGTCGTGCTCGCGTCAGCCGAAAACCATTTGCAGACGTATGGCACGGCTTATAACCATGCCTATTCCGGCCGGCAGCGCGTGCCGCTCGACCGCATGCCACCGCTGCCGCTGGACGAACGGAAAATTATCGCGCGGCGCTGCGCTTTCGAATTGCCGCTGGGTGGGGTCGTCAATCTCGGCATCGGCATGCCCGAAGGGGTTGCGGCCGTCGCGGCAGAAGAACGCGTGCTGCGCTATCTCACACTGACGGCCGAGCCCGGTATCATCGGCGGCATGCCGCAAGGCGGGCTGGATTTTGGCGCGGCACTCAACCCGGAAGCCGTACTGCATCAGAACCAGCAGTTCGATTTCTATGATGGCGGCGGGCTTGATCTCGCCTGTCTCGGCATGGCGCAGGTTGACGGCGCCGGCAACGTCAATGTCAGCAAGTTCGGGCGTAAGCTCGCCGGCGCCGGCGGCTTCATCAATATTTCGCAGAACGCGAAGAAGCTGGTTCTTGCGGGAACGTTCACCACCGGCGGTCTGTCGATCGCGATCGAAAATGGTGCGCTACGCATCGTGCGCGAGGGCCGCGCACGTAAATTCGTCCAAGCGGTGGAGCACGTCACCTTTTCCGGCGACTATGCTGCCGAGACCGGTCAACCCGTGGTCTACGTGACCGAGCGCTGCGTCTTCCAGCGCAGCAAGCGCGGCATGGAATTGATCGAAGTGGCGCCGGGCATCGATATCGAGCGCGACATTCTTGCGCAGATGGACTTCGAGCCGATCGTCGACAATTCCAGAGCCATGGACTCGCGCATCTTTGACGCGCCGCCCATGGGACTCGAGCAGGTTCTGCTCGGACTGGGGATGAAGGAGCGCCTTGCCTATGATGAAGCCCGAAACACGCTTTTTATCAATTTGGAGGGTTTCCATATCCGCACGACCGAAGACGTCGAACTTGTGCGGCGCGAAGTTGAGCGGACCTGCCGCGCGATAGGGCACAAAGTGCATCTCGTCGCCAATTACGATGGCTGCGACATCGATCCAATGGTCGCGGACGCCTATTTCTCGATGATTACGTACATGCAGAACCGTTATTACGAGACCGCGTCGCGCTACACGACTAGCGCCTTCATGCGGTTGAAACTCGGGGCGGGGCTAAAGGATCGTGATGTTGCCCCCCATGTCTTCGAGACCCGCCTGGAGGCACAGAACGAGCTCAGAAAAACTCTCACCAAGCACAAGCAACATGCATCGATATCGGCTCGCAAGCGAAAACAGTCTATCGGCAGCGTAGATCATTAGGAGCGCTGTCGCTGTCGCAAATCCCGTCTGCTTGGCGTGAGGGTCCGAATCGGGTGATGAATGCTCGATGCGGGACCTGCTCAGCCTGATCAGGTGGATGCTCCTCGGGCGGTTTCGCTCGAAGGCGTCGCTCGAGGCAGAGATACTCGCTCTGCGCCATCAGCTGAATGTGCTGCGT
>Ga0164305_10001254_pt1 | contig 10298 bp, 13 predicted proteins | sample Whisoiple_237_MG_FD_110215 | JGI IMG/M metagenome (GOLD analysis project Ga0164305, IMG submission 110215) | Soil microbial communities amended with pyrogenic organic matter from upstate New York, USA - Whitman soil sample_237_MG | ecosystem: Environmental > Terrestrial > Soil > Agricultural... | reverse complement strand
GCGGTGCAGGGGATGGAGGCCGGCGACGTCGGCTACCTGATCACCGGCATCAAGGACGTCGCCAAGCTGCGGGTGGGGGACACGCTGACCGCCAAGGAGCAGCCCGCCGCCGAGCCGCTGGAGGGCTATCGCGAGGTGCGGCCGATGGTCTTCTGCGGCCTCTTCCCGATCGACACCGACCGCTACGAAGACCTCCGCGACGCGCTCGAGAAGCTGGCGCTGAACGACGCCGCGCTGTCCTGGGAACCGGAGACCTCGGAGGCGCTCGGGTTCGGCTTCCGCTGCGGCTTCCTCGGTCTGCTCCACATGGAGATCGTGCGCGAGCGGCTGGAGCGTGAGTACGGCCTCGACCTGCTCTCGACGACCCCCAACGTGCGCTATGTGGTCCACAAGACCAACGGCGAGACGGCGGAGGTACGCAGCCCCACCGACCTCCCGGACCCCGGCTCGATCGAGTCGGTGGAAGAGCCCTACATCCGCGCCACGATCATCTGCCCCTCGGAGCAGGTGGGAGCGGTGATGGAGCTCTGCCAGGGCCGCCGCGGCACTCATGTCGACATGCACTACCTGAGCCCGGCGCGGGTGCAGATCCGCTACGACATGCCGCTGGCCGAGATCGTCCTCGACTTCTTCGACCTGCTGAAGTCCTCGACCCGCGGCTACGCCTCGCTCGACTACGAGCCGATCGGCAACCGTCCCTCCGATCTGGTCAAAGTCGACATCCTCCTCGCCGGCGACAAAGTCGACGCGCTCTCGATCATCGTCCACCGCGACTTCTCCTACGAGCAGGGCAAGCGCCTCGTCGAGCGGCTGAAGAAGACGATCCCGCGCCAGCAGTTCGACGTGCCGGTGCAGGCCGCGATCGGCTCCAACATCCTCGCCCGCGAGACGGTCAAGGCGGTGCGTAAGGACGTCACCGCGAAGCTCTACGGCGGCGACGTCACCCGCAAGCAGAAGCTGCTGAAGAAGCAGAAAGCGGGCAAGAAGCGGATGAAGTCCGTGGGCCGGGTGGAAGTGCCGCAGGAGGCGTTCCTGGCGGTGCTTCAGATCGACGAGTAGCCGCGCGCCCTCCTGGCCAGACGGCCAGTATTGTCCCCGCCCATGGCACTCAAGACCGATGCGGTAGGCAAGGAATGGCCCGCCACCACCTACCAGGTGGGACGGGAGAAGATCAAGGAGTACGCGAACGCCCTAGGGATCGACAACCCGGTCCACCATGACGTCGACGCGGCGCGCACGGCGGGCTTCCGCGACGTGGTGGCGCCGCCGATGTTCGCGGTCGTCTACAGCAGCCCGGCGCTGGCGCCGGCGATCCTCGACCCGGAAGTCGAGATGAACTTCGCGGCGATGGTCCACGGCGGCCAGGAGTTCGCCTGGGACGAGCCGGCCTGCTCCGGCGACGAGATCACCACCGCCACCAAGTGCCTCTCGATCGAGGAGAGGGACGGCAAGGGCTTCTACGTGTTCGAGACCAACAGCGTCAACCAAGACGGTGTCCAGGTCGCCCGCGGCACCTGGACGCTGATCGTCAGGGGGGTTTGAAATGGCTTTGAACGTCGGCGACCAGATCCCGGAGCAGAAGGTCACCCCGGACAAGTACCTGCCGCACCGCTACGCCGGTGCCTCGGGAGACTTCAACCCGATCCACATCGACGACGAGCTGGCCAAAGCGGTCGGCCTGCCGCGCAACATCCTCCACGGCCTCTACACGATGGGCCTGGTGGCGAAAGCCAACGCGGCCGCCGCCGACGGCGACCCGCGGGCGCTGAAGCGCCTCTCGGTGCAGATGCGCGGGATGGGCGTCCCCGAGCAGGAGATCGTCGTCACCGGCACGGTCAAGTCGGCCGACGGCGAGCGGGTCGTGGTCGACACCGTCGCCCAGCAGGGCGATACGACGCTGATCAAGAACGCCGAGGCCGAGCTTCAGCTCTAGCCGGCTGGCGCCGCGGGAGGGGCCGTTCGGCGCCCCTCCTAAACTCCAGCGCATGCTGTCCGAGCGCCAGGAGCTGATCCTTCGTCTGGTTGTCGAGGCCCATCAGGGGTCGGGACGGCCGGTGCCCTCGAAGGACGTCGCCGAGCGGCCCGAGGTCGAGTGGGGCCCCTCGACCGTGCGGTCCGAGCTGGCGGCACTGGAGGCGGCCGGCTACCTCACCCATCCCCATACCTCTGCCGGCCGAGTCCCGACCGACACCGGCTACCGGCTCTACGTCGACGCGATGGTGGCGGGTGGCCGGGTCCCCACCACGCCCGGGGTAGAGCTGGAGCTCTCGCGCCTGCGCCGCGAGGTCGACGCGGCGATGCGGGAGACGACCACCGCCCTGGCTCAGGTAACCGACCTGGTGGCGATGGCGACCGCGCCGCAGCCGAGCCTGGCGGCGACGATCCACCGGGTCGAGGTCCTGCCGCTGCAACCGAACAAGGTGGTGGTGATCGCGATCGCCTCGACCGGCGATGTCACCCGTCGCGTTTTCGAGTTCGACCGGCCGCTCGACCCGGGCCTGGTCGAGTGGGCCTCCAGCTACCTGAACGAGTCGCTCTCCGGTCTCGGCGTCGGGGCGCGGATGATCGCCACCCGCCTCGCCGACCCAGGTCTGGGCGGGGTCGAGGCCGAGTTCATCGCCACCCTCGGCGCCACCTTCACCGACGTCGTCGCCGAGGAAGGCGATCTCTACATGGAGGGGACCTCGCGCCTGCTCTCCCGCCGGCCGGAGCTGCCGCACCCCGACGAGCTGATGACGGCGCTCGAGCGCCGCGCCGACGTGCTGCGGATGCTGCGCTCCTCGCTCGACCAGCGCTCGGTCTTCTTCCTGATCGGCGGCGAGAACCCGCAGCCGGAGCTGCGCTCGGTCAGCGTCGTCGGCGCCAACTACGGCCTTGGCCACCGCAACCTCGGCTCGGTCGGGGTGGTCGGTCCGCTGCGGATGGACTACGCGCTGGCGATCGCCGCGGTCCGTCACGCCGCCCGCGAGCTCTCCAGCTACTTCGAGACCGTCTACGAGCGCTAACCGATGCCGCGCGACTACTACGAGGTCCTCGGGGTCTCCCGGGAGGCGAACGAGACCGAGATCAAGAAAGCGTTCCGGCGCCTGGCCCGGGAGCTGCACCCCGACGTCAACGACCACGACCCCGAGGCGGAGGAGAAGTTCAAGGAGGCCGCCGCGGCCTACGAGGTGCTCTCCGACGCCGACCAGCGCCGCACCTACGACGCCTACGGGCACGACGGCCTGCGCTCGGGGGGCTTCGAACCCGGCGCCGGGTTCGGCTCGATCGACGACCTGCTGCAGAGCCTCTTCGGCGGCGCCGGCGGCTTCGGCTTCGGCGGGCGCCAGACGGCGGCGGGCGGCGACGTCGCGGTGACGGTCGAGATCGAGCTGGCCGACGTCGCCGCCGGCGCTCGCCGCGAGGTCACCTATGACGTCGTCGGCGCCTGCGAGCACTGCCACGGCAACGGCGCCGAGCCGGGGACGCCGATCACCACCTGCGAGCGCTGCGGTGGCGCCGGCGAGCTGCGCCAGGTTACCCGGACCCCGTTCGGGCAGATGGTCCGTGCCGCCCCCTGCGACGCCTGCGGCGGCAGCGGAAAGATCCCCGAGCAGCCGTGCGACACCTGCGGCGGCAGCGGCCGCACCCGCCAGAGCCGGACCAGCGCGATCGAGGTGCCGGCGGGGATCGAAGACGGACAGCGGATGCGGATCTCCGGCGCCGGCCACGCCGGTGAAGCCGGGGCGCCCGCGGGCGACCTCTACGTCGAGGTGCGGGTCGGCGAGGACGAGCGCTTCGAGCGCGACGGCAGCGACCTGCTCAGCGTCGTCTCGGTGCCGGCGACCCTGGCGATGCTGGGGACGACCGTCACCGTGCCGACCCTCGACGGCGAGGAGGAGATCGAGGTCGAGCCGGGGACTCAACCAGGGACTGAAAAGGTGCTGCGGGGCGCGGGCCTGCCGCGGCTGAACAACCGCCGTCGCGGCAACCAGCGGGTGATCCTCGAGGTCTTCGTCCCGACCAACCTCAGCGAGGAGCAGCGGGGGATCGCCGAGCGCCTCGACGAGACGCTCGAGGACGAGAACCTCGCGCCGCGGCACGGCGACGGCCTCTTCAGCCGCGTGCGGCGGGCCTTCGGTTGATCCGTCTCGCCGTCCGCTGCGCCCCCGAGCAGGCCGAGCTGGTCCTGGCCGAGCTGACGGTGCTGGCGCCGAACGGGGTCGAGGAGGAGCGCGGGCCGGGCTTCGTCGAGTACGCGATCTACGGCGGCGAGGGGGAGTTGCCCGAGCTGGGCGACCTCGACGCGGCGATCGCCGGCGGCCGGGTGGAGGTCAGCGCCACCGAGATCCCCGACGACTGGGCCGACCGCTGGCGCGACTTCCACAAGCCGTTGCTGGTGGGCGAGCGGCTCTGGCTGCGCCCCTCGTGGGAGCCGCCGCGCGAGGGGGCGGTCGACGTCGTCGTCGACCCCGGCCAGGCATTCGGCACCGGCGCCCACCCGACCACCCGCCTCTGCCTCGAGTTCCTCTGCGAGCTGGAGGCCGCCGGTGAGGCCGGGGGAGAGCTGGTCGACCTGGGGACCGGCTCGGGAGTGCTGGCGATCGCCGCGGCGAAGCTCGGTTGGGGCCCGATCCGCGGCTACGACCACGAGCCGGCGGCGCTGGAGGCGGCGGCGGCGAACGCCGAGGCCAACGACGTCTCACTGGCGTTGGACCGGGTCAACCTGCGCGAAGCGCTCCCCGACCTGGCCCCCACGGTCGTCGCCAACATGACCGCCCCGATCCTCAAGGCGGTCGCTGGTCAGCTGGAGTCGGCGCCGCGGGCGCTGGTCTGCTCGGGTCTGTTGCCGACGGAGCAGGATGAGGTCGTCGAGGCGTTCGGCAGTGTTGGGCTCCGCGAGGCCGATCGGCGCCAGGACGGGGACTGGGCGGCTCTGCTGCTCCGTCGTGGTTGAGATATAGGGTTCGGCAATGCCCCTCGCGTCCATCGTCAGCGCCGATTACAAGATCGCGCTGTTCCTCCACATCCTCGCGGTCGTGCTCGCCTTCGGCCCGACCTTCGGCTACGCGCTGTTCTTCTCCGTCGCGCCGCAGTACCCGCGAGCTGTCCCGGCGATCATGACCGGCATCCAGCGCTGCGATCGCTACCTGGTCCAGCCCGGGATGATCGTCCTGCTGCTTGCCGGCATTTACCTGCTGATCGCCAGCGACGACGCCTGGAGCGGCAGCGACGCGTTCGTCACCGTCGGCTTCCTCGCGATCATCGTCCTCTTCGGCCTCCAGCACGCCTTCTTCCGGCCGCAGACCGCGAAGGCCAAGGAGCTGGCGGAGCGCGACCTGAAGGCGGGCGACGAGTTCAGCCCTGAGTTCGAAGAGGTCTCGGAGCGGCTCAGCCAGGTCGGCAAACTGGCCGGCCTGATCGTCGTCGTGACGATCTTCTTCATGTCGTACAAGCCGTTCATGTGAGCGACCTCCCGGTCGCGATGTTCGACTCGGGGGTCGGCGGCCTCACCGTCCTCCACGAGTGCCTGGTCTCGCTGCCGCAGGAGGACTTCATCTACCTCGGCGACACGGCGATGTTCCCCTACGGGGATAAGGACCCAGGGGAGTTGCGCGAGCGGATCCGGCGGATCGCCGAGCTGCTGCTCGACCGCGGCGCCAAGCTGCTGGTGATCGCTTGCAATACCGCGACCTCGGTCGGCGAGGAGGTGACCCGCGAGGTGGCCGCGGCGCGCGGGGTGGAGGTGGTGCCGGTGGTCGAGCCGCAGGCCGAGATCGCCTCGGCGATCACCGTCAACGAGCGGGTGGGGGTGCTGGCGACGCCGAACACGGTCGAGAGCGGCGCCTACCGGCGGGCGCTGGAAGCCGAGGGCCGTGGGCTGGACGTGATCGAGGTGGCGGCCCCGGATCTGGCCCCCTTCATCCAGAACGGCTCGCTCTTCGACGAGGACACGATGACCATGGCCCGCTCCTACTGCCGCCCGTTGATCGAGGCCGACGTCGACACCCTGATCCTCGGCTGCACCCACTATCCGCTGGTGGCGCCGATGCTGCAGCGGATCCTTGGTCGCGACGTCCGTCTGGTGAGCGGCGGCCATGCAGTCGCCGCCGCGGTCCAGCGGACGCTGGAGGGGTCCGGGATTGCCCGCGAGTCGCGGGGCGAGGGCAGCTACGACTTCCTCTGCACGGGGGACTGCGAGAGCTTCCACGCGATCGGCACCCGCTTCCTGCAGATGCCGCTCGGCGAGGTCGAGCAGGTCGAAATCTGACTTTTGCGCGCAAGTCGGCACCGAATTGGCGCGATCTGCGCGCCACGCGTGCGCTGTGACCTCTCATCATCCCGGCCATGCCCGTTCTAGCCGCCGGCAATACCGTATATACTAATCCCGTGGCCAAGGTGATGATCTCCATTCCCGATGCCCTCCTGGAGGGGCTCGACTCGCGTGCAAGAGCTTTGGGCGAAACCCGCAGCGGCTTCCTGCAGCGGCTCGCCGAGCAGGAGCTGGAGCGCGCCGGAGGCCACGATCGCGAAGAGATCGAGCGGCTGCTGGGTCAGCTCCGGCCCCTCGACTTCGGTGGCGTCAGCGCCGCCCAGCTGATTCGCGAAGACCGGAACTCGCGCTGAGCATGCTGCTCGTCGACGCCAGCGTCTGGGTCAGCCTGGTCGAGCGCGAGAGCCCCCACCGGGAGGCGGCCGCCGGCCTGATCCGCAACGGCGTGGGCGCGCTCGGCGCGCTCGACCTCACCCTCTATGAGATCGGCAACGCCGTCGGCGTCAAGCAGGGCGACGCGACCGAGGCCGGCAGGGTCATCCGCCTCCTGCTTCGGTCCTGCCGCGACCGCGTCCTCCCGATCGACGCCGAGCTGCTCGACTCCGCCCTCCACCTTGCGGGCGAGCACGGCCTGACTGCCTACGACGCGGCCTACGTTGCCGCGGCGCGGCGCCAGGGCTGGACCCTGGTCAGCACCGACATCGCCGACCTCGTCTCCAAGGGGCTCGCCGTGACTCCCGACGCCGCCGTCTACCCTTAACCGCATGAGCACCTTGGAGCAGGTTCAGGACGACGTCAGGACGGCGATGAAAGCGCGCGATCGCGAGCGCGCATCGGCGCTGCGCCTGATCGTCGACGTGCTCCAGCAGGACGCCAAGCTGGGCAAGGGCGACGAGGTCGCCGTGCTGCAGCGCGAGCGCAAGAAGCGGGTCGAGGCGGCCGAGGCCTACGAGAACGCCGGCCGCGCCGAGCAGGCCGCTTCCGAGCGCTTCGAGGCGGAGCTGATCGAGGGCTATCTGCCCCAGCAGCTCTCCGACGAAGAGCTGGGTGAGCTGGTCGAGGCGGCGGTCGCCGAGACCGGTGCCACCGAGCAGAAGCAGATGGGCCAGGTGATGTCGGCGCTGATGCCGAAGCTCGGCGGCCGCGCGGACGGCAAGCGGGTGAGCGCCGCGGTGCGACAGAAGTTGGGTGCCTGAGCTTTGGCCCGCAGGCAGCTGACCCTCGACAACACCGTCGCCGCCGAGCTGGCGGGATCTGAGGACACGGTCCTCCGCGCCCTTCGCGGGCGGCTCGAGGCCGACCTGCACCTGCGCGGCAACGTGCTGACGCTCGAGGGCGAGCCCGACGACGTCGCCGCCGCGGCGGTCGTGGTCGACGAGATGGTCGAGCTGATCGAGCAGGGGCACGACGTCGCCCCCGGCACGATCGAAGCGGTGACCGGCGCCCTCGACGCCGAAGAGAGCCCGGCGGAGATCCTCGACGACGTCGTCTGGCGCCACCGCAACACCAAAGTGGCGCCGAAAACGGTGAACCAGAAACGCTACGTCGACTCGATCCGCCGCAGCACGATCACCTTCGGGATCGGCCCGGCGGGCACCGGCAAGACCTTCCTCGCGGTGGCGATGGCCGCCGCGGCGCTGACCGAACGCAAGGTGCAGCGGATCATCCTCACCCGCCCCGCGGTCGAGGCCGGCGAGCGGCTCGGCTTCCTCCCCGGCGATATCCAGGCCAAGGTCGACCCCTACCTGCGGCCGCTCTTCGACGCCCTTTTCGACATGCTCGACCCCGACCGGGTCAACGGCTACTTCGAGCGCAACGTGATCGAGGTCGCGCCGCTGGCCTTCATGCGCGGCCGCACCCTCAACGACTCCTTCGTGATCCTCGACGAGGCGCAGAACACCAGCCCCGAGCAGATGAAGATGTTCTTGACGCGGCTCGGCTTCAACTCGCGCATGGTCGTGACCGGCGACATCACCCAGATCGACCTGCCGAGCGACCAGCGCTCGGGGCTGATCGCGGTCCGCGACATCCTCGACCAGGTCCAGGACATCTCCTTCGTCGAGTTCGGCGGCGAGGACGTGGTCCGGCACAAGCTGGTGCAGCGGATCGTCGCCGCCTACGATGAGCACGGCGGCCGCGACGCCGCCGCGCGCAGCGAACACGGCCCGACGCCGGCCCCTTGAGCCTCGACCTCGCCGACGTCCCCCCGGATCTGCGCGAGGCAGTCAGGGCAGCGCTCGCCGCCGCCGGGGTGGCCGACGGCCATCTGGCCGTCGAGCTGGTCGGCGAGAACCGCATCCGCGCGCTCAACCGCGAGCACCGCGGCCGGGATGCCACGACCGACGTCCTCGCCTTCCCGATCGACGGTCCGGGGCCGACGGCCGGCCCGCGCGAGCTCGGCGACGTCGCGATCTGCCCCGAGCACTGCTCGGACCTGACCGAGGCGGCCGTCCACGGCGTCCTCCACCTCTGCGGCCACGATCACGAGGCCGACGACGGCGAGATGCTCGCCCTGCAGGGGCGGGTCCTGGCGACGCTGCGATGACGCGCTCCGGCTTCATCGGCCTCGCCGGGCGGCCCAACGCCGGCAAGTCGACCCTGGTCAACGCGATCGTCGGCTCCCACGTCGCGATCGCCTCGGTGCGGCCGCAGACGACCCGCCGGGCGATCCGCGGCGTCGCCACCGACCTAGAGGCGGAGCGTCAGCTGATCCTCGTCGACCTGCCCGGAGTCCAGCGCCCGCGCGACATCCTCACCGAGCGCATGCAGGAGCGCGTCAAGCGCGAGCTCGCCGACTCCGACGTGGCGCTGGTCGTCGTCAACGGCGAGGAGGGGGTCGGCCCCGGCGACCGCTTCATCGTCCGCTCCCTGCTCGGCGCCGGTGCGGCCCTGCCGGTGATCTGCGCCGTCAACAAGGCCGACCGGCTGGGGCCGAACGAGATGGTGCCGGTGCTGGCCGCCGCCGCCGAGCTGCCGGGGGTCGACGAGGTCTTCCCGATCAGCGCTCGCACCGGCGAGGGCCTGGAGGCGCTGGTGGGGCGGCTGGGCGAGCTGATGCCCGAGGGGCCGTACATATACCCGCCGGAGGAGAGCAGCGACCAGTCCAGCGAGCTGCTGCTGGCGGAGCTGATCCGCGAGCAGGTGCTGAACCGGACCAGGCAGGAGATCCCGCACTCGGTCGAGGTCGTGGTCAAGGAGGTGGAGCCGCGCGAGAACGACGGCCTGGTCGTCGTCACCGCCGAGATCTGGGCCGAGACCGAGTCCCAGAAGGGGATCCTGATCGGCAAGGGCGGTGCCAAGATCGGCGAGATCGGCAGCGCCGCCCGGCGCTCGCTCGAAGCGGAGCTGAATCGGAAGGCGCACCTGGACCTCAGCGTCCGCGTCCGCCGCCACTGGCGGCGGGACGAAGACTTGCTGGACCGGCTCGGGATCGAGTAGCCGCCGAAGCGCTCTACGATGGACCGATGTTCGGCGAAATCGAATTCGATCAGCGCGGCCTGGCGCCCTGCGTGGTCCAGGATTGGACCAGCGGCGAGATCTTGATGCTGGCCTACGTGAGCGCGGAGTCCCTGGAAATGACGCTGGAGACCGGCGACCTGCACTTCCACAGCCGCTCCCGCGACGAACTCTGGAAAAAAGGCGAAAGCTCGGGCAGCTTCATGCACCTGCGCCAGCTCCGCTACGACTGCGACGGCGACTCCCTGGTGGCGATGGTCGACCCGGCCGGACCGGCCTGCCACACCGGCCAGCGCAGCTGCTTCTACCGTGAGGTGCTCGGCTCGGCCTCGAGCCGCAAGGACGCCCCGCCCGCCCCCGGCGAGCCCTTCCCGGTCACCTACGAAGCGCTGCCGGCGCTGGAACGGACCCTGCGCAGCCGCGCTGTCGAGCGCCCGGATGGCAGCTACACCGTGAAGCTGCTCGACAACCGCGAGCTGATCGGGGAGAAGGTCGAGGAGGAGGCCGAGGAGGTAATCCGCGCCGCCCGCGAGGAGTCGAACGAGCGCGTCGCCGAAGAGGCGGCCGACCTGCTGTACCACCTCAGCGT
>Ga0164305_10001252_pt1 | contig 10302 bp, 8 predicted proteins | sample Whisoiple_237_MG_FD_110215 | JGI IMG/M metagenome (GOLD analysis project Ga0164305, IMG submission 110215) | Soil microbial communities amended with pyrogenic organic matter from upstate New York, USA - Whitman soil sample_237_MG | ecosystem: Environmental > Terrestrial > Soil > Agricultural... | reverse complement strand
TCACGGTCGCTCAATGTATGCTCGTGTCCGCTCGACGGAGTCGGTGACCGCATCCGTGCAGGTCAGAGGCCTTGTCGGGCGCTTGTGTTGGGCAGGTAGCTCAGTTGGTACGAGCGTCCGCCTGAAAAGTGGAAGGTCGGCGGTTCGACCCCGCCCCTGCCCACAAGCACCGCGGGTCCACGACCTGCGAGAAGGCCCCCGCCGGGTTCCGGCGGGGGCCTTCTGCATGCCGGGCGGGCCGACCCCTCAGGTGCCGGCCACGTGCCAGAGGTCGGTGCACCCGCACGCATCACGCAGCGTGTCGCACGTCGTCACCGGCTCGGGGCAGTAGGGCCTCAGCCCCCACAGCCGGTCGACCAGCGACCGCCGTTCCGCCTTGGCGGCGTGTCCACACACGGGGCAGCGGTCCACGACGACGAGCGTAGTTCGCAGACGGCCACCCCGGGTCTCACCGCGCCTCGACCGCGAGGTCGCGCGGCCACCAGTCGGGCACCAGGCGCACGTACATCCGCATGAAGTCCTCCACCCCCAGCTCCGGCCGCTCGAGCCACCCCTCGATCGCCCCGACCGTGCCGTCGGCGAGGAAGCGGCCCGCGATGTCGGCCACCACCTCGTCGTCGACGCCGGGCACCGGCACCCGCACCTCGACGCGGGCGAGCTCGCGCAGCCGGCGGCTGCTCTCCCGGAAGTGACCACTCAGCATGGGGTGGAGGCTGGCCTCGCCGCTGCCGGCCCCCAGGCCGCGACGGTAGACGGCGGCATGCCGCTCGACGTGGCGCAGCACGCCCTCGGTGATCTCGGTGACCGCCCGGGCCACGTACTGGTCGCTGCGCTCCAGCAGCTGCTCGCGCAGCTCGTCGAGCTCGACCAGCAGCGCCTGCTGCAGCAGGTCCGCGGGCGAGGCCGCGTGCTCGTAGAGCGTCGAGCGGTGCACGCCGGCCGCGGCGGCGACCTCGGTGACGCTCAGCTCCGCCACCGGGCGCTCGGCCGCGAGCCCGAGGACAGCGGCGTGCAGCCGGTCGCGGGTACGGCGCTGGCGCGGATCCATGGCCACCTCCGGTCCGGGAATGTTCTCCGACAACTGTAGGTTGTCGAGGTATCCGACACATGTCGGAAAGAAGTCGGCGCCGCCTCCCGCGACGCCGGGACAGGAGGAGAACCATGGCCACCTACGACGTGGCGGACCGCTCGGCGATCGTGACCGGAGCGGGCTCAGGCATCGGACGGGCGATCGCCGCCCTGCTCGCCCAGAACGGCGCGGCCGTCCTGGTCGCAGACCTCGACCGCGGCGCTGCCGAGGTCGTCACCAAGGAGATCGTCGCGGCCGGCGGCAAGGCCGAGGCCTTCGTGGGCGACGTCGCCGACCCCGAGGTCGCCGTCGCCGCGGTCGCCGCCGCGGAGGCTCTGGCCCCGCTGCGCATCGCCGTCAACAACGCCGGCATCGGTGGTGCCGCCGCGCCGGTCGGCGAGTACCCGATCGACAGCTGGCGCAAGGTCATCGACGTCAACCTCAACGCCGTCTTCTACGGCATGCGCGCGCAGATCCCCGCGATCGCCGGCAACGGCGGCGGCGCGATCGTCAACATGGCCTCGGTGCTCGGCTCGGTGGGCATCGCCGGCTCCTCGGCGTACGTCACCTCCAAGCACGGCCTGCTCGGCCTCACCAAGAACGCCGCCCTCGAGCACGCGGCGCAGCAGGTCCGCGTCACCGCGGTCGGCCCCGGCTTCATCTCCACGCCTCTTCTCGAGGCCAACCTCGACGCCGCGACGCAGCAGGCCCTGGCCGACAAGCACGCCGCCGGCCGCCTCGGCACCCCCGAGGAGGTCGCCGCGCTGGTCGCGTTCCTCGCCTCCGACGCCGCGAGCTTCATCACCGGCAGCTATCACCTCGTCGACGGCGGGTACGCCGCCCAGTGACCTGCCGGGTCCTGGACTCGTGTGCCTGAGAACGCGCCGGAGCGCGTCCTCAGGCACACGACCCGGACGGACCGGTCAGGCGGTGCGCTCGCGGGGTACGTCGAGCCGCGGGACGCCACCGAGCCCGAGGCGGTAGCGGACGTGGTCGGCGTACCGCTCGAGGGTCTGCCAGAGCGTCCGGTGCGCGGTCCACGGCAACGGCTCCGCGCCGTCGTACCAGCTCTCGCCGAAGGCGATCCAGACCGGCGTCCAGTCCGCTGCGTCGTCCCAGTCGCCGCGCCGCGCCTGGACCATCCGCCGGCGGATCTGGAAGGCCCGCCGCGGCCCGTCGGCACAGATCGGCGCCGTCGCGACCGGCCACAGCCGCAGGTCCAGCGCCATCAGGTGCATCTCCAGGTCGCGCAGCACCACCGGGTCGACCAGGACGGTCGCCACGTTCTCGTGAGGTGCTCGCTCCACGCCGAAACGCTCGCCGCCGGACCCCGCCCGAGTCAAGGGCCGCCCATCTCACCCCGTCCGGATGAGGCGGCCCCCCGCGCGCCGGATCAGGGTGGAAGCACCCCATCCCCGACGAACCGACCGAGAAGGCGGAGGCCTCCGCATGACCGACACGATCAACGAGATCACAGAGCTCGACACCCTCGGACCCGTGGACTGGCTCGTGGTCGAGTTCCCCGGCACCGACTACGGCAAAGGCATGGTCGCCCCGCACCTCCAGGACCTGGTCGACCGTGGCCTGGTGCGCGTCCTGGACATGGTGTTCCTGAGGAAGGACGAGTCCGGCGCCCTCGAGGCCGCCGAGATCTCCGACCTCGACACCACTGAGCTCGGCGAGATCCGCCACGCCGAGGCCGACCTTGCGATGGTGCTCTCCGAGCAGGACGTCCTGGACCTCGCCGAGACCATCGAGCCCGGGAACTCGGCCGCGGTGCTGGTGTGGGAGAACCTCTGGGCCGCGCCGTTCGGGTCGGCCGTGCGGCACGCCGGGGGCCAGGTCATCGCATCGGGACGCATCCCGACCCAGGCAGTGCTGGCCGCAGCCGCGGCCGACGAGGAAGGAATCTGACATGCCTCTCGCAGCCCGACGCAGGCGCCGGACCGCCGCCGCCGTAGGTGGCGCCGTCGTGGTGGCCCACGGAGTGAACCGCCGGCACGACCGGCGCGACGACCGGCGCGACGACCGGGGTGACCGGCGCGAGGACCGGCGGGACCGACGCCGCTGACCGGCCTACGCGTCCGCTTCCGCCTCGCCGTCGTCGGAGTCGGTGTCCGGCAGCGGGATCGCGCCGGTGCCCATCCGGCGGGCGCGCTCGTCGGCGGCCGGGTCGCCGTGGAAGAGGCCGCCCTCGGAACGGTCGTCGACCGGCTCGAACGTCGCCGGAGACGGGTGCTCCACCATCTCGACCCGCTGGCGCGGCATCCCGGCGTCCTCGTTGTCCCGGACCCACGCGACCATGTGCTCGCGCACGTGGCAGCGCAGGTCGAACAGGGTCGGGGCGTCCTTGGCGGTCACCAGCACCCGGACCCGCACCCAGCCGCCGATCGCGTCGGTCACCTGGAGCACCTTGACCCGCCCGTCCCACAGGTCGGTGTGCTCCAGCGCGAGGTCGAGCTGACGGCGCATCTCGCCGGTGTCGACGTGCCAGTCGAGGTCGAGCTCGACCGAGCCGAGCAGCTCGGAGCTCTTGCGGGTCCAGTTCTGGAACGGCGTCGTCGTGAAGTACGTCGAGGGCAGCACCAGGCGCCGGTCGTCCCACAGCCGGACCACCACGTAGCTCAACGTGATCTCCTCGATCCGCCCCCACTCCTGCTCGACGATGACGGCGTCGTCCAGCCTGATGGCGTCGTTGAACGCCAGCTGGATCCCGGCGAAGAGGTTGGCGAGGACGGACTGGGCGGCGATGCCGGCCACCACCCCGATCACGCCGGCGGAGGCGAGCAGGCTGGCCCCGACCACCCGCACCTCCGAGAAGCTGAACAGCACCGCGCCCAGGGTCAGCACGACGCCCGCGCTGACGGTGAGGCGGCGGATGATCAGGGTCTGGGTCCGCATCCGCCTCGCGACGCGGTTGTCGGGGGCGTCGGTGGGGTAGCGGCGCAGGCCGGCGTCCTCCACGAACAGGGCGCAGGTGGTGAGGAACCAGCCGACCGCCACGATCAGGAGGACGCGGGCGGCCACCGCGGCCCCGCCCATCCAGGCGCTGTCCGCGCCGTGGCGGCGCAGGACGGCCAGCGCCGGGTTCAGCGCCAGCAGCACGACCACGACCCGGAACGGCACCCGGGCGGCCCGGACCAGGTGGCGCAGGGACGGCCACCGTCGCGCGGCGAGCAGCACCGCGACCCGGACCACCAGGATGACGACGAGGGCCCCGAGCAGCGCGGTCGCGACCCCGATCGACAGCCGGGTCCAGTTGACGGCCAGGGCCGGCGCGAGATCGCTCGTCATCGCGGCTCCCTTCTCCGGCGGGCCTGGTGACCCTCGATCCGCCCACCGTGGGGACGGGGCGTGGACGCTGGTCTGGACATGTCACTCCCACTTCCCCGCCGCATCGAGAATGCCCTGCTCGGGTCGGGCACAAACGGCCGGGGGCCGCGAGGGCGGGATCCGGCATCCTGCACCCCCCGCCAGACGGGCACCTAGACTCGCGACCAGCGCGGCACATCGTGCCGACACGACCCTGAGAGGGCCTCATTCGTGCGCGACACGTTCCTCCACAACGGCGACGTCGGGCGGGACATGCTGTCCGTCGACTGGGCGGCCACGCCGCTGGGGCCGCTCGAGACGTGGCCGAACAGTCTCCGGGCCGCGGTGCGGATCGTGCTCTCGTCGCGCTTCGCGATGTGGATGGCGTGGGGGCCCGAGCTCACCTTCTTCTGCAACGACGCCTACCGGCGCGACACCCTCGGGGCGAAGTACCCCTGGGCGCTCGGCAAGCCCGCCTCGGTGGTCTGGTCTGAGATCTGGGATGACATCGCCCCCCGCATCGACGCGGTGATGGGGACGGGCGTCGCGACCTGGGACGAGCAGCTGATGCTCTTCCTCGAGCGAAGCGGATACACCGAGGAGACCTACCACACCTTCTCCTACAGCCCCCTGGCCGACGACCGAGGCACGGTGGCGGGGATGCTCTGCGTCGTCAGCGAGGACACCGAGGAGGTCATCGCGCGTCGTCGGATGCAGACGCTGCGCGACCTCGGGCTGCGCACCGCCGGCAGCAACACGGTCGCGGACACCGTGGCCTCCGCGTGCGCCGAGCTCGAGCACAGCTCGCACGACCTGCCGTTCGCCCTGGTCTACCGGTACGACGACGACCGGCGGGTGGCACGGCTGATCGGCTCGACCGGCTTCACCGCCACCCATCCGGCCGCGCCGGCGGTCGTGGGCGCGGATCAGGGGCCGTGGCCGTGCCCCACGGGGAACGCGATCGGTGAGGTCGACCTCCGCGACCGGTTCGGCGACCTGCCGACCGGTGCGTGGAGCCAGCCTCCCAGCCGCGCCGCCGTGCTGCCGATCAGCCAGGGCACGCAGGACTCGTACGGCTTCCTGGTGGCCGGGCTCAATCCCTTCCGCCTGCTCGACGCGGGCTACACCGACTTCCTGGGCCTCGTCGCGGGCCACCTGGCCTCCGGCATCACCGACGCGCTCGCCTTCGAGTTCGAGCAGCGCCGGGCCGAGACCCTGGCCGAGCTCGACCACGCCAAGACCGACTTCTTCACCAACGTCAGCCACGAGTTCCGCACTCCGCTGACCCTGCTGCTCGGCCCGGCCGAGGACGCGCTCGTGGACGACGAGGCTCCCCTGCCGGACGAGCAACGGCGCCGGGTCGAGGTGATCCACCGCAACGCCCAGCGGCTGCTCAAGCTCGTCAACACGCTCCTGGACTTCTCGCGCCTGGAGTCCGGCCGGGTCGAGGCGTCGTACGAGCCCGTGGAGCTCGCCGGCTACACGCGCGAGCTGGCCAGCATGTTCGAGAGCGCCGCGCGCCGGCTCGGGCTGACGCTCACGATCGAGTGCGACGATCTGCCCCACACGGTGTACGTCGACCGGGACCTGTGGGCCAAGGTCGTGCTCAACCTGCTCTCCAACGCCCTGAAGTTCACCTTCTCGGGCGGGGTCGACGTCTCCCTGCGCGCCGACGGCGACGACGTCGTCCTGGCCGTCCGCGACACCGGCACCGGGATTCCGCCTGAGGAGCAGGTCCACCTCTTCGAGCGGTTCCGCCGCGTCAGCGGGGCCCGCTCCCGCACCCACGAAGGCTCCGGCATCGGGCTGGCCCTGGTGGCGGAGATCGCCGCGCTGCACGGGGGCTCGGCCGAGGTCGAGAGCACGCCCGGCTCCGGCAGCACCTTCTGCATCCGGGTCCCCTTCGGCACCGACCATCTCTCCCCCGAGCGCATCGCCGAGCCCTCGGCGACGGGCGTGGCCCAGCAGGTCGTCGACGGGTTCCTCGCCGAGGCCAACCAGCTCGTGGCTCCCGAGGAGCAGGACGCGCACGCGGCCACCGCCACACCTTCCGGCGCGCGCGCCCGCGTGCTGGTCGTCGACGACAACGCCGACATCCGCACCTACGTCTCCAGCCTGCTCGCCACGGTCTACGACGTCTCCACCGCGGTCGACGGTCGCGACGGGCTCGAGCAGGCGATCGCGGACCCGCCGGACCTGGTGCTCACCGACGTGATGATGCCCCGGCTCGACGGCTTCGGGCTGCTGGCGGCGCTGCGCGAGGACGCCGCCACCGTCGACATCCCCGTGGTGATGCTCTCCGCACGCGCCGGCGAGGGTGGGACGCTGGAGGGGCTCGAGGCCGGCGCCGACGACTACCTGGTCAAGCCCTTCGCCGCACGCGAGCTGATGGCGCGGGTCCGTGCCAACCTCGAGCTCGACCGGGCCCGGCGCAGCCGCGAGCAGCTGGAGCGCAGCCGGGCCCTGCTCGACCAGGCGCAACGCCTCGCCCGGCTCGGCAGCTGGGAGATCGACCTGCGCCGCGACGTCCTGCGGACCTCGGAGGAGTTCCGCCGGATCGTGGGCCACTCGGCCGAGGAGATCGCCGAGTGGGGCTTCACGCGCCTGGTGCAGGTCGCGGTGCACCCCGACGACCGCGCGAGGGTCACCGAGACGCTCACCAGGGCCGCCCCGGGCGACGACATCCGCTACGAGACGCGGATCGTCCGTCCCGACGGCGACGTGGTCCTGGTCTACGTGCACGCCGAGGTGGTCGAGTCCGACGAGGACGGGCGGCCGACGCTCGTCCGCGGCTCCCTGCAGGACATCACGGAGCGACGAGCCGCCGAGGAGCGGCTGGCCCGGGCCACGGCGGACGCCGAGGCCGCCGCGCGCGAGCACGCGATCGCGGACGCCCTGCAGCGCAGCCTGCTGCCGCAGCAGTCCTTCGACCTCGAGCACCTCGAGGTCGCCACCTACTACCGCGCCGGCGTCGAGGGCACGCAGGTCGGCGGTGACTGGTACGACGTCATCGAGCTCGGCGGGGGCCGCACCCCCCTGGTGGTCGGCGACGTCATGGGCCGGGGCGTGCAGGCGGCCGCGGTCATGGGCCAGCTCCGGGCCGCGGTCCGCGCGTATGCCCGCCTCGACCTGCCGCCGCCGGACCTGCTGGAGTTCCTCGACGGCATCGTGCGCGACCTCGGGGTCGACCAGATCGTCACCTGCCTGTACGCCGTGTTCGACTCCGCCGACCGCACCCTGCGCTTCGCGAACGCCGGGCACCTGCCGCCGATCGTGGTCAGCGCCGCCGGCGTCGCGACCGTCCTCCCGGCGACCGAGGACCCGCCGCTGGGGGTGGGCCTCTACAACCTGCGGCAGGGCGAGATCACCCTCAACCCCGGCTCCACGGTCCTGCTCTACACCGACGGCCTGGTCGAGCGGCGGGGAGAGGATCTCGACGACGGCATCGAGGCACTGCGCGGCCTGTCGGCCCAGCTGACCGGGCAGCTGTCCGAGGCCCCCGAGACCCTGGTCCACGGCCGGCTGCCCGACGGGCCCGACGACGACGTCGCCGTGCTGGTCGCGCGGGTCGACCCGGCCCTGGCCACCACCGGGCTGTGGCTGGCCTTCGAGGCCCGCGAGATCGACATCTCCGCGGCCCGGCACCACGTGGCGAGGCACCTGCGCGAGATCGGGGCCGCGAGCGTCATCGAGGACGCCATCCTCGTGACCAGCGAGCTGCTGACCAACGCCACCCTGCACGCGATCCCGCCCGTCGAGCTGCGGGTGATCGGCGACGAGACCGAGATCCGCATCGAGGTCCACGACTGCGCCAGCTACGAGCCCCGCAAGCAGCGACCCGACGCCGAGGACGAGCACGGCCGGGGACTGCAGATCGTGGCCGCGCTCGCCGACCGCTGGGGCACCCGGCCCACCGACGCCGGCAAGACGGTCTGGTGCGTGCTCTCGAACCCGTCGACCTAGCAGGGGCGGGTCCGGTCCGGGTCACCGGACCGCGAGGTTGAGCTGGGCGAGCACGTCCGGGGCGCCGTCGGCGCCGCTGGTCTCCACCGTCCAGCCGTCGCTGGTCCGGGTGCCGCAGCCGGCCAGCACGCCGTGGTGCAGGCACCCGACGTTGAGCACCTTCACCGACCGCACCTCGACCGTCGCGGGCAGGCTCTCGGCCCCGACGACCACCAGCGGTGTCACCAGGGCGAGGGCCCGCTCCGGTGCCGAGGCGTCGTGGGAGCGCTGGACGGCCCCGGCGGCGTCGTACTCGAGCACGACGTGGTCGGTGGGCCGCTCCAGCGACACGGCGGCCCGGTCGCCGACCTCCATCGGGCTCGCCCTCCGGACCTGCCCGGCGCCACGGACCACCAGGGCGCTGACGGTCGGGGCGAAGGCCTCGCCGGCGCCGACGCGGTGCGGGACCGCGAGCTCGATCCGCTTCCGGGGGGTGTCGAAGGCCAGCGTCTCGACCACGTGCAGCCCTCCGCTGTCCCCGATGCTGACCTCGGTGGTGGCGCCGACGCTGGCCGCCGAGGGGTTGGTGGCGCTGGCCACGGGGGCCGACGTGGTGCCGTCACCGAGGACGAGCCGGACGACCTGCCAGGTGAGGATCGCGAGGAGGATCCCGCAGACGGCGACGATCGGCACCCAGTGGCTCCGCCGCGCCCGGCCGGCATGAGCCCCGCCATGGGCGGCGCGGGACGCGGCACCGCCTCGTCGACGGGAGGGGCTGGCGGTGCGCATGGCGCGAAGACCTCTCCCTCCGCCCCGCGCGAGAAGTATACGGTGACAAGCGCTCCGGCGACTCCTACAGTTGAGTCGGCCACCGGTGGTGCGAGGGACACCGTGCCGACCCTGCACCGCCACGAGCACGGGCGTCGACACCTCGGATCACGAACCGTCTCCCTTCCCCCGGTCTCTCACCTCGTCCCCGGAGACGTGATCCTCCATGTCAGTCCCACAGGCCCGTCGCGCCCTCTCGCTCGTCCTGCTCTCCGCCCTCGTCACGCTGTTCACGACGCTCCTGCCCGGAGGCGTCGCCACGGCACGGCAGGCGGCTTCCACCTACGTGGTCCAGGGGGTGCCCGACACCCGGGTCGACGTGTCCGTCGACGGGAACGCGGTCCGCTCCGGGGTCGCCGCCAAGCAGGTGGTCGGCCCGCTCGGCCTGTCGCCGGGACACCACACCGTGTCGTTCAGCAGCCCGGACTGGAAGGTGACGACGTCGGTCACGGTCCACGGCAGCCAGGACGTGGTCCTGCACTGGCCGGCCGACGCGGCGGACAAGCCCGTCGTCACCGTGTTCACCAACGACGTGTCGGCCGTCGGGTCCGCCAAGGGCCGGCTCACCGTGGCGCACACCGCGGTGGTGCCGCCGGCGGACATCACGGCCGACGGCAAGACGCTGTTCACCAACATCGCCAACGGCGAGTTCGTGAGCGCGGTGGTCCCGGCGGCGACGTACCAGGTGGCCGTGGTCCCGACCGGCGGCGGCAACCCGCTCCTCGGCCCGCTCCCGCTCCCGGTCCAGGCGGGGGCGCTGACCCGGGTCTTCGCCATCGGTGCTCCCCGCAACGGCAGCATGGACGCCGTCGTCCAGGTGCTTCCGGTGCCGACGACGGGCGGAGCGGCGCCGGCGTCGGTGCACACCGGGTCGGCGGGCCTGGTCAACCCCGACGGCTCGGTCGACACCGCGCGGCTGACGACCTGGCCGGTGCTCACCGCCCTGCTCGGCCACTGAACGGCGCGTAGCCCGGTGCGCCCCTCCCACGTCGTCGCGGCCGTCCTCGCGGCTGCCCTGCTGGGCGCCTGCAGCGTGTCCGGGGCGGGGACCTCCGCGACCGGTCACGAGGCGGTGCAATCCAGCGAGACGGGCGTCGACGCCGGCGAACCCGCCCGGCCCGCCGCGGTCGCGACGGCGGCGGCGAGCCAGG
>Ga0164305_10001250_pt1 | contig 10304 bp, 9 predicted proteins | sample Whisoiple_237_MG_FD_110215 | JGI IMG/M metagenome (GOLD analysis project Ga0164305, IMG submission 110215) | Soil microbial communities amended with pyrogenic organic matter from upstate New York, USA - Whitman soil sample_237_MG | ecosystem: Environmental > Terrestrial > Soil > Agricultural... | reverse complement strand
GGCGTCCTCGTGGACCGCTGGCCCCGGAAGCCGGTCCTGATCGGCGCCAACCTGGTCCGGGCCGCCGTCGTGCTGACCGTGCCCCTGGCTTTTGCGGCGGGCGCCCTGCAGCTCTGGCACCTTTTCCTCGTCGCCGCCGTCATCAGTGCCGCCGACGTCTTCTTTACCTCGGCGCAGTCGGCGGTGATGCCTACGCTGTTGGCGGGAGACCAGCTCGCGCGGGGCTACGCCCGGGTGCAGACGGTCCAGAGCGCCCTTGCCGTCGCGGCCCCTGGCGTCACCGGTGTCCTGATCAGGATCGCCGCTGCGCCAGCCCTCCTGGCAATTTCGGGCCTGGCCTATCTGTTCTCCGCCGCGGTGACGTGCGGGCTGCCCGAGGTCCGGTCCGCCCGGTCCCCTGGGCCAACGGGATTCTGGGCGGAGGCGCGCCACGGGCTGGTCTTCACGCTGGGGCACCCGATCGTCCGGGCCCTGATGGGCTCGATTGCGCTGGTCAACGCGGCCGGTATGTGGGGAGCCGGCGCAAAGGTCGTCTTTGTCCTCAATGCCCTCCGGATACCGGTGGACCAGGTCGTCGCGCTGGGCGCCGTATCCGCCGCCGGCGGACTGGCGGCCTCCCTGATGGCCACCGGCATCACCCGCCGCCTCGGAATCGGCAGGACCAAGGTCATCGCCAGCCTGGCCGGCGCCTGCTCTATGCTGCTGGTTCCCGCAGCCCCCGCCCTGGCGCTGCCGGCGGTGTTCTGGGTCGGGCTCTCCGGCTTCGGCTGGTCCTACTTCGTGGTGCTTAACGGCCTGGCGGGTGCCGGCATCGTGGCCCGGCTCGTCCCCGTAGACCTGATGGGCAGGGCGATGTCCAGCTACCGGCTCGTCACCCTCGGCGTGATGCCCGTGGCCAGCCTCGCCGGCGGCTTCCTCGCGCTCCTTGCGGGCGAGGCCACCGTCCTCTGGGCGTCGGCCGTCATTGCGGCCTGCTCGGCGCTGCCGGTTCTCTTCTCGCCGCTCCGGCACTGGGAGACCTTTCCGGAGGAACTCGACGTCGGCCGTGCCACGCGGACGATCCAGCCCGTGGAGTCCTGAGGGCCAAAACTAGGTCAGGATCGTGGCCACCCCCGCGCTGGAGAGGGCGGTAAGCAGTTCGGTGCGTCGTTCTTCGGTCCCGAGGCTCAGGACGTAGCCGTGCTTTGCATTGAGCCGGACTGCCGGCCCGGTGTCCTGGATCAGTCCAAGCCCGAAGGTGCCTACCCGAAGCCCGAAGCCGTACTGCAGACCCCTGATTTCCTGCGCCGAGGCGGATCGTATCTCTGAGAGCGGGATGCGGGAGCGGTACAGGGGTAGCCACGTGAGGACGATCTCGTCCTCTGTCAGCCGGATCCGGGAGTAGCCGGACGAGAACACCGCAATCAGAACACTCGCCGCAGCGATCACTCCAAGCCCGATAGGTTCCTTCTTTCCGGCGCCGGACACGAGCGCCCCGGCGAAGCTCGCGGCGAGAAGAAGGTAGACGCCGGCGAAGATCCTCCGGGGTGTCCTGCCGTAAAACATCCTGCCGGAGTCGAACAACGTCGCCGACGTCCCGTTCGTGGGGGCCATAATCCCATCCTCGCATGCGTCCATCCGGGACCGAAGGTACGGCGCCGCAGCCCGCCCGCTGTGGGCGAGGTCACGCCGCGGGCCGGGAAGCTGGTGGCCGGGAACCCTGTTGAACCAGGGGACAGCAGAAGCGCCCCGGACGGGGCGAGCCCAGCGAAAGGGACGCGAATGACCATCGCCCATGAAGAAGCAGTAATCGACGCCGCAGCGGTGGACGCCATCTTTGCCCAGGCACGCACGGCCAACGCCTTCACCGGGGAAGTCACGGACGAGCAGGCCCGCGCCATCTACGAGCTGACCAAGTTCGGGCCCACCGCGTTCAACTCGCAGCCCCTGCGTGTCACCTATGTCCGCTCGGACGAGGCCCGCGCCGCTCTGGTGGACACCCTGTCCGCCGGGAACCGCGCAAAGACCGCGTCCGCGCCGCTGGTTGCGATCCTCAGCACCGACACCGCCTGGCACGAGCAGTGGGACACCTTCCTCCCCGGCTACAACGCTCCCAAGGCCATGTACGACGCCGCCCCGGACCTCGCCGCGGCCACCGGCAACAACAACGCCCACCTCCAGGCCGGCTACTTCATCCTCGCCGTCCGTTCGCTTGGGCTTTCGGCCGGACCGATGACGGGCGCCGACTTCGGCAAGATCGATGCCGCCTTCTTCCCGGACGGCAGCCAGAAGAGCTTCATGGTGGTCAACATCGGCCAGGCCGCCGAGAACGCCTGGGGCGCCCCGAAGCCCAAGTTCGCCTACGAAGACGTGGTCCGCACCGTCTAACCCGGCGGCAGGCGACCGCGTCGGTGGGCAGTGGCAGACTATGCCCATGCGGAACCTGATTGTGGTCGCTTTCCTGGAACCGGTCACCGAGGGAATGGAGTTCCCCCGCGACGCCTGGCCGCTGCACATCACCCTGGTGAAGTTCGACGTCGTCGGGCAGCCCCCCGAAGGGGATGGAACCGGCGCGGACAACGACGGCGACGCTGCCGCCGTCGCGGGTGATGCCCTGGCCGCCCGCGTGGCGGCGCTTATGGACGCGCCGGTCCGGGCCGCCCTGGGGAGCACCTTGACCGTCGGCGGCGAGGAAGGCTTTGGTCGCGGCGGCTCGGTCCCGGTCAGCCTGATCGAGGCCAGTGCGCCGCTGCAGGCCCTTCATGAGGCTCTCGTGCGCGCGGTCGAAGCGCTGCCGGGCCGGATCGCGACCCCCGGTTACACCATGGCGGGGTTCCGTCCGCATGTTTCCCACCGGGGCGAGAAAGTGCTCCGGGCGGGCGATCACGTGGAGCTGGACCGGGTCGCGCTGGTGGACATGGCTCCCGACGGCGGACACGCCACGAGGCGGCTCTTGCGGCTGTGGGAAGCCACATTGTGAATGAACCTCTTCATTTGCCGTCCGAGGTGCAATACTTGGGGTCAAATTGGGACTGACACCGACAACTACCGGGGTCACGAGGTGCGTGCTGGGGGAGCCACAGGATGATGCTTGACACCTCCACCTTGCGGGTTGCCTTGGCCGTAGTGACCCTGACGCTGCTCTGCCTGTTCTACTTCATCACCTACAGGCGGACCCGTTCACCTTTCAGCGGATGGTGGTGCTCCGCCCTGCTGCTCTTCCTCACGGGGTCGGCGTCGTTTCTCCTGGACGGTACCGTCCACCAGGGGTGGGCCAACCCGCTGGGCAACACCCTGCTGGTTGGCGGAGCCGTCGCCATGTGGGCGGGCGCCCGGTCGCTGCGCAACCGAAGCTCCCAGCTGTGGGCCATGCTGGCCGGCCCGGCCGTGACGGGTGTCCTGTCGGTCCTGGACCATCCGGCAACCAACAGCTGGTCCGGCGGCGCGGTCATGCTCGGCATGATGGGGCTGATGCTCGGCCTCTCGTCCCGGGAGCTCTTCGTACTCGACGTCGACTACTCCCGCGTGCACCGCCCCCTCGCCTACGGCTCAGCGTTCCTGGCCCTCTTCTACGCCGGCCGGCTGACCGCCTTTCTAATCGACGGCCCGGACGGGCCGGTGTTCGTCGCCTACTTCGGCTCGGTGGTGACGACACTCCTCACCTCGATGATCCTGGTGCTGGCCTCTTTCACCATGGCGGAGCTGAGCAATGAACAACTGACTCGTGACCTGCGGGCGCGCGCCACGGTCGACGGGCTCACCGGACTCCTGAACCGCACCGCCTTCGTGGACTTGGCGGAGAATGAACTGCGCCGCCTCAGCGGCGCCCGGACCACCGCCGCACTTGTCCTGGCCGACCTGGACCACTTCAAGGCCGTCAACGACCAGTACGGGCATGCCGCCGGAGACGAAGCGCTGCAGGCGTTTGCTGCCGCGTGCACGTCCGCGGTCCGCTCCACCGACCTCGTGGGGCGCTTCGGCGGGGAGGAGTTCATCCTGCTCCTGCCGGGCCTCACCCCGGAGCGTGCCGGCGAGATGGCGGCCGTCATCAGCCGCCGGCTGCAGGAAGCACAACCGAACGTCGCCGCCCGGCTCCCCACCGTCAGCTATGGGATTGCTTCGACAGGGCCTGGCTACGTCGACCTGAAGGCCCTGAGCGCCTAGGCCGACGCCGCGCTCTACCACGCCAAAACGCTCGGCCGGGACCGGTCGGTCCTGGCAACGAGCCTCCGCGAGGAACAGTCGGCCTGAGCCTCCGCGCCCGAGCCCGCTGCGCCTCCGGCCCGGGGAATCGGCTAGGAAATCACCCCGTCCACCAGGGCCTTGGCTTCGGCCTGCACCTGCTTGAGGTGGTCCGCGCCCTTGAAGGACTCGGCGTAGATCTTGTAGACGTCCTCGGTACCGGACGGCCGGGCCGCGAACCAGGCGTTCTCGGTGACCACCTTGAGGCCGCCGATGGCCGCGCCGTTGCCGGGCGCCTCGGTCAGCTTTGCAGTGATGGTTTCGCCGGCCAGTTCCGTCGCGGTGACGTCCGACGGCGACAGTTTGCCCAGTGCGGCCTTCTGCTCCCGTGTGGCGGCAGCATCGATGCGCGCGTAGACGGGGTCGCCGAACTTGTCGGTGAGGCCCTTGTACAGCTGCGACGGCGACTTGCCGGTCACGGCCGTGATCTCGGAAGCCAGCAGCGCCAGCAGGATGCCGTCCTTGTCCGTGGTCCAGACGCTGCCGTCCATTTTGTTGAAGGAGGCGCCGGCGGATTCCTCCCCGCCGAAGGCTCCCTCGCCGGACAGCAGTCCCGGCACGAACCACTTGAAGCCGACCGGCACCTCGACGAGCTTCCGGCCCAGGCTTTCGGCCACCCGGTCGATGATGGAGGAGGACACCAGGGTCTTACCGATCACCGATTGAGGGTTCCAGCCGGTGCGGTGCCGGTACAGGTAGTCGATCGCGACGGCGAGGTAATGGTTGGGGTTCATCAGGCCGCCGTCTGGCGTGACGATGCCGTGCCGGTCGGCGTCGGCGTCGTTTCCGGTGGCGATGTCAAAGGGTGCTGACCCGTCCGCACCAACAGCCATCCGGTTGATCAGCGAAGCCATCGCCGACGGCGACGAGCAGTCCATCCGGATCTTCTCATCCCAGTCCAGCGTCATAAAGGCCCACTGCGGGTCCACGGTCGGGTTCACCACGGTGAGGTTGAGGTGGTGGCGTTCGCCGATTTCGCCCCAGTAGTCAACGGACGCGCCGCCCATGGGGTCGGCACCGATGCGGACTCCGGCGTCGCGGATCACGTTCAGGTCCAGCACGGACGGCAGGTCATCGACGTAGCTGGACAGGAAATCGAACTTCCCGGTGGTGCCGGCGGCCATGGCCTCGGCGATGGGGACCCGCTTGACCCCGCGCAGGCCGTTCTCCAGCAGTTCGTTCGCGCGGTTGGCGATCCAGCCGGTGGCATCGGTGTCGGCCGGGCCGCCGTGCGGCGGGTTGTACTTGAAACCGCCGTCGCCGGGCGGGTTATGGCTGGGAGTCACCACGATCCCGTCGGCCTGCGGCGCGCCGGCGGGGGAGTTGTTGTTGTGGCTCAGGATGGCGTGGCTCAGGGCAGGCGTGGGCGTGTAGCCGTGGCGGGCGTCGATCAGGACGTGCACGCCGTTGGCCGCAAGGACCTCCAGGGCCGAGTTCTGGGCCGGTTCGCTCAGGGCATGGGTGTCCTTGGCGAGGTACAGGGGCCCGGCGATGCCCTGGCCTGCGCGGTATTCCACGATGGCCTGGGTGATGGCGAGGATGTGGGGCTCGTTGAACGAGGCCTTGAGGCTAGAGCCCCGGTGCCCGGAGGTTCCGAACGCCACCCGCTGGCCGGGGTCGCCCAGATCCGGCGACACGTCGTAGTACGCGTCCAGGAGCGCAGTGAGGTCAACAAGGTCTTGGGGTTGGGCAACTGTGCCCGCGCGGCTAGCCATGGCTCCAGCATGCCAGACGCTGGGCCCAGGGCAACATGGTTTCGCCGGAATCGGGCCGCTGTGACGCCGTGCCCCCGGCCGGAAAAACCCTGCGGCGGTAATCTGGAGGGACACATGTCAGAGGGGAACACGATGACCGATCAGACCAGGCACGATGAGGCGCAGCGCGGGGACCAGCCGCCGTGGGGCCCGCCGTACGGTGCCGACGGCCATGTTCCCCCGATGCCGGCGTCGGCACCGCATCCCGGGCAGCCGGCCGGCCACTACGGCGGCTACGGGCCGCCGGCAGGCCCGTACGCCGATGCCTACGGCCAGCCGAATTACTACGGCGTGTCGGCCGCCCCGAAAGCCCTGAGCATCGCGAGCCTGTGCTGCGGCATCGCATCCTTCCTGGGCTTCGGCTTTTTCCTGCTCCCGCAGCTGGCCGCGGTCGTCCTCGGGCACCTCGCGCTGAACCGCGAGCCGGCCGGCAGGGGCCTGGCGATCGCGGGCCTGGTCCTGGGCTACGCCGCGATTGCCATCACCGTCCTGGTGGTCGTCACCCTTGGCGTCGCCTTCTCGAACGCGGACTTCATCGCCCCGTAGGCGCCCCGTAAGCGTCCGGCAACGGGCTGCCGGCGACGGGCTGCCGGCGGGTGGCGTCCTCGGGTTACGGCACCTCTGAGAGGAGCTTCCGGACGGCCTCAGCGACCGCGGCACGGAATCCCGGGTGTCCCGCGAGTTCCTCGGGGAAGATTTCCTTGACCGCCAGGAGCCGGCCGGCGAGCCCGGCCTCAGAGCCGGCCGCGGCTGCCCGCAGCGCTTCCGCCATCGGATCGTCCAGGCCCAGCGGCCGGCCGTTGATGTCCCGCCCGCGGTAGATGAACACCATCCAGGCCGCGACCAGCAGGGCCCCGGAGTAGGGGATTTCGCCCGCGGACAACCGGTCCGCCACCGTCCCGAGGATCCTGACCGGCAGCTTCTGCGACCCGTCCATGGCGACCTGGATGGTGGTGTGCCCCAGGTTCGGGTTGGCGAACCGCTCCAGGATCGATTCGCCGTAGGCCGCCAGATCCGTGCCGGGCGGGGCCGTCAGGGTGGGAATGATGTCGTTGCGCTGCAGGCGGCGCGCCTCCTCCACAAGCCCGTCCGCGGCGACGGCGTCGGCGATCGTCGGGTGCCCCCGGAGTGCCCCGAGGTACGCCAGAAGGGAGTGGGTGGCATTGAGCATCCGCAGTTTCGCGAGTTCGAAGGTCCCGACGTCGCCGGTGACGATAGCTCCGGCACGCTCCCACGCCGGACGCGGTCCGGGGAAGTTGTCTTCGATGATCCACTGGCCAAACGGCTCCGCCACCACCAGGCCCTCGTCCCGCAGGCCCAGCAGCCGCTCCGCTTCCCGGCGGTTCGCCTCGGTTGTCGCGGGAACAATCCGGTCCACCATGGTGGAGGGGAACGTGACGGCGGCGTCGAGCCATTCCAGCAGTCCGTCCGCGCCTGCTGCCTCCGCCAGCTCCCGCACGAGGCCGCGGGTGACGCTGCCGTTCGACATCAGGTTGTCGCAGCACATCACGGCGAAAGGGGCGCCGGAGGTCGCGTGGCGCCGGGCCAGGCCCCGTGCCAGCAGGCCGAGCGGGGTGCGGCCCGGCCCGGCGAAGCTTCGACCGGCGACTTCGGCTTTCAGCGCGTCGACGTCCGCCGCCACCGCGGGATTGCCGAGATCCAGGCCGCCGCCGAGCCTCCGCGGGTAGCCCTTTTCGGTAATGGTCAGGGACGCCAGGTGGACGCTCTCGGCCGCCAGCGTCCGGAGTACCTCCTCGGTATCGGTTCCCGGGAACGCCACCCCGCGCATCGAGCCCATCACCCGCAGCGACGAGGAGTCCCGGGCCTTGGTCAGCACCGAATAGAGGCCGTCCTGGGGTCCGAGTTGTTCCGCTACCCGCGCCGACCGTCCCGTGACCCCGAGGATTCCCCACTGGGTATCGCCCGTGGCCGCGGCGGCGTCCTCGGTGTACACGGCCTGGTGCGCGCGGTGGAAGGCGCCGACGCCGAAGTGGACCATGCCGGTGCTGAGGGCCCGGGGATCCACAGCGGGACCGGAGACGCCGGGGCGCTCCGCGGCCGCCGCCACAGTGGCCAGCGACAGGCGGTCGGTGAGGGTGATTGCAGACATCGTTGGCCTTTCAGCCGGCGGGGGAGGGCGGCGCGGGCGGCCGCCCGGCGGTCAGTCCGTTTCTTCCCGGACCTGCGAGACAAGCTGGGTGGGATTGACGAACCGGAGGGCCACCACCAGCAGCACCATCATCATGAGCATGTAGACAACGGCCATCGCGTCGACGGACTGCTGGGCGCGGATGCCGGCCCCGGTCATGGCCGTGAAGAGCGCCACGACAAGGGTGTCTGAGGTGGAATCCGAGGTCAGGAAGGTCAGCTCGAACATGCCCACCGTCCGGACCAGCACCAGGACCGCGGCGGCGAGGATGCCGGGCACCAGGAGCGGCGCGAGGATCCTCGTGAACAGCCGCAGCATGTTGGCGCCGCACATCCGGGCCGCCGACTCGATCGACGGGTTGATCTGCTCGATGAACGGCGTCATGGTCAGGATCACGAACGGGATGGACGGAACCAGGTTGGCCAGGATCACGCCGGTCAGGCCCGGTGCCAGGTGGTAGTACGTCAGCAGCGTCGCCAGCGGGATGCCGTAGGTGATGGGGGGCATCATGATCGGCAGCAGGAAGACGAGCATCAGGATGTTCTTGCCCGGGAAACTGCGGCGGGCCAGCACGTAGGAGGCAGGCGCGCCGATCAGCACGGAGATTCCGACGACGGCGATGGAGACGGTCAGCGTCGTGCCGATGACCTGGCCGAGGTCGTATTCCTTCCAGGCATCGGCGTACCAGGTGGGCGTGTAGCCCGACGGCAGCCAGGTGTCGAACCATTCCTTGGCGAAGGAGTTGACCACCACGGAGGACACCACACCGAGCAGCAGCAGCAGGAACACCGCCATGCTTCCCCAGATCAGGAACGTTCCCGGGGAGGCCGCCAGCGGCCGTTTGGCGGCGGCGGGCGTGGCGCCGGACTTTGGTTTCAGTGTGAGGCTCATCAGCCCTTACCTCCGGTGGATCCTTTGTACATGCGGGAGCGCCAGATCAGCACCAGGACGATGACGACCAGTTCCACGGCGCCCATGACGATGGCCGCGGCGGACGCGAGCGGGTAGTCGAACTGCTGGCCCCAGGCGTTGTAGGCCACGTAGGCGATGACCCGGGTGGACCCGGACGGGTCGCCGACGAGGATGGCCGAGGGGAAGACGCTGAAGGCCAGGACGAAGGTCAGGCAGAAGGTGATGGCCAGCCCGGGTGCCAGGAGCGGCAGGGTGATCCGGCGGAAGCGCTGCTTCCAGTCCGCGCCCAGGGTCCGGGCAGCCGCCTCGAGCGAGGGATCGATGCCGGAGAGGTAGGACAGGATCAGCAGGAACGCGAACGGGAACCCCGAGATGATCAGGGACCAGAGCACGCCCCAGTAGTTCTGGACCAGCTGGAGCGGCTCGAATCCGAGGAGTCCAAGGAAGCGGTTCAGCCAGCCGCGCTGCCCGAAGAAGTTCAGCAGGCCCTCGGCGGTGAGGACGGTGCCGAGCGTGATCGGGATGACCAGCACTGTGGTCAGGGCGCGCTTGCCACGGAACTTCCCGCGCATCTTGTACGCGATCGGAACCGAGACCAAGACGTTCAGCAGGGCCGCCGGGAGTGCCAGCTGCAGGGTCACCCAGATGGAATCCAGGCCCCTGACCGAGGGATCCGTGAAGAACTTCACGTAGGCGCCGAACAGTCCGCCGGTTTTCGGCTGGAAGGACAGTCCCAAGCCGTAGACGAACGGGTAGACGAACAGCACCAGGGCGAACACCAGGGCGGGCAGCAGCAGGAGCAGGAGCTTGTCGATGCCGCGTTCGGCCAGCCGGTGGGACAGTGCGGGCCGGTTTCCCGGTTCCTCCTGCTCCACCCGGGCCGGGCGCTGCCCGGTGAGCGTCACAGTACCGCCGCCTCAAGCTCGGGGGCCGGACTCGCCGTCGGCGAAAGCTCGGCCGGGAAGACCAGCACCCGCTCCTGCGCTGCGGTGAGGGTGACCCGTTGGCCGGGTTCCACATGGCGGGGCGTCCGGACGTGCAGCGGCTTTCCGGCGTCGGACCGGGCTTCGACCGCGTACTCACCGCCCTGGTATTCAACGACTTCCACCGTTGCGTCGATGCTGGCGACACCGGCCGGAGCCGTCCCCGCCGGGGCGATGTCGAAGTCCTCGGGGCGCAGCCCCACCTTCACGGCGTCGCCGGCGCGAAGCAATTCCTTGGTGGAACCGGTAATGGTGGTGCCGAGGACCGAAACGGTCACGGCGCCG
>Ga0164305_10001249_pt1 | contig 10309 bp, 5 predicted proteins | sample Whisoiple_237_MG_FD_110215 | JGI IMG/M metagenome (GOLD analysis project Ga0164305, IMG submission 110215) | Soil microbial communities amended with pyrogenic organic matter from upstate New York, USA - Whitman soil sample_237_MG | ecosystem: Environmental > Terrestrial > Soil > Agricultural... | reverse complement strand
TTTCGACTTTTCGGGCACCACCAGGAAAAACGGCGACGTCATCACCCGGGAGATGGGCTGGAACGCGGTCGCGGGGTCGTACGGAACCTGGGCGCCGAGCGCGTTCGTCACCGGACCGGAGGTGCTGATGAGCATCGTGTATCCGTCGGCCGGCGCATGGGCCACGAACCCGGCGCCCAGGGACTGATTCGCCCCGGGCCGATTGTCGACGATGATCTTTTGGCCGAGGTCTTGCGACATCACAGGCTCGATCAGACGCGCAACGATATCGATGCCGCCGCCGGCGGGCGCTCCGACGACCAGCTTGATGAGCCGGGACGGAAATTCCTCGCAACTTGCGAAGCCCTGTGCGTTTACGAACAGCGCGGCCGCCAGCCATAGCTTCGTCATCGCATGCTTCATTGCGATAGCGCCTCTTATCCGAGCTTGACCGATAAGCGGTCGTGCCGCTAACCAAGTTTAGTAGCCACTATAGCCAGATCCGCATGCTTCTTCACGTGTATTTTCATCCCCCGACACGCATTATTACCGGTTTCCCAACCATCGATTGAATGGGCACAACGGCAAGGATGCCGTGCCAGGAGAATGGAATGCCCATTCGAATAGGGACCGGTGAACGTGGCGGCACGTTTCACACCCAGGGATTGGCGCTCAAGGCGGTGCTGGACCGGATCCCGCAAACTGCGGGCGTCGAGGTGGTGGAATCGCCTGCGGGGATCAGTATCGAAAACGCCAATCGTCTCGACGCCGGCGATATCGATTTCGGCGTCATATCGGCGCCATGGGTGGTCGCCGCAAGCCAAGGCACGGCGCCCTTCATGCACGCCATCGACCTGCGCATCGCGGCACCGATGAATCTCGGGCCGAATTTCTTCATTTGTCGCGCCGACTCCAAGCTGCGGAATGTCGCTGATCTACGCGGCAAAAGGGTGGCCGTGGGTATGAAGGACGGCGGCATGGCGCCGCATGCCGAGGCGGTCTTCGCGGCCCTCGGGATCGGACCCGGCGATCTGGAGCGCGTTTATGTCGACTTCGCCGAAGGTGCCGAGATGCTGGCCACTGGTGCGGTGGACGCGCAGTTTCAATGCCCGGTCCCGAACCGGGTCATCAATGACCTGAGCGAGCGCGTCTTGCTGCGCGTTCTGTCCTACGACCCTGCGCACCTCGATGCGGCGCTCAAGGCCATCCCGCACGATCGACGCATCATGATGAAAAAAGGCGCGTTGCGGGGGCTCGACCAAGATTTGCCGCAGCTTGGGGTGCTGAACCTGCTGGTCACGCACGCGCGTACCGATGCCGCCACCGTCGAGCGCGTGGTGCGCGCTATCGTACTGGCGGCACCTGAGTTGGGCCGGATCGATCCGCTCTTTGCCGGATTGGCTGATCTCCTCGAGATGTTCAGGCACAACAGCAAGGTCAGGCCGGAATTCGGCGGCGTGGAACTGCATCCAGGCGCGGTCCGCGCTTACCGGGAGCTGGGTTTTTTGCGCTAGATCCGATGGATCGGCATTTGCGCATCGGCGCTTGACCCAGGTTCGCAAACACCTGTCACACACCTGCTGAGCCGTCAGCGCGCCGTCAAGGCGCCGCTGGGCGGCACGCTTCCACTCCGATCGCGTTTTATGTCACTATTGTTGCGGTCGTGTGGGCGTTTGATGACAGGAACGGTGGCGCAGCAAATGCACTTCGATGGCTTTTTGCTCGTTGTGAGCGCCGTCAATATTGTCTTTTGGCTGCTGCTTCATCGTCATTCCCGCAATACTCTCGACCGTCAACGCGGCATGTTCCGTGTCGACCTGATGGTTCTGCTGTGTGCCGCCTACGTCTTCGGCTGCGCTTTTCGATCCGTCCTGCCGCGGGCCGATGTTCAGAGGATTTGTCTTTTCGACACGTGGCTGTCGAGTGTCGTCGTGGGGCGATCCGTCGCCACAGCTGCCGAGATCTGCTTCGCGCTCCAATGGGCGATCGTGTTGCACCAGCTCGCGCGTCTGGCGAAATCGGACACCGCCCAAAACATCTCGATCCTCATCGTTCCGCTGATCTTGGTGGCGGAATGTTGCTCATGGTACTCGGTGATCACGACCAGCTATCTCGGCAATACGATCGAAAATTCCATTTGGGCCGTGACGTTCCTGCTCATTGCGATCGCGCTCTTGCGGCTGTTGAAGGAGTTCCGCGGCCTCGTTCAACTTGCGATCGCAACAGCGGTTGCCGGTGTTGCTGGTTATCTGGTGTTCCTCGTCTTCGTCGACGTGCCGATGTATTTCGGCCGATGGCAAGCGGATCTGACAAGCGGAAAGGAGCTGCTTGGCATCTTCGGGGGCTTGCATGACGTGAGCACGCGGTGGGCCGTCACCCACGACTTCGCGCAATGGAAAGATGAAATTGCTTGGATGTCGCTTTATTTCAGTGCCGCCGTGTGGTCGAGCCTGGCGCTTTGCAGCTTTGCGCTGGTGAAGGACCGACTGCCTCTGTATCGAAATCGTGCATATGTGAGCGTGGCAGGCCGCCGCTTGCCCGTCCGCATCGGTCCTGGAAGCTCGTTCGAGCCGCGGTCATAAGGCAGCGCGTCGACATGCTTTGTCGCCCTTGACCGGTTGGCGATTAGCCCACGGTTCGGCTTTGCAGCGCGCAAAATCCGTATGGACCGATCAGGCGCGCTTCCGCCCTGCGCGATCGGGCACAGGGAGATCGCAGGCGCTCGCAAACGTGCGCACCACCAGCCGCTCGACCCGCCCGCGAATTTCAATCTCGTGCCGCGGGGCGGCGCTGAGATCGATGCCGGCGCGGAGTACGACGGCCTCGGAGACCACCAGCTCGCAGGTGAAGGTCTTGGTGAGGCTTTCGATGCGGCTCGCCGTGTTGACGGAGTCGCCCACCGCCGTGATCGAGATCGCCGTGCCATAGCCCATTTCGCCCACAATGGCAGGGCCGGTATGGATACCGATGCCGATCCGGAGCGGCTCGGATATGTCGTGGACCAACGCGCGATTCAGGCTCTGCATGCGCTCGGCCATGCCCTTGGCAGCGGCGAGCGCCTCGCGGCAGCCCGCCTCGACGCCGCTGTCGAGACCAAACAGCGCCATCACCCCATCGCCGATGAATTTGTCTATCCGGCCACCTGCCGCCTCCACCGCGTGGCCCATCTCGGCAAAATAGCGGTTCAGGAGGAAGACCAGGTCGTAGGGAAGCTTCTGTTCGGAGAGCTGCGTAAAGGATCTGAGATCCGCGAACAGGATTGCGATCTCTCTCTCGGCCCCCTGGAGATAGCCCGGACGGCTAAACCCATCCCGGGCTTGGGCGGTGGCCGGCAGCAACGGGGTGACGCGCAGGTCGCCGTGCGGACGGAGCTGACAGGCAAGCCGCACGTCGGGTGCCGCCCCGACCCGGCGGAGCACCTTCACCTCCTCGGGCGCGGCCGGCGGAACCTCCTCCTTCGAGCCCTCGATCTTGATGCGACAGGTGGAGCAGCGGCCGCGGCCGCCGCACACCGAGGCGTGCGGAATGCCGCCGATCCGGCTCGCTTCCAATACCGACACACCGCGCACGATCTGGACCACCCGGCCGCTGGGATAGGTCATACGAATGACGCCGCGCCTGCGCTCCCAGCGCGACCGCGCAACTCGCGCTGCCAACACGGCAAGGAGCGCGGCCAGGAACCCGTAGCGCACCCACACCACCATCTGATCGATGACCGCCCTGTCCGCCGGTGCTGGCGCAGGGTGTTCGGCGACCATCCGGGCGACCCAGGCCGGATCCTCGGCCATCGCCATGATTTCACGGCCGCCCTCGAAGAAGCCGAGAATCGCAAAGGTCGGAATCAGCAGGGCGAAAGCGTAGAGGATCGGTTGCCAGCGCTCGTACCATGGCTTCAGACGCAGCCAGAACCGCAGTCCGATCATGGCGTGGACCCAGGCGATCACCAGCACCGTGAGCTGAAGCCCGCCGCGCAGCGGATTGGCGACGAAGTATGCGTACAGCACGGTCGAGTAATAGCCGTAGTCCGCTCCATAGAACGTATCGGCGACGCGCGTTTGCAGGACATGATCGGTGAGGAAAAAAGGAATCGAGAACCCGAGCACGAGCTGGGTTGCTTCGGCGAACGGCATCTTGAGGGATCGGCGCAGCCACAGCGCCCGCAGCGCAAGACTGTAATGGATTGCGAAGGCGCCGTAGAGCAAGAGGCCGCCGAGCGGGCTCGCCCAATACCGATAGATGACAGTGAGCGCGCGGTCCATTAACTGGACCGAGACGAGCCCCAGGCTGTGATTGACGAAGTGGGTCGTCACGTACGCCAACATGACGAGGCCAGACGCCAACCGAACTCGCCGGATCACGCCTTCCACTGACGTCGTCTCTCCAAGCTGCGCATTTTCTCAAGCTTAGACATTTTGCGACGTTCTGTAGATAGCCGCCGGACCGGCTGCCTTGCTATGCCGGGCTCCGGGGTCGATGGACTTGCGGGATCCTTCCTGCGGCGTGCTAATGTTACTGATCAACAAGCATTGCGGCGCAGGGGCCGGTGCGTGGCCGAGCGAAACCAAACTGACCTTCGAGCAGGTGGAAGTGGCAGCCGGCGATGCGGCCTCCGGCCCCCCCGTCTTGGCAGCAGTCTATGAAGGACCGAGCGGCTCCTGACGGAGCGGCCGCGGGCAATCACCCGTCGAAATCCCGGTGGGAACGGTTCGATGCTTTCGGCCTTCGGCCGCAACTGGGCATTCTTGTGTGCGCGACGGCGCTTCCGTTGCTGGCGCTCGCGCTGCTCATGGTCAATCAGTTGGTCGACCTCGAGCGGCAGAGCACTCGCACCAGCTTGATGAACAGCGCCCGGACGCTGGCGGCGCTGACCGACAACGAAATCGATACCTATTCGGCGATCGCCATCGCCCTGGCCCAATCGCTCGCGCTGCGGAATGGGGACCTTGCCACCTTCTGGGCGCAATCCAAGAAGGCGCTGGAACTCGTGCCGGGCGCGTGGCTCGAACTGAGAGACGCTTCCGACCGACCACTCCTGAACACCTTGCAGCCCTCCCCGGCTGCCACGCCGCTTCGAAATGGCGGCGTTGATCTGCAGGCCATTTCCACCGGCAAGCCGCAGGTTTCGGATATCGTGATGGACCCGACCTCCGGCCGGCACACCGCATTCGTCCGGGTTCCGGTGTTCGAGCACGGCGTTGCGTCCTATTCGATCGCCGTCAGCCTGATACCGGAGCGATTTCTCCAGCTCATCGAGAACAAATTCACTCAAGAGGAGCTTCTCGGAATCCTGGATCGTCGAGGAAACTTCGTGGCGCGTATTCCGGACCATGCGGAGCGGGTCGGAACACCCGCCAGCGAGGGCTGGCGCCGTGCCATAGCAAGCACTCCCCTGGGCTGGACGGAAAACCGGACGCTCGAAGGCGAGCTGGCGATCACGGCCTATGCCCCGACGGCCAATGGATGGACGGTGGGGATATCGTACCGACAGGCGGCGCTCGACGCCCCCCTGCGGAATGTTCTCTGGACGATAGGACTGATTGGCACCGCCCTGGTGCTGCTGAGCCTCGGGCTGGCCTGGGCGCTGGGCCGCCGGTTCGCGTCGAGCATGGAGTCGTTGACCGCGCTTGCCGGTGATGTCGGTGACAAGGTCGTCGATGCTCCAGGGCTTTCCTTCCGGGAGGCGACGATGATCGGCCGCGCGTTGAGCCAGGTTTCGCGCAAGCTCAATGCGCAGTCGGCGGCGCTCACGCAATTCAATGCCGAGCTCGAAAACAAGGTTGCGTTGCGCACGTCCGAACTTGTCGCCGAGATGAAACGGCGGGAGGACAGCGAGGCCAAGGTGCGCCAGATGCAGCGGATCGAATCGCTGGGCCAGCTCACCGGCGGCATCGCCCACGACTTCAACAACATGCTGGCGATCGTGCTGGGATGCCTGGACATGCTGCAGCGTCGCTTGGAACGCGGTGACGCGAAAGTGGGCGAGTTCATCGAGGGCGCGAGACAAGGTGCCCAGCGTGCGGTGACGCTCACGCAGCGATTGCTTGCGTTTTCGCGCCGGCAGGCGTTGCACCCGCAGCCGGTCGACGCCAACAAGCTGATCGCCAATATGTCCGATCTGCTGCACCGGACCATCCCGGAAAGCATCCGGGTCGAGACGGTGTTTGCGGGCGGCCTGTGGCGCATCAATGTCGACGTGGGCGAACTCGAGAATGCGCTGATCAATCTCGCCAGCAATGCCCGGGATGCGATGCCCGACGGCGGCAACCTCACGATCGAGACCGCCAACGCCCATCTCGACGACGCCTATGCGTCGACGCAGGCGGATGTCGCACCGGGCCAGTACGTCCTGATCGCGGTGACCGACAACGGCCCCGGCATGCGGCCCGAAGTCGTCGCCAAGGCGTTCGAGCCGTTTTTCACCACCAAACCGCCCGGCCGTGGCACCGGACTCGGGCTGAGCCAAGTCTATGGCTTCATCAAGCAGTCGGGCGGCCATGTGAGAATTTACAGCGAGCCGGGTCAGGGCGTTTCCGTCAAGCTTTACCTGCCGCGTTTCTACGGTCCGGCCGAGGTCACCGCGCCCGAGCCGCAAGCCCCGGCGCATCTGCCGCTATCGCAGGTGAATGAACTCGTTCTGGTGGTGGAGGACGATCCCGCCGTCCTGAAATTGACCGTCGGGATGCTGTCCGAGCTCGAATACCGGACCTTGGCTGCCGAGAGTGCCGCAAAGGCGCTCGAACTGCTGGACGCCAACGCCGACGTGCGCTTGTTGCTGACCGACATCGTGATGCCCGACATGAACGGCCGTCGACTGGCGGAGGCGGCGGTCAAGCGCCGGCCGGGCTTGGCCGTCTTGTTCGCCACCGGCTATACGCGCAACGCCGTCGTCCACAACGGCACGATCGATCCGGATGTCGAACTGATGATGAAGCCGTTTTCCCTGGACGCGCTGGCGCAAAAGGTCGCCCGCATGCTGCGCGGCGGCAAGGCGGCGGCGCTGTAGCGCCCCCAGGGCTCGGCGCTGGAGCTGTTGCAGACGCGGCTCTATAGTCTGCGCCGATGGTTTACCCCTTCCCGCCTCCGACACATGCTGCCATTACGTCAACCCCCACACCATTTTTCAGCTTGACTTTGTTACCCGAATCTTGTAGAAATTCGCCATCATCAAAAATTGCGCATTCAACATCGCCCGGTGTCGCGGGTCGGCGATTTCGCGACCTGACGGCACGGCACGGCGTTGAAGGAAGCGCCAGGCGGCCAAGCATTTAGCCGAACAAACTCAGAAGGGGGTCGAGTCGCGGCCCCCTCGCACCTCGAGCATCAAAACAATTCCGTCACGTCTACCGTAGCTCGCCTCCGTCGTGGGGCCGCTGCGTGGGGACATGCTGTGTCTGAGCCCGCCGATGGACCCTTGGGTGCGTCGCGACGGTCTCGCTCGGCCTCGCAGTCCCGCGGCGTGCATTCCGGAGCTTCGGACGTCGGTGACCTCACGCGAGAGCCTGGCCAGGAAGCAATGGTACGCGGACGGCGCGGCTCATGGAGGCCGCCTGCGCGCGGGTCATCGCGGCTGGTATGGCGCCCGCACGGACAAGATCAATGCGCGGCCGCGCAGATGGGCGGACGATCCCGCACCGAGGATAAAGCATCATGCCTATGGCTCAACACACAAACGCGGGTACCGGCTCAAGTACTGCTACGGCATGTCGCTCATGGATTACGACGTGCTGTTTCGGCGCCAACGCGGCGTCTGCGCCATCTGCAAGCGGCGATCCGCCCGCACGCTCTGCGTCGATCACTGCCACGCTACCGGCAGGGTGCGCGGGCTGCTCTGCAGCAAGTGCAATCTCGGCATCGGTCAGCTCGAGGACAACCCGATCCTGGTGCGGGCGGCGAGCGCTTATCTCGAGGCCTCGCTTGGCGCCTCTATTGGCAACTCACTTGGCAGCCCTCGTGGCCGCTCTCTTGGCGATGAGCGCCGCCGCAACGCCCGATCAAACCGGGCGGGACGTCCTCTAGCCGCCCATCTCGGCAATGCTCCGGCGCAAACCGGCGATCAGTTGCTCGCTATGGGTGAGATGTTTCTCCTCCGCCTCCAGGATGCGCCTGAACCCACGCTTCTTCAGCGCCAGCACGTCGATCTGGCCGGCACTGGGCGCGATTCCGGCCGCGTCGCAGACGATGTCGATCAGCCGGTCGAGCGCATGGAGGCGGCCGAGCAGGTAGTCGTTCTCGCGATAGGCGCGGGAGAAGAACGCGGCGAAATGACCAAAGCCGGCGCCCTTCAGGCTTTCGCTTCCGTCGAAGCCCTTGAGGGCGCGGGCGTCCTGCGGGCTGATGCGATCGATCAGGATCTCGTTGAGCTCGCCGAAGGGACGCGCGCTCATGATCGGAAACGTCAGCACGTCCCAGAAGGGAAAGCCCAGGTAGTTGATCAGCACTTCCCGTCGCGCCTCCGGATGCCATTTGGCCGGCTCGAGCGAGGCCAGCAGATCGTCGAGCTCGCGCGTCTTGGCGTCGAGATCGATCTCGGTCGCCAGTTGCTCGATCACCTTGTCGAGCTTGTCGGCGTGTTCCTCCACAAACTGGTTTGCATAGGCAACAAGGTGCTTCATCTCTGCCGACGATGGTGCGGCGGGAAAAATCTCGGCCACCATGGCGCGCAGTTCGCGGCTGTAGAAGGCGGCGCTTTCCGGACGCCGCAGCCCGTCGAGGCGGACGTAGAATTCGCGCTTGAGCCGGTCGATCACGATCGGGTCAAAACCCGCGAAGTGCTCCTGGCCGAGCAACTGGTAGAGCCGGTTCTGCCCCTCGATCAGGAACTGCAGCCGGCGCTCGCGGTACTTCACGTCGAAGGCAAGGAGATATCCCACCCAGGGCGGAAGGCGGCCGGCGGTCTGGGCTTCGAATTCGAGCGCCTCGCTGTCGGCACGCGCATAAACGATGCCCTTGCGCACCGCCCACGCGTCGATGATCTCGGCCACCACGCGCGAGAGCGGGGACTGCGCCGGCACGCCCCGCAGCTTGACGATCAGCTCCGCCCCGAAGGCGCGGACGGATGCGAGCTTGAGCCGCACATAGGCCTGGTAGGCAAAGCCGGCATCGCGCGCGACGTGCGCGTTGACCTGCTCGCGCCAGCCGCGCAGCTCGTCGGTCGAGATCCTGCGGTCGAAGATGGTGGCGGTCACGACGTTCGTCACCAGTTCACCGACCTGGGGCCGCGCGCTGTCGATGATGGCGCGCAGCCGCCGCACCTGGTCGTTGAACTCGACCACGCGGGCGAGGTCATCCGTCACCGGCTGCGAGCTCGGGATATCGGACAGCGCGCCGCGCAGGGTCGCGAAGAAGCCGGGGACGTTGTCACTGCGCAGCAGCACCGCGGGCGCCGGATGCGGGTCGATATAGACCAGACGTCGATCGACTTCGCGATATGCCGGCCGGCCATGGATCGCCGAGATGGCCTGCAGGAACGGCCGGTTGTTGAGCACCGACCCGTCGAGGAACGAGGCGGTGGCGGGATCGGTGCCGGCGCGCAGGTGATCCGGAAAGCTTTTGGCGATGAACTCGGCGCGGCGCGGCCAGCTCGCCTGCCGTTGCGCCACTACCTCGTCCATTTCCACGATCCGCGCCGGCGGAAATGCGCCCGGAAACGAGGACGTGGCGCGGGCCGCAAAGGCGAGGCCCGGGGCGTTGTCGAGCTCGAAGTCGCTCTCCACCTCGCCGTTCGAGTGCCGGCGATAGGCGAAGTGCAGGACGTGATGGTGCTCGATTTCATGAATGAGCGGCGGATCGTGGATCTGCACCAGTTCCTCGTAGCCGTAAAAATCGGTGAGCGTGACGAACAGATCGAGCATCTGGCCGGAGGGAAGCAGCGAAGCCGTGGGGTCCTTCGCCGCACCCATGGACGTCACCGCGTCATACATCAGGCCGGCCATCACGTGGCCGTCGAGCGGCGGTTGAAACCAGCGCGAACGCACGAACAGCGACAATTTCTGCCGCACCTCCATGTCCGTGATGGTGCGGAACCGGCCGGTCGCGCCGGCGGCCCAGAACAGCGGCTGCAGGAACCACTTGCTCCAGCGGCGGGCACGTGCCGCGGGCGAGAGCAGCACGTCCACATCAGCGTTCTTGAGCCACAGATCGCGCAACGCCTCCATCGGCAGATCGTGGCTCAAGGCACGCGCCAGCATCGTGCCGTTGATGCCGCCGGCGGAAGCGCCGGCGATGATGTCCACGATCACGCGCAGTTCGAGCGTGCGACCGATCTCGCGCAGCAGCTCAAAATACACCGCCTCGGTATCGTGTTCTGGCTCGGTTCGATCGGCGTGGTCGG
>Ga0164305_10001247_pt1 | contig 10313 bp, 6 predicted proteins | sample Whisoiple_237_MG_FD_110215 | JGI IMG/M metagenome (GOLD analysis project Ga0164305, IMG submission 110215) | Soil microbial communities amended with pyrogenic organic matter from upstate New York, USA - Whitman soil sample_237_MG | ecosystem: Environmental > Terrestrial > Soil > Agricultural... | reverse complement strand
TGCGCCGGCGCCGGCCGCCACATTGCCCTCGTAAACGAGAATATATTGTCCCTCTTTGTCGGCGTATTTTTGTTTACCCTCCCACCATTTCGTCGGGTCTACGACTTCCGGCAGTAACAGAGCCGGTTTGATCGGATCGAGCATTTTGCCGCGGTAAAGAACTTGAAACAGCGAGTTGCCGCCGCCATTGTAGACATCGACGAGATATTTCTCGGCGCGCCGCTCGGCGGCGATACGCGCGGTGAGATCGGTTCCCGCTCCAGTGATGCTGGTAACTTTTATTTTCGGAAATGCCTTCTGAAACACACCGGACTCGATGATCGCCCCGTAGCCACCGATCGAGACCGTCACTTGGCCTTCTTTTTCCGCAGCCCGGACCGTTTGTTCCCATTCGTTTTGGCGGGGCGGATTGACCTGCGCCGCAACGCCCGGGTGAGCAATGAGGAAGAGCAAACCAATCGAAATGATGAATTCCGAAATAAGTCTCATCGCCTCACGACTCCATCGCGGAAGCATCCAGTAGTACATGGTTCTTGGGCGCGTGATTGCGCCGCCGAAATAGGCGAAAACTGTCTTGCTGAGCGCCAGCGAAGCATCTCGCATTTGGCTCGATCGAATGAACAAGATCCTTCGCCTATCGGCCCAGGATGCATGACAGGCAGTGGGCATGGCTTCGCACTATTGTTGTTTTCCGTTCAACGCCCAGTAAATCTTTTCCGATGTCAGCGGCAGATCGAAAATCCGTACGCCGGAGGCGTCGGCTACGGCATTCGCAATCGCTGCCGCCGTCGGCACGTTCGGGTTTTCCGCAATCGCCTTACCGCCGAACGGTGTCGGCCCGGTGGGGCTTTCGACCAGCACGGTTTTTAATGGCGGCACATCAGCTATGCTTGGAAGCTTCGATTCACCCAAGTTCAACGTTGTAATCTTGCCGTCGGTCATCGGGTTTTCTTCCATCAAAGCGAAGCCGAGACCTGTCACGACGCCGCCGTCGATTTGCCCCGTAAGCGTCAAATGATTGAGCACCGTTCCGGTATCGTGCGCCGAAGTCAAATTGAGCACCTTGACTCCGCCTGTCGTCGGATCCACCTCGACCTCGGCGATCTGCGCGGCAAAGCCGGTCACTTTGGGCATGTCTTTCGGAACGAAGTTTGTGAGATGAAACAGCGGACCGCCGTTTTGCGCTACGGCAAATTTGATCATTGCCTCGGTGGTGGTGGTTTTTTTGCTCGGCGCGATTAGTTTCCCGCCATCCTGGCGAATCTCTTCCGCCTTACAACCTAATTCCCGCGCCGCCAAGCTAATCAATTTTTCTCGGACTTCGCGCGCGGATTGGTGCACGGCGTGTGCGGAGGTGTTGGTCTGCTTGCTGCCGCCAGTGCCCGGATCGAACGGCAAGCTGTCGGTGTCCTTGAACGCGATGCCGACTTTCTCCGGCGGTAGTCCGAGAATTTCGGAAACGATTTGCTGACTGACTGTGTAATATCCCGGCCCCACATCCGGAACGCCGGTGAGAATCGTCACCCGGCCATCGGTTTCGAGCGTAAGAGCCGAGCTGGCTTTACCTTCCGGCGCGCCGCGATCATACAGCGCGATTCCCCAGCCGCGGTTTTTTCTAGCGCCATTCTTTTTCCAGCCGGAAGCTTTTACCGCGCGCTCCAACACGTCGCCCATCAGAATATGACTCCACTTTTCACCCATCGGATTGGCATCGCCATCACGCAGGATGTTCTTGCGGCGCAACTCGAGCGCGTCTATGCCCATTTCCTTCGCAATGATGTCCATTTGCGACTCGAAAGCGAAAACCACTTGCGGACTACCTGGGGTGCGCGTCTGTGTGCACGGAACCTGATTGGTGTAGGCGCAATAGGTGCGTACCTCGATGGCCGGGCAACGATACATGCTCGCCAGGCGCCGTCCGCCTAGTACGGTGACTTGAGGATTCGCTTTCTGCGCGCCGTAAGCGCCACCGCTGAAGTAAATATCGGCTTTGACGACCTGCAACGATCCGTCTTCACCAATCCCGGTTTTCAACTTGATGACCGATGGGTGACGATGGCCACCGATCAAAATTTCCTCCGTATAATCGAGCACCAGTTTGACCGGTTTGCCACCGGCGGCTCTCGATAAATGATAGGCGATCGGAACATCGATCAGCGATGCCTTGGCACCGAAGTCGCCGCCGACGTGGACGATATGAATTTTGATCTTCTCCTGGGGAATGCCGAAATCTTCGGACATCTGCTCGCGCAATCCCCACGGCCCTTTATTCGACGCCCATACCTCGACACGCCCATCGCTATGCGCCTGTACGGTGCATGCGCACGGCTCGATATAACCGTGATGCGATAAGGGCGTACGGAAAGTGTGTTCGAAAACGCGTGGCGCCTTTTGAAACGCGCCTTCGGGGTCGCCGTTTTTCCAGAGCACGAACGACTGGAGGTTATGAGGCGACACCCCCTCGGGCAATTTCGGCGCATTTTTGTATTTACTTCGATCTTCATGGATGAGCGGCGCCGAAGATTTGAGCGCTTCGAGCGGATCATCCACATAGGGCAACTCCTCGTATTCGACATCGATCAATCCGATCGCTTCCTCGGCAATCGCTTCGCTGACGGCGGCGACCGCCGCCACCGCATCACCACACATCCGCACCTTGTCACGGACCAGCACCGGCTGATCTTTGACGCGCGTGCCAACAAAGATATCTTTCACGTCATCGCCCGTCAGCACCGCGTGCACGCCTTTTAAGGCTTTGGCCTTGGAGGTATCGATGTTGACAATGCGCGCGTGCGGGACGGGGCTGCGCAGCACCTTTGCCCACAAAAGCTCGGGGAACTCCAGATCGGCAGCATATTTGGTTTGACCGGTGACTTTTCCATAACCTTCGATTCGAGGCAGCGCTTTTCCTACGGTACGATAAGCCAAAGTTTCACCTCCCGCAAAAATTGGAGTGATGCCTTCCGGAACCAATACTCCAGTACTCCATCACTACTCCAGTTATCAATTAAGGTTGTAGAGCCGCGCGCAGTTGTCCCAGAGAATTTTCTTTTGGCTCTGGTTCGACACGCCACCCATCTCGAGAAACTCTTTCACCCCTTCTGGGAAATCCGAATCGCCGTGCGGATAATCAGTCGAGAACACGATATTGTCGTCGCCAATCAGATCGATGATCATCGGCAATTCTTTTTCGTGTTCGGTCGAAATCCAACACTGCCGCGCAAAATACTCCGTCGGTTTGAGCTTTCCCGCGGTCGGAAATCGCCCCTTGGCCATCGCGTTATCCAACCGGTGCAGCAGGAATGAAACCCAGCCGCAGTAGCACTCCAGGAACGCCACTTTAAGTTTGGGATGGCGCTCGCACACTCCGCCACCGATGATATCCACCAGCGCCAGCATATTCTCCATGGGATGAGAGACGACATGGCGCAAGAGTAGATTTTCGCCGAAACGATCGCCAATCTGCGGCACCTCGCCCGCTGCGGTGGCCGAATGAAAACCGATCGGCACCGCCAACTCCTCGAGCGCCGACCAAAGGGTATCGAAATAGCGCGAGTGCCACGGCAAATTATTGACCGGCTCGGGCCGGGAAAAAACGCCGACAAAGCCCAGTTTATCGACCGCGCGACGAGCTTCCTTGACTGCTTCAGCCGGATCATGAAGCGGAATCATCGCTACGCCTTTCAAGCGTTTGGGATCAACCTGGCAAAAATCGTGCAGCCAATTGTTATAAGCGCGCGCGATCGCGGCGGCGAGCTTGGGATCGATGTTTTCACGCATCATGATTCCCAGACCGATGGACGGATACAGTGCCGCAACGTCGAGTCCCTCTCGGTCCATCGCTTCGAGTTGCGTTTTGGCGTCGAACCCACGCGCGCGAAAATCCGCGATTTCTTTATCGATGCGCGTGGCATCGTAAATTCCACCGCGATACGTCGGTTTGTAGCCTTGAATAATTTTACCGTCGAGCATCACCATCGCCGAACTGCGCGCCGTCGAGCTGAGAATTCGCGGCCCGCGTTCTCGTAAGTCTGGCTCCATGTATTTTTCCCAGAGATCAGCCGGCTCGCGCAGATGCATGTCCGAGTCGAGAATCTTGAAACCGTTTTTCATTCCAAAACTCCGCTTGTTTTTCACAGGAATATCACGAGCGCGGCTCGCGATGCCAACACCGTTGATAAACACGATTAAAAAGAGTAGGGGCGATTCATGAATCGCCCCTACAAGAATCCTTCGTGGTCTCCGTGGTGAGAATTTGTTTACATCAATTCACGGATGAGTGATTTTGCGACGTCCGGAGAAATTCCCAGCGCGCGGCGCGCGAGCGGGCCGCCTTCGTCAAGAATCGGCTCTAGTTGATCCAGCGAGGGAAGATCTTCTCGCTTCCAGAAAAGCCCGATGGGAATCTCATCCCCCCACTCGTAACTCTTCTGTATAGCCGCGGCAAAGTCGGTCGGATCATGCCCCATGGCTTCTAACTTTTTTGTCCGGTGTTTGAAAAACTCGTGGGTGTTGTCGAGATTGAATGTCACGCACGGACTGAAGGTATCAATGAGCGCAAATCCCTTGTGTTGAATGCCGCCTTTGATGAGATCGACGAGATGTTTTACCTGTCCGGTATATCCGCGCGCCACATAAGTCGCCCCCGCAGCAATGGCGAGGGAAACGGGAAAGATAGGATTCTCGACGCTGCCGGTAGGCGTGCTCTTGGTTTTCATTCCTTTAGTGCTGGTCGGAGAGATCTGTCCGGTTGTAAGTCCATAAATCTGATTGTTCATCACAATGTAGGTTAGATCGACGTTGCGCCTCATCGAGTGCACGAAATGGTTGCCGCCGATTCCGTAGCCGTCACCGTCACCCCCGGTAACGATGATCTTGAGATCGTGATTGGCAAGCTGGGCGCCGGTCGCCACTGCCAAAGCGCGTCCATGCAGCGTGTGCATACCGTAGGTACTAACATACCCAGGCAGGTTGGAAGAACAGCCGATGCCACTGATGGTCATCACCTGATGAGGGCGCAGATTCAATTCCACTAGCGCCTGTTTCAATGCTGTAAGCACACCGAAGTCGCCGCAGCCCGGGCACCAGTCAGGATCTGCCTTGCCTTTAAAATCCTTAACGGTTACCCGCGGGCCCCCAGCCAGCTGTTGGCCCATCTTCGAGATTCTCGCCTCTATATCGACTGGATCCACGCTCATAAATTACTCCTTAATCGCGTTTTGTTCAGCCCGATACAAAAGGGTCCAGTTGCGAGGCGCGCGACACATCGACGAGCGGAGGCGTACTCCGGCGGTACGTTGTCGCGAGGCGATCGAGCGCAACGAAGCAAATGGGCTCTTTTCAGCGACCTGGTTAAACCATGATTTCATGGACCGGGACATATTTTTCAGTCGTGCCAGCTAAAATCGCTTTCACGCCGTCCACAATATGATGCGGCATGAACGGCTCGCCATCATATTTCCGAATATGGCCGTGGGCGACGATGCCGGTTTCGGACCGCAAATAACGCGCGAACTGGCCGCTGTAGTTATTTTCGACAATGATGATTTTTCTGCTCTTTGAAATTATCGCCGTGATTCTTTCGCAATGAAGAGGAACCATCCACTTAATCTGGAGGTTATTGGCGGCAATGCCTTCTTCGTTTGATAACTTCTGCATGGCTTCGCGAATGACCCCTTCAGTCGAACCCCACCCCAACAATGTTACCTGAGCATCTTCCGACCCAAACAATTTTGGCGCTTCCAGAAGAGGCAGGATCGCTTCCATTTTGCGCATGCGTTTCTCATGCATGGCCTGGCGCTTGTGCGGGTTGGTGAATTCATCGCTGATCAGCACGCCATCCTCGTCATGTTCATCGGTCGCCACCACATGCGTGTATCCCGCCGTCCCTGGCAGCGCCCTAGGAGAGATACCGGCGTCCGTGAGCTGATAACGATTATAGCCGCCATTGCCGGGCGGGACGCTACCGTTGAGGCCGATGACTTCACCTCTGTCGATGGGAACGTTGAAGTCTAATTCCGCCGGGTCCACACTGGAACGACCCTCGGAAAGCAAGAGATCTGAAATGATGACGCCGGGACATTGGAATTTATCCACCAGGTTAAAAAGCTGCGGCACCGTTTTGAAGCAGTCTGGGATATTCGTCGGCGTCACAATGATACGCGGATAATCTCCCTGGCCCGCTCCCATCACTTGCCAGAGATCACCTTGCTCGGTTTTGGTCGGCACGCCTGTGGCAGGACCTGCGCGCTGAACGTTGATGCACACGACGGGTATCTCCATCATGGCCGCCGATCCCAGAGCCTCACTCATCAGCGCAAAGCCGCCCCCCGAAGTGGCGCACATCGCCCGGCATCCCGCATGGGCGGCGCCGATGGCTACGTTGATAACTCCGATCTCGTCTTCAATTTGACGCACCATGATGCCCAACTGGCGCCCATGTCGGGCCATCCAGTGAAGCACACCGGATGCAGGGCTCATAGGATAGGCACAGTAAAAACGCACGCCTGCCGCCGCTCCTCCCATCGCCAGCGCCTGATTGCCTTCCAAGAACGCCAGTTTTTTTCCGGTGTCGGGCAGCGAGAATGCCAACCGCTTGGAATGGGCACCAGCGTTGTCGTAACCGGCGCGGGCCACTCCGACGTTTTCGGCAATGACGGTCTCCCCTTTTCTTTTGAACTGTAGACTGAGGATGTCTTCGAGGATCTCGAACGCGACGCCGATCAGGCGCAGCACCGCCGCCAAAGCAATGGTGTTTTGAACCAGATCTCCTCTAATGTTCGGCGCCAACTCCTTTACCGAAAAGGGACAAAGCTGGACGCCGGCTTCAACTTCGCCCGGTTTGATTTTATCGCTGTTGTAAAGGACAAGAGAATCAGATTTCATTAAGCGAAGATGGCGATTCATCGTGTCCTGATTGAGGGGAATTAAAATGTCGAGCTTGTCACCGAACGTGAGAACCGGGGCATCGCTGGTGCGAAGCGTGAGGAAAATGTGGCCGCCGCGAATGATCGACTGGTACGCATTATAGGCGTTCAAGTGCAGTCCGCGACGGACGAAGATCCGCGCCAGGATATCGCCGGGCGTTGCAATGCCCTGGCCTGCCGCGCCGCCGATTGCAACCGAAAGATCGAGCTTTGCCATAAAAGTCCCTCCGACGGTCGTGCCGACGAGTCACTTCGCGGTTGTAAAACTACCCGCGGGCATCTTGTCCAAGATTCGATTCATTTCCTCAGCGGTAAACGCGCGCAGAGTCTGAGTGCGAATGTTGCCCAAGGATCCGATGCTCGCGGCAAACGCCATCACGCTCTCGGCGTCTGCGGCTTCAGCAATCAATACGGCGTCTAACGCGCCCATGGTCCAGTAGATGTCTTTAATTTTGACGCCGAGGTTCGACGCCGCGTTGATCAGCGCTTTGGCTCGTTCGGTGGTGTGGCGGATTTGGCGAACGCCTTGATCGGTGAAATTTACGAGCGCGACGTAAGTGGCCATCGTAACCTCCTTCTCGCCCCGCAAAACAAAAAAGCCAGCTCCCTCTCACCCAAGCAGGCAAGAGCAACTGGCTTGACAGGATCGCGACCCTCTAAAGAACGACACTGTGCTCTTCGCTTTGCAGTCTCCGGCGCCGGTGCCTACTCAAAGCCGAGGGAATCAGGTTGTCTGTCGAGACGCTAGCAACGCGCATCATCGCTGTCAAGTTGAATTTTGGTCTCCCGATTTCATCTGCATGCTTGATCGCTACGAGCTCTGGCGTGGTTGTCTCTCGGCTTTTTTTGCGGTACCCAAAAGCTTTGGGCTGGATCAATTGTCGACGATAAAAGTAAAGCGCAATTGCTGAGGTCGACTTATGTTTGATTTTCTGTTTCCCAACCATCCATTCGGCGGGCACGCGTTGCGGTTGGTGGCGCAGGCGCAGCAAGGCGGCGGCGATGTTTTTGATATCGCCCGCGCCATGAAAAGTGTCGAAGCCGGCGATAAAGCGGCTTGGGAGAGCGCGTGGCTGGATCTCGCCGAGAAAACCGAGTTACGCGCTCATAAGGCGCTTGCCGCCCGTCACACGTGCACCGCGCGGCAATATTTCTTTCATGCGAGCAACTACTACCGTATGTCCGACGTGCTGCTCACGATTGCGGAAGAGCCCAAGCGCAGAGAGCGCTTCCGCAAATCACAGGAGCTCTTCCGCGAAGCCGCCAAGCTCAACGATGCCAAGATCGAAGTGATAACGCTGCGATCGGGAAACGAGGAGTACGACGGTTATTTTTGCCATCCAACAAAAACGCAAAAAGGCCAATGGCCGGCGGTCCTTTTTCTCGGCGGCGCCGATGCCTACGCTGAAGAAATCTATTTCGGCGGCAAACAGATGCTCGACCGCGGCTGGGCGATGTTGCTCGTCGACACCCCGGGTCGTGGTTCATCTATTTATCTGAAAGGAATCACGACGCGGCCTGATTACGAAGTCCCCGGCAAGGCTTGTATCGATTATCTCCTTTCACGTTCCGAGGTCGATCCAAACCGCGTGGCGTTGATGGGTATCAGCATGGCAGGTTATTATGCGCCGCGTGTCGCGGCATTCGAAAAGCGGCTCAAGGCTCTGATCGCGTGGAGCGGCTGCTACAGCGTGCTCGATGACCTCTACGATTTTTGCGTTCACCTGCAGCCGGTGTGCCAGAGATTATTGGGCGGCGTGAGCCACGAAGAAGCGAGACGACAATTAAAAGATTATACGATGGAGGGAATCGCAAAAAACATTACCTGCCCAACCCTGATCACGCACGGCGACAGGGACACCTTGATGTCCGTCGACGGAGCCAGGCGGCTCTTCGACGAACTCGGCGCCAGGGACAAAACACTCAAAATTTACGGCGAGGCCGACGGCGGCGGCCGGATTCACTGCAGTCATGATTACTGGGCGCATAACCTGCCCTACATGCTCGATTGGTTGGAGGAGAGACTGTGAGGGAATAGGATTCAAATCGTTCAAACTGTTCAAGTCGTTCCAGCCCCCACCTCTTTCCTCCCCCGCGACGCGGGGGAGGATGTAAGGGTTGAACTGAGCGCAGTTGAACGACTTAAAACATCTGAACGCCTGTCTTTCCGAAGGAGGAAAATTGGTAAACGCAACAGGTAAAGACACTCACTGGGACCAAGAAACCGACGTCATCGTCATAGGCTACGGCGCAGCCGGAGGAATTTCGGCTATCACGGCACATGACGCGGGCGCGAAAGTGTTGTTGATCGAAAAGATGCCGCATCCAGGCGGCATTTCAATGCTCTCTGGCGGCGGCGTCGCCTTCGCGCATAACGCCGAGGGCGCTTTTCAATATTTGAAGCGCAGCTGCAATGGCACCACGCCGGACGACATCCTGCGCAAGATGGCCGAAGAGATGGTCGGAATGATCGATTGGCTCACTCAGCTTGCGAAAGTAAGCGGCACCGAACCGACCAAAACCGAAACCCGAGGCCACGGCACCTATCCCTTCCCGGGGACCAATGAAATCGATTCCATCAAGCTCAAGGATTTTCCGGCTTATTCGGAATTTCCCTGGGCGAAAGGCTTACGCGGCGGCGCGCGTCTGTTCAAAGTCGTTTACGATAATGTCAACACGCGCAAAATCGAGGTCATGCTCGCGACGCCGGCAAAAGAATTGATCAAGAATGGCGCAGGCGAAGTTATTGGCTTGCTCGCGGAACACCAGGGCAAGCCGTTGCGCGTCAAAGCGCGCAAAGGCGTGATCCTCGCTTGTGGCGGCTACGAAAACGACGACGCCATGAAGCTTCAGTATTTCGAAGCGCAGCCGGTCTATCCCGTCTATCTCGGCAACACGGGCGATGGCGTCAAAATGGCGCAGCAGGCCGGCGCCGGCCTATGGCATATGTGGCATTTTCACGGCGGTTACGGATTCAAATTTGCTGAGCTACCGTTTGCCATCCGCCACGTCTGGGCAGGACCAAGAAACGAAAACCGTAAAATGATCTGGATCGCGGTGGACAAATTCGGCAAGCGCTTCATGGATGAGTACCCGCCGGCGCCGCAAGACACCGGCACTCGACCGCTGGAATTTTACGACGCCGACATACAGGATTATCCGCGTATCCCCTCCCATCTAATTTTCGATGAGGAAGGCAGAAAAATCGGACCGATTGGAATCCCGATCGTGAACGATGAGCGCTACAACGCTAGTTGGAGCGAGGACAATCTGGCCGAGGTCAACAAAGGTTGGATCAAAAAGGGCAATTCTCTCGAAGACATCGCAGCGCAAATCGATGTGAACCCCAAAATTCTCAAAGCTACCGTCGAGCGCTGGAATGAGCTC
>Ga0164305_10001245_pt1 | contig 10318 bp, 8 predicted proteins | sample Whisoiple_237_MG_FD_110215 | JGI IMG/M metagenome (GOLD analysis project Ga0164305, IMG submission 110215) | Soil microbial communities amended with pyrogenic organic matter from upstate New York, USA - Whitman soil sample_237_MG | ecosystem: Environmental > Terrestrial > Soil > Agricultural... | reverse complement strand
TGCCCGTAAGCCCCCATTTCCGGCTGAAAGGGTACAATTTCCTCTGTTACTTCCAAACCCATTTTTTCCAGCATTCCCTGCAAAACTGAGTCGGGAGAAAGTCTTAAATAATTATCGGCAATTTCTAAAGCTACGTGACGGTTTCCTAAATGATAAGCCGCCCGCATCAGTAGCAGCGGACTTGATGCCCGCGCTGTCAGCACCAGTTCGGGTTTTGCACTTACCAGTACCAAACAGCTACCGTCTTCCGACTGCAATAAATCTCGATCGCGCAGTACCGTACCTCTGGGCAAACTCAGGTGCAGCTTTTCCCCCGTTTCTGTCTCGAATCGGTGGCGGCTGCGAGTGCGATCGTCCGCTGTCATCGGTAAAGTAAAGCTGACAACAGCATCGGGATTTGCATGTAAATGTTTTGTGAATGTTAGCATTTTTATATTCTATTCCTCAGAGCAATTCACTGCTCATCTAGTTTTTGAGGAATATTTTTTTATAGCCGAAGGAATTAGGAAGACAGAAGTTCCAATTTTCAGCTCATGTTTCAAAAATTAAAAACGTTTTAATCGTCTTGGCGATCGCTATATCTCATTGCGATTTACAGCCAGTTGAAAAATATTCATCTCTCTGACCGCTCCCGTTCTGGCTTTATTACCAAATTTATGTTATTTTGTCAAGCACTTTATTACAGACGATCGCCCTTTTTTGTAAAATTTTTGCATACCGTCTAGTAACTTAAACAATTGAAATCTCCAATAATTCTTGTGGGGTAGGCATCCTGCCTGCCCTTGACAGGCTTTTCTGGAGAAGTCTAATAGAACGGGAGAGGAAGAAAGACTCAAAACCTCCAGCTTATTGATTGCCCGCTTGTTGCAGTCGCAGGAGCTCGGCTTGAATTCGCTGTTTGACTTCCGGACGTGCTTGCTGGAGCAAAGTGAGCTGATTGAAGCGACTAACTGTCAAACCATTAGTTTCGATAACTTTTTTAGCTTGTTGGCAGTAATTCACCGCGATGCCGCGAACACTTCCAGACAACCTATTAATTTCCTGAGTTTCGTTGCACACTACTCTGGGAACCGATCCCCCAGCCATTCCTTTAATTTCGTTAAAAGCTTCCACCCGTCTGGGTTCTATTGCCAACACAGCGCGAGCGTAGCTAGTAATTTCCTCGCTGCTAATTTCTTGAGCTTGGGCTGCCGATCCGAAAACGAGGTTTGGGGATTGTCTATACAAACCGGGCACCCATCCGCTAGCTAAAGCTGCGGCAGAAAAGATGCCAAGCAACAGCGATTGTCGCAGCATCCGGTTTATGCCAAATTTAGAGGTGTTTAGTGAGGTGTTCATGGTCGTCGGTGATTGATTGCGTGTAGATAAAAATGACACAGCCCTTGGAGGCTCAATATTTTTGAATAATGTGGTGGCTAAAAAGTTCCTGCCGTTGGTGACTATTTTGAATTCCAGCAGGAGGCTTTGGGAGTTGCTACGACGATCGACTTTTTAGCAAATTCGATAATTTCATTCTAACATCTGTCGGAAGTTGACAAAAGTCAAACTTTAGATGGTAATTTTAATTACAGAGCGTTCCCGAATTGCCTCTCCCAATAATTCTCAAAGCGCAAATATTAAATAATCATAAAAGTTCTTGACAAATTACTCGCCTTAATTAGTCTAATCAAGGTACGCGCTAGCAAAGCTATCGTCCCGCAAGGGTTTCCGTTCCCCGTAGGGTAGGGTAGGGAAGCGGCTCGAAGGCTAGGTCAAATTTAGCAGCAATCGCACTCATCAATTGCGGTGAAGATTTATTGAATGTTAAGCGGCGGTGCATTTCTCGATCGAGAAAATCCCCCACTGGTTTGCCTGCTGACGAAGCCAGAGCCGGAACAAAAATCATGTTTTACTACCCGAAGATAGAGACAGCAAAAGTGCACTAGACATTAAAATCGTGTTATCAAAATACACGCTAGCTGTTTTTGGCAGTCAACGCCCAGACCTTCGATTCCAGTTCTCGCTTCCTCCTGTTTGGGGCTGTGAAAACTTGTCTGGGAGTTACCCAGAAACCTGCTTTTTCTACGACATAAAATCGTTACAGCCACCAGCAAGAGCAGACAAACCCGGAAAGCTGGAATTTGTGGAGCTCACTTTTCTTGTTATCTCGATCGCAAATAGCGAATTTGGGCAAGCATTCTCGCAGCAAGTTAACAATTATTAATTACCGATTGCCCATGAAAAGTCAAAAAGAAATTTGGCGAGTTATTCTCGCAGTAGCTATCAGTATTGTAGGCGTGCTGCACTTTGCAGTGCCCGCACCTTTTATCCGAATCGTGCCGCCCCAGCTTCCTTACCCGGAAGCCTTGGTTTATATCAGCGGTTTTTTCGAGATTTTGGGCGGAATTGGGCTGTTAGTTCCTCCTGTCAGCAGGGCGGCGGCGTGGGGATTAATTGCTTTGTTTATTGCCGTGTTTCCAGCTAATATCAATCAAGCCGTCAACAACATTCCCATAGAAGGGATTCCCCACAACCAATTACTGTATTGGTTCAGGCTGCCTTTTCAAGCTGTCTTGATTGCTTGGGCCTGGGTTTACACTCAACCAGACGAAGGTAAACCCCGGGCTTCTATAGTGCCAGATAGAACAGAAAACGCCCGATGAAGCAGTTCGACTACCATGCGGATTTTAAGAACATCGACTTTCGACAGCACCCGGAACTTTATCGGGTAGGGAAAGGAGAACAGGGAGTGCTGTTGGTTGAACCCTACAAAGGAGAAATTCTGCCTTTCTGGAGATTTAAGACTCCTGAAATTGCCAGGGAGTCCAGCAGCAAAATTTACTCCTTGTTTTTAGAGTATCTCGATCGCGAAGATTTTGTGGGAGCCGACATGGCCCGCAAGTTCTTACAGATGGGGTATACTCGATCGCGTCGCTACGCCAACCACAAAAGCGGCCGAAAATACCAGCAAAACCCTCAGAAGCTGAAGTCTGTTGCAGAGCAAAGCGCCGCTCGAAAAGATATTTTGCCGCTACAAGCAGATCCGGTGAAAGCAGAATCCGCGGCCATTTTTCAAGAGAAATGGATGCTGGCCAAAATCAACGAGAAATATCTCGAGCTTTTAGCCAGACACCGGCAGATGTACGAATCTTATTTAGTCAACGCTGAGGATTGACATACATTCACAAAAACTCAGAACTTACACTTTAGCCCCGTCGGCAGCAGTGCAGTTGTGCTTGCCTATCGGGGCCGCATCTATTTGCTTAGCCCTACTATTTAGTCGTCATCTTCTTCTGTTTGCCACTGCCGCCAAATTTCAAAGGCATTAAAGCCCCTGTATTGCAGGTAATTCAAGACTTTGCCCTTGGTTTTCGGATCTGCTTTACCCCAGGTATCGATCTTGTATTTCCGCATGACTTTGGCTTTTAATTCGGCCAGTTTTTCTGCTTCAGAGTCCTGATTTTCGGCAATTTCTTCTTCCCAGACTTGCTCGAACAAATCGTTGGTAATTCCTTTTTGCAGGCACTTGCGCTTGATGGCCGACTTCCCGTATTTGCCTGCTGCAGAGGCGATCGAGTTTGCCACCAAGCGAGTGTCGGACTGATAGCCGCGGTCTTGAATTTGCGCGATCGCCTCCAATATTTCCTCATTGCCAAAACCTTTCTCTTGCCCCTTTTTGCGAAGTTCAGAGGCACTGTAGTCTTTGCGGGACAAGAGAAAATAGAAATAGTCAAGACAGCTCATCAGTTAAATCGAAGGGTGGCGCGCAAATACTCGTGTAGCGAATGCCAAATCCAGTCGCCTTGCTATCGGCTGACTGCATCGCGCGAAGCGAAGCTATCCCGCAGGGAATCGCCTCTATTCTTCTGTATCCTCCTCTTCATCATCCACATCCAGATCCGGTCTGTCCACATCGATCTGAATCAAGCGAATGTGCTTGTATCCGAGCTTAATTTCAAACTCGTCTCCCGGCTTTAATCCCATTTCTTGGGTATAATTTGCCCCGATCACGATCGAACCATTCTTGTGAACGCTAGCTCGATAACTCGCTTCTCGTCCGCGTCCGTCTGCTTTAGACTTCTCTAGCTCAATGCCCTTAGCAGCTAACACTGCATCGTAAAACTCAGCCAGATTAATCCGGGTTTCTCCACTTTTGCTGACAGTGAAGTAGCCGCAAAGCTTTGCAAGTTCTCTGCGCGGCAAATCACTGCCTTTGATTTTTTGAAGCAGACCTTTTCCTGTTAAGGGTGCTGTAGCTGTTTCTGCCATTGACCGTACCTCGCTTATTGGACTTTACTTATATCAATTACAACACATTAGATTAACTTTGTTTCACTGTCAATACTAAGAATTCTGAATATTAAGATTCTGGATAAATTTCTGCGGCCTCAAGACCGGGGGTGCAAGTAAGGATGCTCGAAGGGCGATCAATTTGCTCCTCGCGGCCCAAATCCTTGTGTAAGCCTCTCTTGCGATCGCGCGGGGAATTCTTGTCGCAAATTAAATGCTTTACTTTTTTACAGTAAAGTCTGTTCCCTGCATTCACCAATCCCCGATCGAGTCTATGGTCAAGGTAAAAACAAGACAGCCATGAATCGAAATACCTAGAGCGCGGCCGCTGTAAATTTGCCGAAAGCATTTACCGGCAGGGGTTAACTTTTACCTCAACAAGGAGAGGCAGCACTTGTTCAAGGGTGCCCCTGCCAGCTACTTCCAAAACCAGTTTACAAAAAGAATCCAACTCTAGGCAAGCTCCAAACCCTTATGGAATAAGTCATTCCCAATTCTTCAATCTCAAATCTCAAATCTCAAATCTCAAAGGGTATAAACCCTATTATTGGGGCTGCAAATCCCCTCAAAACCCCAAATCCCAACGAGCAATCTTCTATTAAGGTGTTGGGCATATAACTTGCACAGAACGCAGTCTGGGGAGGGCAATCCGGTAAAAATTGAAGGGAATTTCACCTCTTCGTTGAACGGGTTTAAGCTAAAAGCCCACTCAATGGGCGCGGCGGCAGAAACATCGGGCAGCCACTAAGAGGGGAATAGTTTCGATCGGGCGAGATTGCTTGGCGACTCTTAACACTTCGCCAGGAATCAGTAGATTTCTAGGGGGAACTCGGGAAAATGTTCCTCCTCCGGCCCCAAGCCAGAGAATTTGAGGTTATTTCCACAGGGGAATTGAAAAAGACCGAGTTAAATGCACAACAGCTTAAATGTTTGATGCACTACAAATTAGCAGCGCTTCCCGACATGGAGTTTCGATGGAAATGTATTGGTTTCCACTCGTGGCCTGTAAACTGCCATACTCTCAAAATTTATGCACCAACTGGAGGGGCGCGTCAATCGATTTTAGATTTTAGATTTTAGATTTTAGATTGAAGCCTTGACCCCACGGATAAATTCGGGGGCTCCTTTATCGGATACAGGTTTTTATTTCTGGACGGATGAATCCGGGGGCTTGTATCCTGGATGCTTTCGGTCAAACTCACAGCCGCTCCCATAATTAATTATTGTGAAATAGAGCAACCGCCTTGACGGTAAGGACGTTTTTAATTGTTACAACTCTTGCTTTTATTGTCTTGTGCCGAATAACGAATGCTCCGGCTGCCGAATGACTCGGCCCAAAAACGGATACGACCCCCCGACAACAGTCGTTTACCGATCAAAATTTTAGACTCTTGTTCAAGCTGCCAGATTCATCTGTGGAGTAAATCTAAAATATAAAATCTAAAATTAACTGACGAATACTGCATCAAGCAGTCTCGGACTTGCTCTCTCGACGAGAAACCTGGTTTCTTCCTCGATGCTTGGTTGCGCTGGTGCTTATTTGGGGTAGAAACCGGCTCGATCGAGGTAAGTCCGAGATTTGATCGAGCAGTATACTTGCGATCGCTTTGCCAGCGGCAGCCGATCGCGAATGGCGAGCAAAAACCCGACCCAGTTTGGAGCCAGGCCAAGAGGGTCTAAATTCAGCATTGCACCGGGCGATCGCTTTTAGTGACGTTGTTGCAGGTAATTTTGCGACAGGGGAGTCCGTACCGCCGGCAGTAACTCTTCTGGTTTCGTGCCTCGCTGGTGCGAGTACCGCCACCCAAACAAGCCAGCACTCAAAGCAACGGGCAATAAGCAAAGTATGAGGGCGACAGATTTTTTCAAGCCCGGTTTTTTTAACGGTTTCTGAGTCGGTGCAGCGGCGCGAGTTGCTTGGATCGCCGAACACTCAGAATTATGAATAGAGGACGGCGAAGCCGTCGGTGAGTTCGGTGAATTAGCAGCATCGGGTCGATCGTTCTGGTGAACCCAATCCCTGCGATCTTTTAATTGGTCGGGAAAGTATTCCCAGACTTCGCCGTCAGAACTGTCTGACTCATGCGATCGATTGGCTGGGATTGGGGGGTATGGGGCGATCGCCGAAACCGAAGACGGGGCCTTCCATTCTGTACCCCCCAGCGCCGGTTGCGTTCCCGATCCGATTATGTGCACCATAGAACCGGATGTCGCACTGTGGGCCGGGGCGCCGGTCAAATAGCCGTCAAAGTCCGGGTGCTGGTAGAGAATCGGCAAAGCCCAGTATAGCTGGTGAGAACCGTAGGCAGAAATTAGCCCTGCTCTGGCCCGGCTCAGGCTGAGATCGACTGGATAGCCTTGATTGAGATTGCGGTAAAACAACCGCGTGAGAGTTAGGGCTACATCGTCGGGGATGCTTTCTGCCATTGCTAGCACTGCCGGAATGCCCCGCTTCACTAGAGCTTCGGTTAAGTTGCGTTCCGGGCTGTCGTCCGCGAGGTCTGAGGGGTCGCCGTAGGCGCCGCGGCAGGAGTTGAACACGGCCATCTGAATACCGTTGTTAACGAGCAATCCAGCTAAGTCGTCGCCACTGAGGGTTTCGGTTAAGCCGGTGCGGCTGCTGACTAGGTAGAGTTCGCCACCTCTGGAACCTAAGTTGCTGTGGCCTGCGTAGTGCAGGACTTGGTAGTGTCCTTGTTCTAGGGCTTGGGTAAGTTGTTCTCGATCGGGCTGTTCGAGAATAGTCAGTTGAATTTCCGGGGAATGGGGGCTGTTTTTGAGAGGATTACCGGTGCGGTTTTGGAGTTCTTGTTGCAGGTGGAGCACTTCTCGCTTGAGCTGCAAGCTATCTCGATCGCTCGGAGACGCGATCGCCATTAAAATTTTTAGTGGCCCGCTACTAGGCAGTATCCGGGTTTGTTTGAATAAACTTGTACCTGGTTGGTAGCGAGAAAACACGACATCGGTGCCGGTTGCCAAAGGGCGATCGCCCGCGTGCAGAACTTCCCACGGCAGCCGCGGCAAGCGCCGGCCTTTGAGGCCGAGTCGCAGTTGCAACACTTCTCGGCGGTGCTGGGCGATGCCTTGAGCGCAAGTCCAGCTATCGCGCAAGTTTCCTTGAAACAGCCCGCTGTATAATTGTTGCCCCAGGGCTACTAAATTCGGCGCACAGTTGTTTCCCGAACGGGAGAGGCCGCGACCGGCCAAACTGGTTCCGTGTACTGCTTTTCCCTGGAGCAAGCCCACCAGCGGGTCGTTCATCAGTTGAGCAGACAGTGCAAGCCATTCGTCGATCGGCCAGCGGACTTGTTCTTCGGCTAAGGGTACACCGGGTGCAACCCTTTCTGTCCGCACTAGATATTCGTCGTCCCCAACTGGGGTGACTGAGAGTTGAAATTCCTGGCTCACCGCTTTAGCGCCCTCCCGCCTTAATTCTGAATTTGCCTGCGTTTTTGCGGCTAGCAATAGCGATCGGCAAAATAATTTTTACTCTTCCAATCAAAGTTTCTGAATGCGCTTCCCCCGATCGGGCGATCGCTGGGGTGATATATATTTGTTCAAACACTTTGAGGATATAAAAGTTGTACTTTAATAACAGTTTATTAGTTTTGATTGCCCTGTGGCTCGGTGAAAGCCGAATTTTCTCCAATCTTGCTATCTTTAACATTTTGCACCTCTACCGCAGACCCCTTTAGATTCGTCGTGAACTTGAGTTTCTCATTGCTGAGTAAAGTTAAATTGGAGGCACTTTACCAGGCGGATCTCTAGTTCTTATTAAAATTACTTCGGGTCTCGCCAACCGGTTTCAGGGCAATATTGCAGGGAAAGTTGAGTATTTTATTTTTTTTGGCGATCGGTCGATCGGTCTTTACCGCTTATCCTCTACCACCAACCCCCCATGTGTAATCTTGATTTTGTGTCAATTAATTAATTGGTCAGCCCTGGGTTCTCATCCGTAAGCCCTCCGCCCTCATCCTTAAGACCTCAGTGGCGATCGGTAATCGATAGTTGACCATCGATAATTGCTAATAACTTATTGCTAATTTACCGCTTTTATGATATGGAAAACTTTGAATTTAACTCTCTTAATCTAGTTAAAGTTAAGCAGCAAAAATAAACGTAAGCAGCCAAGAACTCTCAACAATACAACGGCAATCAAATTATTCCGGTACTCTCCAGAAACCATTATTTTGGGCATCTAGAGGATTACGCCTCATCAAGCCGGTTTCTCGGAGAATTATTGGATTTGGTAGCGAAGCCTCTACAAAGCAACAGGGTTTCGCAGCCTCGCCGCGGGTCGTGCCCGCTCAAAATGCCGATCGAGCTTGCAACTGTCACCAAAAAACGACTCCTGCGCCCTTACTATTCATTGGCAGATTTTGCAATCATTCTTGAGATAGATATATTTTGGTAGAAGTCTTAGTGTTGAGCCGAAAAAAAAAATCTTAGTTCGCGAGGTTTCCTCGAATCGAGAGAAAATTGTGCAACTAAAAATTAGAACAAATATTTACCCGGGCGAATTATCTAAATTTCTAATTACTCATCGGGAACTAAAATTAGGAGAGTGCTGTCGTTTAGGAAAGAGATTCAAATCCTAAGTCAGGGAAGGATTTGTCAAAGCTGGGAGTGTTACAAAACTTCAATACACCCAGCCTAGATCGGAAAAAAAGCAAGGTTAGAATTTGGGGGATACAGGTTTTGGGGAGTTATTTAGGAGTTGTCAGTTGCGAGTTTAAATTCAGCTAATTCACTGTAGAAATTACGTAGAGAATCTACATTCAGGGGCCATTCGGCGCAGCTTACTGTAGAAATTACCGAGAACATCCTAAATGCTCGGCGCTTCGGCGCAGTAATTACAGTGTAGGTTGCATATCAATTAATTTGGTACGCAATGGCCGAATATAAAACTCGCAACAGAGCGAAAAAAACCTTGCGGTTTAAGCGGCATCTATAATAGTAAAGATGAGGAAACCAGCTCCTCTAGCAGGCGAAAGCATGAAGTTAAAAATTTGGCTTCTGCTGCATCCTGTTTGCTGATAAATTGATTCTAAGAATCTTACCATTTTTTGGGAAATATCAACCATGGCAGAAGAAAACTTGTTAGAAGAAAGACCGGGAAAACTTTTTCCCGCTCAAGATGAAACACAAAAGCCTGTGGCGGATTTAGGCAAAAACAGCCCTACAATTTCCGATGAGGAGTTAGCCAAGTTAATTGAGCAAGCGCTCGCTGAAAACACCGACGGCGTTAAAACCAAATTTCCGGATCAGTCTAACGGTGCATCCAAAACAGGTGCTGCTGATAACAGCTCAATAGCTCAATTTAACGGCATACCCGAAGAAGGTGCGGGCAAGGATGATGGCAGCGGCATCGATCGCCGCCGAACCCTATTCGGTACTGATGACGATGACGTAATTGTCGCCACCGGCGATAACGAGGAGATATACGGCAAGAAAGGCGAAGACAAAATCAAAGGAAACCCTGGCAAAAAAAATAAAATTTACGGGGGTAAAGGTAACGACGATTGCGAAGGCGGCGATGACGACGATGAAATAAAGGGCGATCGTGATAAAGACAAGGTTAAGGGTGGCAAAGGCAACGACACCATTAACGGCGGTAAAGATAACGATACCCTGATGGGCGGCAGCGGCAACGACATCTGCAAAGGCGATGACGGCGATGAGTGGGTGCACGGCAACGAAGGAAATGATGACGTTGACGGCGGCGCCGGCAACGATACCGTCTATGGCGGCAAAGGCGACGACAAGTGCGAGGGCGGCGAAGGCAACGATACCGTCAGGGGCGACACTGGCAAGGACAACGTTAGTGGCGGCGACGGCAACGATACCGTTAACGGCGGCAAAGATAACGATACCGTGATCGGCGGTGCCGGCAGTGACAACGTTAGCGGCGACGAGGGTGACGACAGCGTTAGCGGCGGCATCGGCGACGATACCGTGCTAGGCGGTGCCGGCAGTGACAACGTTAGCGGCGACGAGGGTGACGACAGCGTTAGCGGCGGCATCGGCGACGATACCGTGCTAGGCGGTG
>Ga0164305_10001244_pt1 | contig 10326 bp, 5 predicted proteins | sample Whisoiple_237_MG_FD_110215 | JGI IMG/M metagenome (GOLD analysis project Ga0164305, IMG submission 110215) | Soil microbial communities amended with pyrogenic organic matter from upstate New York, USA - Whitman soil sample_237_MG | ecosystem: Environmental > Terrestrial > Soil > Agricultural... | reverse complement strand
TCGGTCCTGGCGTCGTCATCGAGGACAGGGCGACCATTCACGGGTTCTGCCATTTCGTCGGCGCGCGCATCGGAGCAGATACCGAGGTGGGCCCCTTTGCCAGGCTCAGGCCCGGAGCGGACCTCGGGCCGAACACTAAGGTTGGCAACTTCGTGGAGATCAAGAAGTCGGAGATCGCCGAAGGCGCCAAGGTCAACCACCTCACCTATATCGGCGATACCAGCGTCGGCGCGCGCGCCAATATCGGAGCGGGCACCATCACCTGCAATTATGACGGGGTCGCCAAACATCGCACCGAGATCGGGGTCGGCGCCTTCATCGGCTCCAACAGCTCGCTCGTGGCTCCAGTCAAGATCGGGGAGGGCGCCTATATCGGCTCTGGCAGCGTCATCTCCAAGGATGTGCCCGCGGATGCCTTGGCGCTCACCCGCGGGCCCCAGAAGGAGCGGCCGGGCTGGGCGGCGCGGTTCCGCAAGCGGCTGGAGCGGAAATAAAGGGTTACAGCCGATGAATTGCCGCCGCTTTTGCCTCGTAGATCGGTAGGCGTGATCATCGGGAATCGGAGTTAGCGGGATGTGCGGCATTGTTGGCGTCCTCGGCAAAGGACCTGTCGCTGGCCAGCTCGTCGGTGCGTTGAAGCGGCTGGAATACCGCGGCTACGACTCCGCGGGCGTAGCCACCGTGGAGAAAGGCACGCTCGGACGCCGGCGCGCCGAAGGCAAGCTGCGCAATCTCGAAGCTCGGCTGAAATCGGCACCGCTTCTTGGTGAGACCGGGATCGGCCACACCCGCTGGGCGACCCACGGCAAGCCTACCGAAGCCAACGCCCATCCCCACATGACCGACGACGTCTCGGTCGTACATAACGGCATCATCGAGAACTATCGCGAGCTGAAGGAAGAGCTGGTGGCCGAGGGCGCCGCCTTCACCAGCGATACCGACACCGAGGTCATTGCCCACCTCATCACCCGCGAGCTCAGGGCCGGCAACGACCCGGTTCGCGCCGTCTATCACACCCTGCGTCGGCTCGAAGGCGCCTTTGCGCTTGCCATGATCTTCCGCGGCTACAACGACCTCATGATCGTCGCGCGCCAGGGCAGCCCGCTCGCCATCGGCATCGGCAAGGGCGAGATGTTCGTGGGTTCCGATGCGCTGGCGCTCGCGCCCTTCACCGACGAGGTCTGTTATCTCGAAGATGGTGATTGGGCGGTGCTGACTCGCGAAGGGGTCGCTGTCCGCGATCGGGCCGGCAATGCGGTGCAGCGCCCCATCGCCCGTTCGCTCGCCACGGCGCTCCTCGTCGACAAGGGCAATCACCGCCACTTCATGGCGAAGGAGATTCACGAGCAGCCTGAAGTGGTCGGTCATACGCTTGCGAGCAACGTCGATTTGTCCTTGGCCCGCATTGAGGCGCCGAAGCTGCCTTTCGACTTTGCCAAATTGAACCGGCTCGCCATCTCTGCCTGCGGCACGGCGTTCTATGCCGGCCTCGTCGCCAAATATTGGTTCGAGCGCTGGGCGCGGCTTCCCGTCGACGTCGATATCGCCTCGGAGATGCGTTACCGGCAGGGCGGGCTGGAACCTGGCGGCGCCGCATTGTTCATCTCGCAGTCCGGCGAGACAGCGGACACGCTCGCCACGCTCCGCCATTGCCGCGGCCAGGGGCAAAGCGCACTGTCTATCGTCAACGTGCGGGAATCGTCCATCGCGCGCGAATCCGACGCAATCATTCCAACGCTGGCAGGGCCGGAGATCGGCGTCGCCTCCACCAAGGCCTTCACCTGCCAGCTGACCGCCCTCGCCTGTCTCGCCATCATTGCCGGCAAGGCGAGAGGACATATCGATGAGGCGCTGGAAGCTGAGCTCGTGCAGGCGCTCGCCGAAGTCCCGCGTCACATGGCGACGGTGCTGAGGGACGAGAAGCCCTACGAGACGCTCGCCCTTAGTCTCTCGCGCGCCCGCGACGTGCTTTATCTCGGCCGCGGTCAGAGTTATCCGATCGCGCTCGAGGGCGCTCTCAAGCTGAAAGAGATTTCCTACATACACGCCGAGGGCTATGCCGCGGGCGAGCTAAAACATGGACCGATTGCGCTGATTGATGAGAACATGCCGGTCATCGTCATCGCGCCGCGCGACGACCTGTTCGAAAAGACCGTCTCGAACATGCAGGAGGTGGCGGCGCGCGGGGGCCAGATCGTGATGGTCAGCGATGCCGAGCCGGCAAGTGTCGGCTGCGCCATCCGCGCCCATCTAAGGGTGCCGCCGCTGCACCGTTTCGTGACACCGCTGGTCTACGCCTTGCCCGTCCAGCTCATCGCCTATTATACGGCGGTATTCATGGGTACCGATGTCGACCAGCCGAGGAATCTGGCAAAATCGGTGACGGTGGAATAGGCTGCCGAGCCTCGGATTTGCCTGATTTCTTTGTTTGAGCAAGGAAATGGCGGTTCATCGGACACGCCCCCTCCAGCGCGACCCGATTTCAAGCAAGCGCCTCTGCCGCCGTGCGCTGCTGAGCACGCTTATCGCTTTTGGGGGCCTTGGTTTCCTGACCTCTGCGTATGCCCAGGAAGGCGGCTTGAGCGGCGGCGCGGCTGCTTACGCTGCCGGCAAATACGATGCCACGGTTCGGCAGATGACCTCGGTGCTGCAAGGCGACAAGGTTTCGGCTACCGAGGCGGCCAAGGCCCTGTATTTCCGGGGGCTTGCCTATCAAAAGCTCGGCCAGTCCACCCGCGCCATCGCCGATCTCGGCGCGGCTGTCTGGCTTGGGCTGTCGGCGTCTGAGCGCACGGCAGCCCTGGTCAATCGCAGCCTCGCCTACCGTGCCGCGGGCCTCAAGACGCAAGCCGACGCAGAGCTTGCCTCAGCGCGCAAGGACGACAGTAACGGCCAGGTCGATAAGCTGCTCGCGAGCAATGGCAACGCCGACGCCGAGTCCGCCTCTTCCATGGGCGCCTTCTCCACGGAGGTGCGCCCAGAGGGTGGACGGGCGAACACGATTGCTTCGGCCGCGCCCGCACCTCTGCCGCCGCTCCCGGGCCATAATGCGGAGGCGGCAGACCCGGGCTCCTGGAGCACCACGCAAGGAGAGGCGTCCGCAAGCGAGCCTTCAAGCGGTAATCGTCTCTCCCGCTGGTGGGGCTCGGTCAGAGGCTTATCGAGTGAATCGGCTCCAGCGCCAACTCCAGCCGCCACACCCTCCAGCCCGCCGAAACCTCCTCCTGTTACTACCGCCTGGACCACACAGACGCAGGCTGAGGCGGGAGCCGCACCGGAAACGCGGGTGGCGACGGCGAGTCCGGCGGTGGCGGTGCCTTCGGCCGGTGGCGGCAATTACCGGCTGCAACTCAGTCCCACGCGCTCTGAGGCCGAGGCGCAGGGGCTCTGGAAGCAAGTCATCAAGCAGAACCAGCAGCTCGCGGGTCTTCAGCCGCAAATTGAAAAGACCGACATGGGCAATCTCGGCACCTTCTACCGCTTGCAGATCGGGCCCTTTCCGGACAAGGCCGAAAGCTTTAAGGTCTGTAACGCGCTGAAGCGAAGCGGAGTCGATTGCTTTCTCGTCAACCCCTGAGGACCCAAGCTGCGCGTGACGCGTTGAACCCGCAACCATCAAAGCGCGGGTGAATGTCGCGGGGTTCGCATACAGCAAGCGTATAATACCGCCCGGCGTCCATCAGCGTCACTGACTTGCCCGAAGCACGCATGAACAAAACCACCGACCCAAAATCCACGCCGCAGGCAACGGCATCCGAGGGCGGCGAGCCGCTCCGGCAGATTGTCGCCGCCACCGACGAGCTCGCCTCGTCGCATCTTGGCGCGCGGCTGCGCAGTTATTTCCTCACCGGTCTCATCGTGGTCGGTCCGGTGGCCATCACCATCTATGTCGTGTGGTGGTTCATTAACCTGGTCGACACCTGGGTGAAGCCGCTCATCCCGCCACAATATTTGCCTGAGCATTATCTGCCCTTCAGCGTGCCGGGCGTAGGGCTGATCGTCGGCATCAGCGGCGTGATGCTGGTCGGGGCGCTCACCGCCAATCTGTTCGGTCGTACCCTCGTCAGCTACAGCGAGATGATGCTCGCCCGTATGCCCATAGTGCGCAACGTGTATCGCACTTTGAAGCAGATCTTCGAGACGGTGCTCTCCAAGAATGGCGGGTCGTTCAAGCGCGTCGGGCTGATCGAATTTCCGCGCCGTGGGCTTTACGCCATCGTGTTTCTTGCCGGCGAGCCGCCGCTCGAGGTGGACGAGAAGATCGGCAAAGGGAATCCGATGATTACTGTCTTTATGCCGAACGGCCCGAACCCGACCACGGGCTTCATCGTGTTTGTCCAGGAAAGCGAGGTCATCCCGCTCGATCTCTCCGTGGAGGATGCCGCGAAGCTCGTGGTGTCGGCAGGTTTGGTGTCGCCGGATCAGCAGGAGCGTTTGCGCGAGCTTGCCAAGCGCAAGGGGCCAAAGCGCCTGCTCGAGGAAGAGCCGGTCGTTTGATGTCCCTCTCGGACTGAATCCATCCCTTTGTTTCGGTCAATCTTCCGAGATGCTCGGCAGGAACTTGCCGTAGAGGGTTCCAAGGATCCACGTCGAGCACGCGGCGTCCGACCTTCGGTTCGAATTTGGCTGATGTCGCCAGGCTGGAACATCAGGGATCTGCTGCAGCGTGGGACTGCTGCCGCCGGTAGGCTCGATATCGGTTTCCCAACCGACCACCAACCACCCAATGTCGGATAGTGCCTGATGTTTCATCCAATACAGCATGAGGAAAAGCGCCGCGTCGCGACTTGCATTGGTAAACTCGACCCAATGCACCCCGGCGGGGTTGGCAAGGTTTTGCAGGCATCCGTGGGGAGCCGTGGCCCAGTCGGTATTCTACGGAACCGTGCTGTTATAGGTTTGGATAGTATTCCAGAGCGAAGTCTATGTGTAATAAGCGCGTGGATTGGGATAGCCATTCCGCGACATCTGGGCGCTGCGCCGCACCAGCAGCGCATCTGTCCATAGACCGTGACGTTGCCGCTCAGGTCGACGTATGCATCTGCCTCTCCCATCTTTATATGTTTTGAAAGGCCCTCCCCGCCAACGGGGTGTTCTCGCTCTTTGCTACCCTGCATTGTAGACCACCGGGAGGCGTGCCCTTACAGCCTGGCGATGAGATAGCGGAGAGCCGGGTGACCTAATCTGGCTATCCCGCCCACACCAGCTTGACGGCATCATTGCGCTCGAACAGATAGAGCAGCAGCTTGAGCGTTTCGGCGCGCGGGCCACTCAATTCGGGATCGCGGGAGAGCACGAGCCGCGCCTCGTCGCGCGCAGCTTGCAGCAGCGCCTCGTCCTCCGGCAGCCGCGCGACGCGAAACTCCGGCAAGCCGCTCTGCCGCGTGCCGAGCAGCTCGCCGCCGCCGCGAAGCTTCAAATCCTGCTCGGCGATAATGAAACCGTCCTCCGTGCTCTTCACCATATTGAGCCTTGTCTGCGCGGCCTCGGACAGCGGCTTGCGGTAGAGGAGGATGCAGGAGGATTGCGCCGCGCCGCGGCCAACGCGGCCCCGCAGCTGATGCAATTGCGCGAGCCCGAGCCGCTCAGCGTGCTCGATGACCATGATGCTGGCGTTCGGCACATCGACCCCGACCTCGATCACCGTGGTTGATACGAGAATGGAGAGATCGCCAGCGGCAAATGCCCACATGACGCGGTCCTTCTCCTTGCCCGAGAGCCGGCCGTGCACGAGACCAACCTTGTCCCCGAAGCGTTTCTCTAGGTCGGCATGGCGTTCCTCGGCCGCCGCGATGTCCAGCACCTCGGATTCGGCCACCAGCGGACAGACCCAATAGACTTGGGCGCCGGCTGCGATGGCACGGGCGAGGCCGTCCACCACCTCCTCTTGCCGCTCACTCGGCACGACACTCGTCGTCACCGGCTTTCGCCCCGGCGGCTTCTCGTCGAGGCGTGACACGTCCATGTCGCCGTAGCTCGTGAGCAATAGCGTGCGCGGAATGGGAGTCGCCGTCATCACCAGAAGTTCGGCGCCGCGGCCGGCTCCCTTCTCTTGCAACGCCAGACGCTGATGTACGCCAAATCTGTGCTGCTCGTCGATCACCACGAGGGCGAGGTCACGGAACGCTACCGGCTCCTGAAACAGAGCATGCGTGCCAATCAAAATGTCGATGCGTCGCTCGCGAAGCGCGGCAAGCAGGGTCTCACGATCGCGGCTCTTCTCACGCCCGGTGTGGAGCGCAATGCGCAGACCTGCGGGCGCGGCGAAGGTCTCAATGGTTTTGAGATGCTGACGGGCGAGTAATTCGGTCGGTGCCATGAGCGCTGCTTGCGCGCCGGCCTCGACAGCGGTCGTCATGGCCAGCAGCGCCACCACCGTCTTGCCGCTGCCGACATCACCTTGCAACAAGCGCAGCATGCGGTACGGACTGGCGAGATCCGTGTCGATCTCGCCGAGCACGCGGTGCTGGGCGACCGTCAGCTTGAAGGGGAGTTTCGCCAAGAGCCGCTGACGAAGCTTGCCAGGGCCTGCGAGGGCACGTCCGGCGCTGCGCCGCAAGCGCTGCCTGATTAAGGCAAGCGCAAGCTGATTGGCGAGCAACTCATCATAGCCAAGGCGCAACCGGAACGGTGACGCTAGCTCAAGATCCGCGGCGCCCTCCGGCGAATGCATACGGCGGAGCGCATCGGCGAAGCTGGGCCAGGCATTCTGCTCGCGCCAGGCCTTGTCGGTCCATTCGGGAAGGGCGGGCAGGCGCGCGAGAACCTGGTCGATGACTTTGCGCAAAGTCGAATTGGAGAGACCTGCGGTCAGCGGGTATATCGGCTCGAGCAGCGGCAGACGCACCGACCCGTCAGTCGAGTCCGCGCTGATCACATGATCCGGATGCGGCATCTGTAGCCAGCCATTATAGGATTCGAGCTTCCCCGAGATCAGTCGCCGGCTTCCTTCCGGCAACAGGCGCTTGAGATAGGCAGGATCGGCATTGAAATAGACGAGATCGAGCGCGCCCGATGCATCCTCCACCAGCACACGATAGGGGCCTCTGGCGTCGCGGCGCGGACCGCCCCGCCGATGCTCGGTCACGGTCACTTCCAGCGTGGCAAGCTCGCCGATCCGGGCATCGGCGATCCGCGGCGTCAGCGACCGGTCGATCACCCCTTGCGGCAGATGCCAGATAAGATCGATGACGCGGGCATGAGCACACTGATGCCGCGGCGCCACGAGCTTGTTGAGCATGCCTTCAATGCGCGGCCCGACGCCTTTGAGGCTGCGCGCCGGGGCGAAGAGGGGAGCTAGGAGCGAAGGCCGCATGAGTCTCTCACAGTCCTTGTCATCGCCCGGCTTGACCAGGCGATCCTGTAACCACCGGCATCAACAGATTCGCGGCACCCGTTGACTACTGGATGCCCGCTTTTGCGGTCATGACAAGTAACAACCAGGCTCGCGGCTCTGTGCCCGAACTTGACAGGCGCGTACCGCCTCCGCTCTAACGCTTGCGCCTATGCCCAACACTGACGTTGCCATGCGCCGCCGCCGGGCCCTTTACCGGGCAACTCATCGCGGCAGCAAGGAGTTGGATTTCCTGCTCGGCCGCTTCGCCGAGCAGACCATCGGAACCATGAGCGACGCTGAGATTGGCGTGCTTGAGCGCCTGATCGAGGTCCCCGATCCGGAGATCGCTGAGAGCCTGTTCGAGGGAAATTCGTTGGGGACGCCCGCGCTCGATGCGCTGATGCGTCGTTTGCGCTGCTTCCATGGGATCGTGCCGGGCCTGATGAAAAGCTGCTAACGACTGTCCATGGCTGAAACGCTGACATTTGAAACTCTGCCCGTCGCGCGGCTGCTTGCGGGCAGTTCGGTCATTGCCAGCGGCGTGCCTCAAGGGCTCGACGCAGCGGTACTTGTTGCGCTTGCGCGACTCATCGCAGGCGGCAAGGAGCACAGGCCGATCCTGCACATCGCCCGCGACGGTCAGCGTCTCGCCATCCTGGAGGACGCGCTGCAATTCTTCGCACCGGACGTGGAGCGCCTCAGGTTCCCTGCCTGGGACGGCGTCCCTTATGACCGTGTCGCGCCAAATGCCGAGATCATCGCCAGGCGCGTCGCCACGCTCGCCGACCTTGCCAATCACCGGGGCGGCAATAACGAAACGCCGCTGATCGTGCTTACCACGGTCAACGCCGTGTTGCAGCGAGTGCCGTCCCAGGACTTCTTTGCCAGCGCAATGCGACAGCTCGCTTCCGGCAATGCCGTGAGCATGGCCGAGCTGATCGAGCGGATGGAGCATGTCGGCTATGGCCGCGCCGGCACCGTGACCGACCCTGGCCAATATTCGGTGAGGGGCGGCATCCTCGATTTTTATCCGCCGGGAGCGCGGCCCGTGCGCCTCGATTTCTTCGGTGACACTCTTGAGTCAATCCGCGCCTTCGACCCCGAGACGCAGAGAACCCTTTCGCGTCTTGATGAGATAAGGCTCCTCCCTATGAGCGAAGCACCGCTCACCGAGGAGGCACGCAAGCGCTTTCGTGCCCGCTATGTTGAGCTGTTCGGGCCCGTCACCGGCGATGATCCGCTCTATGAGTCGATCTCCGCCGGGCGCCAGCACCAGGGCATGGAACACTGGCTGCCGCTGTTTCATGAGCGCCTGGAAACTCTGTTCGACTATCTGCCGGACGCCGTTGTCACCTTCGATGCGCTCGATGACGACGCCCGCGCCAAGCGTCTAGAGCAGGTCCAGGACCATTACGAGGCGAGGCAACAGGCTCTGGAGCGCAAGGCGTTTGGCGCCCCTCCTTACAACCCCGTGCCGCCGGAGAGCTTGTTTCTCACCGACAGCGAGTGGCAGGAGGCGCTACAAGGTCGCCAGAGGATCGTGCTGGATCCCTTCGAGCACCCGGACGCTTCTCGCGACGCCACCGTCGTATCCTTCGGCGGCAGGCAGGGGCGGTCCTTCGCCGCGGAGCGGCAGCGCGAAGGGGGCAATGTGTTTGACGCCGTGGTCGCCCATGCCGGCCGGCTTCAAGGCGAAGGTAAGCGCGTGCTCGTCGCGTGCTGGAGCAAAGGCGCCAAGGAGCGCCTGGCGACCCTGCTCGCCGAGCATGGCGTTGGCGACACGCTGCGCGTCGAGACTTGGCAAGAGGTGCTGGCAGCGCCACAAACAACCACCACCTTTGCTGTGCTGCCGCTCGAGACCGGCTTCGAGGCGCCGGGCTTTGCCGTCATCGGCGAACAGGACCTCCTCGGCGACAGGCTCGTGCGCCGCACCCGCGCCAAGACCGGCAGCGATCTCCTCACCGAAGTTTCGAGCCTCGCGATCGGCGACCTCGTGGTCCATGCCGATCACGGCATCGGCCGCTTCGTGGGGCTCACGACGATCGAGGCCGCCGGCGAGCCGCATGACTGCCTCGAGGTGATCTATCAGGGCGGCGACAAGCTCTATCTGCCGGTCGAGAATATCGAGATGCTGAGCCGCTATGGCTCGGACGAGTCCGGCGTGCAGCTCGACAGGCTAGGCGGCGTCGGCTGGCAATCGCGCAAGGCCCGGTTGAAGAAGCGCATCCGCGACATCGCCGAGAAGCTGATTAAAGTCGCCGCCATGCGCGAGCTGCGCCAGGCGCCGGTCATCACCCCTCCGGACGGTCTCTATGACGAGTTCTCCGCCCGCTTTCCCTACGAGGAGACGGAGGATCAGACCACGAGCATCAACGCCGTGCTCGACGATCTCGCGAGCGGCCGCCCCATGGACCGGCTGATCTGCGGCGATGTTGGCTTCGGCAAAACCGAAGTGGCCTTGCGTGCAAGCCTGCTCGCGGTGCTTGCCGGCAAGCAGGTCGCCGTGGTGGTGCCGACTACGCTGCTCGCCCGCCAGCACTTCAATACCTTCACCGAGCGCTTCCGCGGACTCCCGGTGAAGATCGCGCAAGCCTCGCGCCTCGTTGGCGGCAAGGACCTTGCCGAGGTGAAGAGAGGCATAAAGACCGGTGCCATCGACATCGTGATCGGCACCCACGCGTTGCTCGGCAAGGCGATCGAGTTTGCCAATCTGGGACTCCTCGTCATCGACGAGGAGCAGCATTTCGGCGTGCAGCACAAGGAGCGGCTAAAGCAGCTGCGCGAAGACGTCCATGTTTTGACGCTGACCGCCACGCCCATTCCGCGCACGCTCCAGCTGGCACTGTCCGGCGTGCGCGAGATGTCCATAATTGCGACCCCGCCGGTCGATCGTCTCGCGGTGCGCACCTACGTGACGCCGTTCGATCCCGTCATCCTGCGTGAGGCGCTGTTGCGCGAGCGCTATCGCGGCGGCCAAACCTTTTACGTTG
>Ga0164305_10001240_pt1 | contig 10331 bp, 8 predicted proteins | sample Whisoiple_237_MG_FD_110215 | JGI IMG/M metagenome (GOLD analysis project Ga0164305, IMG submission 110215) | Soil microbial communities amended with pyrogenic organic matter from upstate New York, USA - Whitman soil sample_237_MG | ecosystem: Environmental > Terrestrial > Soil > Agricultural... | reverse complement strand
TGAGCGACCCGAGCTTGTACTCGTCGTCCTGGAACGTGTTCGAGTTGACCGTCCCCAGACGCACACCGAGCGACTCCGCGTGGGCGGCGAGAGCGCCGTAGTCGTCGACCTTGTCCCAGGGAATGTGCAGCGCGACGCGCGGTGCGAGACCGGTCAGCTCGTGGACCTTGGCCGCATCGGCGACCTTCTCGAACGGGTCGCGCGGCACGCCCGCCTGGGTGAACACCTTGAACCGGGTCCCGGAGTTGCCGAACGCCCACGACGGCAGCTCGATCTCCTGCTCCTCGAGCCGGGCGAGGACCGATGTGTGCAACACGTCCATGGTCAGCTGCCTCCCTCGCGGCGGCGTCCGTGGACGTCCGCGTGCGGTTCCGTATGCGGGTTCCCTGCCTCCGGTCGACCCGGCCCTTCCCGCGGCGCCAGCCGGAACCTCGGCCGGTGGCCCGCGAGCACCCGCAGCACCTCGTCGACCATGAGATCCACGAACCGCGGCTCCGCCGCCGCCGTGACACCGGCGATGTGCGGGGAGAGGAAGACGTTGGGCATCGAGCGCAGCGGCGAGTCGGCCGCCAGCGGCTCCGGGTCGACGACGTCGAGACAGGCCACGAGGTCGCCCCGGCGCAGCCGGTCGACTAGCGCGTCGGTGTCGACGACCGGGCCGCGCGAGACGTTGACGAACACCGCGCCCGGCTTCATCAGCTCGATCTCGCGCCGGCCGAGCAGGCCGGCCGACCGGGTGGTCAGCGGCACCAGACAGACGACGACGTCGGACCGGGTGAGGACGTTGTCGAGGCTGGTCAGGTCGATGTCGTACGCGGCGGCGAGCACCTCCGGTGCGCCGGGGTCGTACGCGAGGACGTGCACGTGGAACGGCGCGAGCAGCTCGAGGAACCGGCGTCCGACGTTACCGAGCGCGATGATCCCGACGGTCTTACCGGTCAGCTCGCCGTTGAGGTACCCCGGGTCGGTCAGCAGGACGTCGCGGTCCTCCCACAGCACCTCGCCGACGATGAGCCGACGGAAGAACGACCCGGCGTTGCGCAGCCCGACCAGGGTGAGCGCGAGGGCCCATTCGGCGACCGGGTCGGACGAGCCGTTGGTGGTGTCGACCACGGTGATCCCCCGCGCCTCGCACGCCGCGACGTCGACCCGGGCGGCGAACCGGTCACCGTGGGTGTCGCCGACCATCTGAAGGCGCGGTGCGGCGACGAGGACGGACTCGGTCACCCGCGGGCTCCCGTAGCCGACGACGAGCACGTCGAGGTCGGGGACGAACTCGGTGAGCCGGGCGACCGTCGCGGCGTCCTCCGGTGGCGGCCCGAACACCCGGTCGGGTCCCTCGAGGTCCAGCCAGACGACGTCGGCGACGTCCTCCAGCCGCCGGACCGACGCCTCCTCCGCGTAGCGCTTCCGGGCGGCGGCGGTCATGGCGAACCCGACGCGTGGGCGGCTCATGCCGGAACCCCCACCGGAAGCCGGAGCACCCGCGCCAGGGTGCCGCCCATGACCTTGTCGAGCTCCTCAGGGTTGAGGAAGGTGGCGTGCTCCGTGAGGAGCTCCCGGCCCTGGCGGTAGCTGTGGTGCGGCAGCAGCGACGGCCAGTCCGATCCCCAGGCCAGCCGGTCCGGACCCCACGCCTCGTGGAAGCGGCGGACGACGGCGAGCCGGTCCGCATACGGGTAGTCCCAGGGCCGGTCGGTGCCGTAGGCCCAGCCGGAGACCTTGACGACGAGGTTGGGCAGTGCCTCGTCGTCGACGACCAGCCGGAGCCCCTCCTCGAGGCCGCCCGGGTGGAGCATCACGGTGCCGAGGTGGTTGAGCAGGATGGTGACTCCGGGGTGGCGACGCGCGGCACCGCGGATCGCGGGTCCCCACACCGGCCGGGCGGCGAGGTTGACGACGACCTCGGCCTCCTCGGCCGCCGCGAGGAAGGCGTCCCCCTCGGTCGACCCGAGCCAGCCGTCGTCCTCGGCGGCGAGGTAGTGCGAGACCCCCACCGGCGCATACCGGTCGACCACCGCGCGGAGGCGGTCCGCCGATCCCGGCCGGTGGTAGTCCGGGCCGAAGTGGCTGTCGAGGTCGACGAGCTGCGAGAACCGGCCGGGGTGCTGCGCGACGACTGACGCGCCGTGGTCGTTGTTGCCGGCCGCGCCGTCGATCTCCGCGCTAACGACGAGCGCGTGGTCGACCCCGCTGGAGTCCATCTCCTGGAGCAGGTTCTCGGCCGAACCGCGGGTCTGCGGGTCCGGCACCCCCGGCCGGTACGGCCAGGTCGCCCACACGTGGGTGTGGCCGTCGACCACGGGCACCGTGCTCACCCCTTGACCGACCCTGCGGTGAGGCCCTTCATGACCTGCTGGTTGATCGACAGGTAGACCGCGAGAGTGCCGAACACGGTGATGCTGATGGCCGCGAAGAGGGGTCCGTAGGCGACCGATCCGTACTCGTCGTTGAAGTGCAGCAGGCCGACCTGGATCGTCGAGTAGTCGTCGGTGACGTTGAAGGTCAGCGCGATGAGCAGGTCGTTCCAGATCGAGAAGAACAGCAGCAGCGCCACCGTGAAGACGCCGCTGCGGACCAGCGGCAGACCGACGTTGAAGAACGCGCGGAACGGGCCGCCGCCGTCGAGGGCCAGCGCCTCGAACAGCTCGCGCGGCACGGCCCGGAAGTACGTCGCCATGAGGAACACCGTCAGCGGCAGGCCGTGCCCGACGTACGTGATGATCATCGGCCAGTAGCTGTCGGACAGGCCGGCCTTGAAGTAGATGGTGAACAGCGGCAGCAGGATGATCTGGATCGGCGCCATGATCCCGCCGATGATGAACAGCAGCATGTTGTTGCGGCCGCGCCAGATCATCACCTCGAGGGCGAACGCCGCGGCGCAGCCGAGGATCAGGATGATCGCCATCGACGGCAGCGTGACGATGATGCTGTTGAGCGTGTTGCGCCCGAGGTTGCCGGTGGTCCAGGCCTGGACGTAGTTGTCCCAGCTCAACGCCGACGGCAGGGACCACAGCGGCTGGGTGAGGAACTCGTCCTGCGACTTGAACGAGCTCGTGAGGATCCAGAACAGCGGGTAGAGCTCGATGAGCAGGATGAGCCCGATGAGGACCTTGACGAGGGTCCGGCGGGTGCGCGGGCCGGTGCGGCTCGGCCGCCGCGTCTCGGGGTTGCGGGCGCGCGGTCGCGGGGTGGAGACGTCCCGGCTGTGGTCGATGGCGGTCACGGGTCAGGCCTTCGTCAGGTCGCGTCGGGACGATCGGAAGATCAGCAGCGTCACCGAGAGGCAGAGGACGGTGATGAGCATGGCCAGCGTGCTCCCGTACCCGTAGTCGCTGTAGATGAACGACGTCTGGAACATGTAGAGGTTCAGCGGCGTGGTCGCAGTGCCGGGCCCGCCGTTGTTGAGGGCGAGGATCGAGTCGAACACCTTGAACGCCGAGTTGAGGCTGAAGATGATCGACGAGAGCAGCACCGGCAGCGAGAGCGGCAGGACGATGTGGCGCACCAGCCGGAACCCGCTCGCGCCGTCCAGCCGGGCCGACTCGATGATCTCCTCGGGAACCTCGATGAGGCCGGCGTAGAGAAGGACCGCGTAGAAGCCCATCGTGCGCCAGAGGTCCATGACGACGATGACGACGAACGCGTGGGCGCCCGAGTCGAACCAGTCGATGGGGGCGATGCCGAAGAGACCCAGGAGTGCGTTGACCGGTCCGACCTGCGGTGCGACCTGGAACATCCGGGCGAACAGCAGGCTCACCGCGACGGTCGGCAGTACCACCGGGAAGAAGACCATCGTGCGGACGAACGTCGAGGACTTCCGGAGCACGAACACGTAGAGCAGGGCGAACGAGTAGCCGAGGATGATCTGCCCGATCGTGATCACCGCGGCGTACTGGAGCGTGAACACCGTCGCCGTGCGCGTCGTGTCGTCGGTGAAGAGCTTGGTGAAGTTGTCGAACCCGGTGAACTCGAAGCCGAGGATCGGGTTGCCCTGGTAGAAGCCGTAGACGAACGACCACACCACGGGGATGACCATGACGGCGAGGTACACCAGCAGCGCCGGCGCCAGGAACACGGCGATGGCCTTCTTGTTGCCGAGGACGTAGTTCATTCGTTCACCTGCTCTCCCTGGGCGCGGGCCAGCCGCTCCCGGTGACAGCCTCCGGGTGGGAGGCCGTCACCGGGTATGCGGTGACCGTGCGGCCTACTTGCTGTCGAGGTCCGCCTGGAGCTTGGCCATGTAGTCCTGCGCCGACATGTTGCCGGTCAGCAGCGGCGCGGCGTTGTTGCTCGCGTCGGTCGTGGCCTTCTGGTTGAACAGGGCCTCGAACCACAGGACGCTGGTCTTGGTCCCGGTGATGACGTCCTGCACCTGGGTGGTCAGCGGCGGCAGGTTCGGGACGGGGGTGTTGACCTTGAGGCCCGAGAAGGAGCCCTGCTCCTTGAGCGAGGCGCTGCCGTAGTTCTTGACGATGCAGGTGAGCCACGCACCCACCTTGGGCCCGAACAGGGGCTTGGACATCGCGTTCGGCGAGCCGACGTTGGCCGGGGTCTCCTCGATGGTGCCCTTGCCGCCGTCGACGCCCGGGAACTTCGCGAACGCGATCGCGTCGCCGACCTTGTTGAGCTTGGGGTCGTTGACCTGGGCGAGGAACCAGCTGCCCATGTACATCATCGCGGCCTGGCCGTTGAGCATCTGCGAGAACTCGGTGTCGTAGTCGATGTTGGTGACGCCGTTGCTGAAGTAGCCGGCCTTGCCCATGTCCTGCAGCTGCTGCGCGGCGGCGACGTACTGCGGGTCGGTGAGCTTGGCCTTGCCGGCCTTGATGTCCGACATGGCGTTCGGGCCGAGGGAGCGGAAGAGCAGCGCGCCGATCCAGCGGCTGATGGTCCAGCCGGTCTTGCCCGAGGCGGTGAACGGCGTGACACCGGCCGCCTTGAGCTTGTCGGCGGCGGCGGTCAGCTCGGCGACCGTCGTGGGCACGGGGATGCCGTGGTCGGCGAGGATCTTCTTGTTGTAGAAGAGCCCCTCGATGTTGGACTGGAGCGGAACGGTCGGGAACCCGCCGCTGTAGAGCTTGTCGACGACACCGGCCGCCGACGGGGTGACCTGGTCGTAGACGCCGAGCTGGGTGAGGGCGTCCTTGATGTTGAGCACCTGGCCGGCCTTGTCGAGGTCGCCACCGGGGGCGATGAGGGACGTGCCCGCGGCGAACATCACCGGCAGCGCGTTCTGGCCGGCGAGCAGCTGGATCTTCTGCTGCATGTTGGCGCTCGGGGTCTGGTCGATCTTCAGCGGCAGGGCGTCGTTCTCGGCCTTGCACGCTCCGGCGGCGAGGCTCTTGAACATCGCCGGCGTCTGGGAGTTCTCGGTGGTGAGCAGGACGGAGAACTCCTTGGCCTTGTCCACGGCGGCGGGAGCGCCGCCGGTCGATCCGCCGGAGGCGCCGCCGCTGCTCCCTCCGCTGCAGGCGGCCACGAGCATCGGGACGGCGCAGACGGCCGTCAGGGCCGCCAAGGTGCGGCTGCGGTTGGAACGAGACACCCTCGTACTCCTTTGTTCACAGGGCTGGGGCTGAGCTGGGGTGGTGCGGTGGGGGCGGCCAGCTGGGGCTAGCGCAGGTTGCGGTGGGTCAGCTCGTCGCCGACGGCGGCGAGGTTGTCGAGGGTCATCTCCGAGTACTTGCGGGAGAGGACGAACCCGTCGGCTCCGCCGTCGAGCGCGGCGGCGACGCCGGCCCGGACGTCCTGCGGCGTGCACTGACGGACGTGGTCGGGGGTGGGGATGTTGACGTCGAGCCCTGGATAGACCCGGGCCCGCCCGCCGAGCGCCGCGACGGTCCGCCGCGTCTCGCGCTCCACGTAGTCCGCCGAGAGACCCACGGCGGGCAGGTCCTCGAAGCAGACCTTCTCGTCGTAGCCGAGGCTGCTGGTGAACAGGTCGAGGACGACCTGCTCGCTGACGCCGCGGAACAGCCGGTGGCTCACGGTCTGGATGTAGTGGTGCAGGCGGTAGCCCGCGCACACGTGGTAGACGACCGGTTTGACGAAGTCGGAGAACGCCGCATACCGGCCGAAGTCGACCTGGGCCCGGTAGAACGGCGAGAACGAGTTGTGGTGCCACACGTGCCAGCCGACCTGGACGTCGGGGTCGAGGAACTTGGCGGCGCCGTAGATCCGGCCCTGGAAGCCCTCGTAGCCGTCGTGCCACAGCTGGTCCCAGGCGACGATCTCCGGGTAGCGGCCGAGCAGGCGCAGGAAGCGCACGAAGGTGCTGTCCCCCACCGCCTGGGCCGTGGCGTCGTCCTCGGTGAGCAGCGTGTCCAGGGCGACGTAGCCCTCGCGGGCCCGGCGGGCGTCGATCCCCTGACGGGTGCCGGCCGCGACGCAGTGCTCGCAGAAGCAGTACGGGATCCCGGTGCGGGCGAACCCGCCGTCGGACAGCGCGTTGTCCAGCGGGCCCTGCCGCTCGGAGCCCCACATGATCCCGTCCAGCGGGTAGGAGCGGACCTGGTCCTCGACGAGCGACAGCCACCAGGCCTGGTAGTCCGGGTTGCGGAGGCAGGCGTAGGCGTCGGTGCGGCCGTAGGCGTCGACCTGGAGGACCTTGGTCCAGTTGGGGACGTGCCGGGTCAGGCCCGAGTGGGTGTTCTCGAGCATGAACGAGTAGACGGCGACGCCGCGCTCGTGGGCGGCGGGGACCACGTCTCCGAGGACGTCGAAGCCCTCGACCTCGGCGTCCGGCGCGCGGTAGGGACCGAGGACCGAACCGGCATAGAGCTCCGGGTGCTGGGTGACGAACGAGCCGCCGACGTGGACGTCCGACAGGTCGTCGGGGCCGTGGCCGGGGGCGGTCTTCCAGGTGACCTGACGGCCGGCGACGCCACGGTCGAACGCCTGGGTCGCGACGAAGAGCGCGTTGACGCCGGCCCGCTCGCTCACGGTGTCGATGACCTCGGTGACGCCCTCGTCGACGAACGAGACGGCACCGACCTGGATGCCGACCAGCGGGCCTGCCCCGGTCGTGGCGGCGGTACCGCGCGTCGTGTCCGACGTGTTCGACACTGAACCCTCACCGTCGTTTTGAATCGTCTCAATCGATGTTTGGGCGACCGTAGCATCGACGATTGAATCGTGTCAATGAATTCGGGCCCGGGCTACCAGACCGTTACGAAGGGCGCGCTACCTGGGCCGCCGGCGACCGGGGCGCATACCCTCCTGGTATGCCGAGCCACCCAACGTCGGGCGACCGGGCCGACCGCCCCTCGCAACATGCTCGGTCGGCGCCGCACGGCAGCACGCTGATCCGGGACTACGCGGTGATCGGCGACATGAAGACGTGCGCGCTGGTCAGCCGCGGCGGGTCGGTCGACTGGCTCTGCCTCCCCCGGTTCGACTCGCCGTCATCGTTCACGGCGCTGCTCGGCACTCCGCAGCACGGCCGCTGGTTGATCGGCCCGGTCGAGGAGGCCCGGTCGACGCGCCGCTACGTCGGGGACACGTTCGTCCTCGAGACCACGCACGAGACCGACTCCGGCGTCGTGCGGGTCACCGACGTCATGCCCACAGGCGACGACCGCGCCGACATCGTGCGGACGGTGGAGGGCGTCACGGGCACCGTGCGGTTGCGGCACGAGTGGGTGGTCCGGTTCTCGTACGGGAAGATCACCCCCTGGGTCAGCCGCCACCACGGCCCGGGCGGTCCGGACGACAAGGTCATCACCGCCGTCGCCGGCCCCGACATGCTCGTCCTGCGCGGAACCCGCCTCCCCCACGCCCACGACGGCAAGCACGTCGACGAGTTCGACGTGGCGGAGGGCGACCGACTGGTGTTCTCGACAACCTGGGCGCCGTCGCACCTCCCGATCCGCGAGCAGCTCAACAGCGAGGCCATCGTCGAGACGACCCGCGAGGAGTGGCAGGAGTGGGCGGACCGGTTCGAGTACGAGGGGGCGTACCGGGACGTCCTCGTCCGGTCACTGCTCGTGCTCCGGCTGCTGACCCACTCCGACACCGGCGGCATCGTGGCCGCCCCGACCACCAGCCTCCCGGAGGACGTCGGCGGTACCCGGAACTGGGACTACCGCTTCTGCTGGCTGCGCGACGCGTCCCTCACCCTCGAGGCGCTGATGGGGTCCGGCTTCGTCGACGAGACGAAGCTCTGGCGGCGCTGGCTCATCCGCGCGGTCGCCGGCGACCCCCAGGACATGCAGATCATGTATGCGGTCGACGGCTCCCGGGACCTGCCGGAGCGCGAGATCGGGCACCTGCCCGGGTACGCAAACTCCCGGCCGGTCCGCATCGGCAACGCCGCCGTGACCCAGCGGCAGACCGACGTGCTCGGTGAGGTGATGATGGCTCTCTCCGACGGCCGTGACCACGGGCTCGAGGAGTCCGAGCGGTCCTGGCGGATCCAGCGGTCGCTCGTGGAGGAGCTCGGCCGGCGCTGGGACGAGCCGGATAACGGGCTCTGGGAGATCCGCGGTCCCCTGCGCTACTTCACCCACTCGCGCGTCATGGTCTGGGCCGCGTTCGACCGGGCGATCCGCGGCGTCGAGAAGCACGGGCTGCCCGGCCCGGTCGAGAAGTGGCGCGACCTGCGCGACCAGGTCCGGGACGAGATCCTGGCCAAGGGCTTCAACGCGAAGCGCAACACCTTCACCCAGCACTACGAGACCGACGAGGTCGACGCGTCGCTGCTGCTCATCCCGATCTGCGGGTTCCTGCCGCCTGACGACCCCAAGGTGCTCGGCACTATCGACGCCATCGTGCAGGACCTCATGCACGAGGGGCTGCTGCTCCGCTACCGCACGGACTCCGGGGTGGACGGGCTTCCCGGGTCCGAGCACCCGTTCCTCGCGTGCTCGTTCTGGCTGGTCCAGGCGCTCGCCCTGGCCGGCCGGCAGGACCAGGCGAGGGAGCTGATGGACCGGCTCGTCGCCCTCGTCAACGACGTCGGGCTCCTCTCCGAGGAGTACGACCCGAAGGACCACCGGATGGTCGGCAACTACCCCCAGGCGTTCTCCCACCTGACCCTCATCGGCGCGGCGCACGCGCTCGCGGGGGTCGCTACGGTGAAGGCATGACCGACCCGACGACGACGCCGAACATGGACTTCCGGACCCACCTCGTCGCCGTGGACCGGCACACCGAACAGCTCCTCACCACCGCGCGCTCGCTCGACCCCGGCAGCATCGGCGACCCCAGCCTCTGCCCCGGCTGGACCCGCGGACACGTCCTGACCCACATCGCTCGCAACGCCGACGCGCTGCTGGGCCTCGTCACCAACGCGACGACCGGGTCGTCCACACCGATGTACGCCAGCCCCGACGCCCGCGACGCCGACATCGAAGCCGGGGCCGGGCGGCCGCTGGCCGAGCAGGTGGCCGACCTGGAGACGAGCGCCGCCCGGTTCGCCGCAGGGGCGGCCGGGCTCACCGAGGAGCTCTCGGGCGTGCCGCTCCTCGCCCGCAACAACACCAAGGTCAAGGCGGGCTACCTGCCGTTCATGCGGATGCGCGAGGTGGTGCTGCACCACATCGACCTCGACGCGGGGTTCTCGTTCCCGGAGGTCGACGACGAGGTCCTCCTGGCCCTCCTGCAGGACACCATCCGGCGGCTGCGCCACGACCCGGAAACCCCGTCGATGTCGATCCGCACCAACGAGGGCGACGTCTGGTCGATCGGCGACGGTCGGCCGATCGTGTCGGGGACCCGCGCCGCCGTCCTCGCCTGGCTCACTCGCGGGGACACCGCCGGTGTGGAGGGCACGCTCCCGACGATCCCGTCGCTGGGCTGAGCAGGCTGCTGCCATGTCGAACGACGGGTATGCCGGTGCCGTCACCCCCGGCGGTGCGTCCGACGTGCGGGAGCTGCCGCGGCTGACCATCCGCAAGTGCAGCGTCTCCTCGTTCGACAACAACGCCTACCTGCTGACCTGCCGGTCCACGGGGGCGCAGCTGCTCGTCGACGCGGCGGCCGACCCGGACCGCCTCCGCGCCCTGCTCGAGGAGGGCACCGAGCGGCTCGACGTCATCGTGACGACCCACCAGCACCAGGACCACGTCGGCGCCCTGCGGGAGATGGCGAGGACGACCGGGGCCCGCACGGCGGCCGGTGCGGAGGACGCCGACGCGCTCCCCGTCGTCGTCGACGACCGGCTCTCCCACGGTGACACGGTCACGTTCGGCGACGTGACGCTCGACGTGGTGGCGCTGCGCGGACACACCCCGGGATCGGTGGCGCTGGCCTACCGCGACCCGTCCGACCCGGACGGTGTCACCCACCTCTTCACCGGCGACTCCCTCTTTCCCGGTGGGGTCGGCAAC
>Ga0164305_10001239_pt1 | contig 10333 bp, 12 predicted proteins | sample Whisoiple_237_MG_FD_110215 | JGI IMG/M metagenome (GOLD analysis project Ga0164305, IMG submission 110215) | Soil microbial communities amended with pyrogenic organic matter from upstate New York, USA - Whitman soil sample_237_MG | ecosystem: Environmental > Terrestrial > Soil > Agricultural... | reverse complement strand
GTGGCTGCGAGGATTGCTTCTATTCGGTCTAGCCGATCGTTTGAATTCATCTCGTTTTACGCTTTGCCTCCTAGTTTTTTGTCAACCAGGTTGAGTAGGTCATTATTCTCGTTAACGCTTTCCTCTATGAATCGGGTAATTTCTTCAGTCATGGTGGTGCCCTTAATCGAACACACCCTTTTAAATTTTTCCTTTAGTCGTTCATCCAGGAACAGTCGTATTACGGGCGAGGTTACTGCTGAGCCGTTGAGAGGTGGCAAAAAGTGACGAATCAACGTGGCCTCAATCTCTGGTAACAAACTAGGGTCACTGCACTCCAGCCAAGCGATGCGGACGTTGTTGAGTCCTTTCAGTTGTTTGTATCGGTGATGAATTGCCCAACGCTGCTGTAGGTTGCCGCTTCTGCCGATGTACAAAACGCGATCGCCTTCCAGTGCAAAATAGACCGCTGGGCAAGTCGGCAAACCAGAGCGACCAGCTAAAGGGAGCGATGGAAGAGTTGAAAAATCAATACCTAATGGATTCATCTCACTTCCCCTGCATCACGCGATTCAGCGTCTATCTTGAGGTTAATGGATCGTTCCTCAATCCAGTCAGACAGAACTTTAGCAGCTAAATTACTGATACTTCTCTCATCCTTCTCGGCTAAAAGCTTGAGCTTGTCGTATACTTCCGGCCTGACATAGGTCATAATGCCTCTGAGATTTTTTGCTGGCACACGGGTAGGGATAGTAGTTGCTGTCATTTTATTTTAGGCACTTCATTAGACTTCCAAGTTTAGTATAATTCGGTGTTGCACCGTGATGTACTTGTGTTACTATCAAAAACAGGATTTGGCAGGTTCCTAAACTCTCCAGTTCATTAAAGCAGCCCAGCATCCTCTGGAAAGAGCGGAATTGCCAAAACCCCAACATACATAAAATGCGCCTAGACAGGTGTTGACAGCACCGCGTCCAGACGACTTCAACCTACGCCAGATACCGCTGGCAAGGAGCAACTCATCATGACTGAAAATCAGTCGTCTTTGCAAGAGCAGCAAGGGCGATCGCAACACTTCACATTTCCGCGTCGCGACTTCCTGCAGAAAGCAGCGTCGGCAGCTTCACTTTGCCTTATTGCGCGTTCTCAGCCTGATACCGCTACCCATCCCAATAAGCGCCCTTTGCCACAATTCAACATTGGCGATTTGGTTGCCCAGGACTGGGAGCCAGATGACGATGAAGCTCCTGAAGTTGCCACAGATTTTGGTGAGATTTTAGGGATGCGCTGGATGCCGGAACCCGAAGGTAACTACATCCCTGAACCAACTTGGGTTTACTACGTTAATTGGACTCACGGCAACTACGGCACTGATGTCTGTTACCCCTGTTATGACGGAGAACCGAGCAGACCTTGTGACTTGAGGCTTGTTAGTCATGCCTGAGCCGATGCGGTCACGTCGGCGAATCGAGCACTTGAAGCAGCTTGCCTACGACTGCAACCTCACAAACGACCAAGCGCGCCAATACGGAAAGCTCACAGCGACGGCAACATGGGAAAACTGCTGACTTCGCACGGGCTGGAGTTCGAGCCAAAAATTGAAATCACCCCTAACACGGTAGCGACCGCCAACCAGGAATCGACCCGCCAAATCAACCTGCTTGAATGGGTGGATTTTGGGCAACTGATAGCCACATCTCTGGCATCGGTCGGGCTTGCCGTGCTTGTAATTTCTCTCTGGCCTCGGATTAACCCGCTCAACCTATTTCCCCCAGTCCGCATCAACATTCAAATTGGAGCAACAAAATAATGGGAACAATGACCCGACTGTTCGGTGGCGACAGCAGCGACGCTATCAGCCACAAGAGCGACAAGCTGATGTCCCCGACCGATGCCAGCGTAATTACACCGCTCAATCCCGGCAACTTTGCCAGCATCCGCACCACGCCCGTAGTGGATGCCCCGCGCTACTTCACTGAGGAAGAAGCGAAGGCAATGAAGGACTTAGCAAAAGAAAAAACCGAGAATGCCCGCCACGCTAAGAAAGCCTACAAATCGCTGACCCAGATTGAAGAGGCGGATGCAAAAGTCCACAAATCGCACCGGAAATACGAGGGAGCGGTGGCGACCAATGAACTGGTAAAGAAAAAAGCCGATGTGGGTTTAGCTAAAAAACTGCACGGTTTGCGCCCCGGTTACGCTCGCTTAGGGATTGGCTTGGAGAAGGCAGAAACCCGCGCTACTGAAAGGATTGAGGCTATCAAAGCTAAACTACTCGGAGGGGCTGGCAAATGATAAAGGCGATCGCACTTGGCAACAACTTTCTGCTGACTGCGATTGCCTCCAGCTTCCTTTGCTGGCTAGCATCGCTACACCCTTCTTTACTGCTGTTTGTACAAGCATTGTTCGCTCTTAAACTAATTGTCAGTGCCAGCGCTTGGCTACTAGATGACGCAATCATTGCCATTTTGAAAATAAATCTGCTGCAATTCCGGTTTCGGCTGATTGCAAGCACAGTCGGCGCTCTAGTCGGTGTGGGGGTGATGTTATGTCGCTCCTGAAAGTTTCCGTACTGTCCATATCTGGGCTTACCCTTTGGCTGGCTCCTCCTTTCGTCTTTTCCCGCAAGATTCCTCTGCACAATTTCATGCAAGGTATAGCACTGGTGTCTGGTTTCAGTTGCTGTTTTGAAGCGCGCCGATGTGCTCTTAAGGTCGCTAAGGCTGAGGAATTCGAGGCAATGAAAGAGCGGGCGATCGATGCTGATGTGGCTGATGAACTCAGCACTTCGATCTATGTGGCCGAGCAACAACGGCGAAAGGAAGCGGAAGCTATCCTTGCAGCTTCCGGCGAGGAAGTTGAAGCAGCGCGGGAAGCCCTGGAAGCCGTGTACGGCACAGACTTACAGCCTGAAGTTTCCGCTACCACTTCCGAGGATGATGCTAGTGATTTAGCGTTGTGGTGGAAGGTGGAAGCCGCACAAACTGAGGGTAAAACCGCGACGTGGATCATTGAGAACATTCTCAAGATGAAAGGCCGAAAGTTTGCTGAGGGGAAGGCAAGATTGCAAGAACTGCTGAGCAAGTTTGGAGGTGAGGGATAGACAAAGGGGATCGAGGGTCTAGCTACATCTGTAGCAGTCGATTGGTAAAGAAGTGTTTTCCGCCGATTTTTACCCTCGCTTTTCTCCCCTCAGTCTCCTCCACGTCGATGTATAACATCGACGAGTGAGTTTGTCGCGAGAAACGTTGACAGCGTAAGGGTTTCAAAAATGGCAGTTTTTCGGTCGAAAATGTCCTCTACAACCGCGCAAAATGGTTAGCCTTACGCCTTGTTGCTTTTTGGCGAGCTACATATCTGAAAGAATTTCGAGGTAAAAATCGGCGGAAATTTAGGACACTTTTTTAAAATGCTAGAGATGCCCGCCAACCTCACCTACTGAACAGGCAATTTTCTATGAACTCAGTACCGATTCCCTACACCCCAACAGAAATCAAGACCATTGCTAGAATCTTGGCGGATTTACCCGCCCAGTCATATCTAGAGCTTTGTTTGACTCGCGATCAATTCCGTTATTGGGGCGAACAAAAAGAAGTAGCGCTGGAAATAGCACGGAACTGGAAAGTGTTGCATACAGGGAGTAAGGAGCATTCATCGTCTCGGAGAAGTGACCCTTTCCGACAAGAAATGTGGCTTACTACTCTGATGTGGCAGCGTCTCTGGGAAATGATTATCGCTTGCTTCCCTGAATTTGAGCGCATCGCCGCGCTTCTAAAAATCCCGTTTCCTTTTTCTGCGCCTGTGGAACTGTTTAATCATATCTTAGAGAAAGAGCTGAACGCGACTTTTGAAATCTGCCTTCAGCCTTACGTGGAGATGTCCTCATCCAAGATGGCGGATTGCTTGAAGATTCTATCTAAAAATCCGTCTTTTGATGAGCTAATTCAAAAAATGGATATCCCCAAAGAGAAACAAAAACTCAGGCAACTGAACAAGAGGACAAAATTTTTCTTGTCCCAAACAGGAGGATCTAACTTTTGGTTTGATTTTGTCTTGCTGTTTAGTTTGGTCTTATCCCGCTACGGACGGCGTAACCTCTTTATTTCATCGACTTTCGAGGCCTACAAACAGTCGATCGCGAACCTAGCAAAATTGACTGTCAAGCAACTGCACGACATACCCTCGACTTGCTGGCACAACGGCGTTAAGAAACAGGGAAATAAAGACGGAACTTATTCGGAGCATAAAACCGAATAAGTTCACAATTTCGTTACAAATCGTGATAACCGTCCGAAAATCGTTTTGATGATCTATTAAGCAAGTTTCTGCTTTAGTCTTGTTTCTATGTCAAAGCTCTGGAAGCCCACAAAATAAATTACAAAAAAAAGGCCCAGCATCCATAAGGATTCCAGAGCCCACAAAAATAAATTACACCGTCAGTCTATAGGTTTTTTTGAACTTTTTTAAGAAAACTTAGGTTTTTTCCAAAAAGGATGTCTGGGCCACGTCCTTACAATGACCCAAACAGATTCTAGTTTACACAATGTATCAACACTTGGTCAAGACTCTACTATACAAGCTATAGAAAGTCTCGCATATCAAGATTGCCTAATAAAATCTGAACTTTTACCTGAGCACCTGCAAGAATTACTCGCATCCAGTCCGCCGAGTGTAAGTTTCGATTTAAAGTTTCCTTTCTTCATGGGAAACTGGCACACAGAAAGGGGTGCAGAACTTTTTGAGACACTCAACCCAAAAGTCACAGCGACACAAAGCGGCACGGGAGTCCGAGGCGGAAAGGTACGCGCCAAGTTAGACGACTGCATGGAATCTGTGGCCTTAGTGTGCCACGGTCGCGCCAAAGTTACTCACGGGCCACTCTCCAAGAAAGGCAAATATTTACATTCAAGCGGATATTACGACAACGCTGGACGATACATCAAAACTGATTGCCGGCCAACTTTCTTATTGCCGACACTGCCAATATGGGAATTAGTATCCAAGCGCCACGGTGTCGCAATTCCTGAGAATCCAGTGTTAGTAGGGCCGTGGGGACTTGCGATCGGGTTTTGGGACTGGGTGAGAGACAATAATATCCCCGTCGAACTTGCTGAAGGGGAAAAAAAGGCAGGATGCTTGATGCTTCTGGGGTATGCAGCAATCTCGCTCAACGGCATCTGGATGGGCCGCCGCGTTATTTACCAGGAATCGGACGGCAAAAGGATCGGCGAGCGATTGCACGAAGATTTACAGGAATTCGACACGCCAGGGCGCGAAATCACTTTCGCTTTTGACTACCGCGAGGGTGTTTACTTCCAATCTGTAGAATACAAAGCGGCGCGAGCTACTGGGGAACTGCTGCAAAATGCGATCGCCAAAATTGCTATATTGCCGGGCCCACAAAAAGGGGTTGATGATTTCTGTGTTGCAGGCGGGGATGTTGACGCGGTAATTTCGGCCGCTAGAAACATTGATGAGATTCAGAAGCAGTTTTTCATGTGGCTTGGCAAGGAAACCAGGAAAAAAGCTTGGGCGCTGACTCACCCGATCGCGTGGGAGTGCAACCAGCGCTATCTTGATATCCCTTATCCAGACTCAGGACTCATCTGTGTAAAATCTCCCAAGGGTTCAGGCAAAACCTACGCGCTCAGAAAACTAGCGGCCAAAGCTCAAGCCGAAAACCGCAAGGTTTTAGTCGTTACGCACCGCATCGTGTTGGGGGCTGCAATTTGCGAGGTTGCACAAATTCCGTGGATTGAAGAAATGAATGGCGACAGCGATCGCAAAATTGAGGGGAAAGCTCTCGGCCACGGGCTCTGCATCGACAGCTTGCACCCAACCTCTCAAGCATTGTTCAATCCGCTAGATTGGGAAGGCGCGCTGATTATTTTTGATGAAGTCGAGCAGGTTTTCTGGCACGCGCTCAACTCTGCAACCTGTCGGGAAAATCGGCAAGCAATTCTTGCCAGCCTCAAGCTTTTGCTGCAAACCGTGCTGACTTCTGGCGGTCAAGTCGTTTTGCAAGATGCCGACTTAAGCAATATCAGTATTGATTTTGTTCAGGAGCTTTCTGAAATTGCTATCCAGCCTTGGATTGCCGTGAATCACTGGCAACCGTCTGAGCCGTGGGAAATAAAGTTCTACGATACCCAACACGTCAAGGGTGGAACTAAAGACGATCCATCTGGACTCCTCAAAGATTCAGTCGATCACGTAACTTTTGGGGGAATAATCTGGGTTAGCTGCGACAGTCAGAAAGCTAAAAGCAAGTACGGCAGCAGGAATCTAGAAAAGTATTACCGATCGCGCTGCCCTGGTAAGAAAATCCTCAGAATAGATGCCGAGACTGTTGCAAACCCTGAGCATCCAGCTTACCAATGTGCCAAGAAAATTAACGGACTAGCGGCGCTCTACGATATCGTGATTTGTTCGCCGTCGCTGGCAACTGGAGTATCGGTTGACTTGCGGGGACATTTTACCGCCGTGTTTGGCATTTATCAGGGGGCAACCTCTGATAACGAGGTTAGGCAATCTCTGGCACGGGTACGCGAACCGGTGCCACGGTCTGTGTGGTGTCGGCAGCAGGCAGTGGGGAAAGTTGGTAACGGGGAATCAAATTACAAGGCAGTAGCCACTTCAAAGGAAAGAGACTGCCGCTATAACTTGACCCTGCTTAAGGACTTTGACTTTGACCTCGATAAAGCTTACAACCCAGTAGTTTTGAGATTCTGGGGGAAGTACGCGGCTCGAATAAATTCGTCAATTTGGGATTTTCGAGAGGCTGTACGCGAAGGGCTTGAGGCTGAAGGACACATCCTCACCAATTGCGGGGATGATGACCGCGACACCGCCGGGGAAATTAAGACGATTAGAATTCTCAGCCAAGTTGAGGAAGCTGTCGCGGTGGCAGAGTCACAGGATATCGACCGCGAGGAATTCGAGAAGCTCGAACAGCAGCGCAGCAAAACCGATACGGAACGGCATCAAGAGGAAAAATTCAGACTGAAGGAAATTTACAAAGTAGAAGTTACCCCAGAACTCAGGCAGCTTCATCAAGACAAATGGTTTCCAAAGATTCATCTTGAATATTCACTGACCCACAATCCAGATTTTGTTTGGATGCGCGATCGAAAAAGTATCGACTCCCAGATAAAAAGCGGCGACGGGCAACTCTGCCTGCAAGATGTCCGGCAAACCACGGGCAAGCTGAAAATTCACCAGCTCCTAGATACTTTGCAGTTCTGCAACCCGAAAAAAGAATGGCACAACAAGTCGCCAGAGGTTCTTGAGTTTGCAGGCAAAGCCTTGAAACTTGCAGCAGATATCAAACTCCTGACAGGCATCACAGTCACTCAAGAGAAGGTGGCAAAGAATCCGATCGGAGTTGTGGGGAGTTTTCTCGGTCAATTAGGACTCAAGCTTGTCGGCGAACAGCGCCGCGTCGGTGAGGAGCGGGTGAGATTTTACAAGTTTGGCGGCGCTGCTTCTACGAACATCTTTGACAACGCTGGCAACAAAATCTCGGAGCCTAAAGGTTTGCGATCGGAGATTTTTGAAGCTTGGCAGCAACGAGATGAACTCGCTTTATTTGAGTTCCAACAGAAAGGCATCGTAGCGGTTGAGACTGATGTCACAGTACAACCTAAATCCGCTCAGGGCCAGCATTCTAGCGATTTGACTTCAAAAGCGGCGTCTGTCACACCACATTCTATAAATAAAGAAGAAATCAGTCCTGTGACAACAAACCCAACCGTAGAAACTCCCCCAGAACAAGAGGTGGGGAGTGGCTCGACAGCCGAGAAAGTTTGGGCGTGGTATCAGGTCAAGGCAGATTGGATTAAAGGTCGCGTCCTGGGGCTTGTGGGTGACTGCTACCGACTGGAAATTAAATCGATGGTTGATGACGGTCTAGCCATCATTAAAGCCTTCCCAGAGGACTTGAGGTGGGAGGCTCCAAATTGATGTTTAATTGCTGCAAGGAGTTAGGAACATGGCGGTGAAAATAGACAGGCACGGGCAAGCGGCTATTCTGTCACATCCTGAGATAGAGCTGCTGTTTGCCGAAGGATTGCAATCCGATCGTGATCGAGCGTTATTCGGCGTCTGTCTGTACACGGCCGCTCGCATCGCTGAAGCGTGCTCGATGCTGACCGAGGATGTCTACACCTCGGCGGGTCGAGTCCGAGCCTCTGTAAACATCAGGAAAGCGGCAACCAAGGGCAAACTAGCAACCCGCACCATTCCAGTGATTGAAAACTTGCGATCGCTCTTGACGCTCTGGCAACCTTACGCCGGCCCGACTTACCTATTCCCCAGCCGCCACCCCGGACATCACTGGCGGCACATCACCAGCGACTCGGCCGCCGTTATTCTCAGAGAAGCTTGCCAGCGAGTCGGCATTGAGGGAGCATCTACTCACAGCTTCCGCCGTACCGCACTGACTCAAATGAGTAACGCTGGCATTCCGCTGCGAGTCATTCAACAAGTCAGCGGGCACCGCACCCTAACAGAGTTGCAGAAATATTTAGAAGTCAGCGACGCCCAAGTCAGGGGAGCCGTGAGTGCTTTATCAATGCTTTCCTACGGCGGGAAACCCCGATTAACCGACCTACAGCCTGAATTGCCTGCACTGCGGTCAATCCAGTCCCCAGAGAACTTAAAAACCCCGGTTGTTGAGACTGACTAGCCGTTTGTTGAGAATAGAAATAATTTAAGCAACCCTTGACAGTTGCTTAATAAGTTGCTTATAGTAGTTGCACAAGCAGTTAAGCAACTCATTAAGCAACTCATGGCAATTCCATCGGTAATGCAAGGATTAATAGAGACAGAGGACGGCAAGGTATTCGAGTTAGATTCTCCCAAAGGTGAGACATGGTTGGAGGCGATCGGCTCTTTCAGGTATGAACCCAGCGGTGGCGGCAAAGCCTACACAGTTCGCAGGGAACCCAGCGGCTACTGGTACGGTTGCAGAAAAGTTGCAGGAAAAGTTCGCAAGAAATACATCGGGAAAGACTCCGAAGTAAACATAGCAAAGCTTGAGGAGGTTGCAGAAGCTTTAGAGGTTCCCCCAGTGCCACGGGTTAAAAAGGTTGCAGAAGTTGCAGAAAAAGTTGCACAAAGCGTACAGGTTGCACAAAGCGTACAGGTTGCAGAAAAAGTTGCAGAAGTTGCACAAGACAGATTGACGGCGTTAGAGTTAGAGGTAGCTAATCTACGGAAAACCTTTGAAGCTATACAGGGGGAACTGCGGGGAAAGTCCGAGTCGGGTAATTTTCAGGAGTTACCCACAGTTACAGATAGTGAGTTGCAGAATGAGTTAAGCAACCTAAAAGCGGAGAATGAAGCGCTCAAGCAGCAACTGGAATCTACAAACCTCCCATCAGGGCATCTCTATCAGGAAATCGAAAATTTAAAAGAGCGCAACCGCTTGCTGACTATCAAGAGCAGGGAGGAGAGGCAGAAGCTTGAGGATGAACTCAAGAGCCTCGAATATTCCTTTGAATCCGCAGGGCGACGGCTGGCAGAGAAGCAAGCCCGACTGGATGAGGTTGAGGAAGCACTGGAAGCGCTGCAAACCAACCAGCCATCGGTTGAATTTGAACTACCAGAAGCATTTGATGTCCTCAACAAGCTAAAAGGTAATCCCAAATACAAAGACACCAAAATAGGCGTTGTAGAAGCAATTCTGAGGATAATTGAAAAGTCCTGAGCTACATCCCAGGAAATTAGGAAGCTACCGCCCTGGTTCAGTCCAGGGCTTTCCCAAAATGTCCGAAATTTCGGACAAAACAAAGCGACACCCGGAAGGCCGAATGCCGCTGTCGCCCGCTCTTGCCGTCAGTTCTGCCCGCCGCCGTTTCCCCGGTTTCGGAGCTGGTTGTTGAGGTATTGCCAGATGTCGCGGATTTCTGTTTGAATGATTCGCATTTGTTCCCGCCATTCGTTGTGCTGCTGAGAAATCAGCCTCAGCGCTTCTTGATGGCTCTGGATTGCTGAAACTAAGCCGTCAAAGCGCGATGTCACTCGGTCAACGCGCTCGGTCAGTTGGTCAATGCGCTCGGTCAGGCGATCGATGGCAGTGGCATTGGCAAAAGTCTGAGCTTCCAGCCGTCCGATCGCCTCGGAGTTGGCAGAAGTTTGAACTTCCAGCCGTCCGATCGCCTCGGAGTTGGCAAAAGTCTGAGCTTCCAGCCTGGTCAGGGCTTCGGTGTTTGCCTGCTGCTGAACCGCAGTGGCTGCGAGGATTGCTTCTATTCGGTCTAGCCGATCGTTTGAATTCATCTCGTTTTACGCTTTGCCTCCTAGTTTTTTGTCAACCAGGTTGAGTAGGTCATTATTCTCGTTAACGCTTTCC
>Ga0164305_10001237_pt1 | contig 10342 bp, 14 predicted proteins | sample Whisoiple_237_MG_FD_110215 | JGI IMG/M metagenome (GOLD analysis project Ga0164305, IMG submission 110215) | Soil microbial communities amended with pyrogenic organic matter from upstate New York, USA - Whitman soil sample_237_MG | ecosystem: Environmental > Terrestrial > Soil > Agricultural... | reverse complement strand
ATGAAGTAGGTAAAAACCACCTGATTGGGAAGAAATTTACCCAATTGACATTAGAGACTCTGCGCGTTGTTTTGCACCAGTAACAGATCGAATCCCTCAATTCACAGGCAAAAACCCGCTCCATCCGCTATCCTTATATTAGGTAATGGGACGCACACGCGGAAGATTCCGGCATCCGCCAACCAGAACGCTTTCAGGCATGGTTTAGCAGGCATTGCAAACGCCGCGTTGACGGCGTTCTCAATCCCCAAAAACAACTAATCCGAGAAGAAATCCTGCCCCGCTTGCTGGCCGACAAGGGCCGAGCTGCGCAGATCAGCAGCGCCATCCGCGTGTTGGCGGAGATCATCGCAAGCGACGTGTCCCTGTTGGTGACGTTCAATCATGCGATCGATGGAGTGATCCAGAACAACCCGAAGGCAAGAGCCAATCCAAAGCCCTAGCGCAACTGGACGGCTACAAGAGGCCGCTGGTTGGCTCTCTGTCAATGAATCTTCAGCGGTTCGGAATGGAGAGAGCTGCGAAAGTCGAATCGCTTCGGGAGATCATCGCCGAGATGAGTGAAACTGGCGACAACTCCACCACGGCTCGCCAAGAATAGTAGGCGAAACGGTATTGGTCACGAGCACGCACGGCGGTGCTTTTTTGACCCTCTTACCAAAGCTTCAGAGCAACTGCATAACCAGTAAGGAGCCCGTGAAAAAACGCCTGTCGCTCCTTTTGACCGGAGTTCTTGTAGCGCTGAGATGCTTGGTCCAGCGCCTTCAACAGCTTTTCCCGGCGCATCTGTCGCGTTCGACCACCGAGCATCCTATCGAGAAGAACGTGCACAGCCTCATCATCTGCGAGGCGCAATCAGCCATTTCCGCGGCCGTTGTCGAAAGTCTTATCAGTATAATTTGTAGAATTGTCGGAAAAATCACCCGACTTTTGTACAACGTTGTTTACCGTGCCTACCAAAGTGACCTTCATCGGTTCGTAGGGCTTTTTTACCATTATCGGTTCATCGACTTTTTTCATAAGCCATATTCCTTCTCGCGGCTAGACCGATCAAAACGGCTCCATATTCGTATACCAGTTATTCGATTGTCAAGCGCAAATCAGTGACCACCATCAAGCCGTTCCCTCGGATTCGTGCTTTTACCAATCATCGTGAGTTCGGTACCTTATATCCCGCTACCTTTGCGTGAGATAATGCCGAAACCAGTCCGCTACGCTTCAGCTTGTTTCGGGTGGTTTTCTATCAGTCCGGTAGCAATGTGGTAGCAAGCCAACCGCGAGAACTGCGTCTCAACCCTCAGATTCACAGTTTGCTGCCTCAAAAAAACATCTCGTTAAACAGTTACTTGAAAATGTCTGCTACCCCGTGGCTACCAGAAGGGAGTGAAACGAAAGCAGGTGAACCAATGAAATCGAAAGTGGCGAAACTGAAAGCCGTGGACGCATGGAGACCGACCCGCGACGACCCGGCTATCCGGGCGTTGGCGAAAGAGCTCACAGCGATGTTCATGGCGAATATGCCCCCAGATGTGTCGGCAGAGGAGCGGCGTCAGCGATTTGCCGAGTTTGGGAAGGAGTCGCAAGCGGAGTTCCGAGCAGCGGACGCGGCAGACACCGCAGCCTGCTGCGATGCGCAGATTTTTTTGAACCTTCCTAACTAGTAACAAGTCAGCTTTTCTTTTCTGCCCGCCGCTCTTCGTCTCCCACCCTGATCCCTGTCTTAATGGCGGAGACCGCGCCCGTGCAATCTTTCTCAGCGATTGCGAGCAGTTCTTTCGCCTGGTCCTCCGTGCAAAAGATGTTTACTAGCGAACCAAGCGACACGTACCCGCTCTCGTTGTCCTTTGCCCGTTGCTCGAACAACTGCGGCAATGTCTCGGAAGCGTGGTCTAGCAAACAATCAAAGCTGGGTCGGCTCAATTCGAGCATAATCATCGACCTACCCTCCTTGACTTCACCGCTTATATCCCGAGCATTGCACGGCTCGCAAGAAAATAATATTTAACGCTCACCGTGCGCACGATGGAGGGCGAAACGTGAAAACAGTCGTTCTAGCCGTAGTTTTTTGTTGCGAAATGGTGGGACAAGCCTTTAGCTTTCAATGAGGGTGATCGGAAAGATCTCTGCCCGGTAAGAAGCGCGATGGATCCGGTAACTATCAACAATTAGTTCTTGTAACCTGACTCGACGGCGGTATTCTGCCCTGAATCATATCAATTAACGTCTCAGCATTGATTGGCTTTGGGATAAAATCCACTGAGCCGTTCATCATAGTTTTCGCAGCTTCCGGAGGAAGAAAACCCGTCGTTAGAATAACCGGCATCTTGGGCCATTTTGCACGGAGGCGAGCCACAAGCGCGTACCCATTCAAAAGCGGCATCAGAATATCGGAGATGACTAAATCAATCTGTGATTTTTCGAGCAATGACAGCGCTTCAATCCCATTCCCCGCTTCAAGGACTTCGTACCCTGCTTTCGTAAGAACCCGGGCGATATGTTCCCGATAGCGTTCTTCGTCGTCTACCAGCAGAATCATAGACTTCCGTGTAAATAAGCGCCGATTTTTAGCACACCGCCAAACGACAAATCAAACGAAAAATTAGAATAATAGGGACAATTTATGACAATTTTCTCCAAATTCGGACCATTGGCCTTGCGAGGCGATATATTTCTCTTAGACTTCTTAAAGACCCCGTTACTCCATGTAGAATTAAGATGGATCGGCTGGACGACGAAGATATCGGTGTTATTTGGGCGCGCCATTATCCTAAACGAACTGAGCGTGAATCGTCGATGTCGCTCTGCGTTACCCTTACCATGATTATAAAGCAGCGTGCTAAATCAGCCGATCAGTATGATCCCGCTAAACTAGACCAGGTGCTTGCCTTGGCTCATGTTCCAAGAGAACAGTTCGAGACTGTCGAGAATGAGTCCGCCGCTCAGCGCACATAGTCATTACTTCTTGTATCCACATCGCAGGCATTAGTAGTTCGATCATTAATTCCTGGCAACCTTGATTAAGATCCATCGGCGCATTCCTTAAAGAGCGTGTTCCTCTTCTTCGCTCTTCCAATTTCCTCGCCAGCCGAACTGAAAGCCGCAATCTCCAAGCGCTGATGAACGATGGCAAAACGCAATAAGAAGTCCAGCCTGTAAGTGTTCAAGCTTTCGGCAAAGTCGCTGTGACAGCTAACCGTCAAATTGTCTCCGTTGAGACACAACTGACTTTGAAGTGCGTTACAGAATTTGTGCGGGCATGATCGCCATGGGCTCTTGGACACGTTTGTCAGTTGGTCTAGCAGAAACCTCTCCAGAACACCCCCACGATTAACGGCACGTCCCCTGCTCATTGGCAGCTCCAAGCTGGGCAGCGTAAGCCGCACCTCTCGCACCGACATCTTTGTTTTTTAACCCGGCATTATTTCCGATGCGTGTCCGAGCCTTCTCTTGGCAACGTTAATAATCTTGTCAGCCGGGTTGATCGTCGGCTTTGTCGTATTAGCTATCGTCGCATTTTTCTTCCTGTTCAATGATGAGAGTAAGGGCGACCACCAAAAACAGGTGACGAGTTCACAGAATGATTTTGAAAATATTTCTCGATGACAAGAGCTTTCACTGTCTAAAGCATGCCATACCGCCAGGCTCGCCCTCAAAAATCGTCCTGCAGGACCCCGCTCGCTTAAGCTTTTTCGGGAACAACACGGTTCTCAGCTGCGATAAAGCCGAGGCTCGAAACCTGTTGCTCTACGCCGGTCATTGTCCCGGTGTAATCGCTTCAATACACCAAGCTCTTCGTTTGGCGGGCTTACCTCTGGAGCGCACGCAAAAGTCAGCCGAGCGGGAGCCAAATGACGAGCCATAATGAAAATCCTCAATCTAGATCAGGAGCAAGCCTAATCATGGCTAAAACGGTTTCAGTACAGCATGTCGCTGGCCGTCCAAGCGCCGGCGTTCAGCGATGCGAGCGTTTGGCATGGTGCTGATCGATCATTCCGACTCGCCGCAGCCTTCCTTCGGTACTTTTCGCTTCTGGCAGACCGGAGCATCGGTCTATGCGAAACCGTCCGGTATGTGGTCCATGTTGGCGGAGAAAACATTTCAGAGCTGCCTTGTTCTTTAGAAACCGATGTCTCAAGGGCAAGCGGCATAAAGGCTCTTATGAAAGGTAGTTATTGGCTTTTGGTAGTTTTTGCGCTCTTCGGTTGTGCGAAAGTTTTGGCGGTACGAGAGATCCCGCAGGTCATCGTCGGTGAGCCGAGTTTTTTTCGCACCATCGAAGCACACACTGATGCACCTATCGTGGGCGGAAACAAAGTCCATGTTTTGCTCAATGGCGCCGAAACCTTTCCCGTCATGTTACGCGATATTAGAAAGGCCAAATCGACGATCACATTTGCCCAATATCTTTACGAGGACGGCTCTATAGCCAAGGAATTTGCCGAGGCATTTGCAGACCGCTGCAACGCGGCTGTCAAGGTAAACATCCTTCTGGATAGTCATGGCTCCGGAAAAGCGCCCGCCGAGGTCATTGCCATAATGAAGAATGGTGGTTGTCGGGTGGAATATTTTCGGCGAATTGAAGCTGATGGAACTCCTCTTTCCCTGGAAGCTTCTGAGGTACAATTATCGCAGCCATAGACGCGTATTGGTGATCGATGGTCAAATTGGATTTACCGGAGGTTACGGAATCAGTGAAGCATGGACCGGGGATGGTCGGACGCCCGCACACTGGCGTGATACCAACGTCCGAATCGAAGGGCCGCTCGTAAAATTCCTGCAAGCAGCATTTGCAGCGAGCTGGCTTGAAACCACAGGCATTGCTATTGGCGGTGAGGACTATTTTCCCCGTGTAGATCCCGTTGGGAATGTAACCGGACAAATCGTTAAGAGCTCGCCGACGGGCGGTAGCTTCCAGAACTACATGCTCTTTTTGCTTTCCATCAACTCGGCTAAAAAATCCATTCTGATCACCAATCCCTATTTTATTGCGGACGATGCAATGACGGAGGCCCTGGTGAAAGCAGCCGGTCGTGGGGTACGGGTCAGCATTTTGTTACCCGGCGAGGCAGATAGCCAACTCACCTATACCGCAAGCCGCAGCCACTACGGTCCTTTGCTCCTCGGGGGCGTCCAGGTTTATGAATACAAAGCCTCCCTCTTACACGCCAAGACCATCGTCGTTGACGGCGTGTGGTCTACCATCGGAAGCACAAACTTCGACAATCGCTCTTTTGCCTTGAACCAGGAAATCAATCTTACAGTTTATGATAGCGGCATCGCTCAGAGGCTGGAGCAGGTCTTTCAAGAAGACCTGAAGCATTCGCAGCGTGTGACTTATGAGCAGTGGCGGTCGCGGAGTCTTTATGAGCGGGTAATGCAATTTTTTGCGTTCCCGATCAAGGAGCAACTTTAAGAGCGTAATCCCCGATTTTTAATTGGTTCCATTGTCAGACAGCCGATCGTTACTGGGCGTTAGTCACCACAGCGATTCCACGAGGAAATGGGCTCAGTCGTTAAGGGATGCCAAAATGAGTCAAGACGAAGACCTCACTCAAGCCGAGAAAGAGGCGCTCCGGGAAATTGCACGGCCTAGCTTAATACGAAGGCCTATTCCTGCTGAGGCTCAGAATCGGCTAATTGAAATGGGGTACGTTGAGCATACGCTCGAAAGACTTGTAGCAACAGCCAAAGGGTGGGCCTATTTGGTTCGCTTAACGCAACCGGCGTAGAAGAACGTGGCGTCCGGCCTGACACATGATTATCGATGTGCAATCAGTATCGGCGCGGTGGACCTTTTCGCCGCATGCAGGGCAGGCTTTACTCGATACTATGAAATAAATGCCAACGATCAGCAGCGCAACAGAAACGAAAAAGAGAAAATTCTGTACACTTCCGAGCATTGTAATTTGCATCGCAGTTTCGTCAGTCAGAAAAACATCCAGCCCAAGCAAAATTACTGTGCCGCCGATCATGAAGAAACCGGCTTTGACTCTCGAGATGATCATACAGAAGGGCGCACTACGGCAAATTTCTGGTCGGCAGAATAAGGCGAGGGAGTCTCAGTTTTGGACGTGGCGAAATGCGGCTTGGTTTGCGACCTCTCACGACTTTTAATGCCGGTTTCTCTTCCTGGTCTTCCGTTCTTCCTTCGCGTTCCAAGACGCAGCGCACAATCCAAGCGGCTTCATCGGCGTCTTCGGTCCACGAAACGGGCTCGGACCACTTGTTCACAACGAACCAAGTATTATTTACGTCCAACAACGCTGGAGCTTCATTCAGCCATTGGTCCATAAAGAATAAAGGCAGCCTGCGTCGACGGTTGTTGATGGTTGGAGATCTCCCTAGGGCCACCGACTGCCACAAACTCTCACTGAGCATGCAGTGTGCCCTTACGCGATGGAATTTGTGGAGCTTACAGGACTGCGTTGGAACCGAGGCTTGCGTGATTCTCGGCAGTTCTGCCCGTATAGCTGATCTCAAGAACGGTTTAGGTCAGAATGAATGGAGTGCGCAGAAGACAAAAACAATACGGTACGAAGATGTCTAAACGCTCCATAGAGACGATCGGTTGGGGGGATTGGGCTGATCGTATTGCTGGTGTTTATTGCCTGGCCAGTTTGGCGCTAAGGGCGGCCAGAGCTAAAGTGCTTATTGTAGCTTTTTACGTAGCAGATTTTTCCCGACTGGATTCGCGAAGAACTGATACTGGCCAACTTTTATTGTTTGTAGGCGTTATCGCAGACTCTTCTCTGACAATGCTCCGCGGTTCTTTGTCAGTCCGCAATCCGGCAAAACTCGCATGCATTAAGTGTCCATCAGGCGTCCACTCGGTGAACTCGATTTGAGCCATTACCAGAGGCTCTAACCGTTGACAGTTTTGCATCTCATGACCGATGAGCGAATAGAGCGTTCGCCGCTTGCGCAAATTCTCGCGCAGCTAATTTGAGACAAGAGACACTTGCTTATAGGCTTCGATATCCTTCCGTGCCTCGCTCTCGACAAGCAACCTCCATCGGGCGTCTATTATTCTGATATGTTCTTCCACTTTCCGCTTCTTGTCGCTCGCCGCTTCGGTCTGTTTTGAAGCGCACGCTTGTCGTCCCGGGTCAGAGATCTTAAACGTATGCTCGCTCATTTCCGATGTTAAAACCCTTGCGCCTTACGGTCCGTGCATTCTTAGCTTGTTTGTGCCCCTGAGCTTTCAACCAACTGCCAGGGCTGGCTTTAAACAATTTGGTCCTTCCAACACGTTTTTAATCTTCTCGAGTTGTTCAGAGACCAAATCAGACGGTTCTATAAGTTCGTCCGCGCCAAGATCGGGCTAGTCGCAGATGCAGATATCTGCAATTTTCAAATTGAGATGCGGAAGATTACGATCTAAACAGTCCATACTCCCAAATTGGATTCGCTGGATATGGAGTTTCAGGGGTACAGAGAGCCGGTACGGTTCGTTATCTCATTTGGAAAAGCAAAAATCCGCCAAAAATAATGAGTATCACGATCCCCGAAAACAATTTTAAAGCATTTTGTACCAAGAGAATCACGGACAATCCTGATTTCGCGGTTTCTGGACGACATTGACTTCGATCCCTGAGAGCTGTATCGGCAAATACTGGTGGTTGGATATGTCTGTATGAATGTCAAAATACTTTCACCCTGCAAAAACTGCTTTCGACTTTCAATGCACCAGTGTTAGGCAGTTTGGCCGTACGGGATAACATCCAGCCAATACGAGCATCACTGGCTGTAAGATTTACATGTCAGGAAATCTCGCGAATGTACGACAGCTTTGCCCTTGGTCGTAGTTTAAAACTCTTGAGCATACGCCATTCCCTCGTATTCGCTCGATTTACGATTACGCAAAGACTCAGATAAGACATATACCGAAAAGGTTTTTACGTTGCTCCGTGGTCGGATGGTGCTCAGTATCCTGTTCAATAAGTGCGTCTTCCAGGTCTCAGCGAGCCGGTGTCATATTGGCTCGGGTTGCCGTCGGTTGATTTTCTTCTCTAACAACTCGCCAGCACTCATATATCGGACAAATTCGTTGAAACATTCCCAGTCTTTCTGTGAGAAACCACAGCGAAACAAAATCTCGCGCCCGGCATACTTCGGTATAACAGCAGAGCCCAAGAGCTAATAGTTGCAGCCCGCTTCGATGGCGCTGGTAATATCTGCAACCATCCCGTTGTATGACCACGGCAGGCTTTTGCCAAATTCATTTTAGCCGGCTCGTTCAGTGCTTGGAGCACGGTCGTTTGGTTACTCGACATCGCCGGTATCTATTTTGTCCCCGCGTTCGTTGACCGCCGCGCAAATGAAACGAATTAATAAGAAAAAATGACAGGTCATACGGGAGTGATTGGCTCGCGAACGGCGATATTGTCTTCGCACGGAGCACATTTCCCCCACGTATGGTCGTGAAGGTACTGGCACTCGCCGGTTTCTACGTCTTCATAGGATTGACGGCATAAAAAGCAAATATGTTTGTGAGAGATTACTTGCGTTTTTTAATTTCCACTGGTCTTTCGCGTCCTTCCCGATGTTAAAGGCAATACTCTTCAGGCCCTAGAGGGGAATAAATCGGCGCGTTCTCGCCAGGATCTGCATTTTTGACGCCTGACGGACTCAACGTCTCAAAAGTGCAAGGACAGCCTTGTTCTCTTACATTGATGCAAGGCTCCGGAGGTCGAGCACACCATCCGTTAATAGGCCGAGCAGTATTTAGAACAAACGGATAGCAAAAACTCGACGCGATTGTGTCAAAATTCAGACAATTCTTTTCCCGCGCCGTAAAACGGCTTGTCAATCAGAGCAATCGTCAATATCATTCACATGAATTATGGAACTTCGGAATCATCCAGTCATGGTCTGCGACGTGGTGAGGACGTGGCCGCCGAAGTGGTCGCAGATGTATGGTCCAAGTAACCGCTCGGTTTCTGGAGAAGTCGGAATGCTAAGTGCAGTTTTTTTATCCAGTGTTGTTCCCCCCCGATAAAGTTCACGTCGTGATCACAACGAACAACGGAAACTGCTACCTCGGCAGCCTCATGTTTGAAAAACCGAAATCTGCCAAGAAGATCTTCGACATTTTAATTGCGCACATCAAGAAACCAATCCGTACGATCGGCGGAACAGATCTTCCCGTAGATCTATAGCTTTGGAGCGGCATCCGCTTAGAAACGACGCGTTCAAAGTCCGGAACGCACGAACCGCAGAGTTCCGGCAAAATGTCCGAGGACCTACCACGCGCCCGCCTGCAGTGGATGTTCGACAACCAGCCAATGGGTGAAGGATCTCCCCCCTCAACCCCGTGCTGGAGAAAAGCATCCTGCAGTCCGAGCAGCGGGCGTCAAGCCGTCAGATGCGACGGAAAAATTTTGGCTTCCAGGCGCTTGCACTCCGGGCAGATATGCTCGCGCTCCTCAGGTGAAAGATATCGCAACTGGACGTAATCGACTTCCGGCCAATCCGGACACTGCGTGTTGAGGTGCCATTTCGAATCAGGCAAGTCTTTGCGCCTTCTGTAGAGTTGGAACACGCTTTAATTGAAGCAGAGCACAAGGCGGTGGGCATATTGGACCTTAGGCCAATATATCGTCGAATCCTATGGCCTGCATCGCTCAATCCGATTGCGGAGCGTGACAAGCTATACTCACGCGCTAGATTGAATACGCCTCGCGCGCGGAGCGCCTCTCCTTGTTAAACAGCTCGCCCTTCTCACTACAGCGAATACTTTTTCGATCAACTCAAAATGATTAAGGGTGGGTTTAGGTTGACCTTTGCCTAGCTTATCCCCGCGTGGAATTTTTGTTGCTCATTTTTCGGGAGAAGCTTAAACTTTGCAGTTGAACTCCCCCGGCGTTCTTAACAAGGAGAGGAGCATGAATAGCTGTGATTGGACGGACTGTTCGCTTGAAGTCGGGCTCTTTGACGGTGCGCCCAGTACCTTACTGAGCGCTGAAGGCCGTAAGAACATTCCTGGTGATAAATACCGATTCATTAATCTATGCCCGAATCACTTTGAGCCTGGCATGGCAAGCCCCGAGCCAATCAAGATGCAATGGACCAGTCTGACGTTTTGGCGATTGGTGGTTCTCGTCGTTCTCGCCGTTATCTACTTAGGGTTTCCTAAATAGGTGCTCGGCTCTTTTCACGCGTAGAGAAGCCCGATCTTGCTGTCTATGGAAAAACAAACTGATCCGATGCCGTCGTTCGCGACTCTGCAGCAGGCAGCTAAATTGCTGAATTTACCGGCCCACACGGTACAGAACATGATTCACCGCAAAGAATTGCCGGCGCTGTTGGTGGGCAGCCGTTGGCGTATTCCCAGAAGCGCACT
>Ga0164305_10001236_pt1 | contig 10348 bp, 4 predicted proteins | sample Whisoiple_237_MG_FD_110215 | JGI IMG/M metagenome (GOLD analysis project Ga0164305, IMG submission 110215) | Soil microbial communities amended with pyrogenic organic matter from upstate New York, USA - Whitman soil sample_237_MG | ecosystem: Environmental > Terrestrial > Soil > Agricultural... | reverse complement strand
TTTTGGGTTTTGGCGGGTTTGCGCCGAGGTTGCTGGTTTCGTTTCGGCGTTGGGGGGTGGGTGGGGGGATTTTGGGGGCGATTTGGGGCAGTTTTTTGGGGACTTTTGCGGGTGCTGTGTTGGGTGCGGGGGTGTCTGCGATGTTTCCGGCTGTTAGCGCTGGGGTGCCGGTGGAGTTGGGGCCTGTGGCGGGGGCGATCGTGGGGGCTGGTTTGGGGGCGATTTGGGGCGTGGTTTCGGGTACGGTTTGGGGGGCTTTGGGCAAGTGGTGATCGGTTGGTGGCTGTTTTTGGGTGGAAAATGCGTCTGGGAGTAGGTGTAAAAATCGAGGGGTGAATTTTTGGGGCTATAATGTAGATCCTGTAACGGTTAGAGGCACTTCAAGCTTACAAATGGTAGACGCAATCGCTGAAATTTATGCAGGATAAGGGTTTGAGGGCTGTATGAATATTTTGGTATTGACAAGTCGAAGGCTGAAATGGTACTTTTGTTTTATGCAGACGCAAATGAACCTTGAAAACCAAATACAGCAAAGCTTCTGGAACGGGCGCCGCAATTAACCTAACTCCCTATCAGGGATTGAAACTATTAAATAAAAGTGGGGGTTTGATTCTTTCAGAGCCGCAATTAACCTAACTCCCTATCAGGGATTGAAACCCCAACAACGGCTGTCGCTCCGGGAAGATTCGCGCCGCAATTAACCTAACTCCCTATCAGGGATTGAAACAATTTTGGGCTTGATTGCCGTCCACTTATCACCAAGCCGCAATTAACCTAACTCCCTATCAGGGATTGAAACTCGCCTTCGGCAATCCCGATCGGCAAGTCATCGCCCCGTGCCGCAATTAACCTAACTCCCTATCAGGGATTGAAACTTCCCAATTAACAACGACCATGAGATTGTCCTATTTGCCGCAATTAACCTAACTCCCTATCAGGGATTGAAACGACTCCTTACGTGGCTAACGGTCAAGTTGCACTGCCGCAATTAACCTAACTCCCTATCAGGGATTGAAACAACTGCGGCGACACCGCCCAAAGTGCCAGAACTCAAAGCCGCAATTAACCTAACTCCCTATCAGGGATTGAAACAAATAAATGACTGACCAGAAACTGTTTGAAAAAAAAGCCGCAATTAACCTAACTCCCTATCAGGGATTGAAACCAGCCCGGCACCTGCAAAAATCAAATTCTTAAATGCCGCAATTAACCTAACTCCCTATCAGGGATTGAAACACAAACAACAGTCAGGAACTAACTAAAAATGGCTTTAAGCCGCAATTAACCTAACTCCCTATCAGGGATTGAAACGTGATTTTCTCAGATTAGGTGGCATTTATCTCTTATTGCCGCAATTAACCTAACTCCCTATCAGGGATTGAAACATTGCGGCGCCCGCATAGAATTGGTGCGGCGAATATCCCGAAAAGCCGCAATTAACCTAACTCCCTATCAGGGATTGAAACATGTCAAGGATGAAGCAGACACCATGCCTGACAGCCGCAATTAACCTAACTCCCTATCAGGGATTGAAACCTTGTTTGCCAACTTCAAACGGTTCATTGAATAGAGCCGCAATTAACCTAACTCCCTATCAGGGATTGAAACGTTAGCCGTTTCCGTCGAAGTCGGTTGCCAAACCCAGATTTCTACAGCCGCAATTAACCTAACTCCCTATCAGGGATTGAAACCCGAGTAAAGAATTGCATGGGTAGAATGATCGCAGGGCCGCAATTAACCTAACTCCCTATCAGGGATTGAAACCCGCGACCCAAAAGTAAGGAAAAATCCGATTAAATCAAGCCGCAATTAACCTAACTCCCTATCAGGGATTGAAACAATTATATCAATCAAAATCTCCGGCAAGAATTTCTTGCCGCAATTAACCTAACTCCCTATCAGGGATTGAAACGGTTGCTTCAGCTAATCCCGATCGAGCCGACAACTGGCCGCAATTAACCTAACTCCCTATCAGGGATTGAAACTGATGCTTTCACCACGGTAGTTGCGAAGCATTTGCCGCAATTAACCTAACTCCCTATCAGGGATTGAAACTTCGGGCTGCTCGCGGTGTTGGCGTCGCCTCTGCCGCCGCAATTAACCTAACTCCCTATCAGGGATTGAAACGTCTGACAGCGACTTTTACGGCGGGGAACCATTTTGCCGCAATTAACCTAACTCCCTATCAGGGATTGAAACGCTTGTAATCATATCGACTTGCTCATCTTAAAAGCCGCAATTAACCTAACTCCCTATCAGGGATTGAAACTATGCTATCGCAACCACACAAGTTACCGCTGCAGCCGCAATTAACCTAACTCCCTATCAGGGATTGAAACTTGCGCGATCGCACTATTGGCGGTGTACAAGCCCAGCCGCAATTAACCTAACTCCCTATCAGGGATTGAAACACGATCCAAACAGTCCAAACCCGGACTTGTGGGACGCGCCGCAGTTGCCGCAATTAACCTAACTCCCTATCAGGGATTGAAACTCATAGTATAAACTCCCACAGAAAAACTGCTAGCGCCGCAATTAACCTAACTCCCTATCAGGGATTGAAACCGGTTCGCGGCAGCTTGAGGCTGAGGTTGCCACGGCCGCAATTAACCTAACTCCCTATCAGGGATTGAAACTGCGAGCGAACAGGATTACTCGATCAAGGTCGAGGGGCCGCAATTAACCTAACTCCCTATCAGGGATTGAAACCATTAATAACCCCCGTTCCTTTTGTTCCGGCTATTGCCGCAATTAACCTAACTCCCTATCAGGGATTGAAACTTTATCAAAAATCATTTTATGTACTTCCTACGGGTGCCGCAATTAACCTAACTCCCTATCAGGGATTGAAACAAATTCCGATCTTCCTCTGCCTTTGCGATCGCTGGCCGCAATTAACCTAACTCCCTATCAGGGATTGAAACTTAGCCGAGATTTAGGCGGCGGCTTTACCGTCTTTGAAGCCGCAATTAACCTAACTCCCTATCAGGGATTGAAACAAGTTAACAGTTGTGCGTTGGCGGGACGCACCCCGCCGCAATTAACCTAACTCCCTATCAGGGATTGAAACCCGATCGCGACTACAACCTAGACAATATAAACGCAGGCCGCAATTAACCTAACTCCCTATCAGGGATTGAAACCAGCCTGGGTAATGAATGGTATCCTCTGAGTGCCGCAATTAACCTAACTCCCTATCAGGGATTGAAACAAATTCCGATTTCTGTACAGTTCACTTTACAGCCGCCGCAATTAACCTAACTCCCTATCAGGGATTGAAACAACCGCCACGCTGCGGCGCTATCGCCCTCTAGCCTTCGGCCGCAATTAACCTAACTCCCTATCAGGGATTGAAACCAGAAGTGTGCAGCGAAACAGATAGAGATAATAAGAAGCCGCAATTAACCTAACTCCCTATCAGGGATTGAAACTAACGATGTATTTAGCAACAAACTGATTTATGGCGAGCCGCAATTAACCTAACTCCCTATCAGGGATTGAAACTTGGTGTCGATATTCCCGGAATACCAGGAATCTAGCCGCAATTAACCTAACTCCCTATCAGGGATTGAAACAGATAAAGATGGCGAACCTGTACCAATATCTCTTGTTGCCGCAATTAACCTAACTCCCTATCAGGGATTGAAACAATCCGGCGCTGACTATTCACCTGCTCAAATTAAGCCGCAATTAACCTAACTCCCTATCAGGGATTGAAACGTCGAGCGCGTAAGTGTTAACGCGATCGCCGCGCCGCAATTAACCTAACTCCCTATCAGGGATTGAAACGGAGAAGTAAGCGACGGCGACCACACTTTCGAGCCGCAATTAACCTAACTCCCTATCAGGGATTGAAACTGGTAATAATAACTAACTGGCAGATCGACGCGCTCTTGCCGCAATTAACCTAACTCCCTATCAGGGATTGAAACTAAGTTCTCAATCTGTCCACACTTAATCGATCAAGCCGCAATTAACCTAACTCCCTATCAGGGATTGAAACTTAAAAAGTTTTGTTACAGGTCAAATTTATTTTGACGCCGCAATTAACCTAACTCCCTATCAGGGATTGAAACCTCGCAACCCTAGCCTACCAGAAACAACTAAATAGCCGCAATTAACCTAACTCCCTATCAGGGATTGAAACCTCTGGCCGGGGTCGCCGCTGCGCCCCCGGTTGCCGGGCCGCAATTAACCTAACTCCCTATCAGGGATTGAAACTTGACCTGCTCGGCTTTATAACCCCATTGGAGGCCGTGCCGCAATTAACCTAACTCCCTATCAGGGATTGAAACATTTTTGAGATTTGCACCTCCTGACCTTTGTAGATGGCCGCAATTAACCTAACTCCCTATCAGGGATTGAAACCCATTTGTCGGGTAACTTCCATGGTTCGGAGCCAGCCGCAATTAACCTAACTCCCTATCAGGGATTGAAACATGAGCAAATCTTCATTCTCAATAAAACCTGCATTTGCCGCAATTAACCTAACTCCCTATCAGGGATTGAAACCTGGTAGGGCTGAAACTCGGCCCGTGTCGGCAGCCGCAATTAACCTAACTCCCTATCAGGGATTGAAACCAGAGGATCGCCGGGCTTGTGGTCTATCGGTAGCCGCAATTAACCTAACTCCCTATCAGGGATTGAAACTTTGCTGTCCAAAAGTTAACAGACAGTAACGCAGCCGCAATTAACCTAACTCCCTATCAGGGATTGAAACCTTCATAGCGTGTCCTGTTGATGTGAATGTATTGCCGCAATTAACCTAACTCCCTATCAGGGATTGAAACCTTAACAGGTGTGGTTTACACTGCACCATCAGGGCCGCAATTAACCTAACTCCCTATCAGGGATTGAAACCACAGCAAAGGGAACTATATAAAATTCCTCTAGAGCTGCCGCAATTAACCTAACTCCCTATCAGGGATTGAAACAATTGAATTAATTTATATCGCGCTCGACGGCGCTTAATGCCGCAATTAACCTAACTCCCTATCAGGGATTGAAACAATAGCTGATTGAGCCAGTAGCCGTCCGGGTCTGCCGCAATTAACCTAACTCCCTATCAGGGATTGAAACTACTTTGGGGCGAGCTAAGCAGAAAATACTCTGCTTGGCCGCAATTAACCTAACTCCCTATCAGGGATTGAAACGAGCTTAACCCAATCAATTACAGTGTCGGCAGTCGCAGCCGCAATTAACCTAACTCCCTATCAGGGATTGAAACCGAGGGTAGTAAACGGTAATTCGATCCACCGAGCCGCAATTAACCTAACTCCCTATCAGGGATTGAAACACGAGTAAGAGCAGCAGAACCACCTGTTGCAGGCCGCAATTAACCTAACTCCCTATCAGGGATTGAAACCGGATGGGATTGATTACCAGGCAGAAGCATCCAGTGCCGCAATTAACCTAACTCCCTATCAGGGATTGAAACATCGAGTATAGAGGCGCGGGTGTGAATGCGGATGGCCGCAATTAACCTAACTCCCTATCAGGGATTGAAACTGCGTTTATGTGGCAACTCAATCCTACAATTTAGAGCCGCAATTAACCTAACTCCCTATCAGGGATTGAAACGCAATATTCCGGGAAGTGCGATCGCGATTATCCCCGCAGCCGCAATTAACCTAACTCCCTATCAGGGATTGAAACGCCGTACCTGTAAGTTGCGCCTGCTGTTGCTGCGGGTGCCGCAATTAACCTAACTCCCTATCAGGGATTGAAACAACAGCAACGCCAATGCTCAACCAAGGAATGAGTGCCGCAATTAACCTAACTCCCTATCAGGGATTGAAACTGGTAGAAATTCATTCTGAATTAATTGAGGGAAGCCGCAATTAACCTAACTCCCTATCAGGGATTGAAACATCCGATAACGGCTTTACACTCAATCGAATTATTGCCGCAATTAACCTAACTCCCTATCAGGGATTGAAACGGCGAACGCAATGTCAGAACCTGGTTCGCCCTAAAGCCGCAATTAACCTAACTCCCTATCAGGGATTGAAACGCAAGCATCGTCGAGCATTGGCAACTCAAAAAGGGCCGCAATTAACCTAACTCCCTATCAGGGATTGAAACCTCTGAAAGAGCAAAAAACAAATTAAACCACCATAAACCTAACTCCCATCTTCACTTGAGATGACAGTGACAATTCGGCTTTTCAATCAAAGACTCAACCAAAGCATTCAAAGCAACCGCCGCCAACAATCCGCCGCCAAAAGTTCCCACAGTCGTAATATAAGCAACGCCCGATCGCACTAACCGCCGTTTCGCCACCGGAGAATGACTAAAACCGATCGGCATACCAACTACCAAAGCCGGTTGCAATTGCCCACTCTCGATCGCCTCGCAAACCGCCATCAGCACAGACGGCGCATATCCTATCACCAATATACATCCCTTTTCCAGTTTCAACAACTTATCAAACCACTCACGCTGCTGCCAGAATTCCTGTTCCGCTTCCGCCGCAGCATTGATGTGCGGATCGTCAATTAAAGTTGCAATACTTGTTCCCAAATGCGCCAATCTTGTCCCATCCAAAGCCGCAAAAACAGGCGGCACATCAGCCACAATTTGACACTGATTTTTCAAAGCTTCCCGCGCCGATTGAATCGCCGTTTCGCTCAACTTCACAAACGGCAGCAGCGAACAATCTCCGCAGGCTAACACCAGTTTTGAAAGCAAGTCTACCTCAATTTCCGAGCGATCGGCCAAATCCGGCAACAAAAGCTGCAGCGACTCCCCAAAATCCTCCGGGTGAGTGTGCGCCCCCGCATCCCAACCCTCCCAAAGTTGTTCCAACTCATCCAACCCCCCCTCAGTTTCCGCCTGCAACAGCCTTAATTGCGCCAGGGCGTCCGCTTGCACCGCTTGACAGGAAATATCCCGCCCCAGCAATCCTTCCAGCGCCGAAGCCGTTTCTCTGAGGCGAACAATTTGCTGAATAACCGACAGATATTGCCGTTGCAGAGTCCCCATCAGCGCGTCAGGGGAAGCATCCGCGTCAGTTTCTAACAGTTTGCGGATGTGAGACAGTTGAAAGCCTTGCTGCTTGAGTGCGACTATTCTTTGCAGTCTTTGCACGTCGCTGCGGGTGTACAGTCTGTAGTTAGAGGTCGATCGCACCGCCGGAGATAGCAGCCCCAAAGCGTGATAATGTCGCACCATCCGAGGAGTAATTGTGCCTTTTACCGCTTCTGTAAGTTGTTTGATTGTCAGGTATTCTTGCATGGGATTTTGGGAATTTTGGGACTGTATATTGGGTTCTCGAATTCACCCGCAGTCCTAGGAGTGAATCAATTCCCCGTCTCATAGCAGAAGTCGGTTTTAACCGACTAAAACATTAAATTCAATTCTCAGCTTTCTTCAGTCCTCTTTCAGAGGACTTGCGCTATGAGACAGGGAATTCATTCCCTGTCGGACTGTCGGAGTCTGGGACTCAACGAGGGGCGAGTTGATGCTGGATTTATTTTGGTTTCACTCTTGACATTGACACTAATGTCAAAGTTTAGGCTAAAGGAGTCATCTACCAACTCAAATTTCCCCAATGACTCCCAATTCCCTCCCCATTTCTCGCCTCTGGCGCCTCGCCGGAGAACACCCAGATGCTGTGACTGCCGCCCTGTGCGGAATTCTAGTAATCTTGGGTTCCCTAGCCCTGCAACTCGGCTGGCTGGGTGTAGCCGTGTTAATCTTACCCGCGGCTTATGTTATCGGCGGCTATTCCAGCACCCGCGAAGGCTTAACTACGCTTTTTCAAGAACGCGAATTAGATGTAGATTTGTTAATGATTGTTGCTGCTTTGGGCGCGGCCGGTTTGGGGCTGTGGCGGCAAGAATATCATTTAATTATTGACGGTGCGGTGTTGATTTTAATCTTTGCAATTAGCGGCGCGCTTGAAGGTTATGCTATGCAGCGGACTGAACGCAGCATCCGCAGTTTGATGAGTTTGACTGCGGATACTGCTAGGGTGGTAATGTACGGCGGGGAACGGTTCGTGGCGATCGACAAATTGGAAATTGGCGATCGCATTTTAGTCAAGCCCGGAGAAATCATCCCCACAGATGCGATAATTATTGAAGGCTACAGCGCGATCGATCAAGCCTCGATTACCGGCGAATCGATGCCCGTGGAAAAAACCAGTGGCGATGAAGTCTATGCAGGTACAATTAACGGTGCCGGCGCGCTGAAACTCGAAGTTCATAAAACTCCAGAAAGCAGCTTAATTCAGCGAGTGATTCGGCTGGTTCAAGAAGCGCAAACAGCAGCGCCGCCTTCTCAAATGTTTGTGGAAAAATTCGAGCGCGGTTATGCCAAATTAATTGTCGCTTTAGGCTTGCTGCTGGCAACTTTGCCGCCCTTTGTTTTGGGCTGGAATTGGGAAGACACAATCTATCGGGCGCTGATTTTCCTAGTAGTCGCGTCCCCCTGCGCGCTGATGGCTTCGATTATGCCGGCGCTGCTTTCAGGAATTGCTAATGGGGCGAGACAGGGGATTTTGTTTAAAAGTGGCGCGCAATTAGAGATGATTGGTAAAGTCAGGGCGATCGCCTTTGACAAAACCGGAACTCTCACCACGGGAAAACCTGAAGTTATCAAAATTGTACCAGCAGCCGGATATACGGAAACAGAAGTTCTGCAATTGGCTGCTGCCCTAGAAGCTCATTCCGAACACGCGATCGCCTCTTCAATTGTCCGTGCCGCCCAGCAGCAACAGTTACAATTGTCAACCGCTACCGACGTACAAGCAAAAATCGGTCAAGGAATTATCGGCAAAGTCAACAATCAAATCATTGCCATTGGTAAAGCCGATTTTGTCGAAGCAACTTCCGAATTGACTCAAATCAGCCAGCAGTTGCAAGCCGAAGGTAAAACCGTTGTTTGGGTGGCAAAGGGCGAGCAACTTTTGGGAATCATTGCAGTAGCAGATACCATCCGCCCCGAAGCAGCAGCAACAGTAAAACGCTTGCAAAAATTAGGCGTAGAACATATAATTATGCTAACCGGCGACAACGAGCAAACAGCTCAACACATCGCCCGTCAATTAGGCATCAATGAAGTGTACGCCGAACTTTTGCCAGAAGACAAAGTGGAGGCAATTAAACAACTGCAAACCCAGTATCAAACTGTAGCAATGGTGGGAGACGGCATCAACGACGCCCCCGCCCTCGCTCAAGCGTCCGTAGGCATTGCGATGGGAATTTCCGGCAGCGATGTTGCTTTAGAAACTGCTGATATCGTATTAATGGCAGATAAATTAGAGCAACTAGCTAAAGCAATTAGTTTAGGCCGCCGCGCTCAAAATGTTGTCAAACAAAACATTGTTTTTGCACTCAGTTGCATAGTCCTGTTGTTGGCGGCTAATTTTTTCGGAAATATCACCATGCCTTTCGGCGTCATCGGTCACGAAGGCTCTACAGTAATAGTAACCTTAAGCGGTTTGCGACTGCTCAGAAATTAGACCAATCGAGACAGAGGAAGAGTGATATCAAATCCGCTCTTCATCGGAATTATTAGTCTCTCTCTTCTCTTCCTCTGCGTTCTCTGCGTTCTCTGCGGTTAAAAAATCAAAATATTAAGAAAAACTACAATTTGTGTTTGCGTCACTCAAAATACGCTAGCGTCAAAAGTATAGAATCATACCAAAATCTGAAGTTGCTCGAAAATGCAATAAAAATTAACCTAGAAAAAGTCTAGAAAATGGTATAGAACTGTTTGCACCAAGAGCAATGGAAAACAAGTTTTCTGTTGGAGGCAATATGAACGAAAAAGTCCTTGGGGCCACGCGGAACGTTGCAATTGTTGGCCCTTATTTAAGCGGTAAAACCGCACTGCTCGAAAGTTTGCTGTCGGTGACAGGGACAATTACCCGCAAAGGAAATGTCAAAGATGGCAACACAATAGGTGATAGTTCGCCGGAAGCGCGCGATCGCCAAATGAGCGTAGAAGTAAACGCCGCCACCGCTGAATATCAAGGCGTCCGCTTCACATTTCTCGACTGTCCGGGATCGGTAGAATTTGCCCAAGAAACTTACAATGCGCTGATTGGTGTGGATGCGGCGATAATTGTTTGCGAACCCGTTGCCGATCGCACTTTAACCCTCGCACCCCTGTTTAAATTCCTCGATGATTGGGAAATACCCCACCTAGTTTTCATCAACAAGATCGATCGGGCTTACACAGACGAAACTACTTGCGGCACCAACTTCACCGAGGTGATCGACGCGCTCAAATCCGTTTCCAGTAGACCGATCGTACCTCACCAATATCCGATCGGCAAAAACGAACAAATCATCGGTTTTATCGACTTAGTAACCGAACAAGCTTACCACTACCATCCGGG
>Ga0164305_10001235_pt1 | contig 10348 bp, 10 predicted proteins | sample Whisoiple_237_MG_FD_110215 | JGI IMG/M metagenome (GOLD analysis project Ga0164305, IMG submission 110215) | Soil microbial communities amended with pyrogenic organic matter from upstate New York, USA - Whitman soil sample_237_MG | ecosystem: Environmental > Terrestrial > Soil > Agricultural... | reverse complement strand
CTTCGATGTGGTCTGCGACATCCGACAACGGTCCGGATACGAGAAGCTCGTCCTTTGTGCCGATGTAGGCGCCCCAATAGATGTCGATGGCCGTGCCCTCTATCGTCTTGAAGGCCTGCTCTCCGTCGAGCATGACGACAACGGTATCGACGTTGTCGGGAAATCCTTCCGCCAGCTTCCGGCCGGTCGTGATGTGGACCGGTTCGCCGATGCGGTTGAGCGCGATCCGGTGCTTCGCCGCCAGCGCCTGGACGCTGCTGATGCCGGGAATCACGTCATATTCGATCGCAATGTTACCCTTGGATTTGATCTTCTCGATGATCCGCAGGGTGCTGTCGTACAGCGTCGGGTCGCCCCAGACCAGGAACGCACCGCATTCTCCCTCGCCCAGCTCCTCCGCCAGCAAGGTCTCGTAGCCTTGCTCGATGCGGGAATGCCACTCCTGCACGCTTAATTTATAGTCGGGACAGTCGTGGGAGCGCGCCGGCGTCTTGAAGTCGACGAGACGATAGGTCCGGTCCCTGATGTATCGCTCGCATATCTCCAGCCGCAGGCGCGCAAGATCTTCCTTCTCCGTGCCCTTGTCGGGGATGAAGAACGCGTCCACCCGGTTGAGTGCATTGACGGCCTGAACGGTGACGTATTCCGGATCGCCGGCACCGATGCCGATGATGAGAATTTTTCGCATCGCGTCGCTTTCCCTGTCGCCAGCGATGAGCATAACACGCCCGCGTCAGCGCCCGGCGATGGCTCGCTCGGTGGCTCGACAAGCTCCGACTTTCTGGGTGAAAGAGCGGTTCAGGCCGCCCGGGACGGCCGATTGCTATGTCAACTCGTTCGCAGCCGGCGCGATTTGATCCGAATGCGTCGGTGCGTGGAAGCCGAAGTGCACTCCGGAATCCATCGACCGTCGCGGACTTTCGGTCCCGCCGGAGCGTGAGCTAGCCCTGGTAAGCGCGGAGCGCGCCCGGATGCAGGCCTGCGCCGCCGAAGTCCGCGGCTTGCCGTTCGCCCCTGAACGTCTCGATGAGTTCGGCAAGGCCTGCAAATAGCGGGTCGAGCCGCCCCAGGTCGGCCGCCGCCAGTATGATGGCGCCGACGACACGCTGCACCGTGGCGGCATCGAGACGCGCGTGCGTCACCAGCAGATTGAGTACGCCAAGCTGGGGAACATCCTGATCGAGGCCGCGCACTGCGCCTTTTCGCATGATGATGCGCCGATCGTGCGGGATGACTTTCAGCGCCGCATCGAGGTGCGGCGGATCGTAGGTCAGGACGCGCACGAGAATGCGCTCGCTCAGTTCACTCATCACGCGGTTGGGGATCGGGCATTGGAATTGCGCATCCACCGCTCCCGTGGCCAGCATCTCGGCGCCCTCGGCAAAATCGACATAGACCCGGTCCAGATCGTCCGGACCGATGCCAAGTGCGGCAAAGACCGCCTCGGCATGCGGCGCCATGCCGCCATCCTTCATCCCCACGGCCACCCTCCGGCCGCGCAGATCGGAGACCTTACAAAGTCCGGAGTCGGCGCGAGCAATGAAAAAATTCGGGCCGAGGTTCATCGGTGCCGCCACGCGTATGTCGATGGCGCGCATGAAGGGCGCCGTGCCCTGCTTTGCGGCGACAACCCACGGGGCCGATATGAAGCCGAAGTCGATCTCGCCGGCTTCGAGGCGATTGGCGTTCTCGATACTCACCCCGGCAGACGATTCCACCACTTCGATCTCGGGTGCGTGCGGAATTCGCTCGAGTGCCGCCTTCAGCGCCAACCCCTGCGTGTAAAACGTTCCGCCGCGTTCGCCGGTCCCGATTCGAATGGGCTTTGCGGTGTCCTGAGGCGGCATTGCCGTTGTGCCCATTCAATCAATGGTTGGAAAATCAGTAACAATGCGTGCTGGAGGCTGAAAATACACGTGAAGAAGCCGGCGGATGTTGTTATAGTGTCTACCCAACTTGGTTAGCGGCAGGACCGCTGATCGGTCAAGCTCGGATAGAGAGGTGCTATAGCATGACGCGTGCCGTGACGAGAACTTTGCTGGCGGCCACGATCCTCGTGGCTGCACATGGCTTCGCGATCTGCGAGGAATCGCCGTCCCGAATCGTCAAGCTGGTCGTTGGAGCGCCGGCGGGCGGCGGCATCGACATCGTCGCTCGTCTGATCGAGCCGGTGATGTCGCAGAGCCTCGGCCAGAAGATCATCGTCGACAATCGGCCGGGCGCGAACCAATCCATCGGTGCCGGGTTTGTGGCCCATTCGCCTCCCGATGGGTCCACCGTGCTCATCAGCACCTCGGGCCCGGTGACGAACGCGCTCAATGCGCCGGTGTCTTACGATGCCGCGACCGCGTTCCAGCCGATCTCCCGGGTGATGAACTCACCGTTTTTCCTGGTGGTGCCTGAAAAGTCCAAATTGAAGTCGGTCGCCGACCTGATCGCGGCGGGCAAGGATCGGACGCAGGTCATTCGATATGGGCATCCCGGACCGGGGACGGCGACGCATCTTGCGACCGAGCTGTTGAACAAGATGGCCGGAACCAATTTCGTCGGCATTCCCTATCGCGGCTCCGCCGGACAGATTCAGGATACGATCAGCGGCGAACTCCAGTTCGGCTTGCTCGCGGCGCCGGACGCGTTGTCGCGGCGCAACGACGGCGGTTTGCGTATCCTCGGCGTCTCCGACGGCACGCGCTCGGTGCTGGCGCCGGATATCGCAACGATCGCGGAGCAGGGCGTACCGGGATACGATGTCGCGCTCTGGCATGGCCTGTTTGCTCCGGCACAAACCCCTCGTCCGATCATCGAGCGCCTGCGGTCGGCGCTGGCGTCGGCACAGAAGGACGAAGGCGTCCGAGCGCGCTTCCTGGGGCTCGGGATGGAGCCTGTCCTCGACACGCCCGAGGAATTTGCCAAAATCGTCAAGACGCAGCAGGAAAAGGATTCTGCGCTGGTCAAAGGTCTCGATCTGAAGACGACGCAGTAAAAACGCAGGTCTCTGCGGCGCGCGATTGGTGGTGCTCCGGAGCATTGTCGGTCCCAAGGCCTGAGGCGAGCAATGTTTGCCGAAAGTATCAAGACCAATCTTCCGACCGAACTGCTGCGGACGCTGGTCACGGTCTGTGAATTTCGCAGCGTCACGAAGGCGGCGCAATTGCTGCAGCTGACACAGCCGGCCGTCCTTCAGCAGATCAAGAAGCTGGAAATCATCATCGGCAGCGAAATCATCGACCGTCAATTGGCCGGCGTAAATCTTACCGAGACCGGGTCCGAGATTTTGCGATCGGCCCAGCAGTTGTTGTCGATCAACGACAAGATCATTTTTGAATCGGGAGACCAGGCCGGCCTGCAAATCGTCCGGCTCGGTATTCCGAACTTGTTCGCGAAAAGCGTGCTGCCGAAGATCGTCGAGGAAATACGGGCATGGGCTCCGAAAGCTCAGCTGCAGGTCTGCTGCGACAACTCTCCGAACGTCTTGCGCATGCTGCATATGGGATATCTGGACATCGCGTTTGCCTACGGAGAGGCAAACGACATGGCCGATGCAAAGGGTAGCTGGGTGGAGGAGATCGGATGGGTGAGGGCGAACAATTTCACCGCGTCGCCTGACGCTCCGGTGCCGCTGATCAGCTCCCCCAACGTACTGCGGGTAGATCAGATCGCCACCGATGCGCTCAAGCGCAGCAAGCGGCGCTATCAAATCGTGTTCTCCGCGGTGGACTTCGGAGCGCGTTTTGCTGCAGTTGCGGCCGGTCTCGGATATTTGCCGCTGACACGACGACTGGTCCCGCCGAATCTCGTGATCGAAGAGGACACGCTCCCGCCGCTGGGCGATTTCATGGTTGGGATTTTCGTTCGCAAGGATTTCAACGTGAGGGACGTGCGATCCCTCGTTGCGGCCTTGGTGGCCGTCGCCAGTCCTGAGCCGAGCGTCACCCATCCGGCGCCGGCCTGAGCACCTGATGCCGGCTCGGATCGTCGCCGCAACAAGGCGGACGCGCGCTTCCCTGCACGAAATCGCCACCCGCCACTGCCAATGATCTGCGCGGAGCAGGCGAGCAGGCTCCCTATAGCATGCGGATCAGCGTGGCAGCCGATTGGGTTTCAACCTCGCTCGATCCTGATGTCCTTGGTGAACCCGCACGCCTTGCATGCCAGCGTGAGGTCTTCAAATTTGCCGCCGAACAGAAGCGGCTTGACGCGCGCAACGACCATTTCTGTCCCGCACTCCGGACATGTTGACGAAGGTGGTGCTGGTGGCGAGTCCCGGCTAGCCACATCATTTCCTTTCATCCGGAATTGTTGGGTGCGAGTTCCGTCGATAGCGGAGGCGTGGGCGGACGTTGACCGGGAGGGAACGCAAGTCTCTGGTCGCTCCATCAGTCTTATAGTCTGGGCGCTTGCGAGCCACCCGGCATCCGCTTGAGCCGTGCCGAGCAGCCCTCAGATTGATCTGCAATTGCGGTGCACATCGCGGAAGGAGACGAGGCGCTGCTGCCCTTCGTCCCACAGGACCAGTCGCACACAGCTGAAACTCTGCAGCAGGGTCAGCCGCCCGATGCCCTCGAGGCTCGGATGGTCACGCAGCACGAGCGGCAGCCGGTAGCAGGGAATTCGACTGCAAAGATGGTGGATGTGGTGAACGCCGATGTTGGCGGTAAACCAGCGCAGGATGCCGGGGAGGGCGTAGTGCGAGCTGCCGTGAAGCGCGACCTCTTGCATATTCCAGGCGTCGTCGTGGGCCCAGACGGTGTTCTCGAATTGATGCTGGACATAGAACAGCCAGACGCCGACCGAGGCTGCCAGCAGCATGATCGGTAGATGCACCAGCAGGAAAGGACCAACGCCGATCAGCCATATCATGGCGGCGACGATGGCGGCGATCGCGAGATTGGTTGCCATCGTGCTGAGCCAGGGCTGCCAGCCGTGCCGCATGAGACCGACCGGCAGCCGGTGCTGCAGAATGAACAAATAGGCCGGCCCTACGCCGAACATGACGGCGGGATGTCGGTAGATGCGGTAACGCAGCCGACCCAGCGGCGAACGGGCGAGATACTCCTGTACGGTCAGGGTGTCGATGTCGCCGATCCCGCGACGATCAAGATTTCCGGATGTCGAATGGTGAACGGCGTGGGTGCGTCGCCAAAAATCGTACGGCGTCAGCGTCAGCACCCCGATCACGCGACCCACCCAGTCGTTGGTGCCGCGGCGATGGAAGAAGGCACCGTGACCGCAGTCGTGCTGGATCATGAACAGGCGTACGAGAAAGCCCGCGGCAGGCACCGCGAGCAACAGGCCGGGCCAATAGCCAAGATCGAGGGTTACCCACATCAGAAACCAGAGCGCGACCAGCGGCCCGGCGGTGATGACGAGTTCGACAATGCTGCGTGTGGGGTTCGGAGCGCGATAGCGCGCCAGGGTCTGGGTCAAGCGGCGGGCATCGAGCGCAGCAGAGGTCAAGCGGATGTTTCCTCGTTCCAGTGAACCTGGTGTCGGGCGTCAATGTGTCGGCTGGCCGATGGCGCAACCCTGCCGCTCGGCGTCATTGCCGCGCGGCGCGCTTCTGAACGCCAGGGTTCGATCGCTGCCTACTGCATGGCGGTGAGCAGGTTGGCGCAGGCCTGGGCGACGCTACGGTCGGGCGAGGCGTTTCCGGGAAATGTCGCCCAGCCGCCTTTCTCGATGTAGGAATCCTGCATCCATGAACTGACCTTTTTCAGTTCGGCCATGTTCGCCGTAGCATCGGCGCCGTGCCTGAACTTGTCAGCGCACATCGGGGCAAGCACCGCCACCACGGCGGCGCCGGCATTCTTGTCCGCCAACTGTTTCGCAGTACTGCCCAATGTCCATCCGCCCCAGCCGAAGCCGATGACCACTGTCGCGACGAAGCCAGCGAACGCGCCCTGCAACAGACGCGTGAGCGAATCCCCTTGCAGGATTGAAGGCATTTCCATGGTGATTTCCTTCGACAAATTTTGCAGCAATGAGCAACGGAGACCCGAACGGGATTCCGGTCAAAAAGCTGTCTTAAAGTGCCGGCCGCTTTGAGCAGGCGTTTCGGTCGAAACAAACATGCGCCCCTTTCGCAATTAAATCTGTATAAAATTGACCACCCAATGAACAAATAAGTCTTCGCGGCGCTTGATGAACCGAATTGCTGCCGGCACGCCCGTTGCATCGAAGCAGCGACCTGATCCGACGAAAGGAGCCAGCATGCGTATCCATGTCGGCTGTGAGCTCAGCTTCGAGTTTCCACAGACCACACCTATGATCGTGACACTGAACGTGCATTTTTCGCGCTTCTCCGACCTGGAGCGTCCGGACTACCTGATGACCACGCCCTCGGTCCCGGTCGAGGGCTATCGCGATAGTTTCGGAAACTGGTGCAGCCGCCTCGTTGCACCCACCGGCCGCTTCAGTCTCGGCACGAATGCGGTCGTTCGTGATGCGGGCGCGCCGGAGCCGGCCGAGCTGGACGCCTTGCAGCACCAAGTCCAGCACCTGCCGGCGGACACCCTGCTGTTCCTGCTTGGAAGCCGCTACTGTGAGACGGATCGGCTTTCCGACGAGGCGTGGCGCCTGTTCGGACCTACGCCGCTTGGCTGGCCGCGGGTGCAAGCGATCTGCGACTTCGTACACACCCACATGACCTTCGGTTACGAGCACTCTCGCCCCACGCGAACGGCGTGGGAAGCCTACACCGAGCGCCATGGCGTTTGCCGCGACTTTGCGCATCTGGCAGTTACATTCTGCCGCTGCCTCAACATCCCCGCTCGCTATTGCACTGGCTACATCACCGATATCGGCACCCCGCCGCCCTACGGGCCGATGGATTTTGCGGCATGGATGGAAGTCTATCTCGGCGGCCGCTGGCACACCTTCGATCCGCGCAACAACGCCCCCCGGATCGGGCGCATTCTCATCGCCCACGGCCGCGACGCCGCCGACGTGCCTCTGACGCATATTTTCGGTCCCGGCACGTTGCCGGGCTTCCGTGTCTGGGCAGAGGAAGCGTCACCAAACTCTAGCCTGGCCGCGTGACCGTCCCCGGTTGTGGAACGCAGATGTCTGCGACGAGGGCCGTTCCGGCCCTCGTCGTACCGGCACTGGCGCAAGTCGCCAGCTTGCGGACGACCACATCCCCTGAGCACGCCTCTGCCGCTTTCTCCGCGCAACATTGGACGAGGGGAGAGCGGCGGGGTGTACTGGAGAAGGCCCTGCAATAAATGTAAAGTGCGCAGGGCCGGCCGCGACGGTTAATCCCGCCGCGCCAGAGGCAAGCCAGGCGCCCCAGTCGACGGATTGGGTGCGGCGTGCCGGGACGCCCTGTTATGGCCACCAGACGAAGATCGGCGTTCGATCCCAAGTCCTTTCTCGCCCAGGTCGGCGAGGGCAGAACCATATCCAAGTATCGCAAGGATCAGGCTGTCTTCCAGCAGGGCGATCCCGCGGACGCCGTGTTCTACATCCAAAAGGGCAAGCTCAAAGTCACTGTCGTTTCCGGGCAAGGGAAAGAGGCGGTCGTCGCAATTCTTGGACCGGAGGAGTTCTGCGGTGAGGGCTGCCTGGCCGGACAACCGCGGCGGATCGCGACCGTCAGGGCGATGACGGAATGCACGATCATGCGGCTCGAGAAAACGACCATCATGCGCGTGCTCTATGACGAGCCGGCGTTCTCGGAGGTCTTCATGTCTCATCTCCTGGCTCGCACCATGCGAGTCGAAGAGGATCTCGTGGACCAGCTCTTCAACTCGAGCGAAAAGCGTCTTGCGCGGCTTCTTCTACTGCTCGCAAATTTCGGCAAAGAAGGGCGGCCGGAGCCGCTCATCGCCAAGATCAGCCAAGAAACACTGGCAGAGATGATCGGCACGACGCGCTCGCGGGTGAGCTTTTTCATGAACAAGTTTCGGCGTTTGGGGTTCGTCGATTACAACGGCGAAGGCCTGGAAGTTCATAGCGCATTGTTGAACGTGATTTTATACGACTAGCTGGCGTGTCGCTGCCGCGGCATCGTCTCGCTGGATGCGCGTCGAGACCGCGTCGCGCGACGTGCGACATCGAACGGGTCAGAATAGGAAGCGCAGTCCGCCGGTTCCGCCTTGCATCGTCGCGCCGCTGCCGGCAGTTCCTTCGTAACGGACGAACAGGTCGAACGAACGCAGCGCCAACGTCATGCCGAGCCCGAACACGGCAGCGTCGCGCGGAGCGTTCGCGCCATTGACCGTGAAGGAAGCGCCGGGCGTACCGTCGAGAAAGGCGGTGGCGATACGCTGCGTACCGGCGAGTTCGCGTGCCCAGCCGAGCCGACCGTTCAGCCGCGCCGGCGCCGCGAGCCCCACGGGCAGGCCGTACACGACCTCGGCGCCCAGAATACCAAGCGCCGAGCCGGTGGTATTACGAGCCACGTTCAAGTTCGCCGCGCCAGCGCCGACCTCAGTAAATGCGCCTTGTCTGATCGCGATGCCTTGTACCGCTACGAAAGGTTTCAACACCGTGCGCGCGTCCAGGTCCAAACGGTAGCCGGTTTCGACCTGCGAGAGGAACGTTGTGCCGTTGAAATTGCTGGTGGCCGAGCGCGCGACGCCGGGAAAAACGATATCGCGGGTGATCGATGCGTCGCTGTAGGCCGCGCCGATCGCGCCTTCGACGTACCAGCGTCCGGGCGCGTAGCGAGCGTAAGGCGTAACCGCGAGCGTATTGACGGTTCCGCTGCCGGAGATGCCGCTCGTGTTAAAGCCGGTACCCGCATATCCGAACGCGATGCCGGCCTGCAGCGAGGGATCGAACTGATGCTCCAGGCCGCCAACAAGACCCGCGGTCCGTGAGCGGACGGTGTGGCTGTCGCCGTTGCCGGAAAGGTCGCCGGCGCCACCGAATACGCTGAGCCATTGCTGCACTTGACCCGTGACCTTGGTGGCGGCGCGCGCTCGTTCGCGCACGGCCCCGAGGAAGAGCTGTCCCGCGCCCATCACCACGGTTGAGACATCCGCATAGACCTCGCCGTCGAGTTGCACGAGGGCTGCGCGCAGCGGCGCGCTATCGCCGAAATTGAGGAGGTCGAGGCTCTTATAGATGCCGTCCATGTCGGTGAACGGCGCGGCGTACGGGCCCCGATCGAGCGCCGCCGCAACGGCGCCAGCATTGCCGCTGCCGGCGCGCGGCTGGTAGGCGAGCGCAAAAGCGCCGATCGCCTGTTGGTTGATGTAGTCCGACGCGGGCAGGAAGCGTGCCGGCTGCGTACGCCTGTGCCGTGCCACCACTGCCGAAGCCCGGGATCGCCGCCCCTTGCGCCACCAGCACGCACGAGCCGGACGGAACGGTCACGATCGTGATCATGGTCGGCGTGGAAGGCAGAGCCAACAGGTCCTTGATCTGCGCCGGCGTCAGTCCGCGGATGGTGCTGGGATCCGCCATGAACGAGCGGTTGGGAAAGCTGGCCGGCGAACACTCCGGACAATAGACCCGTACGTATTGGGTCGGCGCGGAGGTCACCACCATGGCGGCCGGCGCGGTAGGAACGAACGACGCCGTGGGCGGCACGCTGCAGATATAGGCGTTGGCGTCCGCGCCGGTGGTGATCGAGGGCACCGAGCCTGGAAGACATTGTCCGGGCTGCTTGAACACGGGCCCCGTCAACACCACTCCCGGCGGCAAGGGGAGGCCGGATTGGGGTCGGGCTTCTCCTGCGACGCCCGCCACCAACGCGACGACGCCGGCCAGGATCGCGCCGACACGCCTCGCGCGCGCTCCACCACGCATCTGTCACTCCCGCTCCCAGAGGCGCCGCAAGAAATGCGTGCTCAACCGCCGAACGCGATGCAGAAGCGGCCGGACACGGATACGGTCAAGAAAAACTGAGATCTGTATAATACGGCAGGTTCGGCTTGACCTGGGCCCAATGGGTTATCAGCCGCGATTTTGCCTGTGCGTTGCAGCGCTGCCACATCGCTGTCCTACCGCTCCTGGCGCGATGCCGGACGCACGCGCGCCACGCCGATCGCTGCACAGCACGGGTCGATTTCGAAACGGGGGCGCTATTGCATCGGGCCGAACCGACAAGACCAGCCCGCGTCGCTGGAAATGATAGATCGCCAGGAAGGCGAGCTGTTCAGGCAGAGCGCTTCTTTGCCGCCGGCGTGATGGACGCGTCATGGTTGGCCGCGTCGCGGGCTAATCGGAGCGCCCGCAACTTCGCGGTCCTTTCGCGCATGGCGTGCTTGTCTGCCAGGTATTCGGCCATGGCCTGCTGGCCCTCACGCAACCGCTCTTCCTTTTTTTGCAAGGCGGTTGAGCCACGTTCAGAAGTCTCGGGAGAGTTCGTGCTCAACGTCGTAACTCCATTTTGTCGCGG
>Ga0164305_10001234_pt1 | contig 10350 bp, 9 predicted proteins | sample Whisoiple_237_MG_FD_110215 | JGI IMG/M metagenome (GOLD analysis project Ga0164305, IMG submission 110215) | Soil microbial communities amended with pyrogenic organic matter from upstate New York, USA - Whitman soil sample_237_MG | ecosystem: Environmental > Terrestrial > Soil > Agricultural... | reverse complement strand
GCACTGACGAGCTGCTCCGTCACGTCGTTCTTCCCGGAGCCCGAGCCTGAAGCCATGATCCCTCCCGTTGATCTGGGACTTCCCTCCACTGCCTTCATACCGGACAAAGCCCCGGTCGGCACCTGAATGGAGGAGAGACCACCCGTTGTCGGGACGGGTCAGGCGACGACCTCGAAGCGGATCCCCCGCGCCCGCAGCCGGGCGAGCAGGTTGTCGCCCATCGCCTGGGCCGTCGTGACCTGGCCCGAGGTGACCGGGTTGTCGTCGAAGGCCAGGCACATGGCCGACTCCGCGAGCATCTTCGCGGTCTCGGTGTAGCCCGGGTCGCCGCCGGACACGCGGGTGTGGACCGTCCGGCCGTCGCCCTCGCCGATGAAGTCGACGGTGAACCACGACTTCTCGCGCTTGCGCTCGTCGGGTCCCTCCCCCTGCTTGATCCGCCCGAGCAGCAGGTCGCGCAGCGGCTTGACCTGGGCCGCCACGGCCAGGGTGCCGACGCCGATCGCGCCGCCCGCGGCGTACCGCAGCGTCTTGGTCCCAGCGAAGTGCGAGTAGCGGAACTTCGGGCCGTACGACGCGAGCGCCGCGCCGCTGCGGGCCACCACGAACGGGTCGATCGTGGGCATCGGCAGCAGCCACAGGCCGAGCGTGCCGTCCCGGTGGGGCTTGCCGGCGACCGCCCTCGACGAGCGACCCGCGGGCCTCGGCTCGATCCGGCGGCGCGCCGAGGACGCCTCCTTCATCTGGCGGCCACGCGACATCGCCGTCATGGCCGAGTGGAAGGTGCCGCCCGAGAACATCCCGCTGGCCCGGACGATCCCGCGCACGGTCACCGGCCCGTCCGCGTCCAGCTCCTGCACGGTGAAGAAGGCACCCAGGTCGTGCGGGATCGAGTCGAAGCCGCAGGCGTGGACGATCCGCGCGCCCGAGCGCTCGGCGGTCGCGTGGTGGGCGACGTACATCCGGTCGACGAACTCGGGCTCACCGGTCAGGTCGACGTAGTCGGTGCCCGCCTCGGCGCAGGCGGCCACCAGCGGCTCGCCGTAGCTCAGGTAGGGCCCGACGGTGGTGATGACCACGCGGGCGCGGGCCGCAACGTCCGCCAGCGAAGCCGGGTCGCCGACGTCGGCGTGCAGGAGCTCCAGCTCCCCGAGGGCGGGGCTGATGGTGGCCAGGTGCGAGCGCACCTTCGCCAGCTTCTCCGGGCTGCGTCCCGCGAGCGCCCACCGCATCCCGTCCGGCGCGTGCCGGGCGAGGTACTCCGCCGTCAGCTGCCCGGTGAAGCCGGTGGCCCCGAAGAGCACCAGGTCGAAGTCACGGTCTGCGTTGCGCGCGTCAGCCATGCCCGGAGGCTAGCCAAGCCGCGGGATCGGCGGAGCGGTGGCTCAGCCACCGGTCCGGGGCGGCCTCGCGACGTACCCTGAGACGCATGTGCCGCAACATCCGTCCGCTGAACAACTTCGAGCCGCCGGCCACCCGCGACGAGGTCACCGCGGCAGCGCTGCAGTACGTCCGCAAGGTGAGCGGGACCACCAGGCCGTCCCAGGCCAACCAGGCGGCGTTCGACCACGCGGTCCGGGAGATCGCTCACCTCACCCAGCACCTCCTCGACGACCTGGTCACCACGGCTCCGCCGAAGAACCGCGACGTCGAGGCCGAGAAGGCGCGGGCCCGGGCCGCCGTGCGCTACGCCCGATGAGCACGCTCGCCGCGGGCAGGCCTGCCACCGGCGAGGTCGACCAGGCGCTCGCGCTGCTGCGGGACCGGCCGCTGGTGGTGCTGACCGGTGCCGGCCTCTCCACCGACTCCGGCATCCCCGACTACCGGGGGCCGGGTTCTCCGGCGCGGACGCCGATGACCTACCAGGAGTTCGTCTCCGGCCCGGACGCCCGACAGCGCTACTGGGCGCGCAGCCACCTCGGCTGGGGCCGGATGAAGGGCGCCGACCCCAACGCGGGGCATCGTGCCCTGGCCAGCCTCGACCCCGACCTGCTGATCACCCAGAACGTCGACGGCCTCCACGAGCGGGCCGGGTCCCGCGCACTGGTCGCGCTGCACGGCCGCATCGCCGAGGTGGTCTGCCTCGGCTGCCGGGCCGTCTCCTCCCGCGTCTCGCTGCACGAGCGGCTGACCCGCCTCAACCCCGGCTTCGCCGATCGGCACCCGTCGGCCGAGTCCCGGCCCGACGGTGACGTCGAGCTGGAGGACACCGCCGACTTCGTGGTGCCCGGCTGCGAGACGTGCGACGGCATCCTCAAGCCGCACGTCGTCTTCTTCGGCGAGAACGTCCCTCCGCCGCGGGTCCAGCGCTGCTACGCCGCCGTCGACGCGCTGGCGGACGCCGGCGGGGCACTGCTCGTCGCCGGCTCGTCGCTGACCGTGATGAGCGGGCTGCGCTTCGTGCGCCGGGCGGCCCGGAACGGCACTCCGGTGGTGATCGTCAACCGGGGGACCACGCGCGGCGACGAGCTGGCGTCGTACAAGCTCGAGGTCGGCTGCAGCGCCTTCCTGGCCCAGCTGGCCCCACCCGCCTGACGGGCCGGCCGGGCGTCAGAGCCGGCGCACGAAGATGTGGTCGGCCGCCTCGGGCACCACCTCGGCGGTCTCGCCACCGGAGCCGATCAGCACGCCCTCGTCGGTCGCCACGACGGTGATCGTCTTGCCCGGTAGGGCCCCGGCCCGGCGCAGGGCGCTCATCAGCGTCTCGTCCTTCTGCATCTCCTCGGAGATGCGGCGCACGATCACGCGGCCCTCGTGCCCGGAGGCCACCTTCGAGAGCGGCTCCACGCCGTCCATGAAGTCCTCACCGGGCCCGGCCTCGCCCAGCTCGTCGAGGCCCGGGATCGGGTTGCCGTACGGCGACTGCGTGGGGTGGTCGAGCAGCTCGACGAGGCGGCGCTCGACGGTCTCCGACATCACGTGCTCCCAGCGGCACGCCTCCTCGTGGACCAGCTCCCAGTCGAGGCCGATCACGTCGGTGAGCAGCCGCTCGGCCAGCCGGTGCTTGCGCATCACCCGCGTGGCCAGCCTCAGCCCCTCGTCGGTGAGCTCGAGGTGCCGGTCCCCCTGGACGATGAGCAGGCCGTCGCGCTCCATCCGGGCCACGGTCTGGGAGACCGTCGGGCCGCTCTGGTGCAGGCGCTCGGCGATCCGCGCCCGCAGCGGCACGATGCCCTCCTCGGACAGCTCGTAGACGGTCCGGAGGTACATCTCGGTGGTGTCGATCAGGTCGCTCACCGGGTCATTCTTGCGCATCGCGCACCGACTCCCCTCACCGTCGTCGGGCCGTGGCATTGTGGGGCCCGATGGCCACCGCAACTCGCGCCGTGATGTGGTTCCGCCGCGACCTGCGCCTCGGGGACAACCCGGCGCTGCTCGAGGCCGCCGCCGACGGCGACGTCCTGCCCCTCTTCGTGCTCGACCCCGCCCTGTGGGGGCCGGCCGGCCCCAGCCGACGGGCCTACCTGGGCGCGTCGCTGCGCTCTCTCGACGCGTCCCTGCGGCAGCGCGGGGCCTCGCTGTCGGTGGTCCGCGGTGACCCGGTCCGGCGCGTGGTCCGGGCCGCGCGGGAGGTCGGGGCGAGCCGCGTGCACGTCGCCGCGGACTACGGCCCCTACGGTCACCGCCGCGACCGGGAGGTCGAGGAGGCCCTCGCGCAGCACGACATCGAGCTGGTCCGCACCGGCTCGCCGTACGCCGTCGCGCCGGGGCGGGTGACCAACGGCTCCGGCGACCCCTACAAGGTCTACACACCGTTCTCGAAGGCGTGGACCGAGCACGGCTGGCGTGGCCCCGTGGCCCCCCCGACCGGGGTGACCTGGCTGGCCCTGGACGAGACCACCGACCTCCCCGACCCCGACCTGCCCGGCGGCCTCGAGCTGCCCGAGGCCGGCGAGCAGGCGGCCGCCCGGCGCTGGCGCGACTTCCTCGACGACCGGGTCGGCGACTACGACGACGACCGGGACCTGCCCGGCACCGAGGGCACCTCGCGGATGTCGGTGCACCTGAAGTGGGGCGAGATCCACCCGCGCACGATGCTCGCCGACCTCGCCCGGCTCCGGTCGCAGGGCGCGGTGACCTACCGCAAGGAGCTCGCCTGGCGGGAGTTCTACGCCGACGTGCTCTTCCACCGCCCCGAGACCGCCCGCGAGTACCTCCGCGCCGAGTTCGCGCAGATGGCCTACGACGAGCCGGGCGACCTGCTCGAGGCGTGGCGGCACGGCCGCACCGGCTTCCCGATCGTCGACGCCGGCATGCGCCAGCTGCGGGCCACCGGCTGGATGCACAACCGGGTCCGGATGATCGTGGCCAGCTTCCTGGTCAAGGACCTGCACGTGGAGTGGCAGCACGGCGCGGCCCACTTCATGCACTGGCTCGTCGACGGCGACCTCGCGTCCAACCAGCACGGCTGGCAGTGGACGGCCGGCTGCGGCACCGACGCGGCGCCGTTCTTCCGGGTGTTCAACCCCACCAGCCAGGGTCGCAAGTTCGACCCGGACGGTGCCTACGTCCGCCGCTGGGTCGCGGAGCTGGCCGAGGTCGACGACCCGCACGAGCCCGACGACGACGTCCGGCGACGGGCGGGCTATCCCGTTGCCGTCGTCGACCACAAGGAGGAGCGCCGCGAGGCGCTGGACCGCTGGGAGAAGATCCGCCGATGACACCCCTGTCCGCCACGTCCAGCGAGCTGCTGGTCCCCCGCCGCTTCTGCGGCCCGCCGTCGTCGGGCAACGGCGGTTGGACAGCCGGTGCGCTGGCCGCCTTGATCCCCCACGACTGCCCCGAGGACCGCTCGCGCTCGTGGCCCACGATCCGGGTGGCGCTGCGCCAGCCGCCTCCGCTGGACTCGCCGTTGAGGGTCAGCGAGGACGACGGCTCGACCGTGGCCACCTTCGGCGGCTCCGTGGTCGCGCGTGCCACCGTCGTCGAGGACCGGCCGATGACGGTCGAGCCGGTGTCGCCGGCCGAGGCGCGTGCGGCCTCCGCGACGTACCCAGGCCACACGTCCCATCCCTTCCCGACCTGCTTCGCCTGCGGCACCGACCGTGGTGAGGGCGACGGCCTGCGGATCTTCCCGGGGCGGGTGGCCGACCAGGACGGCCCTGACCAGCAGAGCAGGGTCCGGGTCGCGGCCACCTGGTCGCCGCACCCGAGCGTCGGCGAGGACTTCCACGCCTACGCCGACGAGCTCCCGCGAGCCTCGCTGGCCACGACCTGGGCCGCGCTCGACTGCATCGGCGGCTGGGCCGGCGACCTCACCGAGCGGCTGATGGTGCTCGCCGGGATGACCGCCCGCGTCGACGCGCTCCCGGTCATCGGCGAGCAGCACGTCGTCGTCGGCCTCGCGCTGGGGCAGGAGGGCCGCAAGACCTTCACCGCCTCCACGCTGTACGACGCCGACGGCCGGGTCGTCGCGTGCGCCGAGCACGTGTGGGTGGCGGTCGACCCCGCGACGTTCGCGTGACCGTCCCGGCGCCCGTCCCAAATTGACTAGTCCCCGGGTCTCTCGGAACACTTGAGCGCATGGGTTGGAACGATCAAATCGAGTGGTGGCGCCACGCGGCCATCTACCAGGTCTACGTCCGCAGCTTCGCCGACGGCGACGGTGACGGCGTGGGCGACCTGCCGGGCATCACCGCCCGCCTGCCGTACCTGCGCGACCTCGGTGTCGACGCCCTGTGGATCACGCCGTTCTACACCTCGCCGCAGAACGACCACGGGTACGACGTGGCCGACTACTGCGACGTCGACCCGCTGTTCGGGCAGCTCGCGGACGCCGACGCGCTGCTCGACCGCGCCCACGAGCTGGGCCTGAAGGTCATCGTCGACCTCGTCCCCAACCACACCTCCGACGCCCACGACTGGTTCCAGGCGGCGCTTGCCGCCGGTCCGGGCAGCCCGGAGCGTCAGCGCTACCTCTTCCGCGAGGGCCGCGGCACCGACGGCACCGAGCCCCCGAACAACTGGGAGTCGGTCTTCGGCGGTCCCGCCTGGACCCGCGTCGAGGACGGCGAGTGGTACCTCCACCTCTTCGACAGCACCCAGCCGGACCTGAACTGGCGCCACCCCGAGGTCGGCGACATGTTCGAGGAGGTGCTGACCTTCTGGCTCGACCGCGGGGTCGACGGCTTCCGGGTCGACGTCGCCCACGGGCTGTTCAAGGAGGCGAACCTCCGCGACCAGGTCGTGCACACCGGCGAGGAGCGGCCGACCAACCAGCTGCCCAGCTCCATGGTCGAGCGTCGCCTGAAGGACGAGCCGATGTGGGACCAGCCCGAGGTCCACGAGGTCTACCGTCGCTGGCGCCGGATCCTGGAGAAGTACGACGGCGAGCGGATGAACGTCGCCGAGGCCTGGACCCAGACCCCGGAGTCGATGGCCAACTTCGTGCGCCCCGACGAGATGAACCAGTCCTTCAACTTCTCCTGGCTGCTCGCCGACTGGTCGGCCACCGAGTTCGCCGACGTCATCACCGGGACCCTCGCGGCCCTCGAGCCGGTGGGCGCCACCCCGACCTGGGTGCTCAGCAACCACGACGTGACCCGCCACGTGACCCGCTACGGCGGCGGCGTGCAGGGGCTGGCCCGCGCCCGCGCGGCCACGCTCGCGATGCTGGCGCTGCCCGGCTCGTCGTACCTCTACCAGGGCGAGGAGCTCGGCCTCGAGCAGGTCGACGTGGAGCCGGAGTTCCGCCAGGACCCGTCGTGGTTCCGCACCGGCGAGCCCGGTCGCGACGGCTGCCGCGTGCCGATCCCGTGGGGCGGCCAGGAGGCGCCGTTCGACTTCGGTCCCGGCACCGGCCACCCGTGGATCCCGCAGCCTGCGGAGTGGGCCGCGCAGACGGTCGAGGCGCAGGCCGCCGACCCTGACTCGACGCTGGCGTTCTACCGAGCCGCTCTCGCGGCCCGGCGCGGCTTCGCCACGACGGCGGGCGACGAGGTGGAGATGCTCGACCTCGGCGCGGACGTGCTCGCGTTCCGTCGCGGGCCGGTCACCGTGGTCCTCAACTGCGGCCCGCAGCCGGTCGTCCTGCCCGCCGGCGAGGTGCTGATGGCCAGCGGCCCGGTCGACGGGGAGCTGCCGGCCGACACGGCCGTGTGGCTGGCCTGACGGGGACTCGTTCACGACGAGGCGGAGGTCCGCACCCTCGGGTGCGGACCTCCGCCTCGTCGTATCCGGGTCAGGCGCGCTCGTCCAGCGCGGCGTTGTAGCGCCCGAGGACCCGGGCGAAGTCGCTCAGCTCCTCGTCGGTCCAGTCGCCGAGCTGCTCGTCGAGCCAGCGGCGGCGGTCCTCGACCACGGCGTTGATGCGGCTCACCGCGGCGTCGCTGGCCGTGAGCAGTGACGCGCGGCCGTCGGCGGGGTCCGGGGTCCGGTCGACCAGCCCGAGCTCGACGAGGTGGCCGAGCTGACGGCTGACTGCCCCCTTGTCGATGACCAGCGCGTCGGCGAGCGTGGAGGCCCGCAGCTCGCCGTGCTCGGCGAGGTAGGCGAGCATCAGGTACGACGCCGGCTGGAGGTCGGGGTGGATCGCCCGGGCCCGCTCCCACAGCACGCGGCGGATCCGGCGGATCATCACGCCGACCTCCTGCTCGAGGTCCCGCAGGGACTCGGCGCGGCGCGACTTCGTCGTGGCGTTCATCGCGAGCTCAGCTCCACCTCGGGCTCGAGGGCGGGGGCGGGGGCGGTCTCCTCCGCACGGTCGATGGTAGTGCGCAGCGGCACCTCACGGATGAACAGCACGCACACGAGGGCAAGCGCCGCGAACGGCATGGCGATCATGAAGATGTGGCCGGTGGCCTCGCCGAACGCCGACTCGTAGAGCGCCCGGACCGGGGCCGGGAGCTCGGCGAGCTTCGGGATCGACCCGTTGCTGTGGCCGCCCTGGATGCCCATCCTGGCAAGCCCGTCGGTCACCGACTGGGTGACCTGGTGGCTCAGCACCGCACCGAGCGCCGAGACGCCGATCGAGCCGCCCATCGAGCGGAAGAACGCGACGACCGAGCTGGCGGCACCCATGTCGGCCTGCGCGGTGTTGTTCTGCACGGCCAGCACGAGGTTCTGCATCGTGGCGCCCAGGCCGAGCCCGAGGACCGCCATGAAGGCGCCGACCACGAGCAGGGGCGTGGTCGCGTCGATCGTGCCGAGCAGGGTCAGGCCGACGACCACGAAGACCATGCCCCCGACCAGCCAGCGCTTCCACATCCCGGTGCGGGTGATGATCCGCCCGGTCACGATGCTCGAGACGAGCAGTCCGCCGACCATGGCGATCGACATCAGTCCGGCCTCGGTCGGGCTCATGCCGCGGGCGTTCTGGAAGTACTCGCTGAGGTAGACGGTGGAGCCGAACATCGCCACGCCGACCAGCACGGAGGCGGCCGTCGCGAGGCTGGTGGTGCGGTCCTTGAAGAGGCGCAGCGGGATGATCGGCTCGCTGGCGACGCGGGCCTCGACGTAGATCGCCGCGGCGATGACGATCAGGCCGGTGGTCACCAGCACGGCCGTGGTGGCGGACATCCAGTCGAACTGGTTGCCGGCCAGCGAGACCCAGACCAGCAGGATCGAGACGCCGGCGACGATGAGGCTCGCCCCGAGGTAGTCGATCTTGACGTCGCGGCGTACGACCGGCAGGTGCAGCGTCTTCTGCAGCACGCCGAAGGCCAGCACGGCGACGGGGATGCCGACGAAGAAGCAGCCGCGCCAGCCGAGGGCGCTGTCCACGATGACGCCGCCGATCAGCGGGCCGCTGACCGTGGCGAGGGCGAAGACCGCGCCGATGTAGCCGGAGTAGCGACCGCGCTCGCGGGGGGTGACCATCGAGGCGATGACGACCTGGACGAGCGCGGTGAGGCCTCCGACACCGAGGCCCTGGACCGCGCGGGCGCCGATGAGCACGCCCATGTTGGGCGCCAGCGCCGCGATCAGGGAGCCGATGGTGAAGATGACCAGCGCGCTCTGCACGAGGAGCTTCTTGCTGAACAGGTCGGCGAGCTTGCCCCACAGCGGGGTGGTCGCCGTCATCGCCAGCAGGGTGGAGACCACGACCCACGTGTAGCCGGTCTGGCTGCCGTGGAGGTCGGAGACGATGCGGGGCAGGGCGTTGGTCACGACGGTGCTGGAGAGCATCGCCACGAACATCGCCAGGAGGAGGCCGCTGAGCGCCTCGAGCACCTCGCGGTGTGACATCTGGCCGGACTGCTCGGCTGCGGGTGGGACTGCCTGGGTGGTCAAGGAAGCTCGTTTCACAAGAAGTAGAAGGTTGCCAAAGGCAACTATATTCCCCTTTGGTTGACATCGTCAACCAACGTGGCGGCCGCCACACCCGGTCCCCGCACCCACGTGTCCGGCGTGGGCATACTCGGACCCCGGAAATGCAGCGACCCGCAAACGTGGACCTCGATCGAGGCCCGCTCCGGTGGACGTGATGACCGGATCGTCTGCGGGTCGGGTAGCTGCGGTGGATTCGCCAGCAGTACTTCGCTGACGGTTGCTGCTAGCGGGCAGCCACCTCACGCGTCCCATAAGAAGTCATTCTTCGGACCACCTCCTTTCCCGTGTGCGACCACGGTAGGCCGGGCGCGGTGGGGCTTCAAGACATTTACGACTCGTGCGGCCCAGGGTGCGCCGGAGCGCACCCTGGGCCGCACGACCGCGAGGTCCGCGCGATCAGGCGACCGCCTGGGCGAACTGCGCGTTGTAGAGCCGGGCGTACGGGCCGTCGGCCCCGACCAGCTCGTCGTGCGTGCCCTGCTCCACGATGGCGCCGGCCTCCATCACCAGGATCAGGTCGGCGTCGCGGATCGTGCTGAGGCGGTGCGCGATGACGAAGCTGGTGCGGTCGGTGCGCAGCGCGGCCATGGCGTGCTGGAGCAGCAGCTCGGTGCGCGTGTCGACCGAGCTGGTGGCCTCGTCGAGGATCAGCAGCGCCGGGTCGGTGAGGAACGCGCGTGCGATGGTGACCAGCTGCCGCTCCCCCGCGCTGAGGTTGCTGCCCTCCTCGTCGATGACGGTGTCGTAGCCGTCGGGAAGGGAGTGCACGAAGCGGTCCACGAACGTCGCCCGGGCGGCCTCGAGGATCTCCTCCTCGCCGGCGTCGGGGCGGCCGTAGGCGATGTTGTCGCGGATCGTCCCCTCGAAGAGCCAGGTGTCCTGGAGGACCATGCCGATCTGGCCGCGCAGGGCCGAGCGCGGCATCGCGGTGATGTCGACGCCGTCGAGGGTGATCCGGCCGGCGTCGACGTCGTAGAAGCGCATCACGAGGTTGACCAGCGTGGTCTTGCCGGCGCCGGTGGGCCCCACGATCGCCACGGTCTGGCCCGGGCTGGCCACCAGGGACAGGTCGTCGATGAG
>Ga0164305_10001233_pt1 | contig 10355 bp, 8 predicted proteins | sample Whisoiple_237_MG_FD_110215 | JGI IMG/M metagenome (GOLD analysis project Ga0164305, IMG submission 110215) | Soil microbial communities amended with pyrogenic organic matter from upstate New York, USA - Whitman soil sample_237_MG | ecosystem: Environmental > Terrestrial > Soil > Agricultural... | reverse complement strand
CCATATCCTAATAATAAGGTTGCTTGAAAAAAGAATAAACAGGTATTCCAAACAGAAGGAGATCCGCCTAAAAATGGTAGGATCATCTTTCCCACCATCAGTTGCACCCAGAAGAGTAGAAAAGCACTCAAAAAAAGCGTAACAGAGAACAGAATTAGCAAAGATTTTCACTCCTTCGTAAACATATCTAACCTAAATAACTAGCTTTTAAATAATCATTTTTGTCGTTCGCTATTTTTACCAAACCTACTTTCTTGTAACGTATTCCCAATTCCTTGAATGATACCGCGTCCAATTAAGCCAATACCGCGTCCAATGACTTGGGTTAAGACATAAATAGCCCCTTTACCTAGGAAAGAAACGGTAGCTTGTAAACGAGGCGCGATCGCATCCCGCATTTCTAGCACCAGGGTTACCACTAATTGTATACCAGTCAGTTGTTCCAGTTCCAGTCGTCTAGGAGCATACAGAGAGAAGGATTGAATACCAGCACCCTGCAATATTAATAAATTATACTGGCTTTCAAAAATAGCTTTTGGCTCAAAAATATAAGTTTTTAACCGATAATTCCACGATAGGTTATTGCGAAATTTTTCTATTTCTCTCGTTGAAATGAAGCGACGATCATAAAAGTTTTGCTTGATGATTTCAATATCTGGAAAATGATTTAAAAGTGGTTGAACAACAGCGTTAGCAACCTGAATCAATAAATTCTCTAAAAGAAATCCCAAGTTTTGTTTAGCTTCTAAACTAGCTGATGAATCAGTCCCTTGATCTAGGACGGTAGACGGTTTGCATAAAAGCTGATCAAACAAATCCATTGGTAGCGGAATTTTACTTAAAATAGCGGTTTGGACAATTGCCGCATCTTGCAACAAAATATTAACCACTTCATATTCTCGCTTTCCTATCCAAAGCGTGTAATATTTACCAAAAAATTCAGTGGTTCCCGCTTGCCACAAATCCCGCAGAATAATTGGTAACTTTTGGCTTAACTGCTCACGCTGAACTTGAGAAAACTGTAATTCAGCTAAAATAGCTTCTAACTTTCTTAAAAGTAGTTCCAGGAGTTCCCTTTTTTTGTCTTCCCGCAGAATGTCAATTTCTAAAGGGAAATTGGTAAGATTTTGTAGGCTTAATTGTAGTTTAATTCGAGTTTGATCAAACAACGACAAGCTAGTGTTTAAAACTTGTGAGGTGGCAGGAGTTTCTAGACTTGAAGGGACAGGATTTTGAGGCAGAGGTAAAGGGTAAGATCTGGAGGAGGCGATCGCCCTCTCTGGGGGTAATAACTGCTTTACTAACCACTGCGCTGCTTTGAGTTCACGTCTCCGCCCACTCCAAATCAGCCAATCTAAGGTTGAAAGCTGAGGATTTTGCAAAACCGTCGTCACTTCTGATAAGGTACCTTCAATCTGCCGTAGTCCGGATCGCCGCCATTGAGAACGCCAGCCGAAATCTTCTTTTAGCTGGATAGGTGACGCGAATTCTTGGCTAGCAACTGCTGTCCAATAAACATTTCCTGATAGCAACTGCTGCATTGCTTGCACAAGCACTGAGATATTAGTCCCTTTCGGACAATAACCTTCAACCCCAATTTGCTGCGCCGCTACGACGGACTCTGAACTGAGGGGTTCACTCAGTAGCAAAATAGGCAACTGGGGATATAGCGTTTTGAGTTGTTGGCATAATTGGAACCCGATCGCTTTCTTGGTGTTGACTCGACCTAAATTCAGTTCCAAAACTACTAAATCTACAGAATTTTCTGCCTGAAAGCCCTCTGCAAGCCTCTTTAAGGCAATCTCAGGGGTTTCAGCCTCAGCAGCCACATGAAGGTTAGGGAATGCCTCTAGTGCAGTCCGCAAGCCCAGCCGAAAAATTGGGTCATCATCAATCAAGATGAGTTGGAATCTACGTTGGCTCATCAAAAGCTCCTACGGTACCCAATTTTATGGTGTCCTACCCTTCTTATTTTGATGGACTACCGTAGACCCTATAACATTTATCGAGTTGTTTATACCGAAAGCTTCCCATCTCGCAAAGCTAGGCGATCGCCCTAATTTTTGCAAGGCATGATTTCAGAAGTCGTTTTCTACTGATCATCGAGGGGGAGGCGGTGCTTGAATAGTACTTTCTAGCAACGTTCCATCTTTACCAAATTTAGAAATCCGACGCTGTTGAACCGTTCCTGTAATTTCGATCCGTTGTACAGGTTGCCAAACGCCCTGAACATTCACCCAAGCGATCGTCTCAGGCACCTCAGTCGCTTGCTTGCTCCACTGCCGTCCCTCAATCTTATCCTCAAAGAGAATTTCACCAGGATGTTTGTCACCAGATGGAGAAGTTGCGTCACTCATTTTAATGATCTCCTGAGTTCTTGCCTGATCCTGTGAAAAACTTTGCCCTGCATTGGTTCCACTGCACGCAGTCATGAACCAAACCATGACCAGTATCCCAAAGCCTAGCTTGAGGAAACTCACGGTTTATACTCCTTATCCAACATGGCAAAGCGGTGAGGCACAATCTGGCGATACTCCTCAAAACGAGGCGAACCTTGGGTACTGACATAAATCTGAATAGTTTCGGCGACATCTTCAGCAATAGAAGCCGTGGCATAACCAGAAACAGAAACTTTGTCTGCGTCCATAGACTGCTTCCACTCTAGCCATTTCCCTTTCGTCTCATCACTGCCCCAAGTTTTATAAGACCAGGTATGCCCCGTCTCATGAATCATCGTGCCCCGCATATAATTTTCACCGGGCAGTGACTTGGTAGCTTTGTCCGGATAAATCGTCACAATCCCAGCAGCACCCGCAGTCATATAAGAATGGAAATCTGGCTGCTTATACTCACCTGCCCAATAAGGATCATCAGGATTCACAACAGCATTGAGCAGAATTGTGTTAACTACTGAACGGTTTGCCTTGGGCAAATAACTAGCAGCATCAGCCGCTTGCTGTACTGTGTGATTGTGATATCCCGCTTCAGGGGCTTTCGGAGAAATAATACTAATTTTGATCCCGTCTTTAAACTCTACAATCCACTCCTCAGCATCTGCTGTCTTACCACGGAATGCATAATCCTTGCGTTCTGTGGGTCCTGTTAGGGTATACTCCATTTTTGTTGTTGTTACAGGTTCATCAACAACAGAAGGAACCGCGTCTTTATTTGTGATCAACCCATTCAGCGTATTCGCCTGCTCAACATCCGTTTTCGTTGCTAGCGTCGGAAATAGGGGTCGCAGATAGTTGCGGCTAGTTTCTGACAACGCATTTGTTTCACCGCCTAACATCCCATTCAAGATCCCTTGATCGCTGCTAGCTACTTTGCTCCAGCCTGCTAGTTGATGCACCCCCGTAACTGCCGCTTTAGCATCAATCGGAGTCATGGAGGAGGGAATCTCTGTTGAGACAGGTTTTGTGCCCCAAGCCGCTTCCCACTTGAGGATAACGGCTGATTTTTCGTCGGTACCGAGCAAGATGGTTTTTAATTGAACATCCGTTGGGCTAAAACTGAGTCCCCAAGAGACGACTTTGCTGCTGACTTGAAGGCGAAACTGAGCCACAGATGCTTCATTCGTATCTTTAGGATCACTGCTTAAAATGAGTTCATTCGCTGCTAGCGGTTCTACCTTGGGCTTGCTGACTTGATCTAAGGCTCCCCAGGTTAATTTGCCCACCACACCATCCACTACTAATGGCTTACCCGTACTATCTGGATGAGTTTTCTGAAAATTGAGTACGGCTGCATGGGTAAGAGGGCCAAAAATACCATCAACTTTCAAAGGTGGAGTTGCCCCTTGAGTATTGAGCTTTTGCTGAAGATCCATCACCGATGCCCCTGTTGCACCCTGACAGAGAGTTGGATGAGCAGTAGGCGCATCTTTTGTCGGAGTATCAGTAGGCGCACGTTGAACTAGACTCGGTGCTGGCTGAATATTCTTACTAGTTTGCTTTTGCACTCCTGCTGTTTGCGGAACCTTGGGAGCCAGACTTGTCACTTCTTCTGCAACTTGCTCCGCTTCTTGCTCAGATGGATCATGCGGTTGTCCAACAGTTAGCTTGGGCTGAACAGGTTGGGCTGGGGTGGTTTGAGTGAGGATTGCTAACAGGTTGGGCTGTGATTTTGTCTTTTCCATCCGTTGTGCCCAAAAGCTATCCATCTTAGCTTGCAGCATCCCCAGATTGGCTTGCTCAACAGGCGTAATGGTGCCAGATTTCTCTTTTAGCTGTAGCCCTATGGCTTCAAACTTGTTTTGCTGGAACGTTTGGTTCTCGGTTTCCTCTGGTGTGGGAGGTTGCTGAGTTGGCTGGATGGTAAAAGGGCGAGGCGTTAACCTAGAGGGAGGCGAAGTCTGGGTATTTTGGGAGATGGATTTCTTGACTCGGTGGAATGACATACTTACGCCTCATTTAGCAGCTTTTAATAGGCGATAACCACTCGTACCCGTCTTGTCAGAGCTGCATCTCTCTTAAACGTGCCTGGTTCTATACAAAGGTAGTATTTTTACCTTCAGATTTTTGTTGATCAACAGCCTAAAGATGCAGCACACTTAGTCTTGTATGCCTATAAATTTAGTGTTTTCTGAAGCTTTTCGCTATCGACTTTGGTCTAGAGCGATCGCTCTCTTTGCCGGATCACTGATCTCTGGGCTTAATTATGAGGCGGGTGATCGCAATTGAGCAACATACTCCTCAAACTCTTGCTCAGAAACGTAATCAATTTCTCCATCTCCCAAAGTAATTTTGGAAAGATACTGCATTGCCCGCTTAAACTCGCCTGTATCCCACTCATAGGCAAGAACATCCATGCCGCCATCTGCTGTCTCTATCGCTTTAACGGGGCGATCGCCCACAATGCAGTAAAGGGGTAAGTCCATAATGATCATGCTCCTTTCGTCAACTTAACTTTTCTGCGGATGACGCTTCTCGGTTAGCCCTTTCAGATCGATCATCCACCCGCGCTAGCTAAAGCCTGATCGTAAAGGGCTTTAGCTTCTGCATTGAGCTGTTCAATTTTCGCTCTTTCTTCTCCAGTTAAAGCCCGATCAGCCGTTTGAGCGATCGCCTCTATTTTTCGCACCTCTTCATAAATTTTGTGTCCTGCACCCGATTTGACTGCCAAAATTTGGGTGAGATGAAGTTGCAATTCAGCAATGTGACCATTTGATAGCTTAACGTTGAGCAGAATATCTCGATAGCCTGCCGGAGTGGGTTGGGCAAAGCGATTCTTTTCTCGCACCAGGGTTAAATTTCGATTGCAGATATCTAGCCCACCCATCAATTCCGGAAATGACTTGTAAACAATTGAAGCCCGCACCAAATCCACTAATTTAGAAGCATCTCCCTTGTAATCAGCCATGGTTTTTTCGGTGGCGCGTTCTCGTCCTTTGAGGGCTTGGGGTAGCTTTGCCTCTCCCCCTGTCTCACTGGCAATGGTGGTTACTTTAGCGTACAGTTCTTCCTGAGCCTCGGCTGCTTGTTTGTAGAGAATATCCAAATCTCCTGCCACATCTCCTGTCAATCCGGCTGTTGACTGGGTAGGGCTAGTATCACCCGCGCGGCGAATCACAGACGGTTGTGGCGATCGCTTTACTTGCGATCCCGTTTGCTGTACCACATGCGTCAACTCATGCGCCGTTAATGCATTGTTATCCGGCGATTTTCCTGCCCCATAGTAAACATCATTCCCATGAGTAAACGCTTGAGCGCCTAACTCCTGATTCATCTGCACTGCGGCACCGTCTGTATGCACCCGCACTGAGCTAAAATCAGCCCCAAAGCGAGGTTCCATGAACGATCGCACATGATCCGGTAAAGGGTTCCCTCCACCTTTACTGCTGTTCAGTTGGCTCTCTACGTTATCCCCAGCTTGTAAGCTACCATCTGTTGCTCGTTGGAGCGATCGCTGAGGTTGTAAAAGTTCTTTCTCTTCCGGTATTTCCTGCCGTTGTACCAAAGGCGTAATGAATGCTGCTAGGGGTTTTGCTTGCACTTCTTCCTCTTCTCCCATCGCTTTGCGTTGGATAGGTTGAGGCGCGGCAATATCCGACATCCGCATCACCTGTTCAGCAACCTGATCGGCTTCTTGTTCGTATTGATCGTTGGGTTGCCCAACTGTTAACTTCGGCTGAACAGTTTCTATCGTTGAATTTGACTGACCCTTTTGAATCAGGGTTTCCAATAGGTTCGGCTGTGATTTCGCCTTTTCCATCCGTTGTACCCAAAAGCTATCCATCTTGGCTTGCAGCATTCCCAGATTTGCTTGTTCCGCAGATGTAATCGCGCCAGCTTTCGCTTTTAGCTGTAGCTTCGTTGCTTCAAACTTATCTTCCTGAAAAGCTTGATTCTCAATTTCCTGCTGTGTTTGAGGCTGTTGAGTTGGCTGGGGAGTGAACGGGCGAGGCACAAACTGAGAGGGAGGCTGTGAAGTTTGACTATTTTTAGCGCTAGAGGGTTGAACTTGATGAAACGACATACGGGTAATTTAAATATTTAGACAATAACCACTCGTAACCTTATCTTTGATCTGCTTTTATCTTAAACTTAACTGCCTGTGTAGAGAAGTAATATTTTTACTTTCAGTATTTCTACTTAAAAATGCCGCAAAATCAGTTTTCAAAGAAGAAGTTTTAACTTAATAGGTCGATTGTTTTTGATAGGTAATTGGGAGTGAAACGAAGCAATCGCAGAGGTTGAGGATTGCTAAAGGCTAGCGCCTTCGCTTCGCTAACACTTCACTATCGCTTCCTGCTTCAACGTTTTCGGTTGCACGCCGAAGCGAGGCTTAAAGTGCCCAGGGGAGAGAGTTGGCGCTATTGTGTAATTCATTATCAGGACGCTTTTCAATGTCTATGTCCTGATTTTTCTCTTTTTGGCCAGCCTTGCTACAGGCGTATAAATCTAATTTGCAAGAGGTCTATTAAGTAGTAGTGAATTAAGAACTCCTAGTTTTTCTAATGCTTGCGCGATCGCTTCGGTACGGCTTTGCACTCCTAACTTGCGATAAATGCTCTCCAGATGTTTACGGACTGTGCTGATATGAACATCTAATTGCTTTGCGATCGCTTTATTGTCTTTGCCCTGTATCACCCAAAATAGCACTTCAGTTTCTCGCTGACTCAATCTCAATAGTTCTAGCAACTTCAATAAAGAGAGCGTCTGTTCTTCTAGTAGAAGCAAATATTGCTCTGCATTTTGTTCAACGACTAGGCGAATCACCAATTGTTTATCAGCATGTTGAATCCGCCACGGCAAACACGCTTTTGGTAAGTCTGGTTCTTGAGTGAAAACCTTGACTTGATGCTTAACCCATGACCACACAAGGTTTGGAAGCTGAAGAGAAGCGGTTGATTTTGGAAAATAAATTTCCAGCCATGCTGTAGCTTGGGGTGTGATCCATTGCACCTGCCCCTTAGTATTTAAAGTCACTAATCCAATGGATTTGAGAGACTGCTGAAGCTGGCTGAGGTTTTGTTGCAATTGCTGACAATGCTGGGCATTGCAGTAAGCCTGAAACAAGTGAGGTCGTAAGAGATCAAGAATGAGGCGATCGCGCTCTGTAAAGTTGCGCTGAAAGCGATGTAGTGCAACGCCAACTACAGTTATATCGGTTTGAGCAAGGTTATGGAAACTATTGAAATTAGGTAAGAAAAAGATGATTTGATCCTCTACGTCCAGCAGTCGGAAGAACTGCTGATAGAGTCCTTCAAGGTAATGAAATTCTTTTGAATTGATGAAATCTGAGATTTTATAGGTTCCGTTGAAGGTTTGGAGCATGTGCTGCGTGATCGGATGCTCTCCATAGTGTTGCAGTCTCACTCTTTTCATTTCAGCCGTAAAACCCAAAAAACCGTTCAGGAAAGTATATATAATTTGGCGAGATCGAATACAAGTGGAATGGAAGGTAGGAATTTCGCCGTGAACAAGCTGATTCACAATAGTGAGCGCATCGACACCAAAGGTATTTAGATTGCGGAGACTATAAAGCTTCTGAATGCTTTGATTGAGTGTCTGCGTATCCTTGAATGTCAAAGGTTCCATACAATCTTTTAGAGTTAAATTGAGGGCTACTCAATTTAATTCCTAGTTGTAATAAATTTCCCAGGAATTGTAACGATCATTTAATAAGCGTATGGGTCAAATATCGAATTGCGTCCTGAATGCCCATAACTTATTTTTATAACAAGCTTCATGTCCCATCTTTGAGAAAAAATTCAATGTCAGAACCATTAATTGGTCAATCGGATGATCCTAATCAAGCTGGTGTGCAAGGTGTTAGTCACAGTTCTAACGGTGGGGTCGTCGGTATCAACGACTGGTCAGGCGACGGAAGTCCAGGTAGTGGTGGGAACGGTGGATGGTTTGAAAGTAGCCAAGGAGAAGGCGTGCGTGGGTGGTCAAAAAACCCTAATCATGGCGGTGTAGTCGGAACTAATACAGGGATGGGTGCCGGTGTTTTTGGTCAGAGTGATGGTACTGGCGTTTGGGGTGTAAGTAAAACTTGGATGGGAGTTTACGGCAACTCCGAAAGCACGACTGGGGGCGCAGGAGTGATGGGAGAAGCAATCGGACCTGGTGTGATTGGTAAAAGCCAGACCTGGATGGGGGTTTATGGTGAGACTGTTAGTACCACAGGCGGTGCTGGGGTATGGGGTGAACATAAGGCAGGTGGTACTGGAGCAGTAGGAAAAAGTGATACAGGTGTGGGTGTATGGGGAACCAGCGAAACGAACGAAGGGGTTCACGCGGAGACAAAATCACCCGTGACAGCAGCGATCGCTGCCTACAACCTTAATCCTGATGGTACTGGCGCAGCTATTTATGCCAAGAAGGACGGAGATGCAGGTGTCGCTGGCTTTTTTGAGGGCAGTGTTTGGGTATCTAAAACACTCACTGTTAGCGTTGATATCGTGCTTGCCAATGCGGATTGTGCAGAGGATTTCGATATTGCAGGTTTAGCAAAAGTAGAACCAGGAACCGTAATGGTGATCGACTCTGAAGGAGCATTGCGAGAGAGCGATCGCGCTTACGACAAACGAGTTGCAGGTGTCATTTCTGGTGCAGGTAACTTTAAGCCAGGGATTGTGCTGGACAAGCAAAAATCCTCTAATAACCGAATGCCGATCGCACTTCTAGGTAAGGTTTATTGCAAGGTTGATGCGAGTTACGGGGCGATCGAAGTGGGTGACTTGTTGACTACTTCTCTTACTCCTGGTCATGCTATGAAGACAGATGATCCATTGAAGGCTTTTGGAGCAGTGATTGGCAAAGCCCTGCGATCGCTCGAAGAAGGGCAAGGACTGATTCCAATTCTGATTGCGTTGCAATGAGCAAGGTTGTCCAGGTTATTCGATAGTCCTGCAAAATCTGCATTACTGCAACATGGAGGAATAAATGGCTTTTAGAAGCGTTCGCATGAGACTGTTCAATATGACGAATAGTTCACTGACAAAGATTGCTGACCATCTGGAGCACGGTGAATTCACTAATTCTTCCCAGCCGCCTACAATCATTCTGCCGGATCAGATGGCAGAATGGCGAGCTGAGTCGGCAGGCGACATTCCCATAATCGGGAGCATCCTTACAGGAACGGAAGGAAGCGTGAGTTATCAAGTTGACGGGTCAGGGGATAAAGTTCACCTTGAGTGGGATAACCCAGCCGTCGGAAACACGTTTTTTGGCTTTCCGCCCCCCCTACAGACGAATGGTACGCCATCTGACTTTGTATTTTTCACCATACATTTCGCTACCGATGGTTCCGTTGAGCCAGACCCTGTTCTTGGACCGCGGGTGCTCGCGGTAACACAAGGTGACACAGACGGCGCTGGAATCATTTTACCCTTGCCGGGGCAAGAGGCTATAAAACCACATGCTTGGTTTGATATTGGCATCCGCAACAGACGAGATCCGGTGAGTGTGAGAAGATGGCTCAAAGCACTAGGTATTGATCCAGCCCAAGGCATACGAACTATTCTCCTTAGAAAGTTCAGCGTGAAAGAGTTGATTGAACTTCCGCTATAGCAGTTCTGTAGGGTTTGGAACTCAGCTTTTTAGTAAAGTATGGAACAAGCAAAAGATAGCGGAGTTCCGGTTAAGCTAAACGTGATGCGCGTTAATCCAATAATAGCTTTTTATAAGCAGCTTGGATTTTTAATAGCAAGTAGTACGATCGCTGATTTTGCAGAGTACATTGCCACAAAACAAACGCACCATTTCATTGGACTAAATCAATCTCTCTTAAAGAACACTCAATGCTGGGTTCTGTTCTAGGCAGAGGGAGCAACAGGAGAAGTGAGATCGTTTGCTTGACGCCGACGCACCTTACCCCTCTTCTGTCACTCTCCGATTTTTTCT
>Ga0164305_10001232_pt1 | contig 10356 bp, 10 predicted proteins | sample Whisoiple_237_MG_FD_110215 | JGI IMG/M metagenome (GOLD analysis project Ga0164305, IMG submission 110215) | Soil microbial communities amended with pyrogenic organic matter from upstate New York, USA - Whitman soil sample_237_MG | ecosystem: Environmental > Terrestrial > Soil > Agricultural... | reverse complement strand
GTTTCGACAAGGTCTATGCGCGCGCCGAAGGCGCATATCTCTACGACATGGATAATGCCGCGTACCTCGATTTCCTGAGCGGCTACAGCGTTTTCAACATCGGGCGGAATCATCCGTTGGTGAAACAAGCGATCCGCGACGTGCTCGATCTAGACCTGCCAAACATGGTGCAGATGGATTGCTCGCTTTTGAGTGGATTGTTAGCCGAAGCAATCACAAAACGCACACCGCCTCATCTGGACGCCATTTTCTTCTGCAATTCCGGGACTGAAGCGATGGAAGGCGCGCTAAAATTTGCTCGTGCTGCAACGGGCAGGAAACGGGCCGTGTCGCTTGCGAGCGCATTTCACGGCCTTAGTCTCGGCGCGTTGTCATTGATGGGTTGCGAAAGTTTCACCGCCGGGTTTGGCCCCTTGATGGAAGGTTTTGATGCTCGTGTGCCGCTTGATGACCTCGAGGCGCTCGATCGCGAACTGCATTTACGCGATGTAGCAGCTTTCGTGATTGAAACGGTTCAGGGAAAAGGCTGTCAAACTCCGAAGACCGATTTCTTTGTTCGCGCGCAGGAGCTTTGTCGCAAATACGGAACGCTCTTGATTTCCGACGAAGTGCAGACTGGGCTTGGCCGCACGGGAAAGATGTTTGGATTCCAGCATTGGAATTTGGAACCTGACATCATCACGCTCGCAAAAACTTTGAGCGGCGGTTATGTGCCATGCGGCGCAATCGTGACACGGCGCGACATCTATCAGAAAACATTCAGCCGCATGGACCGTTGCGTTGTGCATTCGACGACTTTCGGCCGGAATAACCTCGCGATGTCCTGCGGACTCGCGGCGCTTGAAGTGATTGATAACGAAAAGTTAGTCGAGAACTCGGCGAAAATGGGCGCCCTGTTGATAGAAAAAATTGATGCGCTGCGCGCCAAGCATTCGTTCATCAAAGAAGTTCGCGGGAAGGGCTTGATGATCGGCATCGAGTTTCACGAGCCGAGCGAGTTCAAGCTGAAGATGGCCTGGAAACTTCTGCACAAGATCGACAAGGTGCTCTTTGCCCAAATGGTTGTGACACAAATGCTGAGCAAACATCGCATTCTCACCCAGGTAGCAGGTCACGCGATGGACGTGATGAAAATTCTACCGCCGCTCATCATCGGCGAAAAGGAAGTCGACATGTTCGTGAATGCTCTCGACGACGTTCTTACCGAATGCCGCAAGTTCCCTGGCCCGATGTGGGAGCTTGGGAATAATTTCGTTAAAGCAGCGCTGGGCTCGCGCCGCGCGGCGGAGCCGCGTCCGGTCTCGGCCTGAACGGATGCTTGACTCAATCTTAATTCTCGTTGGGGACCGCGAAAGATTGACGCCATGAAGATGGGTGCCACCTCGCTTGTCTTCGGTCTGGCGTTGCTGCTCTACACATCACAGAGTCTCATCACGGCAGCGGACAAACAACAGATCGCAGCGAAGGCCACGTTCCTTGTCATGTATCGCCCAGGCCCGGCGTGGCTGGCAGGAAAGTCGATTTCTGAACAACCGCTGAAAGAGCACGGAACGTACATGCTGAGTCTGTACGCACAAGGTTTGGTGAAGCTGGCAGGACCACTAACCGACAACGCCGGTGGAGCGGTTGTATTGGAGGTTGCAAACGAGTCTGTGGCCAAAGCGATTGTGACAGAAGACCCGGCGGTAAAGTCCGGGGTCTTTGTATACGAAATGCATCCGTGGGAATTAAAGCTGGGAGGCGAGTATGCAAGAAAAGCCAGGCCCAGTGCCGAACAAGGCGCTCCGTCGGCTCGTTGACTCGTTGGCGCTCTCAATGTCCGGTGAGCGTGTGCGCTAGACCAGCGAGCGAACAACCCATCCACGCGAATTAGAAAATCTCTGGTTTTGCCAGTGCTTCACCAGACGGGCCAACGCACTCAGTATTGTCCTCGGTCAATCTCGTTTCACTTTTTGGCGGAACGACGAAACTGAGTGAGAAGCGCGACCGAGTCCGCTCTTCCAGGAATCGAGCGCCCCTTTCGTGAGGGGTTTACAGATTTTTGATTGTCGATCTCTTTTTCGGACGTACGTTTGGGGCCAACTCAAACAAAGGATTTATTATGAGTACTGCTGTCGCGGAGGAGAAGAAAACGAAACTGAATCAGCTCGAACAACTGAAAAAGTTCACCAAGGTCGTAGCCGACACGGCCGACTTTGAATCGATCAAGGATTTCAAGCCGCAAGACGCGACGACGAACCCGAGCCTGGTCTATGCCGCCACTCAAAAGAAACAATACGAGCATTTGCTCGACGAAGTGCTGGCTGATCGAAAGAAATCGGGGTTGAGCGGTCAGGCGCAGATCGAAGACATCTGTGATCATCTCCTTGTCCAATTTGGGTGCGACATTCTGGGGATCGTGCCGGGCCGCGTATCGACCGAGACCGATGCGCGATTGTCGTACGATGTCGAGGGCTCGATCAACAAAGGGCGGACGCTGATCAAGCTTTATGAAGAACGCAAGATTCCCCGCGAACGAGTATTGATCAAAATCGCGTCAACCTGGGAAGGCCTGGTTGCCGCGGAGCAACTGCAAAAGGAAGGTATCCGCTGCAATCTCACGTTGATGTTCTCGTTGCCGCAGGCGGTGCGCGCGGCCGAAGCGAAGGTGCAGCTGATCTCTCCGTTCGTCGGCAGGATCTATGATTGGTACAAAAAAGAGAACAAGCGCGATTATAAAGGCGCGGAAGATCCGGGCGTGCAATCGGTCGCGGAGATTTACACCTACTACAAGAAATTCGGTATCGCGACCGAAGTGATGGGCGCGAGTTTCCGGAATATTGGTCAGATTGAAGAATTGGCTGGGTGTGACTGTCTGACGATCAGTCCCGAGTTGATGAAGGAACTTTCCGAATCGACAGAGCCGCTGGAACGCAAACTCGATCCCGAAAAAGCGAAGGCGACGAATATCGAGAAGCTTGAACTGGACGAGAAGAAGTTCCGCTGGATGCTGAACGACAACGCGATGGCGTACGAGAAAACAGGCGAGGGGATCCGCAAGTTCGCGGCCGATGTCGTGAAGCTGGAAAAATTCGTCGCCAGCAAATTCTAAATCTCTAAAGAAAGCAGGAACGCAGGAATTCAATTTCCGTTTCTCTTTTCCTGCTTTCGTGGGTTCCTGAGAGATTCGTGTTCAACGTCGTTCTTGTTGAGCCGGAGATCCCGCCGAACACCGGGAACATCGGCCGGCTTTGCCTCGCAACGTGTTCAGTACTGCATCTGGTCAAGCCGCTGGGCTTTTCGCTCGACGATCGAGAACTGCGCCGGGCAGGGCTCGATTACTGGGAGGAAGTGCGTGTGCGCCTGTGGGATTCATTCGATGCGTTGCGGAACGGGCAGGCATCGGACACCCGCTATTTTTTTCTGACAACAAAAAGCAAACGCCCCTACTACAAAGTAAGGTTTGCCGAAGATGATTTCCTCGTGTTCGGCCGCGAGACGAAAGGCCTCCCGGAAGATCTACTCGCTGCAAATGTTGGTAATTGCATCACGATCCCCATGCATGGGACGCGAAGTCTAAACCTGGCTACCGCCGTTGCGATTGTGTTGTTCGAGGCTGTGCGCCAACAGTGCTGAGGACTGGAACGCTGATCGCGATGACCAGCTCATTTTATGAGAGCGAAGGCATCCAAAAACTGTCGCTGTATCGTTGAATAAATAAAATCACCAAAGGGTCTAACAACCCCACATGAAAAACCTTATGAAAACATTGGTTCTATTAATTTGCAGTCTTGGGCTCGTGCCTGTCGCGTACAGTGCGCAGCCAGAACAAAACAAACAAAAGAAAAAGCAGCCGCCAGCGGCGCAGCACGCAGCTCCGCGGACGATAGGACATGCGCCGGGCGGTGGAGCGGGTCCAAAGAGAACGTCAACGGGAGCCTATCAGGCAAAGAAGGGCCAGGGTCAGGGCCAAACCTCAATGGGAACGTACCAGAGACAGCAGGGCAAGAAGAGCCAAGCCTCGATGGGACAAGGACAGAAGGGCAAGAAGGGGCAGACCTATGAAGGACAGAAGGCCAAGAAGGGGCAGACCTATCAAGGACAAACAGGCAAGCCGGCGAAAGGTGGACAAGTAGCAGGACCGGGCAAGCCGGGCAAACCCGGGGAAGCTGGTACGACGGTGGCCGGAAAGACCGCGAAAGCAGGCAAGCCATTTAAGCGGCAGCACTTCAATCTTCCCAAACAACCAAATACCGCAAAGGCACCCGCGGTGAAGTTCCAGCAGGGCAGACACATCGAAGGAAGCCAAAACTGGCAGGGGCACCAATATAATGTTTTCCGCAACTACCACTCAGAGTGGCACGATCAGGGTTGGTGGCACAACCATTACCCGCGTGTCGTTTTCGCGTTCGGTGCTCCGTATTACTGGAACGCCGGTTACTGGTTTCCTGCCTGGGGCTACAACGCCAATGCGTATTATGCCTGGGATGGGCCCATCTATGCTCCTCACAACCTGCCGCCTGATCAGGTAATTGCCAATGTTCAGGCCGCGCTGCAGCAGCAAGGCTATTATCAGGGCGAAGTGGACGGTCTTCTTGGGCCGATCACGCGTGATGCAATTGCAAATTATCAACGCGATCATGGGCTTTATACAACATCCACGATCGACGAGCCGACCTTGCAATCATTGGGAATGGCATAACAGGTTCTATTAACAGGAAGCCGCCGCGAGACATTTTTTCGACGGCGGCTTTTTGCTGCTAGGTCAATTACGGCAGTCAGCTTCAAAACAGTGCTTGCCAAAGCTGCCGCCAAATAAGTAAGAGCTCGTACGGAGAAGAAGAACCTACTGGGAATCATCTGACGACACTTCCCAAACCGCAGTCTGCAATCTGGAGGGGAAGCTGTTCTTGTGCGATGGCGATCCCGGTGGGAAATAGTTGCTTGTGCAGCAACCTCAGTTAGTCGCTCGCGACATTTATCAGTCGTTTCGAATGGGCTCGCGCCGGATCGAAGTTCTTCGCGGCATTTCGATGCAGGTCGAGCGTAACGAAGCAGTATTTCTTTCTGGCGCTTCCGGCGCTGGTAAGACGACCCTTCTTTATACATTAGCCGGTCTCGAGCGTCCCGAGTCGGGCACCGTCGAATTCGAAGGCCGGCGACTATATGGTGGCGGCTCCTCCACAGAGGCGCGGTTGCGGAATAAAAAAATGGGCTTTGTTTTTCAGGGTTACTTTCTGTTACCTGAGCTTACCGCCTGCGAAAACGTCTTACTTCCGGCAATGATTGGCCGGCGCACAACAAGAGACGAAGCCGAGCAGAGCCTCGCTGCGGTCGGGCTGGCTGATCGCATGCATCATTTGCCAGCAGAGCTTTCAGGCGGGGAACAGCAGCGCGTCGCTATCGCGCGGGCGTTAACGAACGATCCCGACATTATTTTTGCCGACGAACCGACTGGAAATCTCGATTCGAAAACAGGCGACGCGATTATGGATCTTCTGTTAAATCTCGCACGCGATCGGAACAAGACTCTACTTGTCGTTACGCACGACCTTCGTCTGGCAACACGCGGCGATCGGCAATTGCACATCATGGATGGAGTGTTGCAATGAAAGCCCTTTATCTTCGAATACGTGGACGGTTGAATCGCAATGCTCTCGCGTTGCCGTTTCAAAGCGCTTATTTTTTTGCTGCTTGAATTACGCAAGTAAACGTCGAAGATTTTTTTGCCATTATGAAAACGACTGATGCAGCGGTGTTAGACCAACCGAAAATTCATGAGCCTACTGCGGACGCAGTAGTTGAACCGGCAATTGAAAGTCGCGCGACGCCTACCGCAGTGGGCGTCAAGGACGCGAAAATTTATATCGACGGAAAATTTTACTCCGAAGCAGACGCCAAAATTTCTGTGTTCGACCATGGTCTCCTATACGGCGACGGAATTTTTGAAGGGATTCGTTTTTATAATGGGCGTGTTTTCCGGCTCGGAGAACATCTCGATCGCTTGTGGGATTCGGCTCGGTCGATCTGCCTGGAAATGCCAATGACCAAGGAGGAAATGACGGAAGCACTCCTCGAGGCAATCCGGCAAAATCATCTGCGAGACGGTTACGTTCGGCTGCTGGTCACGCGCGGCATTGGCAATCTGGGATTAAATCCGATGCAGTGTAAATGGCCCAGTGTGATCATTATTGTAGCAGCGATCACTCTTTATCGTGAAAACCTTTATCGAAAGGGATTGACGATTGTGACATGCGCAACGCGCCGCTGCAGTCCTGGCGCGCTCAATCCGGCCGTCAAGTCGCTCAATTATTTGAACAATGTAATGGCACGGCTGGAAGCGAATTTGGCTGATGCGGACGAAGCGCTGATGTTGAATGATGCGGGCAACGTTGCCGAATGCACGGCCGACAACGTTTTCGTCGTGAAGCATGGGCAAATTGTAACGCCACCTGTGACTGCAGGCGCACTTCGCGGCATTACTCGTTCGGTAGCGTTTGAGATTGCCACCGAACTCGGCTTCAAAACTTTGAAGGCGGACATTACTCGGCACGATATTTACACTGCCGATGAATGTTTCCTCACAGGAACGGCTGCCGAGATCATTCCCGTGGTCAAAGCCGATGGGCGCCTGATCGCCAATGGAAAACCCGGTCCCATCACTGCGCGCATAATTACGCGCTTCCGAGAAATGACACGCGAAACGGGTACACCGATTTTCGCCGAGCATTGAGCAAAGCCACTTCTGACTCAGAAGATGTCGCCGAAACATTCGGTGTTGAATGTTTCCAAATTTTCAGGGTCTAATTAATCGAGATGTTGTGCGACGTTTGCAAATGCAATGATGCGACGGTCTTCCTGACACAGATTCTGGAAGGCAAAATGCACAAGGTGAATTTGTGCGAAGCCTGCTCCAAAGAAAAAGGTGTGCAGGATCCCACGAGCTTCGCCCTTGCCGATCTGCTGCTTGGCATCGGAGCAGCGGAAGAGATCGAAAAGGGAGCAGCGAGCCAAAAATGTCCGGTATGCGGCTTTAGTCAGGCTGATTTCAAGAAAACCGGGCGCTTGGGGTGCAGCGAATGCTACGTCACGTTTGCGGAAGGTCTCACCTCACTTTTGAAGGCAATGCATAAAGGCACCGAACACGTGGGCAAATTACCCGAACGCGCGCAACGCGCCATCGCGCTCAGCCACCGGATGCGCGCGTTGAACGAGAATTTACAAAAGGCCGTTGCGGATGAGAACTACGAAACGGCTGCTTCGTTGCGCGATCAAATTAAACAACTCGAAAACGATCTCTCCAATTCGCCATGAAATTTTCGAATATGCTCGCCAGTGCTGGAGAATGGCTGCGCGGTGAAGGTCCGCATCACGAAATTGTAATCAGCAGCCGGGTGCGCCTCGCGCGCAATCTGCGCAACCGTGCTTTCCCCGGCTGGGCTAAGAAAGCGGAACGCAACTCGATCCTGGATCTGATCAGGGCACATGTGGAAGCACTTCCGGAAATGCAGGAGTCATTCTCCGAGAGCTTGCAGGAGCTGTCGGCTTTGGACCGCCAGGTTTTGGTAGAACGCCATTTGATCAGTCGCGAGCATGCCGCCAAAGGTGGGGGGAGCGCTGTAGTAGTGAATCGGAGGCAAACGGTCAGCATCATGATCAACGAAGAAGATCATTTGCGGATGCAATCGATTCGATCGGGACTTCAGTTGAAGCAGGCTTTTAAGCTTATCGACAAGATCGATAGCGCGCTTGAGAGCAAACTGGATTTCGCTTTCGATCCGCGACTGGGATATCTGACCGCGTGTCCTACGAACGTCGGCACCGGCATGCGTGCCTCCGCGATGCTGCACTTGCCAGGGCTCGTCCTGAGCGAGCTTATTAATCAAGTGGTTCAAGCCGTGAGCAAAATCGGTCTCGCCGTCCGCGGGCTTTACGGCGAAGGCACCGAGGCAATGGGCAACCTCTTTCAGATTTCAAATCAAACCACGCTCGGTGAGAAAGAGGACGAGATTATCAATCGTCTGACCAAAGTGATTGAAACAATCATCGAGAAGGAGCATGACGCGCGTCAAATATTGCTTCAGAAAAAGCCGAACACGCTCTGTGACCAGATCGGTCGCGCCTATGGGGTTTTGACCTATGCGCACGCAATGGCCTCGAAAGAGGCGCTCAATTTGCTCTCGGTCATGAAACTCGGGATGGACCTGGGCGCGTTTCCTGAAAACCAGCGCTTGCAGATCGATGAATTGTTTATTGAGACACAGCCCGCGCACTTGCAAAAAAGCTCTCAACAAAAGCTGAACGCCGAAGAACGCGATCATTTGCGCGCTCAAATCATCCGCGACCGTTTGAAACTCTTTCCCAAACCTGATATTAGTAAGATGGCAAGGGAGTCGGGCAATGGTTCGACGACTGCGCCATCGAACAATGAATAATTTCACACCGCGTGCTCAACAGGTCTTGGCGCTTGCTCGCAAGGAAGCCGACCGGTTTAACCACAACTACGTCGGCACCGAGCATCTGCTTTTAGGACTGATCAAGCTGGGGCAGGGCGTTGCGGTAAACGTGCTGCAGAAGATGGGTCTCGATCTTGAGACTGTGCGCATGGAGGTGGAAAAACAGGTCGGCTCAGGACCGGAGACCAAGATCGTCGGGAACGTTCCCTACACGCCACGGGTCAAAAAAGTATTGGCGCTCGCGGGCAAAGAAGCCAAGGCGCTCAATCACTCGTACGTCGGCACGGAACACATTTTGCTCGGACTTCTTCGGGAAGGCGAAGGGGTTGCTGCCAGAGTGCTCAAGAGCCTCGAACTCGATATCGAACGCACGCGCAACGAGATTCTCAAAGAGCTCGATCCAAATTTCACACCTTCTGAATCAGAGCAGGAAGGTCCCGAAGCATCGGGAGCGAAGAAAGACGTCAAGACTCCAGCACTTCGCGCGTTTGGCCGTGATCTGACTGAGTTGGCGAGGAAAGGCGAGCTCGATCCGGTAATTGGCAGACGCAATGAAATCGAACGGGTGATTCAAGTGCTTTGCCGAAGGACGAAGAACAATCCAGTCCTGATCGGCGAAGCTGGCGTAGGCAAAACGGCTATCGCGGAAGGATTGGCGCAGGAGATTTCAAACGGCAACGTGCCCGAATTGTTGCGCGACAGGCGGGTAATCACACTCGATCTGGCGTTAATGGTCGCCGGCACAAAATATCGCGGCCAGTTTGAAGAACGGATCAAAGCCGTTATGGACGAAATCCGTCGTTCGAAAAACGTGATTCTTTTTATCGACGAATTGCACACGATCGTTGGAGCCGGTTCGGCCGAAGGAGCGATGGACGCCTCGAACATTATCAAGCCCGCTCTGAGTCGCGGTGAATTGCAATGTGTCGGCGCGACCACGATGAACGAATACCGCAAGTATATCGAGAAAGACGCAGCGCTGGAGCGGCGTTTCCAAACGATAAAGGTCGATGCGCCCACTGTTGATGAAGCCATTCAAATCTTGAAGGGTCTTCGACCCAAGTACGAAGCGCACCACAAAGCAAAACTTACCGATGAGGCGCTGGAGACGGCTGTCAGATTTTCTGATCGGTATATCACGGGACGATTTCTTCCCGACAAAGCCATTGATGTAATGGATGAGGCCGGTGCGCGTGCACGCATCAACGCCATGACGCGGCCGCCGGATGTAAAAGACATCGAGAAAGAAATAGAAGAAATTCGGTTGGAAAAGGAAGGGGCCATCAAGGCACAGGATTTCGAAAAGGCCGCATCTCTCCGAGACAAGGAGAAGCAAACCAAGGAAAAGCTCGACGCCCTTCTTAACAAGTGGCGCGAGGAGCGCGAAGAAAAAGAAGTCGTAGTGACAGCCGACGACATGATGCACATCATTTCGAAGGTCACGGGTGTTCCGCTCCAGCGGATGGAACAGGAGGAAACACAAAAACTCCTCATGATGGAGAGCGAGATGAAGCAGCGCGTCATCGGACAGGACGAAGCGGTCACCGCCATTAGCAAGGCTTTGCGCCGCTCGCGCGCGGACCTAAAAGATCCAAAGCGCCCGATCGGTTCATTTGTCTTTCTCGGCCCGACAGGCGTTGGCAAAACCTATCTCGCGCGCACTCTTGCGGAGTTCATGTTCGGTGATGCTGACGCGTTGATTCAAATCGACATGTCGGAGTACATGGAAAAATTCACCGCGTCGCGTTTGATCGGTTCACCGTCCGGATATGTCGGTTATGAAGAGGGCGGACAACTTTCTGAAGGCGTGCGACGCCGGCCGTACTCGGTTGTGCTTTTTGATGGGATCGAGAAGGCGCATCCCGATGTGATGCACTTGCTGCTCCAGATTCTTGAGGACGGCAAAATTACCGATTCGCTG
>Ga0164305_10001231_pt1 | contig 10360 bp, 10 predicted proteins | sample Whisoiple_237_MG_FD_110215 | JGI IMG/M metagenome (GOLD analysis project Ga0164305, IMG submission 110215) | Soil microbial communities amended with pyrogenic organic matter from upstate New York, USA - Whitman soil sample_237_MG | ecosystem: Environmental > Terrestrial > Soil > Agricultural... | reverse complement strand
TATATGCGACAATGAGAGCCACCATGCTCGCGAAAATCAGCAGTGCCGGGAGGGATTTTCGGATCATTGGCATCGTCGAATGGCGCGCAGCCGATAGACCGGGCTGAGGTTCAGGCCCTCTCTGGAACCGCCCGACTTTGCCCTCTGTCTTTGGTGTGCGAGCCTTTGGTTCCGGCGCCGCGCCCATGCCTCCCATCTCGCTGTAATAAGCGCTGTAGACCTCGCGAACGGCCACGGCCGTGGACTCGGTCTCGCTCATCGTCTCGAGTCGGGTTCGATAGTTAATCAGAAAGCTCTGTGCGTTCGACGGAAGGTCATCGAAACCACCGAGCTTGGCCATCATGAGCCAAGTGGCAAAATCCGCCTCGGCTTTCGTGCGAGCCTTCTTGGCGATACTGGTGCTGGAGCTAGAGGACATGGTGGTCCGATTGGTTCGCCCGCCCAAACTCGCCGGCGTTCATGGCTATCGTTGGACAAGTTCGCTTTTGAGATCAACCCCGCTCGACGCTGAGCCGCCGGATGGCGAGGCTCGGTGTAGATGCTACACGGGACGTTAGACCTAATGAGGTATCTACATGAGCGCTCGGGACGGCCATCGCCTTTGTCGCTCCGTCCGTTGCGCAGTTCCTATGGTGTCTGGCATTCGGCGCGCCTTTTGCAGGCTGGCTCGCGGCCCGTAGTCAGCGCTAAAGTACACCAGGTCCTCGTACTTTCTGGCGCGCGGAACAGGCCGGGCGGCTCAAGCGCAATGCGCGCGGGCGCGACATCACGACACTGACAGAACGTCGCTATAGGTTGTACTAAGTTTGCAGTTCTGATTCCCTCGCAGCACGAGTGTCTTCCTTGATTTTGCGTGCCAAATCTCATCAGCCGCTATCGAAATGGCTTGGGGGAGCCGCGCCGGCCGTCGGCGCCGCTCTGATCATCGTGAACGTCAATCCCGCCACGGCCCAACAAGGCGAGGGTCCGCAAAGGACCGAAATCGCAATTCCGATGAGCGACCAGGGCATTCGGGCCGCCGGTATTCTGACGGCGCGGGTCAGCCCCGCCCAGGGCAGGAGCGACCTGTCGTTTCCCGGAACGGTCATAATTCCCCAGCACCAGATAAGGGTTATCGCGACGCCGGCCGGCGGCATCGTCGAGGCCTTGATGGTCGGGCAGGACGAGCCCGTCGTGGCAGGACAGGTCGTCGCCCAGGTTCGCTCGCCCGATCTGGTGGAAGCGCAGCGGCTCTACTTGGCCGCCATCTCCGACGATGCGCTGGCGTCCGACAAGCTGCGCCGGGCGCGGCTGTTGTTCGAGGGCAAGGCGGTGCCCGAGCGCGATCTGCGCATCGCGGAGAGCGAAGCGGCCGTCAACAAAGCCAAGCTCGACGAACGAACCCAGCTGCTCTCCCTGATCGGGATGGACAAGACGGAATTCGAGACTCTGCAAAGCTCGCGGACGATCGCCAGCGCCCTGACCCTGCGATCGCCGGTGAGCGGCACAGTCGTGACCCGCCATGTCGGCGTCGGCGAACAGATCAAGGCGGCAGCACCGTTATTCACGCTGGGCATCCTCGATCCGCTGCACGTGAATATCCAGGTGCCTGCACATCGCCTGTCGACGATCGATATCGGTGCCCATGTCTCGATCCCGGCCTATCGAGTCGACGGAAAAATCATTCGTATCGGACGCACCGTGGACCAGGCGACGCAGTCGGCGATCGCGGTCGCCGAGGTCAGATCGGGCGGCGGGCGCCTGCGCCCCGGACTTGCCGTCGCTGCCCGCATCGTTGTCGAACATCCTGCTCCGGAGACCGCAAACAACAGCTGGACTGTTCCCGCTGTTTCGGTCGTGCGGCACCGGGATCAATCGTGGGTTTTCCTGCGCCGTCCCGACGGATTTCGCGCCATTCCAGTCCAGGTTCTGAATGAATCGGTACGAAACATCTCGATAAAGGCTGACCTTGTGGATAGCGATGAAGTCGCGACGCGGGGCGTGCTCGCATTGCTGTCGGAGCTGGCGGAGGCTGACAAGGAGAATTGAAGTTGGTCCGACCAGCGCCTTCCGTCCAGCGCTCTGGCTCTTTCTCGCGGACGAGGAGCTAGCGTGCTCAGGCTTGTCGATTTCGCGCTGGCGCAGCGCTTGATCACCATCGTCGCCGCGCTAGGGCTGGCGGCGTGGGGTCTGTATTCCTACTCAAAGTTGCCCGTAGATGCCTTTCCGGACGTCGCCCCAGTCCAGGTGCTGGTGTCGATGCGGGCGCAGGGACTGGCCCCGGAGGAACTCGAAAGTCGCGTCACTGCCCCCGTCGAGATCGCGGTGCGCGGCGTTCCTAACCTTGTCAGCATGCGCTCGACGACGCGTTATTCGCTGGCGCTGATCACCTTCGAATTTGCTGAAGGTACCGACATCTATTGGGCCCGCGCCCAGGTCAACGAGCGGTTGCAGGAGGTTCGCGACATGTTGCCGGACGGCACCGAGGGCGGGCTGGCGCCTATCGTTACGCCGCTTGCAGAGATGCTGATGTTCACCGTGGAATCCCCCTCGCTCAGCGTGCAGGAAATCCGCAGCCTGATCGACTGGACAATACGGCCGCGCCTGCGCGGCCTGCCCGGGGTGGCCGACGTCAATGTGCTCGGCGGCTACGTCCGGATTTTCGAAGTGGTTCCGTCGGCGGCAGCCATGGCGGCGCGCAGCATCACGACGCAGACGCTCGAGAATGCGCTTACCACCAACAACCGCAACGACGGCGCCGGACGTGTCCGCGAAGGCGAGGAAGCGCTGCTGGTACGCTCGGAGGGTCGCATCCATACCCTCGATGATATCCGCAGCACCGTGATCTCGCAGAAATCGAACATGACCGTCCGGGTCGGCGATGTTGCGGAGGTGCGCGAAGGCTCGTTGCCGCGCAACGGCGCGGTTTCGATGAATGGCGAGGCCGAGGCCGTCTGGACCACGGTACTGGGATTGCGCGGCGCCAACGCCAAGACCGTCGTCAGCGGTGTCAAGAAACGGCTGGCGGAGATTGAAAAGATACTGCCGAAGGGGGCCAAAATCGCGATCTTCTACGATCGCAACGACCTGGTCGAAAAAGCGGTCTGGACGGTGCAAGAGGTCTTGATCGAGGCCACGCTGCTCGTCGTGATCCTGCTGCTGTTGTTTCTCGGCAATCTGCGCGCCGCCATCGTCGTGGCTACCTCACTGCCGCTGGCCGTGCTTGCGACGTTCGTCGTCATGCGCCTGTTCGGCTGGTCCGCCAACATCATGTCGCTTGGGGGACTCGCGATCGCGATCGGCCTGTTGGTCGATTGCGCCGTCGTCATCGTTGAAAACGTCGAGCACAGGCTGGCAGAGCACCAAAAGGCGGATTTTCGGACCCGCCTCCAGATTACACGACAGGCGACAGCCGAGGTTGCCGCGCCCCTCGTATCAGGCGTGATTATCATCATCACCGTGTTCATGCCGCTGTTGTCGTTGCAGGGACTGGAAGGGCGTTTGTTCAGCCCGGTGGCCCTGACGATCAGCTTCGCGCTCGCCTCGGCGCTGCTGCTTTCGCTGACCGTCGTCCCGCTGCTCTCGGCGTTTCTGCTGAAACCGGCGAGCCATCACGAGCCCTGGCTGGTACGCAAGCTCTACGCGGCCTACGATCCCGCACTCGGCTTTGCGATGCGGCGGCCTGGCGTGATCGCGGCGCTGCTCGCGGTCGTCGTTGCGATCGCGGGCTACGCCTTTACCGGGATCGGCGCCACCTTCCTTCCGGTGATGGACGAGGGAACGCCGATCGTCTCAATCCGGAAATATCCCACCATGTCCGTCGAGGAAGCGATCGAGACCGACATGCTTATCCAGAACGAGTTGAGACGAAGTGTCCCGGAGATCGTCCGCATCATAGGCCGTGCCGGCGCCGATGAACTCGGCCTCGATCCCGCGGGCATCAACGAGACCGACATGTACATGACGCTGGCGCCGCATGCGAAGTGGCGCGGCAAAACCATGGCGTGGCTTTTGGGGGAAGTCCGAAAGGTTCTCGATGCCGTTCCCGGCATTTCATACGCTTTCGCGCAGCCAATCGACATGCGCGTGCAGGAAATGATCATCGGCGCGCGCGGCGACGTGGTGGTAAAGATTTTCGGCCACGATATCGCGATGCTGAACAAGCTTGGCCACGACATCACCGGCGAGATCAGGCGCACCAAGGGGGCAACCGACGTGTTTTCGCTTCGCAATGCCGGCGCCAAGTATTTCACGGTTGCGATCGATCGCACACGCGCCGGGCGGCTCGGCCTGAACGCCACCGACATCCAGAATGCCCTGCGGATCTGGGTCGACGGCAAGAGGTTTGGTTATGTGATCGAGGGCGCGGTGCGAACGCCGTTACTGCTCCGCGGCGAGGCCAGCGCGCGGGCTTCCACCGCCGACCTGTCGCGGATACCGATCGTGCTGGCAAACGGTGGCACCGTCGAACTTTCGCAGCTTGCGGACATCAGTATCGAAGACGGACCGGTCCAGGTGATCCGCGAGGATGGACAACGTTTCGCAACTGTGCTGGCCAACGTTCATGGCCGCGATCTGGTCGGCTTTGTTGCGGATGCCAAGGCCGGCGTTGCGGCTAACCTGCAATTGCCGCCGGGCTATTCGCTCGAATGGGGCGGTCAATTCCAGAACCAGCAGCGCGCCGCAGCGCGGCTCATGATCGTGGTCCCGATCGCGCTCGCGCTGATCTTCATGCTACTCTATTTGACGTTCGGCTCGATGCGCCAGTCCATTCTGGTATTCTGCAACGTGCCGTTCGCAACGATCGGCGGCATCATCGCGTTGCGCATCTCCGGTGAGTTTCTGTCGGTGCCGGCCTCTGTCGGCTTTATCGCCCTGCTCGGGATCGCGGTCCTCAACGGCGTCGTCATGGTGTCCTATATCAACGACGTGCTGATCAGCTACCTCAACGACCCCAGCAAGACCGGATTTCTGGTGCGCGACGCCATCATGAATGCGGCGCGCCGCCGCGTGCGTCCGGTGACATTGACGGCGGCGATTGCCGCACTTGGCCTGGTGCCGTTCCTGTTTGCGACCGGACCCGGGTCGGAGATTCAAAAGCCGCTTGCCATCGTCGTCATCGGTGGACTGGTTTCCGCCACCATCCTGACGCTGATCCTGCTGCCGATACTTTACGAACGTTTCGGCCTGCCGGCCAAGGCGCGGCGAGAGGTCGCCGAGCATGGATAGGTGAAGGCCTAATTCACTCCACCGCGGCGCGGATTTCGGCGCGTTCGGCCCGCACCGCGGAGAATTTGAACGGCATCGGAAGGCTATGACGTCTTCGGCATCACGAGATCGTGCTACATGGAACTAACCTAAATCTGCAAATCACTGACTTCATTCTGTAGCGCGTTGAAGTGACATTGCGCGTCGCAAGATCCCGATGAAGCCAATGCCTGGCTGTGTGAGTGGCGGAATTGCTCTCAATTCTCCTCGGGCGGTTACAGGGTGGCGCACCATTGCCTGGCTCAATCGCTGCCGAAGGCCCGCCAAGGATTGGAGAATCTCAACCGAAAAGCGCCGCATCGAAGACGATGATTGAGCGGACACAGCAACGTTTAGGGTCAAGGAGGCGTTCTCGTAAAAGCCTATCGGGTCGTCAGCTCTTTGAGCGCGAGCTTGGAAATTTCCGCTGGATCTTCAATCCCCAACCGGCCAATCGCAATGATCTTCTCGGCGACAAGGTGCGTGATGGGGTCGCTGCGATCCTTCAGACGCAGCGCACGCAAGGTCTGTTCGTAAGCCGTCACCAGACGTTCAATGTCCTTCGGCTCGAACACAAGTTTTGTATCAGCTTGTAAATAGCCATCGCTTCCGAACAACGCGCGGCGGCGAGGTTTCGCCGTTCATTAAAATTGCGGGGCGCCTAAAAAACAGGGAACAAACTCGGCGACGATGTTCCGGAGCGGCTTTCGTCCCGATCTGCGTGAAGGTGCATGGCAGCAATGAAGGTCCTTACCGCGACACTTGCCTTGCTGGTTTCAAGTGCTGCCGCCGCTCAAGAGTGCCAGATGTGCTCAATAGCCGACGCCTGCATAAAAACGTACCTTAAGAGCGGCGTTGGAGGCCCAAAGGGCCACGAAGGAGGCAATCCGGGATTGGAAGCAGAATCTGGACAGAAAGGCCTCCACAGAATTTTCCAGCAGGGGCACGGCCGCACTACAATCCGCCACGGAGTCGCAAGTTCGTTTGGAGCTTGAGCGTCTGAAGGAGTGCTTGGTGGCCAAGATTAAGTAGCGGCGCGACAGCCCGGGCCGGGCATGCGTGCGCCTGAACGCCATATTCTCGGCGCATTGATAGCAAGTAAAATTTTGATCTTAAAGATGCAGCAGGACAAAAACCCTGAAGTTCAGAGATCCCTGGGGCTCGATGAAAAAATTTGCGGTCAGCGTACTTGCGACACTCGCAATCGCTGCTCAACCAGCTTTGGTGACGAGAACTCTTTCCAAGGATATTGCCCCGCACATCGAGACAATTCCAATTCAGACTTTGACTATTTCGGATGAACAGTTTCTGAAGCGCGACGCCTCTGGAAGGGCCACAACCATTTCCGGGATCTTGAGGGTTGCTCAAGGCTCGGGGCGCTTTCCGCTGGTTATCCTCATGCACGGTTCAGGTGGAATTGAGGAGAATGCGGTCGTATGGAGGAGGCTATTTGCATCGTTAGGTATGTCCACTTTTGATATTGATTCATTTACTGGACGCGGGATTGTTAGCACCGTTGCTGATCAGTCACAGCTCGGGCGCCTAAACATGATTCTCGACTTATATCGCAGCCTCGCGATATTGGCCGCGCATCCGCGGGTAGATCCGAACCGAATTGCTGTCATCGGATTCTCACGCGGAGGACAAGCGGCTCTTTATGCGACGCTCAAAAGATTTCAAAAAATGTGGAACGCAAGCGGGATTGATCCGGCGGCCTATATTGCGCTCTATGCGCCATGCATCACGACTTACATCGGCGATACACACGTGACCGACCATCCAATCCGCATCTTTCACGGAAGATCGGACGACTGGGTCGAAATCGCTCCTTGCCGAGCCTATTTTAACCGCCTCAAACGGACGGCCAAGGACGTCCAAATGACCGAATATCCTGATACGTGGCACGCGTTTGATTATCCCTCGCTCCCATCCAAACCCGTTAACGTGCCATATGCACAGACGACGCTTTGCATGTTGAAAGAAGAACCGACGGGCACGATCCTTAATCTGGCGACGCATAAGCCTTTCACATATGCGGACGATTGCCTCGGACGAAACGCTCATGTTGCCTATTCCGCAAAAGCGACCCACGAAACGGAAGAGGCCATCAGGACGTTGCTGAAGAAAGTCTTTAAATTGAACTGAAAAATTGATCGTCCAGAACGATAGGCCGCGAACGAAACCAACGTCTTGGGATCGAGCACCCAAGCATAACTGCGTTCGGTCCACGGGATTACCGGCGGCCCAACATATTGGTCACTCCCGCCGCTCCCGCCCGCACCGCAGTAAACCGCGCATCGAACGATGTGTCATCCGCAAGCTTGGGCGGCTGCGGTTTGGGGTTAATTGGTGGAAGCGATAGTTTGGGTTTGATCGGTGAAAACGATACATCTGTCGGTTCTGCATAGGCCATTTCAATCGGCGCATCCTGACGCAAATAGGCCACGATCTGCTCCTGTGTGTCTGACCGCATCGGGAGCGTGATATGCAAGCCGCCCATCGCTACATTTTGCGCCTGTGGACATGACAGTGACCCGCCGCCGAGACCGAACTCACCGGTATGCAAATCAAGGTAACGCACATCGGGCACGCAGTGAAACAGTTCAGAGGTGCGCGGTGGGTCAACGGCAATGATTGTCACTTTAGGGTTATAGCGCGCAAGGTCACGCGCCTCCCGCAAGGCGCTAATGGCTCCCTGACTGTGACCAATCACGGCATCCCAGTATTGGTTTTTGTAGAACCCATCATTCAGATGGGTGATCATGGTCACTTCGTAGCCTTCATCCGTCAGTCGGGATCTCAAAAACGACATCGGAGAGATGCCGGGAACGTAGTCCATCAAGCCGCGGATCAGTAAGATCCGTTGACCGGCCATTGCCGGTTGGCACATGAGCAGTAATACAAGGAACCAGATTCTAAGCTTCACTGGTCTCCACCCTGGCCTACATTTGCTGAAGCGCTCTCCGATTCGCACGTCCGCCGAAGTCGTGGCCGCTATGAACGGTGTGCCAAAGACCGACGCCAGCGCGCTGGCCACGATCGATTACCATTTCATGCAGACCTTCTCTATGCCTCATCAGCCCTGCTATCCCCTGCCATTGTGGCAAGACTTCGGGCAGATGGCGTGATTCAGTGACTAGGGTCCGGACTCATTAAATCCACCATACAAGGGCTGCGGCCAGACAGACAGAGGCCAGGTAGTTTCGAGCCAGCCTGTCATAGCGCGTTGCGATACGCCTGAAGTCCTTCAACCTGTTGAATGAACTCTCCGTCCCGCTGTCACCAACGGCGACGAGGTGGAACATCTGAAGCCCGAAGAGGTGCGGGGGCACGGCGGGGGGCATGGGCGGGGAGGACATCGGGGCTGGGGGCTGCAACGCCCTCTACCTCAAGGTTGGCACGGTGCTCGATTTCGAGAGTAAGTCGAGCTATGCGGTGGCGGTGACGGTCGATGACCCGACCTTGGGTGGCACACCCGACGCTATCAGCACGACCTATACCCTCAACGTCAGCAACATTCCCGGCGTCACCATCACCGGCACAAATTCCGCTGATGTGATTGATGCGACGCATACCGTTGCTGGTCAACCGGTCGTGCTGGCCTCTCGGCGCTACATCGCCGTATCCGTCCCTCCACCACCGTCCAGATTGTCCGCGCCACCAAGCCCCAACGTTGTTGCCGCTGTTGCCGGTGATTACGTTAGCCAGTGCGTTGCCTGTGCCGTTGATCGCCGCCGTCCCGGTCAGCGTCAGGTTTTCGATCGCACCGATGGCGCTTCCGGCCAATGAAGAAGATACGATCAACGCTGGTGGTGGCAAGGACACCATCAATGCACTAGGCGGCAACGACTTTATCAACGGCGGTGCCGATGCCGACACGATATTTGGCGGCACGGGCAACGACACCTATGTGGTGGATCATAGCGGTGACATAGTCAACGAAACCGGTGGCAATGGCTTGGACACAGTCCAATCTTCGATCACCTTTAGCTTGTCCGACGCCGTTCACATGTTCCCCTCGGAATACGGCGAGGCGGGACTGTTTGGCGGCAGCTGTCTTCGTGTCGGCGCCCACAACGCAAGCGTCTCCTCAATCGACGCTGCTTGCGTCCACGACTTCCGAATCATGATTGCCCATGGATTCAGACATTTCCCAAAACTGTAATACTAGGGTGGTTGGTACGACAGCAAATGCTGGACACAGACCTTTGGCCGATAGCTAATCAACTTACGTTCGATGCCAGGACGACCACCTTGGTGTTGATCCGAACACGATCGTAGAGATCGATCACGTCGTCATTGATCATTCGAATGCAGCCGGAAGAAACGTTGCTCCCGATCTTCCAGGGCTCGTTTGTGCCATGGATGCGGTACAGGGTGTCCTTATTACCCTGCCACAGGTAAAGTGCGCGGGCACCGATTGGACTGTCGGGCCCTCCGGGCACGCCTTGGCCGCCCGGCAATTGCTTCAAACCTGCTGTGAGCAGCTCGGGGTGGCGTTCGAGAATTTCTTTGGTGGGATACCAGTCCGGCCATTCCTGCTTGCTGTGGGCCATGGCCACGCCGGACCAGCCAAATCCTTCGCCGCCGACGGCAATTCCGTAACGCCGAGCTTGTCCACCGCCCTCCACGTAGTAGAGGTAGTGGTGCAGTGGATCGACAACGATGGTGCCGCGCGGCTCTCGCGTGGCATACTGAACCACTGCCCGGCGGTAGGCTGGATCGACATCCGTCAAGCGGGTCGGCGTGCTCGCGCAACCGGCGAGACCCAACATCGCGGTGGCAGAAGCACCCGTAATCACGACACGACGGCTTAGAACGCTCATATAATCATCGGTTCATTTGGTTTAGAACTATCCGCTGCTTGGGTTTGCGAGATCGGTCCCACAATATAAAGCGCTTTTGCACGGGACCTCAGATGCCTCCTCAGCTTTTCGGTCCATGGATTTTAGTCCCTAAAGTTTGCTTTCGAGCCGCACTGACTAGGTTTTTCGGAGGCCGTCCCTGCTTGGGAAAAGATTTTTTGCGTAACGCAGCGTTTCGGAGAGTTCCCGCTTTTTTCATTGCCTCGGTTCGCTCGGGACCATGTGGCATAGCGCGGGCTTCATCGAGTGCCGCCGACGCTTGGGCCTCC
>Ga0164305_10001230_pt1 | contig 10363 bp, 8 predicted proteins | sample Whisoiple_237_MG_FD_110215 | JGI IMG/M metagenome (GOLD analysis project Ga0164305, IMG submission 110215) | Soil microbial communities amended with pyrogenic organic matter from upstate New York, USA - Whitman soil sample_237_MG | ecosystem: Environmental > Terrestrial > Soil > Agricultural... | reverse complement strand
GCGTCCTCCGCGGTGAGGTCAGAGGCGAAGGGACCACCGCTGGGACGCCACACGTCCGCATCTGCCGCTGATGACCGGTCATGCCGATGAGCGTTCGTGGCGGCAGACCCACGACTATCGTCCCGTCATGCGCCAACGGAGGCTTCTCGGGCACGCGACGATCTGGTCAGTAGTGAGCCGGGTGGCCCTGGGGATGGTCGCAGCGGCTGGGCTGTCGGGGTGCTTCGTCGCGGACCCGGACACCTCCGGGATCGACGTCCTCAATGACACGGAACGGAACCTGTGGCTCGACGACGAGCCCGCCGAGGGCCACAGCACGCGCGTCAGGGTAGGGCCGCACGAATGGAGCAAGCTCGGCACGGGTGAGTGCACGACAGATCGCGTCGAGGCACAGACCCGGTCCGGACGCGCCATCGCCACGCTCACTGGGAGGTGGTGCCCCGGCCAAGACTGGATCATCACCGCGGAGGGCGAGTTCGTCCTCCATCACACGCCGTAGCGACGGCTGCAATCCCCGGATCCGGCACCCGCGGTCGGACGCTCAGCTCGAAGCCACGTGGGATCAGCGTGAGGCGCTCGGTCACGGCCAGGTCGTACGACGGGTCGCCGGCGAGGTCGAAGCGGTGCAGGATCCGCGCGAGCACCAGCACCGCCTCGTGCAGCGCGAACTGCCGGCCGATGCAGGCACGCTCACCGGTGCCGAACGGCTTGTAGCCGTGCTTGAGCCGGCCCCGGCTCCGCTCGGGGAGGAACCGGTCAGGGTCGAACTCGTCCGCGTCCTCGCCCCACACGGCCGGGTCGCGGTGCACCATCGGCATCAGCACCAGCGCCCAGTCCTGCGGCCGCATCGTGTAGCCCGCCAGGGTGGTGGTCTCCCGCGGGCTGCGGGCGAAGCCGGGAGCGGTCGGCCACAGCCGGAGCGCCTCGTCGAGCACGCGGCGCACGTAGCGGAAGCGCGGCACCTGCTCGAAGGTCGGCTCCGCGTCGGGGTCCGAGCCGAGGATCGCGTCGGTCTCCGCCTGCGCGCGGGCGAGCACCTCCGGGTCCCGCGCGAGGTAGTACAGCGCGAACGACAACGCCCCCGAGGTCGTCTCGTGGCCGGCGACCAGGAAGGTGAGGATCTGGTAGCGGATGGCGCGGTCGCTGAGCTTCTCCCCCGTCTCGGGATGCCCCTGCTCGAGCATGATCCCCAGCAGGTCCTGCTCGTCGCCGCGCGCAGCCCGCCGCTCGGCGATCAGCTCGTCGAGCATGGCGTCGATGTAGCGCTGGTGCCCGGCGTTGCGCCGACGCAGCCGGCGCCGCACCAGCCACGACCCCGGCAGGCTCGACAGCGCACCCATCCGGCGCCCGGTCTCGAGCGCCGTCACCATCGCCGGGACGAACGGGTGGGGTTCGGGCCGACTGAAGGACCCGAAGTCGTGGCTGAAGGCGGTCCTGGCGATGGTCTCCATCGTCAGCTTGGTCATGTGCGAGGCCACGTCGAACGGCTGACCGTCCGCGGGCAGCACCTCGAAGAGCTCACGGACCGCGGCCAGCATCACGCCGTGGTAGCGCTGCATGGCTGCCTTGGTGAAGGCCGGCATGAGCAGGTCGTGAGCCAGCTGCCACGTCGGCTCGTCGTTGTGCGCCGTGAACAGCCCGTCGCCGGCGAAGTCGCGGAGCGCGACCAGCGCTGGGGGCAGCGCCTTGACGAAGCGGGACTCGTCGCACAGCTCGGCACACAGCTCCCCCGACGTCGCGAACACGAACTTCTGCCGGAAGATCTGCTGCTCGAAGACCGGTCCCAGCCCGGCGTTGCGGGCCATGATCGTCTGCAGCGCGGACTCCGGAGCCAGCCCCGCGACGTCGCCGACGAACCGCTTGCGCCCACCGGCGTGCGGCAGCTCCTGCCCTGACCAGTCGTTGCGCATCGATGCTCCTTCGCGAACCCGTCGCGCTCCCGAGATTCCTGGGCCGAACATACGACAGCGGCCGACGTGGACACTTGACACCCGTCACCAGACCGGTTCAGGTAGAGCGTGACTCGGCACGCGACCAACCACGGAGCACAGCCGCTGCCCAGTCCGAAGTCGTGGCTCGGGACCCCCGCCCACGCACGCTGGCTGGAGGCCGAGGGTGACCGTCTCCTGGAGTTCAGCCGCGCCTCCCGACACCCCGGCGGCGGGTTCGCCTGGCTCGACACCTCGGGGCGCCCCGCGCTCGATCGTCCCGTGGAGCTGTGGATCACGTGCCGGATGACGCACGTGTTCTCCCTCGGCCACCTGATGGGACGGCCCGGGTGCGGTCCGCTGGCAGACCACGGGGTGGCGGCGCTGGCCGGTCGGTTCCGGGACGCCACCAACGGCGGCTGGTACGCCGCGGTCGACGCCGACGGTCCGACCGGCCGCGAGAAGAGTGCCTACCCGCACGCGTTCGTGGTGCTCGCGGCCGCGAGCGCGACCTGTGCCGGCCGTCCGGGCGCTGCGGAGCTGCTGGGCGAGGCGCTCGAGGTCCTGCTCACCCGCTTCTGGGACGAGGAGCACGGCATGGTCGTCGAGGAGTGGGACGAGACCTTCTCGACCCTCGACCCCTACCGGGGCGTCAACGCCAACATGCACACCGTGGAGGCCTTCCTCGCCGCGGCCGACGCCACCGGCGACCGCAGCCTGCTGGACCGGGCGCTGCGGATCCTGACCCGAGTCGTGCACGACCTGGGCCCGGCCCACGACTGGCGGCTGCCGGAGCACTTCGACGAGCAGTGGACCCCGCTGCTGGACTACAACGTCGACACCCCGGCCCACCCGTTCCGCCCCTACGGCGCCACGATCGGGCACTGGCTGGAGTGGGCTCGCCTGGCCCTGCACCTGCGGGCCGCGCTCGGCGCCGACGCCCCCGACTGGATGCTGGACCACGCCGTGGCCCTCTTCGAGGCCTCGGTCCGCGAGGGCTGGGCGGCCGACGGTGCCGACGGGTTCGTCTACACCGTCGACTGGGAGGGCACCCCCGTCGTACGGGAGCGGATGCACTGGGTCGCGGCCGAGGCGACGGCCACCGCCGCAGCCCTGCACGCGGCGACCGGCGACCCGTCGTACGCCGCGTGGTACGCCACCTGGTGGGACCACCTCGCCGAGGTGTTCATCGACCACGAGCTGGGGTCCTGGCGGCACGAGCTCGACCCGCAGAACCGCCCCAGTGGCGTGGTGTGGAACGGCAAGCCGGACACCTACCACGCCTTCCAGGCGACCCTGGTGCCGCGGCTGCCGCTGACGCCCGCCTTCGCGGGCGCGCTGCGCGACGGCCTGCTCAGTCGGTAGGGTCGACGCCCACGAGCCCGACGAGGTCCTTGATCGAGTCGACGACCCGGGTCGGGCGGTAGGGGAAGGTCTCCACCTGCTCGGGCCGGGTCGACCCGGTCGTCACCAGCACGGTCCTCAGGCCCGCCTCGAGGCCGCTGATGATGTCGGTGTCCATCCGGTCCCCGACCATCACGGTCGTCTCCGAGTGGGCGTCCAGCTGGTTGAGCGCGCTGCGCATCATCAGCGGGTTGGGCTTGCCGATGAAGTAGGGGCTGCGCCCGGTCGCCGTGGAGATCAGCGCCGCCACCGACCCCGTCGCCGGCAGCGTGCCGTGCACGCTGGGCCCGCTCGGGTCGGGGTTGGTGGCGATGAACCGCGCACCGCCCTCGATCAGCCGGATCGCCCGGGTGATCGCCTCGAAGGAGTAGGTGCGGGTCTCCCCCAGCACCACGTAGTCCGGCTCCCGGTCGGTCATCACGTAGCCGATGTCGTGCAGGGCCGTGGTCAGCCCCGCCTCCCCCACGACGTACGCCGTGCCGTGCGGCCGCTGCTCGGCGAGGAACTGGGCGGTGGCCAGCGCGGAGGTCCAGATCGCCTCCTCCGGCACGTCGATGCCGCTGCCCAGCAGCCGGGCACGCAGGTCCCGCGGGGTGAAGATCGAGTTGTTGGTCAGCACCAGGAAGCGCAGCCCCGACTCCTTGAGGGCCTCGATGAACTCCTGCGCACCCGGGATCGGGACGTCCTCGTGGACGAGCACTCCGTCCATGTCGGTGAGCCAGGTGAGCACCTCGCGGGTCTGCGTCATGTCCCCATTGTGGTGGAGACGCCGACCCGAGACGGGTCAGACCTTGCGCGGCGCCCGGGACACGTCCTTGGCCCGCCGGTAGGCGGCCACGGCAGCCAGCTGCGAGTTCACCTCGAGCTTGCGCAGCACGGCCTTGACCTGGCTGCGGACGGTGGCCTCGGAGACCCCGGCCAGCTCGGCGATGCCGCGCACCGACCGCCCGTCGTACAGCAGGGACAGCACGTTCATCTCGCGCGCGGTCAGCGACTCCATCCGCGCCACCAGGCGGCGTTCCTCGTCCTCCACCAGCCGCCACTCGCGGACCAGCCGGCGACGGACCGTCTCGTCCATGACCGAGCCACCCGCCGCGGCGGCGGACACGGCGACGACCAGGTCGTCCAGACCAGTCGAGGTCGGCAGCACCGCGATCACACCCCGGATCAGGACCGCGCCCCAGCGCGGGCTCTCGGGTGCGTTGGTGAGGAGCAGCCACCTCACCGAGCCGGCGGCACCCACCAGCTCGGCCACCTCGGACAGCCGCTCGGAGCGGTCGAGGTCGCACAGCAGGACCCCGACGACGGCCTCGATCTGGACGAGGTGGTGCGCGGCCTCCCGGACCTGGCGCGGGCCGGCCGGCCAGCGGTAGTTGGCGACCGGGAAGCCCCTGGTCGACAGTGCGGTACGGACTGCCTGGCCGACGAGGTACTGGTCCGCGAAGAGGCCTACGGGAGTCCGGCGAGGCTCAGGCCCCGCGCTCGAGGAGACCATCATCCCGAGCCCCACATGGCCGTCCCGGCATGGCAGCAGCTCTGTGACGAGAGCTACCGAACGTTGTTGGTGGTACCACAGGTCTCCCCTTGTCCGACGAATACCTCATGCTGGCGGGCCGCCGCCGACCCGCTGCGACCTCCTCGGGCTACTGCCCCACTTTTGGGGATGCCTGATCTCGCGCCGCGACGGACAGTTGAGGAGTCGAGTCCCCCCACTCGATTGAGGCGGCTCACCGGCCGTGTCTCTCGGAAAGGTGGAGCGACGGTCCCGAGCCGTCGCCCGCGGCACGACTGGTGGGCCGTTGGGGTGAGCGGAACCCATTCCTCAAGCGACACGCAACCGTTCCTCAAATTGCGGTATCGGTCGTCAAAACGGGGGACGGACGCTGAAAGCGCACCGTAGCGTGTGGGTCATGGCGGGAATCACGATCGCATCGCGACCGCCGGACGTGAGGCATGTTGCTCGGGAGGCGGCAGGCGTACGGGCGGGGGGCCCAGGCACGCGGGTCCTGACACATTGCTCGGCGCAGCTGCGCCGCATCCCCTGGGTCCTGCCCAGGACGGGAGCATGGACCTGGCGCGGCTCGGCGCTGCTGGCCGCCGTCCTCCTCCACCCCTTCGTGCTGGTGCTCGCGGTCCAGCGCACCGCCGCCGACCGGGTATCGATCGCCGGCACCATGAGCCTGCTCCTGGTCCAGGTCTCCGTGCTCGCCAGCGCCGTCGTGCTGATGTACGACTGGCGGATCAGCCGGCGCGCCACCATCGGCTGGCTGGCGATGACGCTCGCGTTCATCGCGGCCCAGCACGTGCCCTTCGCCCTGCTGGCCGTCGAGGGAGCGCCCGAGGGCCGGTACGGGTTCGTCATGGGCGTCACCCAGCTGCCCAGCACGCTGGTGGTCCTCGCCCTGGTCGTGCTCGCCGCGCGAGGCACGTCGTTGCCAGCCGGGAACCCGCTCACGACCGGCCTGCTGCTCGGCGGTCTCTTCGGGGCCGCCCGCTTCGTCCTCATCGGCACCGGCATCGACCCGACGCTGCGCCTGACCGCGGTTGCCGACCTCGCCGTCGTCGCCCTGGTCGTGGTCGCCTCCGCGGGCATCGTCGCAGCGATCGTCCGCATCGCGACGCTGCCGGGCTGGGCACGGCTGCGCACCGTGGTCTTCCTCGTCTGCATGGTCACCGCCCGCGTGCTCAGCACCGGCCGGGACCACCCCGGATCGACTTCGGGGGTGCCCTCGCCGCTGGCCGTGGCGGTGGCCGTCATGGGCACGGTCGCCCTGGGCAGCGCCGCCGCCACGATGCTGCGCGAGACCATCAACGACAACGCGCGCCGCCTCGTCAACCTCGCGCACCGGGCCGCCAGCGCCGAGGTCAGCGCGCGGCACGGGCAGGAGAAGCTCCACGAGCTGAACGCCACCGTCGCCGGCGTCGCGCAGGCCTCGCGCCTGCTCGTCCGCGACGGCGGGCCGACCGGCGCCCAGCGCCGGAGGCTGGAGAGCCTGCTCGAGACCGAGATGGCCAGGCTCGAGCGGATGCTGGCCCGCCGCGGTCAGCAGCCGGTCTCGGACCTCTGCCTCGACGACGTGCTGCTGCCGCTCGTCGAGAGCCAGCGGACGCTGGGCACCGACGTGTCCTTCCGGCCCTCGGGCCTGCGGGCACAGGGCCGGCCCGACGACGTCGCCGAGGTCGTGCACATCCTGCTGAGCAACGTGGCGCGCCACGCGCCCGGTGCTCGGGTCACCATCACCTCGGTGCGGTACGGCAGCACCGTCGAGGTCCGCGTCTGCGACGACGGGCCCGGCGTACCCGCCGAGCTCCACGACTCGCTCTTCGCCTGGGGAACGCGAAGCGCGAAGTCACCCGGTCAGGGCATCGGCCTCCAGCTGGCCAAGCGGCTGATGCTGGAACAGGCCGGCAACCTCACTCTCGAGAGCACCGGTCGCCCGGGGGGCGCGACCTTCGTTCTCACCATTCCCGGCAGCCCTCCGGGACTGTCATGAGAAACCCACGCGGAACCACCAGGGTCGCCCTGGTCGAGGACCACCTGCTCTTCGCCGAGTCGCTGGAGATCGCCCTGGGGATGGAGGGCTACCAGGTCCGCCGGGTGCCTCTGCCCGACCGTCCCAGCTCGCTGGGCGCGGTCCTGGCGGCGGTGCTGCGCGCCCAGCCACGCATCGTGCTGCTGGACCTCGACCTCGGCCCGCACGGCAACGGTGTCCGTCTCATCGAGCCGCTCACCAAGGCCGGGATCGCGGTCGTGGTGGTCACGGGGTCCGTCGAGCGCACCCGCTGGGGCGAGTGCCTGCGGTACGGCGCCCGCACGGTGCTGACGAAGACCTCGCCGCTCAACGACATCCTCGCCACCGTGCGTCGGCTCAACGACGGTTTTCCGGTGATGGACCGGGTGGCCCGCGAGGAGCTGATCGCCGAGTGGCACCAGAACCGGGTGGAGAACCACGAGGCCCGGCGCCGGCTCGAGGACCTGACACCTCGCGAGCGCGAGGTGCTGCGCCAGCTGATGCAGGGCCACCAGGTCCGCGAGATCGCCCGGCTCAACGTGGTCTCCGAGGCCACGGTGCGCACCCAGGTCAAGTCGATCCTCGCCAAGCTGGAGGTCTCCTCGCAGCTCGCCGCGGTCGGCCTGGCCCACGAGGCAGGGTGGCGCCCCTCCGACGCGTGACCCCCTCCGGCTGACAGATGCCGAATATGCGGCATGACCCCTTCCCCCGATCTACCTAGGTTGAGTGCACTGGCCCGGGACCTCGGGGGGGCCGTCCAGGGAGGGGTACCCATGACCAGTCGCATGCTCACGATCGGGACGCGCACAGGCCGTCCATGAGCATCGTGGACAAGGCAGCACTCGGCGTCACGCCGGGCGCTCCGATCGAACGACGCCCGAGATCGCCGGAGCTCGTGCGCCACCTGCCGCTGCCGGAGCCGCGCCACAGTCACGTGCTCACGGCGACGCTGATGTTCGGTGACGCACTCGCGGTCGCCACCGCCATGCTCGGCTGGCGTCTCCTGGTGGAGACTCCCGGGGACTTCGGGGTCCTCACCGCCCTGCCGGCCGTGTGGGTGACCCTCATGACGATCACCGGGTGGTACGCCCTCGTTCCCCGGAGGAGGCCGGAGCCGCTGCTCCGCATCGCCCTGATGCTCGGCGTCATCGGCTGGTGTCTCAACCAGCTGGCGGGGAGACCCGTCGGCCCGGACTCGCTGGCCGTCGTCGCCACCATCGGAGTGCTCGGCTCCCGTCTGAACCGACGCGTCCTGGACGCGTGGGCGCGTTACCGCGGACTCGCCTTCCCCGGACGCAACCGCAGGGCGGTGGTGGTCGGTCACGCGGGCGGGACGCGTCAGCTGATGGAGGATCTCGCCCGGAGCCGCGGCCGGGACCTCACCATCTGCGGGGCGTGCCTGCTCGACGACGAGGACGTCGACAACGCCGAGCTCCCGGCCGGGCTCCCGGTCGCTGCGCAGCTCGAGAACCTCGAGGCCCTCGTGGGCTTCACCGGCGCCAACACGGTCGTCGTCCTCCCGTGCTCCCACCTGGACCCCGTCACCGTCCGACGCATCGGGTGGGACCTGGAGGCCGCGGGGACGGGCCTCCTCTTCGCACCTGCGCTGAACCTCATCTCGGCCGGTCGCACCGGCGTGCTGGACGCCGGGGGGCTGCCGATGGTCAGCGTGCACCCGGCGCGGCTCCAGGGTCCCGGCCGCATGGTCAAGGAGCTGTGGGAGCGGGCAGCCGCCACCGTGGCTCTCCTGGCGCTCGCCCCGCTCCTGGGCCTGCTCATGCTCGCGGTCCGGCTCGACTCGGCCGGACCGGCGATCTTCCGTCAGAGCCGCGTCGGCAAGGGGGATCGCCTGTTCCCCATGTTGAAGCTGCGGACCATGACCGCCGACGCCGAGCAGCGCCGGGAGCAGCTCCTCGCGCAGAACGAGGTCGACGGGAACCTGTTCAAGATCAAGGTCGACCCCCGCGTCACCCGGGTGGGTCGCTTCCTGCGCCGGTCCTCGCTCGACGAGCTGCCGCAGCTGGTCAACATCGTGCTCGGCCACATGTCGCTGATCGGGCCGCGCCCGGCCCTGCCCCACGAGGTGGCCGCCTACGACCACGCCGAGCGTCGGCGGCTCGTGGTCAAGCCCGGGCTCACCGGCCTGTGGCAGGTCTCGGGACGCTCGGACCTCTCCTGGGAGGAGTCGGTCCGGCTCGACCAGAGCTACGTCGACAACTGGTCGCTGAGGCTGGACCTGTCCATCCTGGCCCGCACCGTGCGCGCCGTCCTGGGCCAGCGCGGGGCGTACTGACCGCCCTCGGTCAGCGACGGGGCAGCAGCACCTCGAGGCCGCTCGAGGGGTCCTCGCCGAGGATCCGGCCACCGAGCGCCTCCACGACCGAGCGTGCCTGGTCCAGCCGGGCGGCGGTGTCGTCGACCGGGGCGCCGTACATCGAGCCCTGCGAGGACACCTTGACGCGGAGGTGCCCGGCGTCCTGGCCCTGGAAGACGATGCGCACCGGCCCGGTGCCACGGCGCACCACGTGCGCCAGGACGAGGTCGAGCACGTGCTCGATCGGGCCCGGGGTGTAGGTGAGCGAGAGGTCGCCCTCGACCGACGCCGAGAGGGTACGGTCGCGAGCGGCCAGCCGGTCGGCCCAGCGCTGGGCCAGCTGCGTGGAGAGGTCGACCAGGGGCTGCTCGGCCCCCTCCACCAGGGTGCCGCTGCGCGAGAGCGCGACCAGCTCGCCGGCCACCGCGTTCATCTCGTCGACTCCGGCGAGCCCGCGCACCGCGGTCGCCTGCACGTCCTCGGGCACGTCGTCGCGCAGGGTGAGCTCCTCGAGCTCCAGCCGCAGCCCGGTGAGGGGGGTGCGCAGGACGTGCGAGGCGTGCTCGGCGAAGTCGCGCTCACGCCGCAGCCGGTCCTCCAGCTGGGCCGCGCTGGTCGCGAGCGCCTGGGAGATCGCCCGGGCCTCGGGGATGCGGGTCCGCGGCAGGTCGAGGTCGAAGCGGCCGCGACCCAGCGCGGCCGCCGCGACGGCGAGCTGCTGGAACGGCGCCGAGAGCGCCCGGGAGACGGCGTACCCGATGGTGCCCGCCACGACCGCGATCATCAGGAACAGCACCAGCACTGAGCCGACGTCGCGCCCGAGGATGTCCCGGACCACCTCGGGCGACTGGCTGACCGTGACCGTGCCCCCCTCGACGGTCTGGCTCGCGGCCAGGTCACCGGCCGCCCCGTCGGCGCCCTGGTAGTCCTTGCCGTGCACGACCACCGGGGCACCGTCCCGAGGTGCGTACGCGAGGCGCCCGTCCGAGGCCACCATCCCCTGGAGCAGGCCGCGGTCGACCGCGCCCCCGTCGGCCTGCTGCGTCGTCACGATCTGGGCGACCAGCGTCGCCTGCTGCTGGAGATGGGCGCTCTCCTGCTCGCGGATCAGGTCGCGCAGCACGTAGGCACGCACGACTCCGGCACCGAGGAGGAGCAGGACCGAGAGGACGATGAAGGAGAGGGTGAGGCGGTTACGCATCGGG
>Ga0164305_10001229_pt1 | contig 10367 bp, 7 predicted proteins | sample Whisoiple_237_MG_FD_110215 | JGI IMG/M metagenome (GOLD analysis project Ga0164305, IMG submission 110215) | Soil microbial communities amended with pyrogenic organic matter from upstate New York, USA - Whitman soil sample_237_MG | ecosystem: Environmental > Terrestrial > Soil > Agricultural... | reverse complement strand
TGTTCTGCCGGTTCTGGTGAAGAACGGCATGGTCGTTGCGCAGGAAGGCAAAGCGGCGCGGATCGGCGTCGACGTCTTGAGGCGCGGCGGCAACGCCGTCGATGCGGCGGTCGCGGTCGGATTTGCGCTCGCCGTGACGCTGCCGCGCGCCGGCAATCTCGGCGGCGGCGGCTTCATGCTGATCCGCCTCGCTAAAGATGAGAAGACGATTGCGCTCGATTATCGCGAAACCGCACCGGCGGCGACCACGCCTGACGTGTTCCTCAACCCGCAGGGTCTCGCCGACCCGTATAAATCGCGCGACAGCGGATTGGCCGTGGGCGTGCCCGGCACGGTCGCAGGTCTGGCTTACGCGCATGCGCATTACGGCTCCGGCCATTTCGGCCTCGCCGACCTGCTCGCGCCGGCAATCGCGCTGGCGCGCGACGGCATCAGGATCGAGGACGATCTCGCCGATTCGCTGCCCCGCAGCACCCGGCTGAGGCGCTATGCCTCTTCGCGGGCGATCTTCCTGCGCCCGGACGGCAGCGCATTCGAAGGCGGCGAGCGGCTGGTGCAGCGCGATCTCGCCGATACGCTGGAAGCGATCGCGCAAAACGGGGCGCGTGCCTTTTATGAAGGCAGGATTGCCGAAAACATCGTCAAGGCCGTGCGCAACGAGGGCGGCCGCATGACGACGGCCGATCTCGCCGGCTACCGGCCGGCCGAGCGGCCGGCGCTCACCGGCAGCTATCGTGGCCACGAGATCCTGGCGATGCCGCCGCCCTCCTCCGGCGGCGTGCATCTGATCGAGCTTTTGAACGTGCTTGAAGCGTACGATCTCGCCGCGCTCGGCGCGGGATCCGCCGACGCCATCCAGATCGAGGCGGAGGCGATGAAAATCGCTTTCGCCGATCGCGCCGAATATCTCGGCGATCCCGCTTTCGTGAATGTGCCGGTGTCATCGCTGATTTCGAAGAAATACGCGGCGGAACTGCGCAAAGGCATTTCGCTGGAGCACGCGCGCCCCGCGGCGGATGTGCGCCGCGTCGACCCGGCGCCGAGCGAAGGCGACCAGACCACGCATTTCTCCGTCGTCGACAAAGACGGCAGCGCGGTCGCCAACACCTACACGCTGAATTTCTCCTACGGCCTCGGCCTCGTCGCCGAAGGCACGGGCGTGGTTTTAAACAATGAGCTCGACGATTTTGCCGCGCGGCCCGGCGCGCCGAATGCGTTCGGGTTAATTGGAGGCGCGGCGAACGCGCCCGGGCCGAACAAGCGGCCGCTTTCCTCTATGTCGCCGACGATCGTCATGAAAGACGGCAAGGTCGAGCTCGTCACCGGCTCGCCCGGCGGCCCGCGCATCATCACCACCGTACTCGGCATGATCCTCGACGTGATCGACTTCGGCATGAACATCGCCGAGGCGACGGACGCGCCGCGCATCCATCATCAATGGAAGCCGGACGAATTGCGCGTCGAGCGCGGACTGTCACCCGACACGCTGCGGCTGTTGCGCGCCAAAGGCCAGAACGTCGTCGAGGGAAACGCGATGGGGTCGACCGCGACGATCACTATGCGCGACGGCTGGATCATGGGTGCGGCGGATACGCGGCAACGCGGCACGCTGGCTGTGGGGTATTAGCCTAGGCACACGCCGTCATTGCGAGGAGGCGCAGCCGACGAAGCAATCCAGGGGCGAATTCTGCAATCATCGAGCGTTTGCCCCTGGATTGCTTCGCTGCGCTCGCAATGACTAAAACTCCACGTCGAGCTCTTCGAGCTCGTCCTCCTCCGACTGCGCCGCGTTGCGCCATTCCTGCATGAATGGATGGTGCAGCATCAGATCGCGATAAACCGCGCAGTCGCGATCGAGCTTCACGTCATAGGTATCGAAGCGGGTGCAGACCGGCGCATACATTGCGTCGGCGACGACGGGCTTGGCGCCGAACAGATACGGCCCGCCATAGGCGATGAAGCAGCCCTTCCAGATCGAGATCACGCGGTCGATGTCCGCTTGGGCGCCGGCCCACACTTTGAAGCCGGGATGCCTGGCTTTTAAATTCATCGGCAGCGCCGAGCGCAGATTGGCGAAGCCGGAATGCATCTCGCCGGAAATCGCGCGGCAATGCGCGCGCGCGGCGCGGTCCTTCGGCAAGAGGCCCGCCTTCGGCTTGATTTCGGCGAGATACTCGGCGATCGCCAGCGTATCCCAGACAGACGTGCCGTCGTGCTCGAGGCACGGCACCAGGAAGGACGGCGACAAGAGCAAGAGCTCGGCGCGCGTCGAGGGATCGTCGGCCGAGAGAACCCGCTCCTCGAATTCGAGCCCGGCCATCTTGCACAAGAGCCAGCCGCGCAGCGACCAGGACGAGTAGGTCTTGCTCGAGATAGTGAGCGTCGTGCTTGTCATGACCTCTCCTGCGTGCCGCTAGACGCGCCCAAACTTTGGGCAAAGCGGCCGGCGAATGCGCCCCTTTCGTCCTCACTTCCAAATCATGTGCCAAGCCGCAGTGCAGCATCGGCCGCTGGACTCGGCATTGCATGGCGAGCCGCACCGTCCCTCGATTGCGGTGGCGATGCTGTACTCCGTCTACCAGACCAGCGACGACCTCATGGCGCCGCTGCGGCTCTTCGCCGAGGCGGCGCTCAACGTGCTGCAGGGGCCGTGGGAGCAGCTTTCGCGCCAGCTGATGGGCCGGCACGCCCTCGCCACGCTGGAAATGGTCGCGCGCTTCCGGCTGACGCATCACCGCCCCTCTTATGAGGTCGACAGCGTCACGGTCGGCAACGAGGAGGTCGCGGTCACCGAAGAGGCGGCGTTCGCCACGCCGTTCGGCACCCTCCTGCATTTCAAGAAAGACATCGCGCAGGTGCAGCCGCGCGTGCTGCTCGTCGCGCCGATGTCCGGCCATTTCGCGACGCTTCTGCGCCACACGGTGAAAGTGCTCCTGCCCGAGCACGACGTCTACATCACCGACTGGCACAATGCGCGCGAGGCGAGCCTCGCCGACGGCCGCTTCGGCTTCGACGAATATGTCGAGCACCTCATTCTGTTCCTGGAAAAAATCGGGCCCGGCGCGCATATCGTTGCGGTCTGTCAGCCCTGCGTGCAGACGCTGGTCGCCGCCGCCGTCATGGCGGAAGAGGATCACCCGGCGCTGCCGCGCAGCATGACCTTGATGGCCGGGCCCATCGATACGCGGATCGCGCCGACCAAGGTCAACGAGCTTGCCAAGACGAAGCCGATCGAATGGTTCGAGAAGAACCTGATTTCACGCGTGCCGTGGCGCTACAAAGGCGCGGGCCGCCGTGTCTATCCCGGCTTCGTGCAGCTCATGGCCTTCATGTCGATGAACATGGACCGGCATGTGAAAGCGCACCAGGATTTATATTATCACCTCGTCGCCGGCGAGATCGAGAAGGCGAGCGCGGCCAAGACCTTTTACGACGAATATTTTGCGGTGTTGGATTTGCCCGCCGAATTTTACCTCGAGACTGTGCAGATGATCTTCCAGGACCATCTTTTGCCGCGCGGCGAATTGATGTGGCGCAATCGCCGCGTCAATCCCGCCGCGATCCGCAAGACGGCGCTGTTCACCGTCGAGGGCGAGCGCGACGACATCTGCGCCGTCGGCCAGACCGTCGCCGCGCACGATCTCTGCAAGAATTTGCGGCCCTATCGCAAGCGCCATCACATGCAGCCCGGCGTGGGCCATTACGGCGTGTTCAGCGGCCGCAAATGGGAGACGCAGATCTATCCGCTGCTGCGCAACGTGGTGCTGGCGAGCGAGGTGTGACGCGGAGGCTGCCTTTCCTAAGCCAACGAGGCGGTTGACTCTCCGTAAGCCATGGCTTACGGTAAGCCATGGCTAACACAGCGCGCGCTCTCGACGGCTTGTCCGCCCTCGGCGATCCAACCCGCCGGGCGATCTTCGAGCGGGTGGCAAAAAAAGCTGCGCCGGTCGGCGACTTGGCCCGTGGCCTGCCGGTCAGCCGCCCCGCCGTCTCGCAGCATTTGCGGGTGCTCAAAGAAGCCGGGCTCGTAACCGAAGAGGCTGCCGGAACGCGTCGCATTTACCGCGTCGATCCGCGCGGCATCGCCGCGATGCGCGAGTGGCTCGATGCGCATTGGAGCGCGGCCCTCGATGCATTCAAGGATTTCGCCGACAACCAACATGACGAGGAGAACTCGCTATGAGCATCGCGCCAGTGGTGCAAAGCGTACGGGTCAAGGCGGATCCGGCGCGGACTTTCGATCTCTTCGTCAATCGCATGGAAGCCTGGTGGCCGCATGGCCGTACGATCGGCAAGAATCCGCATGTCGCAATCTTGCTCGAACAGAAGCCCGGCGGCCGCTGGTTTGAACGTGATGCCGACGGCAACGAAACCAATTGGGGCAAGGTGCTCGACTGGAATCCGCCGAGGCGGCTGCTGCTCGGCTGGCAGGTCAATACCGGCTGGGCTTATGACCCCGATTTGCTGACCGAAGTAGAACTGACCTTCGCTCCGCACGATGAGGGCGGCACCCTCGTCACGCTCGAGCATCGCGACCTCGAGCGCTTCGGTGCCGATGCCGCAGGCCACGCCGAAAAACTGCGCGGCGGCTGGCCGACCCATCTCAGGGAATTCGCCGACTACGCCAACGCCAACATGTGAGGGAAAACGTCATGTCTGAGTTTGTTGTCTATACCGTTCCCGGCAGCCCGTATGCCCGTGCGGTCCTCGCCACGCTCGAGGAGAAACGCGTCGATTACCGGCTGTCGCCGCTGGCGCCTGCCGGCATCAAGAGCGAGCCGCATCTCTCGCGACATCCCTTCGGCAGAATGCCGGCGGTCGAGCATGATGGCTTCAGGCTCTACGAGACACAGGCGATCCTGCGCTACATCGACCGGATATTTCCGGGGCCATCGCTGACGCCGGCTGATCCCAAAGCAGCGGCGCGCATGGATCAGGTGATGAACATCAACGATTGGTACCTGTTTCAGGGCGTCGCCAACGTCATTGTATTCCATCGGGTCATTGGCCCGCGGCTTCTCGGCGTCGCCCCCGACGAAGCGGCGATCGCCGCGGCGATGCCGCAGGCGTATGTCGTCTTCGGCGAGTTTGCGCAGCTGCTCGGATCGCAACCATGTTTTGCCGGCGATCAGCTCTCGCTCGCCGACCTCATGGTCGCGCCGCAGCTCGATTTCTTCGCCGGCACACCGGAATGGGCGCCGCTGACCGCAAACAAGCCGAACCTGCTCGCCTGGCTCGATCGCATGAACAGGCGTGCAAGCATGCAGGCAACGACATGGAGTCGCGTCAGCGAGATGGCGCAAGCGGCGTGATCTGCGCCATGCGCTCTCCGGCCCGAAGGCCGTTCCGTCGGGCTGCTTGCCGGTGAGAATGTCGTGCATGCGACAAGACCTGCGGCAATTGGACGAAGAGTGGCGCCGAGTCCGACCGCACCGGGCTACGCAAGGAGTCGCGGCAGAAATCGTGGAATTCGTCGCATCCGACCCGCGGCTGCAGCCAGCCGGGTTTGATCAGCACCGGCGGCGCCCGCCTGCTCTATTGCTTCGCGACGAATTAGCGAGCGCCTTCCCGCCGCCGAAGAGCGCGCCCATATTGGGGCGATGCCAAAGCCGCCGAAGCCGCCCGAAACGCCGCGCCCGCGCGGCAAGTCCAAGGCGGCCAAACCCGTCGTCAAGCCGCTCGGCGAGCACCTTGCGGCTTTGCTTAACCCGGCGCTGAGCGAGGAGAACCGCAGCGACGCCTATCCGACGCCGCAAGGCTTCGGCGAGGCGCCGCAGGCGGGCTTCGATTCCGGCCCGGTGACCGGGCTCGACCCGCGGCTCGCCAAAAAGCTCGGGCTGGAGACGGCGGAGGCGCCCGCCGTCCGCCGCAAAGGCGGCAGCCCGTTCGAGCCGACCGGCTCGACCGCAACCGCGCTGTCGCTGCGCGACCTCCTCGAGCGCGGCGATCCCAACGTCCGCCGGGGCGTGCCGTGGACGCCGCACCGCCCGGCGCGGCCGGAAAAATCCGAAGGCGGCGTGCGCTTCGAGCTTGTCTCGGAATACGAACCGCAGGGCGACCAGCCGCAGGCGATCGAAGAGCTTGTCAAAGGCGTCGGCGAGCAGGAACGCGATCAGGTCCTGCTCGGCGTCACCGGCTCCGGCAAGACGTTTACGATGGCGCAGGTGATCGCGCGGACGCAGCGCCCGGCGCTGGTGCTCGCGCCGAACAAGACGCTCGCCGCGCAGCTCTACGGCGAATTCAAAAGCTTTTTTCCCAACAACGCCGTCGAGTACTTCGTCTCGTATTACGATTACTACCAGCCGGAGGCCTACGTCCCGCGCACCGACACGTACATAGAAAAGGAATCCTCGATCAACGAGCAGATCGACCGCATGCGCCACTCGGCGACGCGGGCGCTCTTAGAACGCGACGACGTCATCATCGTCGCCTCCGTCTCCTGCATCTACGGCATCGGCTCGGTCGAGACCTATACGGCGATGACCTTCGGCATCAAGCGCGGCGAGAGCCTCGACCAGCGCCAGCTCATCGCCGACCTGGTCGCCCTGCAATACAAGCGCACCTCCATGGATTTCTCGCGCGGCACGTTCCGCGTCCGCGGCGACACGCTGGAGCTCTTCCCCGCCCATTACGAGGACCGCGCCTGGCGCATCGGCTTCTTCGGCGACGAGGTGGAATCGATCACCGAGTTCGATCCGCTGACCGGCAAGTCGACGCAGGAGCTCGCCTTCGTTAAAGTCTACGCCAACTCGCATTACGTCACGCCGCGCCCGACGCTGTTGCAATCGATCAAGGGCATCAAGGACGAGCTGCCCGCCCGCCTCATCGAACTAAACAACGCCGGCCGCCTCCTCGAAGCGCAGCGCCTCGAGCAGCGCACCACGTTCGACCTCGAAATGCTGGAGGCGACCGGCTCCTGCCAGGGCATCGAGAACTATTCGCGCTATCTCACCGGCCGCCGCCCCGGCGAGCCGCCGCCGACTTTGTTCGAATATCTGCCCGACAACGCCCTCGTCTTCACCGACGAGAGCCACGTCACCATCCCGCAGATCGGCGGCATGTATCGCGGCGACTTCCGCCGCAAGGCCACCCTCGCCGAATACGGCTTCCGCCTGCCCTCGTGCATGGACAATCGGCCGCTGCGCTTCGAGGAATGGGAGGCGATGCGGCCGCAGACCGTGCATGTCTCGGCGACGCCCGGCAAATGGGAGATGGAGCGCACCGGCGGCATCTTTGTCGAGCAGGTGATCCGCCCGACCGGCCTCATCGATCCGCCGGTGGAAGTCAGGGCCGCGCGCAGCCAGGTCGACGATCTGCTCGGCGAAATCCGCGAGGTCAGCCTCAAAGGCTACCGCTCGCTCGTCACCGTCTTAACGAAGCGCATGGCCGAGGACCTCACCGAATATCTGCACGAGAACAAGGTGCGCGTGCGCTACATGCATTCCGACATCGACACGATCGAGCGCATCGAGATCATCCGCGATTTGCGCCTCGGCGCCTTCGACGTGCTCGTCGGCATCAACCTGTTGCGCGAGGGCCTCGACATTCCCGAATGCGGGCTCGTCGCCATTCTCGACGCCGACAAGGAAGGCTTTCTGCGCTCAGAAACCTCTTTGGTGCAGACGATCGGGCGCGCCGCGCGCAACATCGACGGCCACGTCATCCTCTATGCCGATCAGATTACCGGGTCGATGCAGCGCGCCATCGCCGAGACCAACCGCCGTCGCGAGAAGCAGATGCAATACAATATCGAGCACGGCATCACGCCGGAATCGATCAAGCGCGGCATCGCCGACATATTGGGCTCGGTCTACGAGGCCGATCACGTCACCGTCGACGCCGGCATGCTCGGCGGCCGCGACGGCAAGCCGGCGATGATCGGGCACAATCTGCGCGCCACGATCGCCGACCTTGAAAAGCGCATGCGCGCCGCCGCCGCCGATCTCGAATTCGAGGAGGCCGGCCGCATCCGCGACGAGATCAAGCGGCTGGAGGCGGTCGAACTTGCAGTGGGCGAAGACCCGCTGGCGCGCCAGCAGGCGATCGAAGACCGCGCCGGCTCTTACGAGGGACGGCGGAAGTACGGGTCTGCCGCGAACCTGCCGGCGAACACCCGCGCGCGAAAGCCGACCGACGCCGATATGGGCCCGCACAATTGGGGCGGCGGCGAAGCGCGCCCGCTCAACGCCCGCCCGCGCCCGCGGTCTACGGCGGGGAAGGGTGGGACAAGGGTGTTTAGGGGGAAGTCGCGCTAACTTTGTTTGGCGAAGGGCAGCGCTGACGCAGCTTCCCCTTCTCACCGCGTGCGGGGAGAAGGTGGCCGAAGGCCGGATGAGGGGCAGCACTATCCTGAGACATTGGCGCCGCCCCTCACCTAGCCCTCTCCCCGCGCGGCACGCGGGGAGAGGGGACGCTAACGCCGGCCCTCGAAAAGGCCCAAAAATGGGACTTCGAATTGGCGATATCTATTTTTATTGGAGTCGATGATGCAACCGAAGCTTCATTATTCTCGATCGTGAATTTGCCTCAAACGAAAGTAAATCGAAGTCTCGTTTATGATCTTTTTGCGCTGGCAAAAATAGAAGTCCCGAGAAAACATGCCACGAGATTGTTGTAGCGCTTGATCGGCTTGAAGAGAGTCCGTTTGCGGGCAGGATCAAACGCCTCGGGACTGCAACAGAAGGCCGGTTCGGTGAGACGCTATCCCAGGCCACGATCGTTAAAGGTATACTCCCTTATATAACGGACGATCCGCTTCTTGATCGTGATCGAGGAAAGCGGTTAGGATACTGGGAGCCGGCGCTTGCTCGCGACATCAAGAAGCGCATCTTCTATGAATTTTTTAGAAGGGGAGAAGATGCCAAGATCCTAGCGATCTTAATCAATTATTTCAACGCGGTGAAGGCAAAGTGGCCGGGGGCATGCCGTTCAACCGGCAATAGGCTAATGCTTAATCGGACAAACGGCTACAACTGTCTCATTCGGTTTTTAAGGCCTGCATACTTGGCGATCGCTACGGAGCCGCGCGTTGTAACGCAGGATGAATTCGCGGATATTTTTGCTCCTGTCACTCTCAAGGACGAGGATTTTACTGTCATCAAATTTGTGCCGGGGACTGGCGGTTCCGCGGATCCGCTGTCCTCGACCCTGAGTGGAATTGCCCCCTTCTTAAGCAAACTGGAGGGGTACCTGCTGCTCTCGCGACGTATTATGCCTATACGTCTTCCACGTCGGCGCGTAAGTATCATCCGCCTGCTTGCCCCACGCCGTCCATTTCGGCCGGGCGCCGCGGGCGAATAGTTCGAGATACGGCCCGGGCGAGCAGGCCTCGATGATCGCATATTGCTCGTCGGGCTTGCGGCTGTGTTCGCGCTTGCGCGTCGCCAAGAGGTTCACTTGCCGGCGTCCCGGCGCCAGCGTCCGGGCATTCTTGCCACGCACGCCGAACAGCACGATCTCGGTGACGTTGCGGAAGTAAAAGCCGACGCCGCGCCCGTCCGAGCCGCCGTCCTTGCGCACCTTGTGCCAGACGAGGTTGGATTTGTACTGGAAGCCCCAGGTTTCCATCACCTCCAGGCCGAGCGGCAGCAGCGCGTTCGGCACCCAGAGATAAAGGTGCGCGGTGTCGGCTGCGACATCGCGGACCGGCAGGGCCTTGATCGCGGCGAGGTCCATCGTGCCGTAGCGATTGAGCCGGCGATGCTCGGGGGCGACCTTGCCGGTCTTGTTCTGAAACCGCCACGGCGGGTCGGCGAGGATGGTTTTGAACCTGCGGCCCGCCGTTGCCGCCAGTAGATCGTCCGAAGCGCGGCTCACACCCGACCTCACCTGCAACGAATCATTCGCACGCGTGCGACGGGATGGTCGCATCTGTGCGACAAAACAGTCGCACGAATGGAAGCAGAGCTCAAGAACATACCAGGAACAACTCTGGTCCGATCCCCTTCACTTGCTGTGACCTTATTCCTATCTACCTCGCTATGACCAACGACGACTTCCTCTCCCGCCGGCCGCGGACGAAGCGCGTGTTTCTCCGACGACGACATGGCGCGCCTGCGCGACCTCTATTACGACCCCTCAGCCCCGCTGGAAAAAAGTCGGCGCCGCCTTCGGCGTGCCGGCCTCGACCCTGTCGCGCTGGATCATCGAGCTGGAGTGGCCGCGGCGCACCGCGACCGTGCCGCGGGTGACGGCGAGCGTCGAGAGCGAGGCCGGTGCCGCCCCTCACCCGCCTCCGCTTCGCGGAGGCACCCTCTCCCGCGAGCGGGAGAGGGAGGCGGCAAGTACGGAGCACACCAGCCAGCCGCTCGACCCGCAAAGACTCGCGCTCGAAGTCGCCGCGCATGCGCGCGCCGAGCTCGCGGCCA